>Ga0137404_10001877_pt1 | contig 13790 bp, 9 predicted proteins | sample CZOMad2_1_16fung_FD_108285 | JGI IMG/M metagenome (GOLD analysis project Ga0137404, IMG submission 108285) | Vadose zone soil fungal communities from Angelo Coast Range Reserve, California, USA - CZOMad2_1_16fungal (Illumina Assembly) | ecosystem: Environmental > Terrestrial > Soil > Vadose zone...
AACGAAATGTTGAACGCCTTGCTGACGCCCGGCTTGATGTCACGGCAAGTGATCACCAGCGGATAGCTGGTTCTGGCCGGGAAATTCGTCGAATACGGCACACTCACAGCACATTCCACATCATCACTGCAAAAATTGAGCGCACCGGTTCCGTAATCCACCCAGACAATCGGCACAACAAACCGCGGATCGGCAACTGAAGGAATTGAAGGTGGACATTGGTCAAGGGGCCACTCGGGGCCTTTAAAGCCGAATCCGAACATGCCCGCCTCAAGGGGCCCGCCGTCCGGAATACGCGGAAAGTTCAGTTCCATTAAACGAAGCGATAATTCATCCAGTTCCTGCGCGCCTGTGTTCGCAACTTCAATTCGCATCATGAGCCGGTCGTCTTGTTTCGCGTAGACGCACGACACGCGCCCCCATGGAAATGCCAGGTCGATTGAGTTCACCTGTTTCGTTGCCGAGACGGTTGGCGATGAACCCGGAAAAAAAAGTCGGTCAAGCGCCTCACGAAAACGAGATTTAAACGGCCGCAACTCTCCGCGCTCCGCCGAGCTCAAGAGCAATTGTTCATTGAATGAGAGTGAATTGAGCCCGCGATCTCCAACGGAGAAATTCAACCCTTGTTTCTCGGTAGGAGATTGGCTGGCAGGCAGTGCTTTAGTCTGGACGCTTTGCGACGACGTGTTCGCCGGGGAGATCAAGGCGAAAATGCCCAAGGCTAAAAAGGATGTAAAAAAAGCGATGGCACTTCTCACCTCACACCTCTCTCCTCGGACTTCTGATTCCTTGAACGAAGCGGAGGAAGGGCGTTTCCATAGCGGGCGATTAGCCACGGCAATTCAAATCCACGGATCAGACGCGGAATGAAAATGCGTGGCTGCGCCAGAAGTCGGAAAAACCAACCCAGATAAAACCGGTCCGCCCAATCGGGAATTGCAGTCCGATCGCCCGTGATGAATCCGAGCGCGGCGCCGATGCAATGGATCGCCGGCCGATACGACAAATTTTCGCGCAAATAAAAGCCGAGCTTTTCCTGTGCGCCGCTGCCAATTGCGATGATCACATCCGCCGGGCGATGCTGTTCAATCAGCGCAAGAAGATCTCGATCTTCGACATCCGAGCCGTATCGCGGCGCGACATAAGAATTCTGTGTTTCGATTGAAAAGGCTTCCCGGCACGACCAATCCAACAATTTTTGCTGCGCGCCTTCGGTGGGAAGGATCCAGAACACGTCTTTGTTCCCCTCGCCTTTAAGCTTGCGGAGCAGATGTCTCAGGTATTTGAAACCAGAGATGCGTTGGACGTTTTGACGTTGCAACAAGCGCCACATCACGACCATCAAACCGCTATCGGCAATCGCCAGGTCAGCTCCAATTACCGCGCGCCGATACCCCTCGTCTTCGCACAATCGCGCGAAACAAGTCCCAGACGGAGCGATTAAAAGCCCGCGCCGCCGTTCCAGTGATGCGATCGCTTCATCCACATCGCCGTGGAAGAACTCGATGCCGAGGATCTGGCGACTGGAGATCATAAGAGCAATATCGAACATCTAATACTCAACGCCGAATATCGAGAGCAAAGGAGAGCTTCGTCCAGCCTGCGAGCGTTGTTCCGATCTTCAGCTCTCAACCAGCGACTACCAACTTCCCCAAGAAAGATTCCTCGTTCGCTTTGGACCCAAATTTGGTAAGCTCAGCGCCGGTGCAAAATCTGGCGACTCCACATAGACTCACCGACGCTTCGCCGATGACTGTCAGGCATTTTCAGGCGCGATTTGCGCTGAGCGTTTTGTTGTTGGCCGCTCTGTGGGTTGGACTTTGCAGAGAACTCAGTGGGGAATGGTCCGTCAACGAGCAATACAATTTTGGATGGTTCGTCCCTTTTTTTGCACTCTATCTTTTCTGGCTGCGCTGGCAGGACAGGCCGCCAGCACAAGTTTCAAATCGCAAATCGCAAATCGCGAATTCGGCGGCGTTTGCGATCGTAATTGTTGCGCTGCTTTTGCTGTTTCCGGTTCGCCTTTTTGAAATTGCGAACCCGGAATGGCGCCTGCTCGCCTGGATTCACGCTGGGGTGGTCGTGACGTTAACGCTTCTGGTGATCTGGTGCGCGGGGGGGAAAGCGTGGGTCCGCCATTTTGCTTTCCCGGTCGCATTTATTTTCGTTGCGGTGCCTTGGCCTACAACGCTGGAGACTCCGGTAATCCAGGGGTTAATGAGCGTCGTCGCTCGCGTTGCGGCCGAAACCGCGATGCTCCTTGGAATCCCTGCGCAGGTTGAGGGAAACCTGATTCGCGTGAGTACCGGCCTCGTAGGCGTAAATGAAGCGTGCAGCGGCATCCGATCGTTGCAAACGTCATTGATGATCGGCCTGCTCTTCGGCGAACTGAAACGATTTTCAGTGTTGCGCCGCGTCGCGCTCGTCGCCGGCGCTCTTGCCATCGGGCTTTTCGCTAATTTTGTCCGGGCCGTTTTTCTGGTTGGTGTCGCGGCCACCGAAAATATTTCAGAGGTCACTCACTGGCACGACATTGCCGGCTACAGCATTATCGCTGTGGTTTTCGTCAGCACCATGGCCCTCGCGTATCTTCTTGGAAAATCCGAAGTCGGAAGTCGGAAGTCAGAAATCAGAAATCAGAAATCGCAATTCGCAATCCGCAATCCGCAATCCGCAATACCTACTGCCTATCTGGCGGCGGCACTTTGCTGGCTCTTATTCGTCGAGATTGGAACGGCGGCATGGTATCGCGCTCACGAACGCAATCTCGTCAGCGGCATACGTTGGAGTGTGCAATGGCCCGAGCAGGCGCCCAATTTTCGTAAGTTCAAGATCGATGAAGAAATTCGCAGCGTTCTCCGGTTCGACGACGGCCAGGCAGTGGCCTGGACGATCAGGTCGCCCCCGAACTCCGAAGACGCTCGCGAGCCGAAAACCTTCGCGACGCCGGTGAACCACGCGAAGCCGAATACGATCTCCTGTTATCTGTACGTTTTTCGCTGGAAGCCGGGCCGAAACAGCGCGCTTTTGGCCAACTTGCACCGCCCGGATGTGTGTTTGCCTGCAAGCGGCTGGACCCAGGGGGCAGACGACGGCGTGCGCAATTATGCGCTGGATGGCCCATTTGAACTGCCGTTTCGTCATTTCGAATTTCAGCGCGCATTTGGGGACTCTGCGCCGCAGATAGCGCACGCTTTTTATTGTTTATCAGAAGATCGCGCTACGGGACCTTCAGCGCCAAAGCAGGACGCGCGTCTGCCCAGTATGTCAGGAAGCCGTTCTGAATGGACGCGCTCTGAGCGCCTTCGCACGGTGCTGCAGGGACGCCGCCATTTGGGACAACAAGTAATGGAAGTAATATTCATCAGCAGCGATCCGCTTTCCGCAGCAGACGCGGAATCGCATTTGCGCGATCTTGTTCGCGACGTCGTTTTGCTCGATACCGACTAAAGCAATGACCGAAGTGGCATCGGTGGGTCCTCGCCTGAAAATACAAGCAAAGACTCATCGGCCGCGGCTTAGGGCAGTGATGCTTGCGATCGCAGTCGCGTCTTTCGTTGTTGGTGCTGTGGTGCGTGTGTTCGCCGCGCAAAATGATTTGTGGTTCGACGAGGTCTGGACCCTCGAACTACTCCGCGAACGCGTCCACTCCTTGGGCGACGTGTTCATGAATCTTAAACACTCAAACAATCACCACCTCTGTTCATTGTGGATGTGGCTCGTTGGCCCAAACGTGTCCGCACTAATGTATCGGTTGCCTTCGGTGTTGGCCTCAATCGGAACGGTTGTGCTAGCGGGGCTTATCGGTATACGCCGATCCTTGCTTGGGGGATGCATCGCTGTGACCCTCACGTCCTGGTCGTATCTCCTAGTTCACTTCGGTACGGAGGCCCGCGGTTATTCACTGGCCATTTTTTTTGCGCTGTTAGCCTGGTATGCTCTTCAGCAATTCGAAGACAGACGGTCGTGGACCTGGATGATCGTCTTTTGGAGCGGCGTAGTGCTCGGTTTTCTGGCGCACCTTGAATTCGCGGTTTGCTTTGCGGGACTGTGCGTCTGGTCGCTGTGGAGAGTTGCCCGCACTCGGTCGAAATGGCGACAGGGTGTGCTCGATCTGTTCGCGCTTTTCGCAGTGCCGGTCGTGCTGCTGCTGGTCTTCTATTTCGTCTCGATTCGCGGCATGGAAGTGAGCGGCGGGCCCACGTATCAGCTTTGGCCTTTGTTGATCAAGACGGCTTCTTACACGCTCGGCGGGCCCGGGAGTGGCAGTGCGGCCGGAATTGTATCCTTGGTAGCGGCCGTCGCGGTCTGCGCGGTTCTGGTTTATTTGATCCGTGATCGTGATGATCGTTGGATCTTTTACGCTGTCGTCATTGTCCTGCCCCTCGCGTTAATCGCCATTAAACGGCCGGAACAATTATACGTTCGCTATTTCATTATTAGCGTCGCGACGTCATTGCTGCTGCTCGCGGCGGGGGGGGTAGCCATAATGCGTCGAGGGCTTGGCGGGCTTGTTACAGGACTAGTGCTGTTGGCAATCTTTGTGACTGGAAATGCCGTCAACACAGTCAATCTACTTCGATTTGGCCGAGGCCAGTACCTCGCCGCGTTGCTTTTCATGGAAACACACTCGAATGATAAAAAAGTCCTCATCACTTCAAGTGCGGATTTGGGTAACGGGATGTTGGTGAACTATTACAAAAGTTACCTTGAGCGGCCGGAGGATTTACAATATGTGGACCAAGCAACGTTGAAGGAGGACTACGCGCGCACCAACGGATTCTCATTAGGAGCGGAGTGGTTAATTTTGCATCGTTACGACCTGACAAAACAGCCTGCTCGAGTGATCGACGAATATGGGAATAGTTACCAACTGGTGAGCATTTACCGATACTCCGACCTTTCAGGCTGGAACTGGCTACTGTACCACAACTTCAATCGCTCGCCGTTGCAGTAGAACTCGATGACACGCAATTAGCCTTGGTCCCCCGTTGCGGACACGCGACGCGCCGACGAAGGTGGGATCGTCTTCTCCGAAGACGATGGCAACAATGATCGCCAAAGGCGCAAATATCAAGCGGCGAAGCCGCGTTTCGTTTGCCAACGCGTTGAGGACAACGCGTTCCACCTCGGTCCAAAAACCAGGAAGTTTTTCTTTACCGATCGTTCAGCGCCGTTTGCGATGCGGGTTTGCTCACTTCGAGCTGAGCGCCAACCTTCTGGATTTTTGCATCCTGCTCGGCGAAACGCTCGTTAACTGCGCGAAGGGCCGCTTCCAGTTTCTCTACTTTCTGATGCTCTTTGAGGAACTCGTTGAGCAACATTGCGTTCACCGCGTCGTAGCGAACCGTGTACGGTTTTCCTTCTTTATCGGGCAGCACCAGGACGGGATTCACTTTCGCGACTTCTTCGGCGATCAAACCAAATTGCGGTATGCCTTTGGTGTCCGTCTTGTAGTGGAATGTGACGGGTCGCAGTGAGAGGACTGCTTCACTGGCTTTCTCCATGGTGGCAATGTCCTTCTTGAACCGCTCCGAGGAAGCGATGATGCCAAGCTGGCCGCCGTCAGACACAACGACCGGCGCGGTATTCCCGCTTTGGGGAGTCACGCCCCAAATGTTGCCGATCCAGGTACTATTGCTCACGTCCGCACCCAGAACACCGTTGCCGATACAAATAACATTAAACGCAGCGGTGACCCCCTTACCGGAGAACGCGCCCAACGCGACGTTGCTGCTGCCGGTGGTGTTGGTAAAGAGTGCACCATAGCCCACCGCAGTATTGCTGTTGCCAATGGTGTTGCTGCCAAGCGTATCCCGGCCCATGCCCACGTTGAATGAACCATGCGTATTGCTCAGGAGGACATTACGGCCCATGCCAGTGTTGGAGCTGCCGTCGGTATTGCTTGAAAGCGCTTGGAAACCAGTGGCCGTGTTCTCGTAGCCCGTGTTGGACGCGAGCGCTTGAGACCCGACGGCCGTGTTCCAGCTGCCCTCGGTGTTGTGAAGGAGCGCTTGCCAGCCGGTGGCCGTGTTCAGACCCCCGGTGGTGTTGAAAAAGAGCGCTCGAACGCCACTCGCCGTGTTGCCTCCGCCAGTGCTATTGAAAGTGAGCGCTTGGTATCCGTCGGCCGTGTTCTCGTCGCCGCTGTTGAAAAGGAGCGCGGCAACACCGCTCGCCGTGTTGAAGCTCCCCGTACTGTTCAAGAAAAGGGCGTGAAAACCGCTGGCCGTATTGTAGTTGCCGGTTGTATTAGCCGCGAGTGCCTCGAAACCGGTGGCCGTATTGTCGACACCGGTATAGTTGCTTAAGAGTGTCTGATACCCGCAGGCCGTGTTGAATTTGCCGGTGGCGTTGCTAAAAAGCGCGTTAGCACCGATGGCCGTGTTCGAAGTGCCGGTCGTGTTGCTAAAAAGCGCCTTAAAACCAGTGGCCGTATTGGAGCTGCCTTGGGTAAGACTAAAAAGGGCGTCTTGGCCCTCCGCCGTGTTGCCTCCGGGATACCCGCCATCCGGTGGTGGAACTACTGCCTGCGCTCCGTCCAAAAGCCCAAAGCAGGCGAGCAGAAACCCAACGAGAAATACTGGAGCTGTTCGTTTTAGCTGAATCAGTGGAGTCATATGTTGTCCTTTCTTCTCCCCGCCAGGTGGATCGTTCGGTTGTGGGGTCCGGAAGAGGGCGAAGAACCCAGCGGGGAAATGTCCTCCGCCTGATTCAGATCCGTTAACGAGCCGAGTCTTAAGGAAAATCACCTAGGGCTGTCAAGAGAAAATTCGCGGCAAGCACGAATCGCATCTATGCGATTTGGTTCGTGATATCGTTTCAGCAACAGGTAGAGGCGATTGACCTCAATCGCCCTGGCGCGTGGTTAATTCAATGCCCAGATCGTTTGCGCCGCATGGGTCAAGGCGGTTCAGGTAAACCGCCGCTACCATTTCGTCGCAATTGTTGATATGAATCGGGCATGCCGCGCACGTTGCGGAAACGGCTGGATCATACAACGCATTTCGCAGGGCGTTTCGGCGCCACCTATTTCATCACGATTTGCTGTCAACAACGCGGATCGAATCAACTTTGCCGCGAGCGCGCGGCTGCGGTGCTAATGGAGACAGCGCACATTTACCACGAGCGGGGACGATGGTATCTGAAGCTGCTGCTGCTCATGCCCGATCATTTGCATGCCCTGATCGGCGTTGATGGACAGACGTCGCTTGGCAAGCTCATTCGTGATTACAAAAGAATCACGGCAAAGATGGCAGGCGTGACATGGCAACGGAATTTTTTCGATCACCGCCTTCGGCATGCCGAAAGTTTGGCCGAGAAGTTCGCTTACATTTGCCAGAATCCGGTGCGCGCCGGTTTGATTGGCGTCGAACGCGATTGGCCTTACACGTTCATTCCAGACGCTAAAGCGCCCCGACGGTTCCGATAGATCGTTTGATCATGCATCAGGTAGGGACGATTGACCTCAATCGCCCGGCGCGCGGTTAATTCAACGCCCAGATCGGTTGCGCTGCATTGGGCAAGGCGGTTCAGGTGAACGCCCCTACCAAAAATCCCAAAAAAAAACTAAAAAAAGTCTTGCCATGCCTCCGGGAATTGTTACAAACGGCGTGATTCTTCGATTATTGGGAGGATACATGCGAAAATTTATGCGATTTCCGCCACGAACTTTAGGGCTTCGTTTGGTCTTAATTTTAGCGGGCGCGTTAATGCTGCTTGCCGCTTTCACTCCGCGGGCGAATGCCACCTTAATCCGTTTTTACGATATGGAATTAGCCCCGGACACGCCGCCTTATCCCGTAAACCTGGACTCCCATGCGCCCGCGGTCGAGATCGGCGCGGGGACGACGCTGTTCCTCGACAATGGAACACCTGGGGTCGCGTATCCCGCCGCCAATACCTCACAAGAGGCGGGGATCCCTTTGAACGTGCCTGGGGGTGCCGCCCCCAACCTTACCTCGCTCGGTTTCCACAGATCAGGGCAAAGCAATTTGGGCGTGGAGATTCCTATGCCCTCGTCGCAAGGCATCTATGACGTCACGTCGGTCAGCTTCGCGTACGGTGCCAATGGAAACGGCTGGGATTCTGTTCAGCTTCAGATGAGCACCGATGGAGGATTGAGTTTTACTACTAATCTTAGCGGCGTCATTGCACTGCCGGCCACCCCCGGAAGCGTTATAATGATCGCGGTCCCTGCCGGAACGACTCTCAACATAAACAATCTCGCCCTCCGGCTGTTGTTCACCGGTGGGCGGTCCAATGGCAACGATCTCCAGTTCGAACTCGATAACATCCAGATAAATGGCACGATCGTTCCCGAGCCCGCCACGGTCGCGGGTGGCTTGCTCGGCGTTCTTGGGCTGTGCTGGTTTCAGCGGCGGCGATTGCGATTACTTCTGCCGCGTTCGCGGCGCGCTTAACCCGATCAGACTGTTTCCCAAGGCGTTGCGGAAAACGCGTTCCACCTTTGTGACAGGTGGATCGGATTCTCCAAAGACGATCGCGAACATTCGCCCAAGGCGCAGATATTCGGCGGCGCAGCCGCATTCATCTGCCAACGCGTTGAGGACAACGCGTTCCACCTTGAGACGGCATCGCGTTGCATACGCAGCGACGCCGTAGTAAACATTTCGCGTGTCAAAGCAGCCACCGCGTCCGGTCGCAAAGAAGGACGATCTCGACCTGACGCCGCCGGAAGAAATTCGCGCCCGACGCATCAGGCGCTTCGTCCTTCTCGGCGCATTGGTTGTCTGTGTGCTTGGCGTCGTAATCTACTTCGTTGCGCGGCCGGTCGGCGGAGCAATTAAGGCCTGGCAGTCACGCCGGCTCGCGCGTCAGGCGTTCGCCTTCATCGAGCAAAGAAAATGGAGCGACGCTAACGCGAAAGCACGCGACGCATACATGCTGCGGCCGACTGAACCTGAGCCCTGGCGCGCCATTGCGCGGCTGGCCTCTCGCACCAACCAATGGCCACCGGCGCTGGAATGGTGGAAAAACGTGGACGAGGCACATCGTCTCACAGTCGAGGACCGGCGCGACTATATCGCTGCCGCGCTCGCGGCCGGTGAGTTGACGCTAGCAGCAAAACAAGTGCAAGTCCTGATGGCACAACGCGCACCGGCGGCCATCGATCTGGTGTGGGCCGGTCAACTCGCGTCGCGCCAGAGCGATCCTGTTCTCGCACTCGATTATGCCGAACGCGTGCTCGCGGATAAACGCGCAAGACCGTACGAAATTGCCTCCGCTGCAACGCTCGTTCTCTCGCTGACGAGCCCCTATTCGCAGCGCTACGCGCAAGCGTGGAAGCAAATTGAAGATGTGGCGCGTGACCCAAAGAACCCGGCGTCGCTTGGCGCGCTCGTTCTTCTCGCAAACGAAAAAACTGTGCCGCCCCTGCCCGCAATCGGCGGCAACACATCGCTTTCGCTCGAGAGCACCCCGGCACCATCTCCAACACCTGCGACGCAGGGAGCCGCCTCCGCCGAGGCTACGGCGGCCAAGGCGGCGGTCTCCCCTGGCGCACCTTCGGTCGCCGCGGCGACCGAAGGCGGCAGTCCGCGGGGAATCTCCCTGGACTCCACACCTCAACCAACACCGCCAACACAATCTGCCGATACCGTTACTCTCGATCTGGCTGCCACTTCGCCGTCAACTCCAGCCGGACGGACAATGAGCCTGACGGAAGTGGCGGACGCTCTTGAACATCATCCTAATGCTCGCCCATCCCACAAACTGCTGGCACTTGAAGTTCGCGCCCGGCAGGATCCAGCCCTGACCGACCAGTACGTCGCCGATGCAGTGGAGCGTTTCGGAAACGCCGCGCGTTTGGCACAAACTTACCAGGGCGGCGCGGACTTGGCTGATGAAACTCTCCTCGCGCTGGCTACGTGGCTGAATAAAATTGGCCGGCCTGCGAAAACGTTGGAAGTGCTGCCACAGGCACGCGCGATCCAACGGCAGGATTTCTTCCTTCAATATGTGAACGCGCTCGCCGCTCTGCAACGCTGGAGTGAAGTCAAAGATCTGTTCCTGAGCGAACATTCTTTCGTCGATCCCATGGTGCAACACATGTACCTCGCCGTGGCGCAGGCGCGTCTCGGGTCGGCAACTGGCGCCACTAACGAATGGCAACGCGCTTTGCAGGTCGCGAACACTCCCGAGAAATTGATGACGCTCGCAACTAACGCCGAACAAAACTCCGTCCCCGATATCGCCGACGCCGCGTACTCGGAAGCGATCAAAACCGCGTCGACAACAAATCGGGCCGCGTATGCAGGCCGGTTGCGTCTTGCGCTCGCGGCCGGAAGGACGACTCAAGCGCAAACGATCGCCGCTGAAATCGCTCAGATCTGGCCGGATGACGCGGCAGCGCGCAACCAGGATACGTATTTGCGACTGCTGCTTGGCGCTTCAGGTGATGCAGCCGAAGCAGCGGAGCGCGACGCTCAGGTGCTCGTCGCGCGAGAGCCGCAGAACTGGCAAGCCAGGGCAACACTGGGCCTCGCATGTCTTCGTCTGGGCAGAAACAAGGAAGCGCTTGCTGCATTTCGAGGGTCGCGAGTCACCGGCGTGGAGCCGCCGGGCGCGCTCGCAGTGCGCGCGGCGATCCTGGCAGCAAATGGAATTGAAGACGGCGCCCGCAACGATGCGCTCCTCGTCAGCGCCAACCCGCTCTTGCCCGAAGAACGCGCCCTCATCGCTCCGCTGCTGCAATAGGCCAGTGTTCGAAAAGCTCTGTTTGTTTCTGAGGAAGTGCGGCTGTAGCGTCCGCTGTCCTCAGCGGAAAAATGCGTGAGATGTGGCCTGCTTGGTCGCAATGCGCTGAGGACAGCGCACACTACAGCACCATCTCTGTCTTGGGGATCACTGGAGAGCACGAGTGAAGCAAACGCTCTCTGAATTTGCAACAGTTCAACCTCTCAGCGTTTTAACGATTTAACGTTCCAACGAATTCGGATTGCTCTTTGCCGGAGTGGTTTTCTGCAGGGCTTCTAACTTTGTCAGATTGTTTCGCGCATCGCTGTTGTTCGGGTTGATCCGCAGTGCAGATTTGAGTTCTTCTATCGCCTCGGAAATTCGACCCATCAGTGCCAGAGCAGCTCCCAGATCATTGTGCGCGTCGGAAGAGTTCGGATTCATGCGCAAGGTCTGCTTATAATGGTCGATTGCCTCTGAAGCTCGACCTGTTTGGGCCAAGGCATTGCCCAGGTTATTGTGCGCGTGGGCATAACTAGGATCGATCCGCAAAGCCTCCTTACATTGGTCTATCGCTTCTGAAGGTCGGCCCGTCATGACCAGGGCATTCGCTAGGTTATTGTGCGCCTCCGCGTAATCAGGATTGATCCGCAAAGCCTGCTCATATTGGTCCATTGCCTCCGAAGTTCGGCCTTTTCGGAGCAGGGCGTTACCCAAACTATAGTGTGCTACCGCAGGCTTGATTCGCAACTCTTCCTCGAACAGATTCATTGCCTCCGCAATTCGGTTCGCCTGGTACAGGATGTCAACAAGATGATCGTACGCCATCCAGCATGCAGGATTACGGGCAATGGTCGTCCGATAAAGCGTCTCCGCGTTGTTATACATCCGGCTTTGCTGCCAGGTGAGGAGGAATAGTATTCCGCCGAGCAGCAGAGTGATTCCAGGCTCTATCCAGGCTTGCCAAGGTTTGAACCGTCCGGCCAGCAGGACGATCCCACTGGCGCAAGGCGTGATGATTCCCAGGCAGGCCAGGTATTGCCAGTGATCGGCTACAAAGGAATACAGAAAAAAATAAATGTTGGCAAAACCCAGCGAAGGCAACAACAGGACAATATAGACGAGCACTCCCGCCAATGGAGCTCGGGACCACCGGCGCAGACTCCATAAAAGTGCCAGCAATCCCAGGACAGCGAGGGGAAAAATATATTGCCACCACACGGCGGCGTTAATCTCCCAACGGGGATAAATAAACATCAGGTTCGACGGCCAGAGTAATTTCCCAAGTTGAAACCAGAAAGCTCGCCCGGCTATCAGGCAGCGCTCCACAAAAGACAAATCCAGGATTCTCGCTCTGTAAGCGATGTTAACGTATTCCACCCAGCACGTCATCAACCCCGCTGCCGCCGAGAGCGAAACGAACGGGATCAAGGGCAAGACATCGCGCCGCCAAAAGATCGCGCGGCGTTTCCACCAGAAGATGATCAGCCACGCTAGAGGCAGCGTTACAATGGCGGTCTTACTCAGCAGTCCTAAAAGGAACAGGCCGATGGCGAACGCGTAACTTCGTCTGCTTCGGTTCTCGTCAAACTTTAGATACCAGAGGGTCGCCGCCAGGGCAAAGACTCCGGATAACGTGTTCTTACGCTCCGCAATCCAGGCCACCGTTTCCACGTTCACGGGGTGCAGGGCAAAAATGATTGTCGCCAGCTCCGCTCCCGGAATTCGCAAAAGACGAAGGATTTTCAGCACCAGCACAACACAGCCGATGTGCAGAAGCAGATTGACGATGTGATAGCCAGTGGTCGAATCGCCCCAAAGCCTTTGCTGGAGCCAGTAGGAGGTATGAAGAAGAGGATAATATTGCTGGGTCGTCCTTGGCACGAACCAGATTCGCCTAAGGCCATCGAGGGTACGCAACTCTGGACCGCCGATATGGGCCTCGTCATCCCATAAAACTCCCCCGTGCCAGGCGGGCTGATAGGCCAGCATCGTGACCACCGCCAGAATCAGGCAGACAAACCAGTCGCGTTTCGACCAACTCATTGACTAGAACCCATCTCATAAACACGGAACGAGTGCGTTGCCAGAGATTTTGCGCTGCGGCAAGGCGCAAGGAGGAAAAATATCCTTCATCGATCTTTGATCGATGAGCAACCGCGCCGCAGCGCAAAAAATCGGCAACCTCGGGCTATGTACTGGCGGAGACTCGGCCTTGTCCGTTTTTTGTCGGGCTTTCTTGACTCGCCTATTGCTTATGATCTCAACGACCAAATCAAATTGACTTCGCAGGGGGCATGCTGTCAGTCTGAAACCACTATGCGACTCTTGGCCGAAATTGTGATTATTGCCGCTCTGATTTCCCTTGGTTGGAACAAGCCTTTCAAAGATCAGGTAGCCCAAGCAAACACAACAATTACGTCTAAATTGCACGGTGTGGGATCGAAGTTACAAAAACACCAAGACCCCTCAGTGCGCCGGTACTAGGTTCGTGCACGAGCCATACGTCGAAAAAGGAAATTGCGGATCAGACAAACCAGCAAAACGAGCGTCGGATAATCGGACAGGTTTCAATTCATGTGATTGCAATTAGCTTGAGTGATTGTGAGTGCGTCGGAAATCTTGGCTGAACTTCCCAAGCTGTTCAAGAGGGACTCGCGTCACTCCTCTGTTCGCCTCAAGCCTTCACGGCAACGTGCCTAAACTGCGCGCCAGAAGTGTGCGCTCTGCGCATTGACCGCGCATGACCGCGCTCGCATAGTGGCACTTCGAATGTCGATTGAGTTCACGCGCAACTTCTGCATCATCGCGCATATCGATCACGGCAAGACCACGTTGTCGGACCGATTGCTTGAGCGTACGGGCACGATTCAGGAGCGGGAAAAGCAGGATCAGCTCCTTGATTCGATGGACTTGGAACGGGAGCGAGGAATCACAATCAAAGCGCACCCAGTGGCGATGCGTTACATGAGCAAATCTGGCCAAAACTATCGATTGAACCTGCTCGACACGCCGGGGCACGTCGATTTCGCCTATGAAGTTTCGCGCAGCCTCGCAGCATGCGAGGGCGCCCTGTTAGTGGTAGACGCGGC
>Ga0137404_10001878_pt1 | contig 13786 bp, 13 predicted proteins | sample CZOMad2_1_16fung_FD_108285 | JGI IMG/M metagenome (GOLD analysis project Ga0137404, IMG submission 108285) | Vadose zone soil fungal communities from Angelo Coast Range Reserve, California, USA - CZOMad2_1_16fungal (Illumina Assembly) | ecosystem: Environmental > Terrestrial > Soil > Vadose...
TTCGATCCGTGACCGGAGACGTGTGCTGAGCGTTTGACAAGGGCGCGTCGCGTTTCTATAGTTCCGTAGTTCCGTGCAATAGTTTCCCCCAACCGAAGCCGGCCGGTACTCCGGGAGGTAATCGCGATGAAGCGATGGGTTCCTCTGGCCTCCGTCACACTCTTCGCCGCTGCGGTGTTCGTCGTCGTGAGTTCGGCACCTTCGTGCGCGGCGGATGTCATCAAGTTCGGCATCTCGACGCCCCTCTCGGGCCCCGCGGCGCCCTGGGGTATTCCCCACAAGCAGGCGACCGAGTTGGTCTTCGACGAGATCAACAGCCAGGGGGGTCTCGAGGTCGGCGGGAAGAAGTACCGGCTCGAGGTCGTCGCCTACGATCACAAATACGTGATCGCCGAAGGCGTCGCCACCGTCAACCGGCTCATCGCCAAGGACGGCGTGAAGTACGTCTCCATCCTCGGGGGCGCGGTCGCCAAGGCCAACGAGGAAGCCGTCAACGAAGCCGGTGTCCTCGGGTTGACCCTCGCGTATGCCGAGGGACTCGTGAGCCCGAAGAATCCCCTCACCTTCCAGTGTTTCCCGGCGCCGCCCGAGACCACGACGTTCTGGAAGTGGATCAAGGATCATCAGCCACAGATCAAGCGCGTGGCCTCGATCGCGCCAAACGACGACACGGGCTGGTGGTCGGTGAAGGTGGAGACGACGTTCGTTCAGAAGCTCGGGTACGCCGTCGTCGCCAAGGAATTCTTCGAACGCAGCATGACGGACTTCAACCCCATCCTGTTGCGGATCCTCGCCCAGAAGCCGGACGCGATCAGCGTCATGGCCTCACCGGCGGGCAGTGTCGGCTTGATCATCAAGCAGGCGCGCGAGCTCGGCTTCAAGGGTCGATTCGTCGCGCTCCACCAGATCGATAGCTCGGTGGTGGCGGGTATCGCCGGCCGGGACAACGTTGAGGGCATGTGGGTGCACGGCTACGTGCAAACTCCACTACCAGAAAAGTTGAAGAGCTGGCAGCAGCGCTATACGAAGAAATTCGGCGAGTGGAACGCGACGAGCGTCGACTTCACCAACCCCGCTTTCGCCTTCGTGGCCGCCGTCCGGAAGGCTCAGAGCCTCGACCCGAAGAAGGTCGGCGAGGCCATGCGCACCGTGGAGTTCGACAACCTCTGGGGTAAGGCGCACTTCGGCGGGAAGGACTTCTATGGCGTCGGACAGCAGATCATCTACCCGATGCCATTCTCGGAGGTGAAGGACGGGGTGGCGACGCTCCTCCTTCAGTTGCCGCCGCCGCACAACTGAGGACGGGGTCCCTATGATCTCGCGCCGCGACTTCCTCAACACGTCGACCGCGGTCGGCATCGCCACCGGAGCGCTGGCGGGCGCGGCGATGACGGCGTGCGCATCCGCTGACCCCGCGAAGGCCCCTCCAGCGGGCGGCGGGCCGGGGCAGCGCTTCCTGATCAAGGGCGGAGTGGTCCTGACGGTGGACCCGAAGCTCGGCGACTTCGACAAGGCCGACGTTCTGATCGAGGGGTCGAAGATCGCCGCGGTCGGACCCAACCTGCCCGTGACGGCCCCCGAGGTCGACGCGTCGAACATGATCGTCATGCCCGGCTTCGTCGATTCACACCGCCACATCTGGCAGGGGCAGCTGCGCAACATCCTGCCGAACGGGCGGCTCGATCCCGACTACATACGGGACATCGGCGGCACAGCCCGGAGCGTGTACCGGCCGGAGGATGTGCACGCGGGTGATCTATTGAGCGCGTGGGGCGCCTTGAACTCCGGCATCACCACCTTGCTCGACTGGTCGCACATCTCCAACACTCCGGAGCATTCTGACGCCGCCATCCAGGGCCTGAGAGAATCGGGCATCCGCGCCGTTTACGGACACGGCACGGGTGCGGCCGGCCCGCAGAACAAGTATCCGGGCGACATCAAGCGGCTACGTACGCAGTACTTCTCCAGCGAGGATCAGCTGCTGACACTTGCCCTCGCCACCGCGTTCGATCGCAACCACTGGGCCGCAGGGCGCGCGGTCGGCGCGCCGATCACGCTGCACGTGAACGGCACCGGGCTGCTCCTACCGTTGGCGAACCTGATGGGGCCCGACGTCACCTACATTCACTGCTGCAATCTGTCGCCGGAGGAATGGAAGCTGATCGCCGACTCGGGCGGCGGCGTATCGCTCGCCGCGCCGATCGAGATGGAGATGGGGCACGGCGTTCCGCCGTTCCAGCAGACGCTCGACCTGAAAATTCCGCTGTCGCTCAGCAACGACGTCGAGACCGAGGTGCCGTCCGAATTCTTCACCCAGATGCGCACCGCCTTCCTGCTCCAGCGCATGCTGATCTTCCAGCGCGAGCGCGCCGGTGAGAAGAACCTGCCGCCGCTCATGACGGTGAAGCAGGCGGTCGAGATTGCGACCATGGGCGGGGCGAAGGTCAACCACCTCGAGCGCAAGGTCGGCTCGCTGACACCCGGCAAGGAAGCCGACGTCATCCTGCTGCGCGCGGACGCGATCAACGTGATGCCGCTCAACCACGCCTACGGCGCGGTCGTGCTCGGCATGGACACCAGCAACGTGGACACGGTCTTCGTCGGCGGTAAGGCGCGGAAGTGGAAGGGCGCGCTCGTCGGCGTCGACGTCGCTCAGCTGCGGCGTCAGGTGGAACAGTCGCGCGATTGGCTGCTGGCCCAAGCGAAGTGGCCAAAGACCGCGCTGGGCGGATACCTGCCGGGGCACTGAAGACCACGCCGCCCCTCGAGCCGAGGAGCCTGCCGGCGGTGAAGTCGCGCGTCTCGGCGATCTCGGGATTCGACATACCTTCGACATCGTAGAGGACCAGCGCGGTCCGATAGTCCGAGAGCCGACGGTTCGGGAGCGGGAACAGGATCTTGCCCGCCATGGCGAGACGCCCTGGCTGCCGATGTAGAACTCCTCGAGCGCCTCCATGTCCGAGAGGTCGGCGCAATCCACAAGCCGGCCGGGCTCGCCAACACCAGCTTGGCGAGATCGTGGCGAGCGACGCATGCCATCTCCGCAGCGATCATGCCGCCCATCGAGTGACCGATATGTCCGAATGAGCATGATGAAACCACAAAGCGCGCACAACACGAAGAAAGCTGCTCGAGTGTTCGGGTAGATCGCCCGATTTCCCAAGGCACGATGTCGCAGCTTGGACACATCGTCGAGCGCCGCCGCTCGGCAAACGCGCGGAAGAATTGGCGACGACTCCACGCCGAGTGCTGGCATGCCGCATGCGAGGGGACAGGCGGCCTGCGGCAAGTGCTGAGCGAACGACAAGGACATGCGGCGAACCCCATTCTCGAACGAGGTGCTCATGCGGCGGATCGGACTCGCGGTCATTCTCGCTGCCGGCTTCGCTCTTGCGTCGATCGCGGTAGAGGCGCAGCCGCCGGACAAGATCTATCGCATCGGCATGCTCGAGCGGACGCCGGCCGCGATCAATATCGCCAACCTCGAAGGCTTCCGGCAGGGGCTTCGGACACTGGGGTACGTCGAGGGGAAGAACTTCGTCCTCGAGTACCGATCAGCCGATGGAGACGACAAACGGTTTGGGGACCTGGCGGCCGAGCTGGTTCGGCTCAAGGTAGACCTGATCCTGACGCGAGGGACGCCGGCCGCTCTGGCGGCCAAGCACGCCACGGGAGCGATTCCAGTGGTCATCACCGGCGTTGGCGACCCCGTCGCGCAGGGGATCGTCGCCAGTCTCGCCCGCCCGGGCGGGAACATCACGGGCCTGAGTGCGACCGTGACGGAGATCTACCCGAAGCGAGTCGAGTTACTGAGAGAGCTGGCTCCGAAGTCCGCCCGAATCGCGGGTCTCTTCAACATGGGCAATCCGGCGATTCCGCTTCAATGGAAGCAGGTCGAGATGGCGGCGCATTCCCTCGGGGTTCAGGCTCACCTTCTCGACGTGCGCAAGCTCGAAGATCTGAGGCCGGCGTTCGATACCGCAATCCGTCAGCGCGTCGACGCGCTCGTCGTGGGGCTCGAAACCCTCACCCTGGCGCATGCGCCGCTCATCGTGGATCTCGCGGCCAAGCATCGACTGCCAGCCATGTACGCATCGACGGAGTTCGTCGGAGGGCTCGCCAGCTACGGCGTGAACTACCCCGACCACTATCGGCACGCCGCGACGTTCGTCGACAAGATCTTGAAGGGCGCCAAGCCCGCCGACCTGCCCGTCGAACAGCCCACCAAGTTCGAGCTCGCGGTCAATCTGAAGACCGCGCGGGCGCTCGGATTGACGATCCCGCGGACGGTATTGCTGCAGGTGGACCAGATGATCGAGTAGGCATGCGTTTACCCGACCGCCGCCGAGTACCTACGGGCTGGAGGAGAATGCGGTTTCCAGCTTGGCCAGCATCGCCGCCTCCGAAGCCGAAATCTTCGAACCAACGCCGAACAGACCGCCGGTCGCGGCGGCCACCGCGCGCGCGCGTTCCAGCAACGCCGTCTTGAGGCGAGCGGCCTCGTCGGGGCCGAGCTGCTCGGACATGGCCTGGACCAGGTGCGACCACGCGATGAGAAGTTTGGGATCGGGTCGACGATCGAGCCAGGCCTCGAGCAGGGCTCCCGAGGTTGAATTACGATCGACCCCAGCCCGTTCGACAACAGCCGTTTCCGCCCGTATTCCGAGCTCCATCAGCGTGTCGGTACCCGCGCTCTGGCCTCAGCCGAGGAAGCCCGCCACCGAGCGGACGAGCTTGTCAGACTGCTCGTAGGGCACCATGTGGCCGGCGTCGCCGATCACCTCGACGCGCGCGTGGGGAATCAGTGTCTTCCAGCGCTCGGCGTAGGCCGGCACGATCAGTCGGTCCGAGGCCCCCCAGAGAACGAAGCTCTCGGCCGTGAGGCGATACAGGCGCTTGGAGAGCCGCCGGTTCGGGATCGGGAACAGGATCTTGCCCGCCATGGCGAGACGTCGCTGGCTGCCGATGTAGAACTCCTTGAGCGCCTCCATGTCCGAGAGGTCGGCGCCTCCGGTGAGCAGGGCCTGGCCCTGCTGCGGATCGTGAAAGAGCACTTCGGCGATCTGATACGGAAGGAGCGCGAAGATGTCCGGGATCGGGTGCTCGTCAATCCACAGGCCGGCAGGACTCACCAATACCAGCTTGGCGAGATCGTGGGGGGCGATGCACGCCATCTCGGCGGCGATCATGCCGCCCATCGAGTGACCGACGAGATGCGGCTTCGTGAGCCCCAGAGCCTCGACAAGATCCCAGCCGTGTAGCGTGAAATCCAGCATGTCCTCGAGCAGCTCCTCGCCCGCAGATTCGCCGTAGCCCGGCCACTCCGGCGCGAAGACGTGATAGCACTGCGCGAGCTGGTCCAGGAAGGGATTCTCGCGAAGTAGCCCGCCGGCACTGTGGAAGAAAACCACGGGCGCGCCACTGCCGCCCTCGAGCACGCGGCACGACGTGCCCTTCTTCGTCCCGACCACCTGCCACTTCATCGTGGCCACGCGGCACCGATCTTGGCCGCGCCGGGCTGGCGCTCTTCCGGGCGGATGCGATCGTCCATGGGGTGCATCCACCAGCGCTCGTCGTGCTTCCACTCCGGCCACATGTCGCGCAGGTGCGGCATGACCTTCTCGGCAAACAGCTTCGTCGAGTGGCGCGTCTTCCAGTCGGGCATGTCGCCGTTGTGGAACAGGCAGAAGAGGTGTCCGATGTGGAGCCCCTTGATGCATTCCTCGAGTTGCTGGCGCACGGTCTCGGGGCTGCCGGCGATGATGAAGCGCTCGTCGACCAGCTGCTTCCACGTGAGGTTCTCGAGGATTTTCTGCCGAGCGAGCGTGAGCTGCGCGAGCGCGCCGTACTTGATGGTGGCCATCGTCCGGTAACCCGCGGGGTCGGCGAAGGGCGGGAAGACGTGCAGGCACCGGTTGAAGAAGTAGAGGCAGTGCTCGGCGTAGAGCCGCTCGGCCTCGGCGTCGGTGTCCGCCACGCAGATGATCTGGGCGAAGGCCGCGCGGTAGGGTGACTCGTCCTTGCCGCGCTTGGCCACGCGCTCCCAGTAGCCGTCCAGCAGCGACTTGCCCCGCAGGTAGCCGAAGAAGGACAGATAGGAATAGTTGTAGTCGTAGTCGAGACAGAAATCCCACGTCTCGATCGAGCCCCCGCCCGGAATGTAGATGGGCGGGTGCGGCTTCTGGATCGGCTTGGGCCAGCAGTTCACCCACCGGAGCTGGTTGTACTTGCCGTCGAACGCGAAGGGCTCGTCGCTGGCCCACGCCTTCATGATGAGATCGTGCGCCTCGCGGTACTTGTCGCGCGTCAGCGCCGGGATCTGGCCGTAGCAGAAGTTCGTGTCCATGGGCGTGCCGACCGGAAATCCGGCGACCAGACGGCCGCCCGAGATCACGTCCAGCATGGCGAACTCCTCGGCGACCCGGATCGGTGGGTTGTAGCTGGCGATCGAGTTGCCGATGACGCAGAGGGCGGCGCGCGACGTGCGCCGAGCCAAGGTGGCGGCGATCAGGTTCGGCGAGGGCATGAGCCCGTAGCCGTTCTGATGATGCTCGTTGCAGCCGATGCCGTCGAAGCCGAGCGTCTCGGCATACTCGAGCTGGTCCAGATACTCGTGATAGACGTGATGGCCCTTGCGCGGATCGTAGAGCGTGTTCGGAATATCGACCCACACCGAGCGGTGCTTCGCGCGGAAATCGTCCGGCAGGTACGGCCACGGCATCAGGTTGAACCACGTGAATTTCATGGAAGCCTCCGCGAGGCGGTCTGGAATCTCGACGGTCGACGCTACCAGCCGTGTCGTCGCTCGGCCAGCATAGTCGCAAACCGCGCTGCGAAACAAGGCGCCCGTGCTCGTCGTCACGACCTTGACCGTCATGGCTTCAACCGAGTAGCCTCGCTGCGATGAACGAGGCCTTCTATCTCGTGTCGAGCTTCTGGCTGGGCGCGTTGCACGCCGCAACCCCGGGCCACGGCAAGACGATCGCCGCGGCTTATATCGTGGGGGCGCGCGGGCGGCCCGTGGATGCTCTGGTGCTGGGGATCTTCGTGACGCTCTCGCACACCAGCGGCATCGTGCTCGTGGCGGTGCTCGCGACGTTCGGCTCGGCGTGGTTCCTCCCGCAGCGGGTCGAGGCCTACGTCTCGGTCATGACCGGCCTGCTCGTGATCGGTATGGGGGTGTGGTTACTCTGGATCCAGCCGACGAAGTTGCCAGCGCATCCGCAAAGCCACCACCATGACCACGGGCCGCATCATCATGGAGACGCAAGCGGCTACCATCGGCACGGCTGGGGACCCGCCCACACGCACGACGTCGGCTTCGAGTCAGGACGGCGCCCGAGTCTCCCGATCCTGCTCGGGCTGGGCATTGCAGGGGGCCTGCTCCCGGACCCCGGCGCCCTGGCTATTCTGTTGGCGGCTCTTGCAAGCGGCAAGGTCATGCTCGGTCTGTTCACGGTCTTGGTGTTCAGCCTCGGCTTTGCGAGCGTACTTGTCGTGGTCGGCATCGCGGCGGCAATGGTCGGCGACCTCGTCCTGGGGTGGCTCGACAATCGCTGGGTAGGTCGGCTTCAGGTCGCGGCCGCCGCGCTGATCGTCCTGGTCGGGCTCGTGTTGACGGTGAACGCCGCGCGGACGTTGACCGCGCTCGCGTGATCGACGTGACGGCGTCCTTGCCGCCGGGCTAACGCGCCCGAGCTCGATCGGCGTCGAGCCGGCCGAGCCAGCCGCTCAGGTCCGCGTACCACACGTTGTTGCCGGCGTCGACGGCAATGCCGAAGGGGCGCGCGTCGGCGCGGGGCAGGACGTACTCGGTGATCACACCGTCATGCACGCGGCCGAGCCGGTGGCCGCGCAGCTCGGTGAACCAGGCTGCACCGTCGGGCGCGACGGCAAGGGCGGTGAGCCCGGCGCTGGGCGTCGGCACCGTGAATTCCTCGAAACGTTCCGCCGCAAAGCGCCCGATCTTGTTCGCGGCGATCTCCAGGAACCAGACCGCGCCGTCGGCGCCGATCGCCACGTCGCCGAGGCCGCTACCGCGAGTCGGCACGTCGAACGCCGTCCTTTCACCGCTGGCCGAGATCCGCAAGAGCTTGTTCGCATTCGGGAGCGTGGCCCACACGTGGCCCTCGGACGACACGGCGATGCCGAAGGGCGCAGCGTCCATCGGCGCCGTTGGAGCGAGCGATCCCAGTACGTGACGCGTGAGTCGCCCGTCCTTGAGCTGGGTCACGCTCACGAGGCTCGCCTCGGCGAACCACACCTCGCCGCCGGGTGCGACGGTGAGCCGGCCGAGCCGAGCCACGGGCGTCGCGAGCGCGAACGACGCGATGGTGCCGTCGGTCGAGACGCGCGAGATCCGCTGCTTGGGGGCTTCCGTGTACCAGGCGTGGCCGGCGGCGTCGATGGCCAGACCGAGCGGCTCGACGCTGTCCGCGCCCTTGGGGAGCTTTTGCAGCTGCCCGTTCCGCAAAAGCCCGACGGTATCGGCTCCCTCCAACGTGAACCAGACCGTCCCGTCGCGAGAGACCGCGATGCTAACCGGGATGTCGTCGACGGGCAGCCGACTTTCGTGGAACCCCCACGAGCTGGTCTTTCCGGGACGCCACAGGAGTACACCGACTGCGATGGCGATGCCGAGGGCAACGACCAGTCCTGTCCCGAGGAGCCGCCTCGAGCGCCGCCCCAAAGTCATCGAGGCACCGAGCCAGACACTCGATAGTAGGTGCGGGCCAGACGCTTGATCACGACGCAAGCGATGAGAAGCAAGAGCGCGAGGAAGGCGAGACCGCCGGCCATGCTCACAAGATCGAGGCGACCCAGCGCGCCGCCGCCCTCGGCTGCTCGGCGGAGCAGCTCCCGTCGGGACGTCAGTGCGAATCCGGCGTAGATCGCCGTGAGACTCTGAGGTTCGCGCGCCAGCAGCCCCGCGTCCAGATGCGCCGGGAGATTGTCGCTCACGAGCGACCATTGCGCGCCGTCGTCCGTGCTACGGTACAAGCCACGGTCGGTCGCCACGAGGATCACGTGATCGACCACCGCCACCGCGTGAGCGGCGACCGGTTGGTCCGGGAGCGGGACGCCGAGGAGCCGCCAGCGTTGCCCATGATCGTCGGTGCGAAACACATATCCTGCCGCGATCGACCAGAGACGGTTGGGATCGGACGGATCCATCGCCACGACGTCGATCGCTCGGTCGGATAGTCCAGCGTCGCGGAGCTGCCAGCTCCGGCCCGCATCGGAGCTCGCCCACACGCGGCCGCCCGCCACAACCGCGACCTGGTCCGGGCGATCGCGATTCACCACAATGGCACTCGCCCGTCCCTGCGGCAGCGCGTCGGCGACGGCAACCCAGGAATCTCCCCAATCGTCACTGCGATGCAGACCCGCCAGGCCGCCCATATAAACCCGCCCGCGTGTAGAGCTCGACACGAGCGACCACGCAGGCACCGTCCCCGCGGGAGCCCGGAGCGGCCGCCATCGATCGCCGTCGCTGCGGAAGATCCCCGAGGCACCGGCGACGAGCGCGCGCTCGCCGTCGACGTCGAACGCCACCGCGAAAGCGGGGCCGACCAGCACGTCTCGGGCTTCCAGAATCCAATCCCGGCCGCCGTTGCGCGAGCGCGAGAGCCCGGTGTCCGTCGCCAGCAGGAGGTGATGCGGATCGACCGGGCTGACGGCAACCGCGAGCGCTCCGCTCACGAAGCTCGCCGGGTTGACCGGTAGCCACGTGGCACCGGCGTCGCGCGTCCGAAACAGTCCGCCCCACGCGCTGGCGTCGTGGGCGTTGCCTTCGCCGCAGGAGAGGGTCACCAGCAAGGTGAGCACGAGGACACCGAGTGGATAGCGCGACGTAGTGGAGGGCATGAGAGGAAGACGGGCCTGGAGATCGCCCGTTCGGCGAGCCCCAGGCCCTCGCTTCAGAGCCCTATGCTACGGAGAAACGGTATGGGGAGGTTTGGTCCTGTTTTCACACAGCGTCTTGTTCGGGCTGGCTGGCACGTGGGTTGTCTTGCCCGGCGCCAGGATCAGCTCGGCCGCACGCGAACAGTTGCCGTTGGGGATATTCCACCAGTTTGCGGTGAGCGGATAAGCGTTGGTATACGCCGTCGGCTCATGTGCCGCGACGCAATTGTTGAAGCTGTTGAGGCGCGACGTGAGGACGTAGCACTTCTCGTAGGCGAGGAACTGCTGGACCGCATCCGTCTGCTGGATTTTCGCCACGAGCCAGTCCCGGATGCCCGTCCACGACGAGTACGTGTCGCTGCCGAACACGAGCTGACCGCGCGCCGTGTTTACTTGCAAAAGCTGCGAGCCATACGTGTGGCCGCGGAACGCCGGATGAATCACCAGCCCGGGCGCGACCTCGTGGCGGCCATCGACGATCCGCGCCTTGCCGGAGAGCACCTTGCCCAGGATCTCCTGGACGGTCTGGGGCGGGTAGCCGCAAACCGGCGTCCGAGCGCACGCCTGCTCCGGCGGCCCGACCTGCGCGCCGGTGAGCGGATCGACGGTATTGACGGCGCGGATGTGGCCCGAGTTGAAATCGACCGGGTAGTGCAGGAAGAAGTCGATCTGCTTGAGCTCCTCCTTCTGGATATAGATCACCGCGTTCGGAAACTCGCTCAGCTGGCCGGCGTGATCCCAGTGGGCGTGGCCGAGCACGATCCGCGTGACCTTGGCGGGATCGAGGCCGATGGCGGTCATCTGGTCACGGATGCCCTTCCAGCAGCATGAGGTGTTCCAGTCGAAGATGTACGCGAGCTGCTTCCACCCACTGTCGTACAGCGTGAGCTTGCCGTCCGGACCCTCGATGATGCCCACGTTCACCGGCAAATTCACGGTCGTGTTGAGACCGGCCTTGTCCGGCTGGAACCCACCGAACGGCACGTCCATGAAGCGACTACTCTCCACGAGCCATGCCGAGTACAGCGGAGCCCTCTCGGCGCGCTCCACGTCACGCAGAAGCCGGTCCGTGCTCTCGAATCCGCTCGGCAGCGTTTGGGGCGGCCGCTTGCCGTCCCGATCGTCGTCGGCCCGGAGGACGTCAGCGCGTCCAAGGCCTCCGACCAGAGCGATGAGCGCCAGTATCGTCGTGATGCGCAGCAATGTCTGGATCATCGATGCGACCTCCTCACGAACCCTCCGATTGCTGCAGTACCGCATTCAGATCGAGCTGCCGGTGCCTGACGCCTCCTTTCCTCAGTTTGGCGGGAACTCGCTCGGCCAAAACTTGCCCCCGACCTCTCTGATCTTGTCGCTTGCCTCCTGGCTCTTGGGATAGGCGGCGAGCAGATGCTCCTCCCGCCCATCATTGAACATCTTCATCGCCTCGACCGCGGACTCCCGGAGGAGGCGAACGGCGGTGAGGTAGATCTCGTGGTCGTTGCGGAGCGAGGCCGGCGGCTCGAGCGCACGAAGGCCGGTCTCCGCACGGCCGTAGATCACGAGGGCCTGCTCCATCCGCGTCTTGAGCTCGGCCCGGCTGAGATCGTTGGTCTTGTAGAGGATCTGACCCAGACTCGTCCGCATCAGGCTTCGCTGGACGTCGCCATGAATCGGCCGCAGGGCCTGAATGAAGGTTTCCTCGACCGGGCTTAGCGCTGGCCGCGTCGGGCGGACGGGCGGCGGGGCAGGCACCGGTGTCACGGCGCGGCTCATCTCGCGAGTCGTGGCGAAGGCGAGGACGCCCACGAGGCCGACGGCGAGGAGGCCGAGGACGAGCGTCCTGGGGCTCATCCAGAGATGCAGCAGACCGCTGGCTCGGGACATCATCGTCTCGGCTGCTGGGCGCCCCACGTCCATGCCGGCTCCGACGGGAAGATCGCTGACCACTCAGTTCGATGTCAAGGCGAATCTTGCGCTTGACCGCACAGGGGTGAAGGCCTAGGCTGCGGGCGTTGTGGGAAGTGGGGTCTTCGTCGTCGCTGGTCTGATGTTCCTCGTGACGTCGTCTTCGTATGCCGAGGCCCAGGCTCCGCTCCCGATCTTGCGCGGGATCGTCGTGATGCCGACTGGCGAGCCGCGCGCGTACTTCGAGGACACGCTGACCGGAAACCTCGCTGGATACGCGATCCGAGATATGGTCGGCGACACTCGGATCGAGGAGATTCGTGACGACCGTGTCGTGCTGCGACACGGCGGCGACCTCGTGCACGTCTTCATGGGCGGGGTGTCGGCGATCGACGATCCTGGCAACCGTGTGAACGCCTCGATCTCTCCCCCGCCGCGTGCCTCAGACACTGAACGCGGCCCGGTCATCGGCAGCGGCGAGGCGTGGCTCGACCATCTCGGCATTCCCCCACAGGCCCTGTCGCGAGCCATCGAGCAGGCGCCTGCGACGAAGGGCTCGGACAACCTCGAGGACTAGCCGGTCGTCCGGGCGAGGCCCAGGGTCAGACGCCGAGAGCGCGAGCCACGGTGGCTACGTCGGATTCGGTGTTGTGGAGGTGGAAGGACACTCGCACCGCGCCGGCTCGGATGGAGGCCTTGACGTCCGCGGCGCGAAGCCGCTCCAGGCCGCCTTCCGTGGCCACCGTGACGATGGCCGAATCCCCTGTCGGCAGACCGAGCCGTTCCCTTAGCAATCGATCTCATCCTCGACATCTCGCTCAGGCTCGCCTTGGAATCCGTCAACGCGTAGTACAACGGCTGCAGCAAGTACCACGAAAGCGCGTAGGAGCCTCCCGAAACCGCGGACATCACATCGACCGTGTCCAGCAGCCGTTTCTCGTGGAGCGCCCGAAGGACGCCGATCGAAAAGGCCGCGGATCGGTTGCCGCCGCCCGAACGTTCGTTCGTCATCCCTGCCCCTCAGCTCTGCAGGTGCACCAGCTCCGGGAACTGACGGATGGCCCGCGCGCGATCGTGCGCGAGCAGCTTTTGCCCGGCCAGCAGCAGCGCCTTCTGGTTCTCGTTGATGAGCGGTTTCGTCGACTGAAGAACCTGCGCCACTAACACCGCCGTCGCCGGCGCCGCCGGGACGTCCCGACGCGCGTCCGGCGACAGGACGCTCGAGAGGCTCTCGATCCCCTGGTCGAGGCGCCGGTTCACGTCGTCCGAGTAGGCCCGCCGATCGCCGGCGAACTTCTCGGCGAACAGCTGGAGCAGCGAGGTGTGGTCGAGGTTGCCCCGATAGCACGTCCCGCCGCGCACGAACGGCGACGCGATCAGCGCCGGCACGCGGACCCCGGTCGTCACGAATGGTTCCTGATACAGGGCGCCGGCGGGAACCGGAATCTTCACCGGCAGCGGCGGGACATGGTCGAAGAACCCGCCGTGCTCGTCGTGGATGACGACGAGCATCGTCTGAGCCCATCGGGGACTGCTGCTCAACGCCGTGTAGATATCGCGCAGAAAGTGCTCGCCGGGGCCGATCGGGTCGGGCGGATGATTGTCGTTCGGCGAAAAGCCGAAGTGGACGGGCGAGTCGCCGTACTCCGGCTCGATGAAGACCACCTGCGGCACCTCGTCGTCGTCGTCGGTGGCGATATCGCTCGCGAGCTGCCTCATGCTGTGGAAGTTGCCGCCCAGGATGTGGCTGAAGTCGCCGAACAATGGGAAGAACGAAAACCCGCAGTGATAGGCCCGCCAGCGCACTCCGCGTCTCGTCAGCCAGTCGAAGACCAGATTGCGGTGGGGGATGATCCGCGACTTGGTTTCGTCGACCGTCGCGGTCCCGGTGAACGCCATCACCCGGTTCGGGTGCGTGTCGGTCGGCAGCGGCGCGAACCAGTGGTCGCAGACCAGGTAGTTCCGCGCCAGGAAGTCCGACATGAAGACCGAA
>Ga0137404_10001879_pt1 | contig 13783 bp, 20 predicted proteins | sample CZOMad2_1_16fung_FD_108285 | JGI IMG/M metagenome (GOLD analysis project Ga0137404, IMG submission 108285) | Vadose zone soil fungal communities from Angelo Coast Range Reserve, California, USA - CZOMad2_1_16fungal (Illumina Assembly) | ecosystem: Environmental > Terrestrial > Soil > Vadose...
CAGCTGGTCGAGATCGATCTGCGCGTCGTCCGACCGATGAGCAGCTGGGCAGACCATGGCGAACGACACCGCACAGGCAGACGGTCCTTTTAGTGAGGCGCACCGCGCAGCGGGGTAATAGCATAGTCGTGACAAGCTGTCGGAGTTTATGAGCCATAATCACTCATAATACTGCGATACCCCCCGATTCCGCTCCATCTCACCAAAAATGACGAAGAGCCAGGATGTTGTGACGTGACCCCCATACCGCGGTGCGGTAGGCGCGCGGGCAGAAACGGGGGCGCCATGGGGGTATAATGCTGACCTCGATCCAGACAAGCTAAGACCGTGCAGCCACTGGTGTGGTGGACAGCCCGTTGACGTGACTGGTTCTGGTCAGGCATGTGGTGATGACTGGTGGCTTCGCTCGGGCTGAGCGGAGACCCCGTTGAGCTGGGTTTTTTGAGGAGTCCTGACCGGGTCTGGATGTACTGATTTCCCTTGGCAATGGAGGGATCCCCATGCGTACACGCCACCCCAAACCCCCTCGTCCCGCTTCGCTCCCCAGTATCAACCCGCACGCGGCCGGTTTGGACATTGGTAGTGAAGAGATTTGGGCGTGCGTACCTGAGGACCGTGACGCCCAGCCGGTGCGGCCCTTTGGGACCTTTACCCCGGACCTCTATGCGCTGGCGGACTGGCTGGCCACCTGCCGGATTGAGACGGTGGCCATGGAATCGACCGGCGTCTATTGGATTCCCATTTATGAGATTCTGGAGGCACGAGGGTTCCGCGTGTGCCTGGTTAATGCGCACCATGTGAAGCATGTACCGGGGCGCAAGAGTGATGTGAAGGACTGCCAGTGGATTCAGCACTTGCATACCTGTGGCCTGCTGAGTGCCTCGTTTCGCCCCGAGGCGGAGATGTGTGCGTTGCGCGCCTATATGCCCATCGCGCCACGTTACTCGAGTATCGCGCCGCCCATATCCAGCACATGCAGAAGGCATTACAGCAGATGAACGTGCAGTTGGTGCAGGTCTTGAGCGATATCACTGGGGCCACTGGCCTGGCGATCATCCGTGCGATCGTGGCCGGCGAGCGGGATCCGGTCCAACTGGCACGGTTCCGAGATCCGCGCTGTATCAGTAGCACGGAAGAGATTGCGAAAGCGTTGACCGGCCATTATCGGCCCGAACATGTGTTCGCGTTGACGCAGGCGTTGGCCTTGTATGACACCTACACTGCGCAGGTGCGGGAGTGCGATCTCGAAATCGCCCAGCACTTTCAAGCCATTCGGCCGACGTGGCCAGACGCGCTGCCGCCGGTCGATCGGGCGGACAAACGCCTGCCACACTGCAAGAATGCACCCAGCTATGATGCGCGCACCATGCTCTATCAGCTGACGGGTGTCGACCTGGTAGCCATCCCGGGGCTGAATGCCAGCACGGTGCAAACCCTTCTCTCGGAAATTGGCTTGGACCTGCGGAAGTGGCCCAACGCCAAGGCGTTCTGTGCGTGGTTGGGATTAGCCCCACGCCATGAAATCTCGGGTGGGAAAGTCTTGCGCCGGAGTACGCTGAAGACCCGCAACCGTGCCGGACAGGCCTTGCGGCTGGCCGCCCAAGCGGTCAGTCGCAGCCACAATAGCTTAGGCGCTTTCTACCGGCGCATGCGGGCCCGTCTCGGCCCCAAAGCGGCTATCGTGGCCACGGCCCATAAACTCGCGCGTATTGTCTACCACCTGCTGCGGCATCGGCTCCCGTTTCGCGACCTCAGCGCTGCAGACTATGAACAGCGGGCCCGGGAGCGGGAGATTGCCACTTTGCGCAACAAAGCGACGAGGCTTGGCTTGAGGCTGGTGGAATCTCCGGTGTGCTCCACCAATATCAGAAGTTTCTGAGCAGGGCTGGGTCGAGGGAGGGGCAGAAGGCCTCCCACCGGCCGAACAGTTCTCTGCGCTAGCCGCCTAATCACCACACCGACCGGGCCTGCAACACCTCCACGGAAAATTTGCGACAGAACCGCACCCTGTCTAATTCGCAGGGTTCGGGTTAGTAATCCGTATCAACTCGGCCGTCAGCGCCGTCCCTGCTTTTTGACCAGTTATCTCAACCTTCATACGGGGCCGCAGTTCACCCGCCCTTACCTCCTGATTATTGCGAATGATACGAGTGTGTTCCTGTAGATTGACGTGGTAGCGCCCTTCGAGCGATTGCACGACCAGTTGTAGCGGCCATGTTTCCATGACATGCACGATTTCAGCTTCAATCACCATGGTTTGAGCTCCCTGGCCCGTCACCTCGTTGTGCGGCGGATCGACCGAGCGGCCGCACAAGAGGAATAGGGACAATACCCCTAGTGCGGAAACAAGGGACCTTGTGGGCCATGGTCTCACCTCGATTCCCCCCTTTGCCAAAGGGGGTCGCATGGAAGGCACGGCCTGCCCAAAGAGGTTTCCTGAACATGCATTAGGCTGCTTATGACGCAAGACTGCTTGTAAGTACGGTTTCTCACTGGGCGGAAACTCTGCTGGGTTCGCTCATACGCAAACCAATCTCAAGGTGACCACGCAAGCTCCATCTCCTTGGTGAGAACCGGCGTTCGCACGTGCGCTCAACACCCACGGGTCCGCCGGTTCGAACCGGCAATGCCGCTTTTCCTCTTCTAATCATCTCAGGAGATAAGAGTCCTCAGCCCTATCCGCCTACGGCGTGGTCACCACTAATGGAGCGTCAAGCGTCAAAGGTTCCGCCACGCCAGCATGTTATTATAGACCGCCGTTACAATCCGCGTGGCACTATTCGGACATCCGCCATAGGCATGAACGCCAACGGCATGTCGCTCGCCGTTCAGATACCTCCATACGGGGCTTCCGCTCTGCCCGCCATATGTGTCGAGCATGTAGTAAATCTTTCGAGCGGTGACACTACTCACCCGGCCGGCGTTAAACCATTGCGTTCCGAATGGTTTGTCCCCAGCATAGCCGGAATTGTTCACGAGAAGGTTGTTCAAGGAGGCGTCCGTCAGGCTAGCGAAGCCGAAGTACCCGACGACGTTACCTAGTGGATCGGGAAGAATAATACAGCCGTAGTCGTAATTGGGATCGGTATTATTTGTCCATCCGGTTACACTCCGGAAATTAGTTCCCACCGACGAACCGAACGGACGGGCGGCTCCGTTCATGCCGGGAATCACTTCGATCCTTCTGGCCCAGCCACCATTCGACTGGCTATACACGCAGTGTCCGGCGGTCATGACGCATTTCGGGCCAATAAACCAACCGGTCCCGCGAAAGCCTGCTCCATTAGGCATGGTGATGATCAACTGGCAGATCCAGCGCCACGGAATAACCGTCGTCCCCGTCACCTGAACCCGTTCATCACTGCCGCAGACCGATTCAGGCGTGACAAATTCCGTCAACTCAGCTGGAAGAAGCGACGTCAGCGCCTCGGTAAGGAATTGCTGAGGCATGCCTTCTGATAACGCGTGTCTGGGGTCAAACCCAGGTAAGAATTCAAGCTCACCAGTCTTTGGTATGCCCTGGAAATCAGGAGCGATTTGGTCCGTCCCAGTCTCCTCTGGCGCTGTCGTCCCCAGGGACTCCCCCGCAACCGACTCGTGCAAGTTCCTTTGTCCTCCCTCTTCCCTGGTGGTCTCGCCTAGTCCTCTCTGTGCCCTTGAGGAGACGCTTTCGTGTGGGTTCTCTGCCATCGTATTCTCCTATCATCTTTCATCAGGCTGGAAGTGAATCCGAGTGAAGGAAACTTCGCGACAGGAGCGAAGTAAATCAGCTCTATTACGGCTCTCCTGTTAGGGTGCTGCAGCTCTTTCCCAAGGCAAGAGTGATGCCAGCTCAATCTATCGCGTTAAGTCCGTGGAAATACAAATTAAATTTGACAAGAGGTAACCAGGATCTTTAGAGGAGGATGTACAGAATTACGCTCTAGAGAGGCTCCAGTAGCTGAGGAAAAGAGATTTGGAATCAAATCTCAGTAGTATAGAGAGTTGTGCAGGCATGAGCATGGTGGGTGATATTACGCAGGGCTCATCGTCAGTTTTGGTGAAGCAGGGTTGGACCGTGCCCTTCAGAGCTCGGCGATCTCGCCGGCCGCGGAGACCGACTTGTTTCCCCCTCCATATAGGCCTCGGGGTAGCGAAAGGCGAAATTTTGGCCAAGTAGGGCTTACCCTAGCAGGCGTATCACGACCTGCATGAGCCTGCGCGGGCAGGGTGGCACATGTGCTCCCCCTTCCACACCACTCACCGTGACCTCGCAGGGCTTCATCACTGCCACCCAGCGGCACACCACCCTCTTGACCGCCGTGGCCACTCGTCCTGTCGATGGGTGGTCGCGGCGGGCTGCTCGTCGGGCTGGGCGTCGGGGTGCTCGTCGGGTTGGACGCCGGCGGCTGTGCCTGCCTCCAGCACGTGATGCTCCGTCTCTGGCTGATTCGCAATGATGCCGCACCCTGGTGCTACGTGGATTTCTTGGATTATGCCACCGAGCGGATCTTCTCACATTCCATCGCATTTCGTGGTAACGCCCTGAGCCCTTCATGATGGTCTTGAGATGTCAACATGTGACCCCTATCGTGTCTCGTCAGCTGACGAGACCTGATGACAGAGGGGTGACCCATGTGCACAGCGGCCAAACCGACTCGAGAAGACTGCACCATCACTGTCGATTTTCGAGACGAAGCCACCTACTTCCGCCTGATTGAGGATGGCCAGGCGTTTGTCGAATAAGTTGACAATGCCTTACGCGTGTTGGCAGATGAAGTCGGCCACACGCTCCGCAATCATAATGGTCGTGGCGTTGGTATTGGCCCGAATCACATTGGGCATCACGGACGCGTCGGCGACTCGTAGCCCTGTGAGCCCATACACCTGGCCATACTGGTCTACCACCGCCAAGGGGTCTGACGCTGGTCCCATCTTACAGGTGCCGGAGATATGCTGCGAGGTGGTCACGTGTTGCCGCAACCAGGCGTCGAGCGCGTCGTCGGAGGCCAGCTCCTGGTCGGTGGGCGCGAGCCGCTCTTGCACGATATCCGCGTAGGCGTCGTGCTGCAGCAAGCGGGCGCACAGTCGGACCGCCTCACGCAACCGCTGTCGGTCCCATGGGTCCTCCAGATAGCGGTAGTCCAGGTGTGGCTGCACGGTCGGGTCCGTCGAGGTGAGCCGCAGCTCACCGGCGCCGACGGCCAGTTCCAGGATGCAGGTCAAGCGAATCCCCTCGGCCTGCAGCGGGTCTCCCCCGAGGGGGGAGGAAAAGGACGACTGCATGATTTGCATGTCGTTGCGGTCGCTGGACCCTCCGGCGGTGTACCGGAGGGCCAGTTGTGTTCTGGGCGCTTTGGGGTCCAGGGGAAACCCCGCTTTGACCTGCACCGGTACCCGGATATTCGGATGGTCGCGCAAGTTCTGCCCAATCCCGGGTAACGCCTGCACGACCGGGATGCCCAGATGGCGTAGATGGTCAGCCGGCCCCACACCCGAGAGCATCAGCAGCTGCGGCGACGCGATGGCGCCAGCCGTCAGGACAATCGCCTTCGCCTCGACGACAAAACGCTCTCCACCGCTCTCCACGTCCACGCCCGTGGCCTGTTTCCCCGTAAAGAGGAGACGCCGCACCAGCACATTCGCTTTGACGGTCAGGTTAAGCCGATGGCGGATGGGGTTGAGATAGGTCAGCGCCGTGCTCATGCGGATACCGTCGGGGTTATTCATCGGGAGAGGGCCCACCCCCATCGAAGCGGGGTGGTTCATGTCCGGGTCTTCGGGGAAATCTGCCGCGAGACACGCCTGATAGAAGGCCGCCTGCGCGGGCAGCCAGGTCTCGCGCGGATGGCGACGCACCGGAATGGGACCGTGGACCCCATGAAAGTCACCTCGGATGTCCAGGTCCGTTTCCAATTTTCGAAAGTAGGCTAAGACCTTGAGGAAGGTCCATTCGTCGTTGCCCAGGGCCGCCCAGCTGTCGTAGTCTTCGGGGACACCGCGCAAGAAGACTTGCCCGTTAATCGCGCTGGTGCCACCGACCACCTTCCCGCGCGGCACGGGCATCGATCTGCCTTGCTGGGGCGTTGGCGTGCCCACGAAGGACCAATTGTGCGGGGCGTCTACCGCCGAGGCGGTTTGGTCATAGCCGTACTTGAGGTCATCGGGGTAGTGCGCCAGATCCGGATAGTCCGGTCCTGCCTCCAAAAGCAGCACCGAGCGATGCGGGTCTTCCGTCAGACGCGATGCTAAGACACACCCTGCGGACCCCGCCCCAATGACGATGATATCATATGGCATACGCTCCTCCGTTCTCTGTGTGCCCTCGTGTCCCTACCACATTCCATCGGATTTAGTGGAGAGCATGGAGAAGCTGGGGATTAGGCCGCTTCAGCCAGCTCTCCGACCTGCATGTCAGGATACCACCGCTTGAACAGAGAGCCTAATTCTCCGTTGAGGGTTTTGACGCGCGTTTGCAGTAGCAGATGCGCACCGCGTTTCGATCACTGCATCTGTTGTTTCTTACAGAACCGCTGGTCGTGTACCTGAAGCGTGCGGATAAATCCATCAGGCTCGCCTGTCGATCGTCACCATGGCAAAACGGCACCGATCAGCAGGCCATCATGCCGTCACGGCGGCCCTCTGAACTAGGTAGTAATATCCAAGTAATGCTCACTGACAATAGCAGCTTTGGAACCCGTTGAATATAAACAATGGTAGTAGAGGGTTTTCGAGGAAAAGCATGACATGGAGTGCACTACCCTTTTTTTACCTTCAGAACATCGCTAGCCGATTATTGGGGTCACGTCATGGGACGGCAGTGAGGCCTCTATATATAGAAGACCCCGCCAACGCGGGGTTTTTGTCGCAGAGCCGTTTCGTTTCCTTGGATATAAATTCCCCCGCCCCCTCTCTCCTATTCCGGGTGCATTCCCCGCTCGGTCGATCCGTCGCCGCCTCTCCAGTATACCGGCACCCTCACGCTGTCAAGAGTTTTGGTGGCGTCCCGCTTGCAGCGGGATTTTTTTATTGTAACCAACTCTTGACAGCGTGAGGGAACCCGCCGGTGTGTCGAGGTCGAGCGACGGCTCGGCCGAGCGGATGCAGGCTGAGTCGGATGCTCCAAAGGTCGAGCAGGATTATCCGGATAACCACATCAATTCTATGGGATACATTCAGGACTTCGAAGTGAAGCTCACCGAGCTTCTGGCAGGCGTGGACGAGGCTACGCGTAAAGACGTGCTCACGTACGTTAAGCGCACCGTGGTCGAGTCCTACAAAAACGGCATTGAGGCGGGCAAAGCTGTCTCCGTCGTTCGGGCTGTCGAGCGTCAATCGCGCACGGCGGTCGGGAAGTAATCGCTAACCGGGGCGGGAGTGGTGGCCTGCCTGCCGCAGGCAGGCACGCTCTCGCCCCTCTCATCTATGCATTCGATTCAATCGTTTCAAGATCGCATCATCGCCGGCGACTGTGTGCGCGTGATGCTGGATATGCCCACCGAGTCCGTGGATCTGGTGGTCACTGACCCGCCGTATTTGGCCCGCTACCGCTCGCGGGATGGGCGACAGGTGGCTAACGACGACCCAGCGGCCGGCAGCACGTGGCTGTCCGCGTCGTTCGAGCAGATCTATCGCGTGCTCAAGCCGGTCCGGTTTTGCGTCTCGTTCTACGGCTGGCATCAGGCCGACCGGTTTTTGCGGGCATGGCGCCGGGCGGGGTTCCGCCCCGTCGGGCATCTGGTCTGGGTCAAAGATTACCATTCCAACGAGCGGTTCCTCCGCTACAGCCACGAGTCAGCCTACCTCCTGGCCAAGGGAGACCCGCCCAAACCGGCTATAGCACTCCGGGATGTGCTGGAATGGCAGTATACCGGGGACGAGCTGCACCCGACGCAAAAGCCAGTGATGTCCCTCCTGCCCCTCATCATGGCCTACTCGCAGCGGGGCGACATCGTGCTGGATCCGTTTGCGGGGTCGGGTAGTACGGCTGTGGCAGCGCAGGCATTAGCCCGCCACTTCATCGGCATTGAACTGGAGCCGATGTACGCACAGGTAGCCACTGAGCGCGTCATGCGCGAAGCCGTGGCCGAACACACGGCAGGAGCGCAGTCGTCGAGCGCTCCGAGTAGCAAGGTAACGTCATCATGAATTATGCACGTTCGATTTCTTGTGACATTCAACACAGGCGATGCCGCGACTTCCGAGGAGGCTCGCGAGCATGTCTTCAACACCCTGTTGGCTGAAGGGTTTGCCAATCAGGTTGGCCGATGGAACGCCGGTCTGGCCGACTGGTTTGTCATCGGCGGCCGCTGGTCGGGAGCATTCACGCGGGCGTTGCTCGACAAGGAAAAACTTGAAACAGTCGAGAAAGAATTTGAGCGCAAACACGGCTGGTGGCTCGGTGGGCAGGAGCATATGACGGAAAAACAGCGCCGACAGCAGATGAAAAAGATATTTTACCGCGAGTTTCCTGATTTTCAGGGAGAGATGCCGTATGGGCGCGATCAGTACCGAGAGCACGGGTATGAGGATGACGCCATGGTTGTCACGCGGGAATTGTATGACGCGCTCCTCAAGGCGTATGAGGGGCAGGAGGACAGCGACGAGCACGCGGATCTGGACTGGACGCCGGTCTCGCCTGAGATGGTCGGCACCAAGTGGCTGGTGGTGGTGGACTACCACGCCTGACCCGCGATGCAGGAGTAACATCGTGAGGGTTCCACAAATCGGTACGGATTAAAGATTACCGGCCTCTCCATGTGCAGAACACCCCATCGGGAGTAGGGTGCAACGCGCGTCCCGCATGAGAGAGATAGAACACACCCTCACTTCTCCTCCACCGTAACACCGGAGAGTTAAACAATATGAGCCATGCATATTATAATCAATGAATGAAAAAAGATTCTTAGTGATTACCGCCTATGGTGGAATTATCACCGACGTGAGACCGTTTGAGGATATTGTCGAGGCCGTCAATCATGCAGAGCGCGCATGGAAGAAAGCCAACGCTGAACGGGATGATATAAAAATCTTCGACCTTACGGGAAATATCCACTGGACACCAGATTACTAATCTTATATAGGCCACCTGATACCATACATGGCTGGTTGTCGGGTGGCTGCCGGAGTGATTACATCAGTTCTTCCGTACAGAACGTTACAATCAATGAAGAAATATATTGTCAATTATTCACGAAAAGAATACGGTTATGTCCGTGTAGAAGCTGAAAATGAATCCGAAGCAGAAGAAAAAGCACAAGAGCTTATTAACCACGGCAAAGGTATTCCGCGTGACGGTGATACCTATCTCGACGTAGAGGAAGAATCCTAATCCTTGCTAGAAGCCATGAGCCGTGTACGGCGGCTTGTGGCTTCACTGGAGGCATACCAAGGTCAAGCTACCTATTCTGCAGGCGCGCGCCAACAGAGTACAGCAGCTCAGAGGGGGCGGGACTCCCACCCACCCCCAAGGGGGGAAACGAAACGGCTGCAGAGAAACTCCCTCATGAATTTTCCCACTCATGCCCCGCCTTGCGGGGCTGGTTCATCCTCAGTGCGCTCATACTACACTTGAACCAGATTTACGCGGAGGCTCCTTGCTCGGGAGGGAACATGGATAAGCAGGCTCGCAAGGAACGAATTGAGAACATCATCGCCATGGAGGAAGCATTCCATATATTTGAGGAGCTGCCGCTGCCAGAGCGGTTTCGGAAACTTGCCGAATGGGCAGAAACGCATCTCTCAGCTGCGGACCAGGAATGGATCTATCAGCAATGGCAACAAGTCCTCGAGCGTTCCATGGAAGAGCCGCCTGACGAATCAGCCCTCTCAGTCGAGCGAGGACAAACTCATAAAAGGGGAAAGCCATGAAGACATACTGGATCGCGGCAGAGATCACGCGACGGGCCTTCCTGAAAATCGAAGCCGACAGTAAAGATGAGGCCCGAGCCATGGCGGAGCAGCTGTTAGAGGAAGGTACGTTCGAGGGGTGGGAAGAAGACCTGCCCGACGTGATCGTTGAGGAGATTCCCGAGGAATTGGCCCAATGAAACGCATCCGCGCTCAAGTCGAAATCACCCGGCGTACCTATGTCGCGTTCGAGGTGGATGATGACCTCGATGACGAGGAGATCAAAGTCCTCGCCATCGAGGAAGCGGAGCTCGCAGAATGGGAGGACGACCCCCCAGAGGTGGTATCGTTTGAGGTATTGGAGGAGCCATGACCCCAGAAGAACTCAAAAAGCTCCACGAAGAGATCAAAGAGGCCCTGAAAAACTGTCCCCCCTTGGCATCGGGTGATCATCGGGAATGCTGGGAAGCTCTCTACCGTGCGGTATTATCCGATGCCCCCGAAAGACGTATATGGAGAGTGGCGTATCCGCGAACCTTCTCCACGGATGTGAACGATTTAATGTGCAAAACACATCTCGCCCTGGCGGCATCAGGCATCCCGGCTTACCGGATGACCTCATTGGCCTGGAAGAGGAGGGCTGGGGGAATGGTCAGGCCGAGGGTTTCGGCGGTTTTCAAGTTGATGACCAGCTCGAATGTCGTGTGCTGCTCCACCGGTAGGTCGGCGGGCTTGGCGCCCTTGAGGATCTTGGCCACGTAGGTGGCGACGCGGCGGTCCGCCTCCTCAATGTTGGGCCCATAGGCCATCAGGCCCCCAGCCTCGACATACTCCCTGGCTTAATACATCGTCGGCAGCCGGTGCCTGGCTGCAAGCTCTGCGAGATACGCTCGGTTCGCGAAAAACCCGGGGTTCTGGTGCACGAAGAGGGCCGCAATCCCGTCGCTGGCCATCGCCTGGAAGGCGTGGTCCCACCCCCTCGGGTCTCTCCCCAGCTCGACGCTCGTCAGCTTCACTCCCAACGCCTTCGCCGCCGCCTCGGTCTCTCGGATAAAAAATGTCAGAGCGCCCAGGCCAGGCAAGGACGGAGAGGCCGGGTTCGACGGCGGGTGGACGGCCGCCACGTGGGATGCCGCCAGGACCGCCTCCCGGAGCAGTTCGAGTCGCTTCGGCCACAACTCAGTCTCCATCACACTCATCCCCGTCACGTTGCCACCGGGCCGGCTGAGGCTGGCGACCAGCCCGCTGCCCACAGGATCGAAAATCTTTACCACGATCGAAATCGTCTGCGTCGCGTTCTTGGCGGCCACAGCCGCTGGCGTATCGGGGACGACGATGAGGTCAACCTGGAGACGGACGAGATCGGCGGCGAGGGCGGGGAGGGTATCGGACTTCAGCTCCCCCCACCGGTACTCCATGAGGAGATTCCGACCCTCAACGTAGCCCAGGTCTCGCAGCGCCAACCGGAATGCCTCGATGCCCTGGTAGGGCACAGATGGCGTCGGAGACACGCCAACCGCGAGGTAGCCGATCCGGTAGACCTTCCCGACCAGCTGCGCGTCGGCCACGAGCGGTGCCACGAGGAGGCCGAAGGCAAGGGTGACGAGGAGTTCGATGATGCGGCGCGTCATGGCAGTCTCCTGGGTTCATGGATGTGTGAGGCATTCTATGCGCGACGTGCTAGGGAAGGAAATCAAATTTTGCACATGAAATCGTTCACATCCGTATAGAAGGTTCGCGGATACACTATGGAGAGCCTGGGGACGGGAAGCTGTGTGATCTATCAAGGAAGGTATGCCAGGTGCTCCACGGAGGAAACAAAACGCCGCAGAAGCAGAAGAGGATATATATAGGCGCTTTGATTGACAAAACGCCTGCAGCGAGTAATATTTCTATATGGAGAAACTCAATCAACATGATGATTTTACTACCCTCCTGAAGCCCTATGAGAATCAATGGGTGGCGCTGTCTCCTGACTACTCCACCGTCGTGGCCAGCGGAGAGACCTTGAAAGAAGCGCATGCAAAAGTCCCCCAGGGAGAGCGCGAAACGGTGGTCTTCCACAAGGTGCTGCCATTTGATGCCCTCTATATTCCCTCCACGCTATGAAGTATCACTACCGAGCGGCGGTCCCCGAACAGGCTGGGCCGTTGTTGTATCGTCCGATTGTCGAAATTGAAATTGTGGGACCCAAGGGGAGGCTGCGCGAACTGGCGCTGATTGACTCAGGCGCCGACCGTTCGATGCTCAACAAAGATATTGCGGATATTGTGGGGATTGATCTCACCCAGGCAACGGCCCGGAAAGCCATTGGGATTACGGGGGCAACGACGGTCTACATCACTGAGGTCGAACCTGATTGACTGACAAAACTCTAGGCGATCAGGCGACGGCATCTTCGAACTCCAGAGCGAAGAAAAGCTGAGGTGGTGTTTGATGCTGGATTTTTGAGGCCATGGCGGGTGCAGGATCGGTTTCCGCAGATAGATGCAAGTGGGGGATGAGCGCGTCGCCCCTGCTGAGGGCAAGTTTGACCCAATTTCAGCCGATTTTCAGGTAGCTCTGGCCACGGAACCAATGCGAGTCGACCCAGCGACGTTTGCCTTGTGCGACCACGGCTGTGCCCTGTGCCACCAGATACAGGGTTGTGCTGGCCAGCACACCACACAGACGCTCGAGCGCGTTCGCCGACCGCATCAGCGACGACTCCAGCTGGAAGCCATTGGATGTATCGTCCAAGAAGTTCTCTTCGATATCAAACCGCAGGCCATATGCCTCAAAGGTCTTCTCGTCGGTGGGCTCATCGCTCACCACGAACCAGTATTCCTGACGGCTTAGAGGACGACCCATGGCCAGATGGACGGGGCCATACCCCTGCTTGGTCAGGTACACATGATGCCAGAAGAGCGCCTTCCCGGGAGACAACGGAATACGGTTGACTTTGCAGCGACGCTTTCCCTGACGGTCTAGCCAAAAACTCCCTTTGATCCGAATGCGCCAATGCCACCCCAACCCTGTCAGATGTTGCCTGAGATGCGTGTCAGCGACCCCACGATCCGCGGTAAAGACGACCGTACAGCCGAAGGGAAGCCACTCCACCACCTTATCCAAAAGCTCCTGGTATACGTCAGACGCCACACTGCTGCTGGGGGGTTCAAGGACTGTCCAGACCATCGGTATGGCCCTGCCACGATACACGAGCGAGATGCGCACCAGACCGTAGGTATTCCACAACATCGACGTGTCCAGGGCCAGATACACGCGCTGATCACCCCACTCGGCAATGGCTTGCTGAATCAACGGACCATAGAGCGCATGCACGTCTATCCGCGTATGCTCGAGCCAGCGGGTAAACCGACGCACGGGGCTCTGCGCGTATACGGCTCGGCTGTGCACAGAGGGGACCCAGGCCGTGAGACTGATGTTGCCAGCCTGGATGAGGCCTGCCATCATCCAGGCCAGGGTCTTCAGATGCCGACGATCCAGCCAATTGTGATGTTGGCTTCACACCTGCACCAGCGTCTCATAGAGACGAGGCGTGCCGTCCATGTCTACCCTCCTTGGAAACCGGTTGTCCCAAAGAGAGTATAAACCGATCTGAGGTGGGTGGGAGGGCACGCCTCTCTTTTGTCAGTCAACCAGGAGGTCGAACTGAAACTCGCCGGTTCTCGCGGAAAAATGAACATCCCTGTCGGGTTTATCGATTCACCATACGTGAGCGTGCTCTTAGGTCAACACGGGTTTTTTGATCTGCATCGCATCACGTTTGAAAAGCACAATCATGTCTTTAAGATCATCCCGGTCAGGAAGAAATAATTGTTCCCTTCCCTCATACCTCCCCATTCGCTCAATCAATTTCCACCATTCTGAATTTCAAGCTGCCGGTACAGAGACGTGGCCCAGCCTAGCCTGTGCAAGATCGCCTGCTGTCACGCGGATACGGGCGTCAGCCAAG
>Ga0137404_10001880_pt1 | contig 13781 bp, 13 predicted proteins | sample CZOMad2_1_16fung_FD_108285 | JGI IMG/M metagenome (GOLD analysis project Ga0137404, IMG submission 108285) | Vadose zone soil fungal communities from Angelo Coast Range Reserve, California, USA - CZOMad2_1_16fungal (Illumina Assembly) | ecosystem: Environmental > Terrestrial > Soil > Vadose...
ACTTCGCTATAAGTCAGGATACTGTGATTGAGCCTCTCGATTCTATGTGCGTCTCCGAAATCGTCCGCTACGCGGTAACTGGTTTGCTTCACATTCGCCCCTACGTAAAGCGATACGTCCTTGCTCATTTCATACTCGAGACGCGGAGTTGGCAGCACGGCATCAAGAAGCCATTGCGGTGCGATTTTCCACCGGACCCCGGCGGCCGGAAGAACCGGGTATTTACGTTCGATATCGACACTGACGCCGAGGACGAGCTGCAGATTGGGACTGTAAATGTAGGTGCCGCCAATGAGGAATGGGCAATTGAAATTGTCGTACCCCAAATTTGCAAACTCGGTATCGTACACACCGGGGTGACCTTCGGCCCTTATGATTATTGAATCGGAAAACTGCATATCCAATCCAACAACCAGGCTAACCGACTGCAATATAGTTGGAAGTGGCGCATCATCGGGAAGGCCAAACGAGAATCGTTCCCACTCTGCGCCAAGCCGTAACACGCCGAGCTTGGTTCGCGGTGTGAATACCAAGTTCAGAATCAAATCGTTTTCATCGAAATCGCGCACGCTTTTAGATCCGCGTTCGACGTCACCGCCGCCGACATAGGTGTCTTCCGCGGTATATTCGACAGGAACGTGCCCCAGCGATTCGAACCAGCTACCAGCGTTTTCCTCGGCGGAAATTCGCGCCACAAAAAACAGCGACCAAGCTGCCCAAACAGCAGGGAAAACTCGATACACCAGGCGTTTCACCGCTCAACGACCTCCACCCGTATCGCGCCGAAAGAGTGTGACGGCTTTGGTTATGTTTTTCATCATCACCGACTCCGATCCGAGCCGCTCCACGCCATGCAGGGTCCCCAGCGATGCGGCGGAGATCATGTCGCCACGCCAGACAAGCGTGGACGGTTTCCCTTCCACTGTAACAGGCCACATCTGATACAATGTGAGAGCAACGTAATAACCACCGCTCGCGTAATAAAGGACATCCGCTGCCTGATAGGTCCCGCCGGCACCGCCGCGGCTATAGGATGCGCCCAGCGTTACCACGCCTTGATCGTCCGCATCGAGAAGCTCCCAGTACAATTCCGGCTTGAGCGACCCAGCTCCGCGCCCAATACCTGTCGCTCCAAGTAATCCGGAAAACTGATTCCGGATCTTTCCCTGCTCGCGCAATAGTCCGTTTACTTCGTCACTCGCCCGAACAGATGGGCCGGCATGATCGTAGGGCGGTTGCCCCGACATTCCGCTCGCCACAAAGCTTTTCGTTCGCGCAGTCAATACGTCGGTCCAGAACGCCACAACCGGTGCAGGCATGGTGCCTCCGCCGCCTCCGGCTCCCGCAGAGAATTTCTTTGCCTCCTCCTTACTGATCTGGAGACCCGACGCGAGCTTTTGAGTTGCCGCGACGAATGAACGCACGGATGCGTTGCCGGGCGCGCTTTTCAGTTTTTCAAAATTGGCCGGCGTAGGATTTGAAGGCAGATCGGAGTGTAGAAAAATCTTCAGTTCGCGATGCCTTGTTGCGTCCCATCGGCGCAACGCCTCGATTTGCTGGGCAGGCGAAGACCCCAGCGCAACGTAGCAGCTCTGAACCGCGAGAAATCGCGGATTACTCATCGGCGAGCCGTGCGCCGTCTTCACATCGCTTTTGGCGAGCTGGGCGAGATCAACCTTGTCAAAAATGGAAAACGAGGCGAGATCAGAAACGGCGTCAGCGCGTGCGGTGGTTAGTCCGAAGCGCAAAGTCAGCAGTAATAGTAGGAGGCTGCCCGCCCTTACAAAGAAGTGCCGCTGCAGATTCAACATCTTAGGTTTCATGACACACATATCTGATGGCCAATGCCAAATGGTTGCAAATTTTTTGGATCATCGCAATAGGGTTTCATCATGAGCGAACCGGTGATCAAGCTCGACCAACTGAGCAAGAGCTTCGGTAACGTCCATGCTGTACAGGATCTTTCTCTTCATATCGAGGCAGGAACCATTTTTGGTTTTCTCGGCCCTAATGGCGCTGGCAAGACAACGACCATGCGAATGTTGTGCGGCCTGACTCATCCGACGGCTGGTCGCGCCACGATTGAAGGCGCGGATGCCTGGAAAGAGCGGCATTTTGTGCGAACTAAGTTTGGTTATGTCCCGCAACGCTTCAGTCTTTATCGCGATCTGACCGTCCTGGAAAATTTCCGCTTTTTTGGCGGTGCCTATGGAGTTCCCGGCACTGAATTGGAGGGACGAATAGAGAACCTGCTTGGCGTGATCGATTTGCAGGGAAAACGTGATACTCCTGCGCAAAGCTTATCTGGAGGGATGCGTCAATTGCTGGCGATCGGGTGCGCACTCGTTCACAATCCGCCGCTGCTTTTTTTTGACGAGCCGACCGCAGGACTGGACCCGGTGCACCGGCAGCAAATCTGGGACCTTCTTTACGATCTGAGCAACGAAGGAAAAACAATCTTCGTTACCACCCATTACATGGACGAAGCCGAGCGTTGCACAGAAGTCGGTTTTATCGAGGATGGGCGGCTGCTGGCAAAAGCTTCGCCGCGGGCTTTGAAGTCGAGCTTTCGTACCCGACTCCTCGAGATCGACGTGGATCCGCTGATGCCGGCGTTAGTCCGACTGCGTGACATTCCCGAACTGCTTGGTGTCTCACTGCGTAGCGGCAGTTTGCGCCTATACGCGGCGGAACCCGAGCAATTGATGGCCAATTGGCGGGAACGCTGGCCGTTCCCTGATCTTCACTTGTTAGGTGAACGGTGGGTCGAACCTGATATGGAGGATGTTTTCACCGCGTATTCACAGGGCTACGATGGCATTTTGAAAAGATCGACTTAATGAAATGGTTATCATTCGAGGCGACTGGCAGCGTCGCTTACAAGGAATTTTTGCACATCCTGCGCGATCGGCGGGTGCTGCTGCTGGTATTGACTCTGCCTCCTCTTTTCACACTTCTTTTTGGGCATGCCTTTGAAACCAGCGAGTTAACTGGAATCAGGAGCCTGTTGATCGATACCGACAACACGTCGCGCTCGCAGGAATTCGTCGATATTATTTTGAAAAATAAGACGTTCGATTGGAAGCGCGGATCGCCTGATACAAAGAATCCGTCCGATTTGGTCGGCCACCGAGTCCTGGCTTCACTAGTTGTCCCCACGGGCTGGAATGAGAGTCTGGAGAACGGCGATCCGAAACCGTTGCTACTTTATCTCGACAATGGGGACATCAACACCGCCTCAGCAGTGGAAGGCAGTGTGCGAGAAAGCCTCGGCGATTTTCAATTAAAACAACGCGACCGGATGATTGAGACGTTGCCGGATGAAGTGTATGAACTGGGCAAGCAGCTTCCGGTACAAATCCGCAAGCGTTTTGTTTCCATGATGGAAATGTGGTCGGTCGACCGCAAATTACTGTACAATCCCAAGTCGCGTGTGATCGACTTTGTTGTGCCAGGTATTATCGGCCTGATCTTACAGTTGCTGACGGTCACCCTGATGGCTTGCACGATCGCCCGGGAACGAGAGTCAGGCACGCTCTACCAGCTCATGGTCACGTCGCTACGGCGTCGTGAAATCGTGATCGGCAAAATGTTGCCTTATCTTGTGGTTTCCGCCTTTTTGGTCGTGGTGATCATGCTGGTGAGTAGTTGGCATTTTGGTGTGGCGTTTTATCAATTGCCTGCTCTTACGGTGATCTGCCTGTTTTTCCTGTTGTGCTCGCTCGGGCTCGGCTTGTTGATCTCGGCGTTTTCCCGCACACAAACCCAAGCGATACAGTTTTCCGTTTTTTTTCTGCTGCCGGTGTTTGTACTCTCAGGCGCGTTTGCTCCACTGGAACAACTGCCCAAAGCGATCCAGTACATTGCAGAACTTTTTCCCCTTACTCACTTTTGCCGCGCCTTTCGTCTGGTGAACATGTATCACGCGGGCGTACAATTTTATGTTGGAGACCTGGTGGTCTTGCTAGCGGGAGCGTTAATCACATTTCTCGGCGCGGCATTCCTTTTGAAACGCATTGAGCAATGAGCTTCGCTGACGTTGAATCGTTAATTGGTTGAAGCGGTAAATCGATGTTCGCTTCGGACAGCCGTTTTGCCTGGCCGCAACGATCTGTATTTATTGATGAAAGCCTTTTTGTGGCTCGCGGTTTCCCTCATCAGCGCGGCAATTTGGCTGGAGGGGGACAACGTTATCGCCGCCGAACACATGGAATCGACACCACAGGAGGTGTTCGACTCGATGCGCGGCAGTTTCCAACCGGCGAAGGCGAAAGGAGTTCACGCCCGTTATCAATGGGACCTGAGCGGGCCACAAGGCGGGCAATGGTGGATCGACGTAGAGGATGGGAAATACACCATGGGAAAAGGAAAAATCGACAATCCAAACGTGACCTTCGTGGCGAAGGACAAGGACTGGGTGGCAGTATCCAACCATCAGATGGGCGGCACGTGGGCCTACCTTACCGGCCGGTTAAAAATTCGCGGCGATCAGGCGGTGGCGAGAAAACTCGGCGAAATTTTCCCTTAAAATTTCGCTTCGACCCCGATTCTGACGTAGGGAGCCGGATCGGTTTTCTTTGACTGATGAATGCGGAAAAAATCGAAATCCCGTTCGATTGTCGCACCTGCACCCGCAATCAACTTAAGGTATTTAATACCCGAATAAGCAAACTGCACACCGGCGCGATATTCACTGTATTGAAGGACCGCATTGTGCACTTGGAGTTTCCGCTCAGTCGTCACGACGTCGTCGGTGCGAACGTTGAGATAGTTAAGTTCGCCGAGGACCCGAAACTCCCAATCGTCATTAGGCTGGTAAACTAGCGCCGGTTTCGGAAAGACAGCTTGAAGGCGCAGTTTATCGCTAATGAGCCAGGTAATACCACCACCAGGCGCGACGACTGGATCTTGGAAGGCTCCCCAGCCTAAGCCGACCGTGGCGAAGACCTTGTCTTTCTTTAGGGGAAACGTTACATAGGCCTTCCCCGGAACGTCGAAATTATCGCTGCCGATACTATCCTGAAAGTAAACGCCCGGATCGAGTTCGAGGCTTATCCCGGCATGATCTTTCACCACATACTCCAGAGCCAGATGACCGTACAAGCCTTGCAGATGATCGGGTAATCCGTTGTCGGTGCCGCCGAAATCATAGCGTTCATATTCCACGCCGGCGCGGAAGTACCACTTGCCAGTAATCAGAAAGCGATGGTCGTAGCTGAAATCGTCGTAGAGCGAATCTCCATCGCCTAATTTTGATTCCTTGAAATCGCTATCGAAGGTATAAGTCGTTTCGTAAGAAAAAAGATCGTGCGAATTTTCATCCGACGGCGTAGGCGAAGGTTGGGCTTCGAATGTCGCGGGCCCGGCTACGGCTGATGCGATTCCCGCAAGGACAACAAAGACGCAGAGCTTTGAAATGATGCTCATATGGTTAAGGCGACCTGGACATCGAGATATCGGATGTGGAGCGTAAAAGCGATGTATCGGAGAGGGGATATTTAAGCAAGGATAAATTCCGAAATCTTCGCACGAATTGTTTTTTGACCGAACGTTTTTTGACTCTCTCTTGCCAGCGAGATCGCCGTGATAACCCAGACTTATTTACGTAATTAGTTGACTAGCGTTTTATCGGACTTAGACTGGGGTCGCTTTTCTGTGACAAACGCACTTTTTCTCTCCCAGAATTCTGTGACGCCACTGGCCATGGCCAATCCACTTGGAGGCGCCGATCACGAGCTTGCTACGTGGTTTCATGAGCGCCTCAGCCCGGCATTCGTCGCCGTGCTGCATGCGTTCACCAACTTCGGTTCCGGAGAGTGGATCGGTATTGCTGTCTTTGCGCTGGTGTTGTTTTTTGCATGGAAACGATGGTGGCCATCGCTGGTGACGTTGATCGTAGCTGTTCCCGGCGGCATGCTTCTGAACGAGTGGATAAAGGTCCTTGTTCAAAGGCAACGGCCCTTTGTGGATGGTCCCTTTGTGGATTGGTCTGGTTACAGTTTTGCCAGCGGTCACACCATCGGCGCTACTCTTCTTTACGGGCAGCTCCTGCTTTTTATTCTGCCCGCTCTCAAAGCACGGCGCTGGCGCTTGCTGTCTATTCTCAGTGCAATATCACTGGTTGCCTTGGTTGGCTTCAGCCGTATCGCGTTGGGCGCACATTTTCTGACTGACGTGCTTGCGGCTATCTTGTTCGGAATTATTTGGCTGGCGTTATGCGTCGTCTTAGGCAGGCCTACGCGGCGAGGCAGCCTTCAACCGCAAGCCGCGGTCGTTTTTCCCGAGGATAGCGAGCCTGTTCTTGTGCCGGTGGCGCGCATAGTACATCGGGATTCGAATCTCTAGTCCATCGGAGCTGGGCAGGCGAATCACCTCCCGGTAGGCGCATCTCTCTGTGCGCGCCCGAATTGTCTCGAGATGAGACCGTCCGACAAAATTCGACTCACGATTTACGTCCTTGCTTTCGCAGGGGCGGCGCTGTTTACGGCTCTTTTGATTCACCAGGGCGTTGGGCAAGTCCTGGATGCGTTTGCAACTGGGGAATGGGGAATTTTGGGAGTCGTTGTCTTCCATCTCATTCCACTGTTTCTCGATGCGATTGCCTGGTGGGTGCTCTTCCCAAAAGCTGATCGCCTGCCGTTGCGCCAACTCTTCTGGATGCGTTGGATCGGCGAGTCCATCAGCGCGCTGGTGCCTTCTGCCGCGATCGGTGGCGACATTGTGAGGGCGCGCCTCGCCGCAATTCATGGCGCGTCGCTGCCCGTCGCCGCAGGCACTGTGCTCGTTGATATTACGCTCGGCATTTTTGTACAGGCTGGATTTACGGTGCTTGGACTTGTGCTGCTGGTCACAGCAACCGGAAAAAACAGCTTCGTTGGTCCAACTTTGATCGGAATTGTGATCGCGCTTTTTGCCTTTGCCGGCTTCTACTTTGTGCAGCGACGCGGAATTTTCCGTTTTCTCGCTCGCATCATATCGCGTTTGGCTGGTTCCTCGGATTGGCAATCTCTCGTGCAAGGCGGCGATACGCTGGATCGAATCGTCGGTTCTCTCTACGCGCGGCGGAGTGCCGTGTTCGCATGCTGTGCTTTCACCATGGCCTCCCTCGTCCTCGGCTCAGGAGAAATTTGGCTTGCGCTTTGGTTCCTCGATCTGCCCGATTCATTCCTAAATGCGCTCATTTTGCAAAGCATGGTGTTAACAATTCGCTCAGCGGCATTCGCAGTTCCCGCAGGGCTGGGAGTGCAGGAAGGCGGCTATCTTGTGGTCGGTAGTTTGCTCGGCATTTCGGGTGACGGCGCATTCGCCCTTTCCCTGGTTTGGCGCGCGCGAGAAATTGGTCTGGGAATTCCGGCGCTCATTTGCTGGCAAGTGGTTGAGGCCCGCCGTCTTTGGCGGACGCGCGCAGCAGCGACCGCGCGGTAATGCCCAAGGTGGGAAGTCAGATCCTGAAGTTTGGTCATTCGCTGTTTTATTTTCCCCGGGTTGGCGAAACTGGTTCGCACGCCCCACCAAATCCAGGCCATGCCGCTCGGAGGCGTCAACTGGCGTGACAATTGCGCAATCACAGGTGCGTCATCGTATGCGTTGAGGAACGCCAAGGTGAAAGGCAGCCATTGCCTTCCAGATGCACTGGCGATCAAGTCCAGGAGAAAAATCAATAAATCATCGGCGTGCCGCGATAGCGCCGGCAGAGCCTTATCATGGACAATTTCAAAATCGATCAACCGTGCCCGATTGGTCTTTTCATCATAAATCACATTGGCCATGCCCGCATCGCCGTGGGACCACGCTCCCCGGAATTCTTTGGTCCGGAACTGATGCGCTCGTCGGAATTCGGATCCGGCTGCTTCCACCATTCGCCGTCTGAGTGTGTGACGATTCAAGTGTTCCCATAGGCTCTCGCCCGGTAACCGGTCGATGCAAATCGCGTTGTTGCGCAGGCGCGAGACGCGAAACCGATCGCCGTTGAGCATCTTGAAACAGTTCACTTCCCAGCGTTGCCAGTCTTCGGTTTTGGTCCAGAAACGGATCGGCAAGCTGGCGATGCGGAAATACAAGTTGGCCAACTCGGTCAATCGCTCGCTGTAAACGTGGCGTCGCTTGATCACCACCCGTCGACCGCGCCGGACTGCTTCCGAGATTGAATTGATCTTTAAAGAATCGACGAACCTTGCTGCGGCATTGCTTAGAGCCTCAGGCATGAGTCGCTCTATCGAATTAGTCCCATTATCTCCCGTTGGCATCGGTGATTTCTTATTCGGTCCCATAGCGTTTCGCGGCTGTGTAAACCCGCCTGGTTGAGATGGAGTTGAATGGTTAAAAAGCTAAAAGATAAAGGGTTAGAAAGTCAGAAAAGGAGCCGCGCTAGCCACGGGGACCTTTTTAACGTCTTACCTTTTCCGCCTTTCAACTTTTACTTTGCTATCCAGCGCGATCGTCTCCCCGGCGTGCATTACGCGCAAGCGGGCTTTGACTTTCCGTTTCTTCAGTTCGCGTTCGAACACTTCTGGCGTGCCCGTCAATACCGGGAACGTTCCATAATGAATCGGGATTACCGTTTTCGGAGCCACCAGCTTCACTGCTTCTGCCGCCCGATCAGGTCCCATTGTAAAATGATCGCCAATACAAACCAGCATTGCGTCGATCTTGTGAAATCGTTTCACAAGCGCCATATCGGAGAACAAATCTGTATCTCCGGTGTGATAGATCGTTGGACCATCGAGTAGCGTGATGATCAACCCCGTCGGATTGCCAGCATAAACAGGCGGTGCATTTTCCTTTTCGATGGACGAACCGTGCCACGCTGGGACGAACTGCACTTTTACTTCACCATCAAGGAGCGAAAGCTGACCGCCTAGATGGCCGGTTGTTTCATTCCCGGCCTGTTTTTCCGGGTAACCCAGCACCGACACAATCGCCGCGTTGAGGTCGAAGTTCGAAACCAAACTCGCTCCGGTGCGTTTTCCGATCTCGACTGTATTACCGACGTGATCGCCATGCCCATGGGTCAGGAAAATAAGATCAACATGATCGAGGCTGGCGAGCTCCTTCTTGCCGCTTGTGAACGCTGGATTGGTTATCCATGGATCGATCAGCAAAATCTTTCCCGTAGCCGTTTTGATTTTGAAAGCGGCGTGCCCATACCAGGTTAATTGAGTTTCCATGTTAATGAGGAAATCGAAAAGCATTCCTTCGGCGAGGGTAATGGCTTTCAGAAATGCCGAATGTCGGATGACGAAGGAATTTCATTCGTGCGCCTGCTCTCTAGACAAATGGAAGCGGAACCACCTGGACTCGAATTAGCTGCGAACCTTTGGACGCAGAATCTCCAGCTGCCAACACATCCAGGTTTGTGCCTGCGCTATTGAAACCGCGTTTCACGTATCCGAGGGCAATTTCTTGTCGGTTGCTGCGGGTCGCGCTTGTGATCCAGCCAGCTTCCTTCCCGGCCGCTGAAGAAGCGGCAAGTTTCATGCCTGGCTGAAGCGGAAGATTGTCCAACGAAATTAGCCCGCATAATCGCTTGTTCGTCTGGCCCGACATCTTTATTCGCGAGATGACTTCCTGGCCGATATAACAACCCTTTTGGTAGTCGATCGCCCGTTGCTCCAGGTTGGCCTCGATTGGAATGATGTCGTTTGTCAGCTCGTGACCCCAGCTTGGAATCCCCTGTTCAATTCGCATGACCTCAGCTGCATCGGAATCGCATAAGGCCCATTGCGAGGATAATTCCTCTAAGGAGACGCGATACTGCGTGGCATCGCCCCATATGTCCCATCCCAGGTCCGCAAAACGGCGCACAGAGACAATCCGCCCGTGCTCCACAGTCGGGGGGTGTTGTGACAATGCGTGAAAAAGAGAAAATTGATCGGTGACGTCCTCAATCTGCACGTCGTCGGCGATCACGTAGCGCTCTAACCGGACCTTGAGCGTTTCTCGAAGATTGGCCGCCGCGTCGACCCAAAAGGAGTCTCCCGATGCGGAAACATAAATGTGCGCATCTGTCTTGCCTTTCGCATTTAAAATGCACGCTTCGATTGCGGACGTTTCACTCGCCTTGCGCAGATCGTTCGTGACTTGCCCGTTAAGGAATCGGAGCCGGTCCGTGCCGGTAATACGAAATTTTGCGCGCCCGGAAAGGTCGAGAAAGGTGGCATGCTGGCTTTGAGAGGATTTGTTCGGCGTGTCCATGGCCTTGCTTCGTTCTTAGAGCGCCTGTTACCGCGATATGTTCGTCGAATCCGGCACTTACCAGACACTGAACCCGGTTAAGGGCGACATATTTTACATGACGCTCCTAAAAGGGGCCTGCGCCGTCATTCTTTTCCGGACGAGAGCCGGCTCAGCAGTTGTTTGAAAAAACCCGGACGCAATCGTGATGTTTCGTTAGCTCGGCTGTTTACCACACTGATCAATGGCGCGGCTGGCGCTTCTGGATGCGCGTCTTGCTGGGCCTGGGTTTTCATTTCGGCGGAGCTCGCGATCGACTCGTCGCCGCCGACCTGTTCTTCTTGCTCGTCGAGTTGCAACTCTTCACCGGCAACTGCCGCAGGCTCGTGCAAATATTTTCGCGCTACCACCGAATAATCCTTGTCTCCGTGGCCCCAGTGCACTTGCTCGAGTAATTGATCACGAGCCGCAGCGGTCACGCCCAGATCGAGATAGTTCGACAGACCGATCTGATTAGCGATCTGCATATCTTTCAACATGTGTTTGACAGAAAAGTGGGGCTCAAAATCACGGCTTAGGATCTTGGGCAGTTTCATCGCAAGGGTCGCCGAATTGCTGGCGTTACTGCCCATTGCCTCGATGAATTTTTCCAACGGCAAACCCAAAGCTTGAACAAGAGCCAGCGCTTCCGCAGCCGCTTGGACGCTTGCAGCCGTGATCATGTTGGTTGCGATCTTGATGGCGCTGGCCTGGCCAATAGTCGGTCCGATCTCGATGATCTCTTTGCTGCTGGCCTCGAGGATCGGACGCGCGTCGCGCAATGCCGCATCATTCCCGCACACATAATAAACGAGCTCACCCTTTTCCGCTGCAGTTTTACTCCCTGTAAATGGCGCTTCGACAAACCGCGCCTTGCGACGTTCGACAATCTCGGCGGCGGCGCGCATCGAATCGGGAGCAACCGTCGAATGCGCAAGGACGAGATGATGCGGCGCAAGTTTTGGACTCAGCTGTTGGGCGATTTGCAGCAAAGCATCATCATCCGAAACGAATATTTCGATATAATTGCAAATCTCAGCTACTTCCCCTGGCGACCCGACAAAATTCGGAACGGAACGCGGTGACCGGTTCCAAACATAAACTGGAAAGCCTTTCCGTCGCAGGTTCCCGGCCACGCCGCGACCGATAATCCCAAGCCCGATTACACCGATGTTTTTGCGCGTTGCATGGGACATAGGCTTCAGGCACTCCATTGAGGCGGCCGCTCATTATCAAATTGCCGGGAAAACCGACGTGAGGCAATGCATAAATTGGTCAGGCCCCGCAACTCGTGATTGTTGCCGCCTCCGGGCGAGTTAATCCGGCCCGATTCAACGGTTCAACGTTTCAGCGCGACTTCAGACAGGTAATACAGTGCGACTGATCCAACGATCTGGAGACTCCGGGCGCTAATTTTATCAATTGTATCCCCGGCGGTGTGCCACCAGGGATAATCGAAGTCAATCACGTCGATTGTTGGAATGCCGATGGCGTTCAGAGGTGAGTGGTCATCGATCATCTCCCGGTCGAGGTACGTGAAATAATCTCGCAACTTGAGCGCTTCGGCTGCCGCAAAAATATCTCGCGCCATTTCGGAAGGCGAATCTGCAGGAAGCGTAACGTCGAGCGAACGATCGCCAACCATGTCGAACACGATCCCGCCGCGGAATTGCCTGTCGCCTCCGAGGTGCTTGGCAAAATGGCGGCTTCCGTACAACCCATCCGTCTCTGAAAAATGATCGTAAGCTTCTTCGCCATCAAAAAACACCAGCTCGACTTTCGCAGCCAGGTTGGGATGTTGCCCGATTACTCGCGCTAATTCCAAAAGGAGTCCTGTGCTTGAGCCACCATCGTTAGCTCCGACGAAGTTTATGGCGTCGAATGTTTTCGTGTCGTAATGCGAGCACAATAAAAACAAAGGCGCCGACTTCCCTTGGCCGGAAAATTGGGCAATCAGATTTACGAACTGGACCTTGCCCCGCGGGGTGTCGTCGCTGAACTCCTGTCGTGTTACCTGCCAGCCGGAGCGGCGGAGCTGGTCCTCAATATAACGCCTTGAGTTCTCGATGGCTTCAGATCCGGACGGCCGTGGCCCGAAGTCGACCAGCCGTTGAACATGTGCAAGAGCCTTCTCACCCGAGAAGTCTTCCCAGATTTTTGTTTGCGCTGCAGGTGAGGAATTCGGCTCAAGCAACGAGATCAAGCAGGAGATAGCCGCGATTTGTAGGGCGCTTCTGTGAAACGCCATGATCGGCCGATGTTCTTGGAATGGCGTCTGACACAGACGCCCTACAGTTTCCATTAATTTCCTTACTCCGGCTCCGGCAGCCCCAAAGCAGTTACAATCCGCTGGAGATCGTCGTCCCCGTAGTACTCGATTTCAATCCGGCCGCGTTTGTCTCCATGATGGATGGTGACATGTGTAGCCAGGTGCTCTTGCAGGCGGTTCTGTAAATCTCCCACTGCCGTTGGCGTGACGCTCGACTCAGCCCCGGCGCGTCGAGACTTTCGTCGCGAACGGCTCATCCCAAGCAGGCGAGCAACCAACCGTTCCGTGCCACGCACGGTAGCGTTGCGACGCAAAACAGTTTCTGCAGCGAGGAGCTGTTCCTCAGGCGCCTTTAACGATAACAGCACCTTTGCGTGACCCACAGAAAGCAAGTCCTGGGCGAGCCAGACTTGCACCTGCGGCTGAAGATCCAAAAGCCGCAGCGCGTTGGCCACCGTCGCCCGGCTCCGCCCCACTTTGCCCGCGATGTCTTCCTGACGCATTCCGAATTCATTCGCTAACCTTGCGTAGCCTTGGGCCTCTTCGATGGGATTCAGATCAGCGCGTTGGAGGTTTTCGATCAATGATAATTCGAGGACTTCCAAGTCATTTGCGATTCGAATTATGGCGGGAACCTCGGTAAGGCCGATCTCCTGAGCCGCGCGCCAGCGGCGTTCGCCAGCGATCAATTCAAATCGAGCGCCCGCGCCGCCCGACATGGCGAGCTCGCGGACAATCAACGGTTGAATAATGCCATGTTGCCGAATCGAATCGATTAGTTCCTGCAGCGCTTCGCGCGCGAAATTTTTGCGCGGCTGAAGCGCGCTGGGGACGATGTTTGCCAGATTGATTTGGTGCACTCTGTCGCCCGATTCGCCAGTGTCTGCGCGCGTCGCGGCCGATGGAGTACCAATCAATGCGCCAAGGCCCTTGCCGAGACCAGACCGTGCCATGCGGCTGAGGCTACGGGAACAGTTTCATCAACGCAAACAGCAATCCACGCTGGCGCGCGGTCGATCGGGAGATCCTGGAAGGCGGAGTTCCCGATGCCTGGCCGAACGCTCTTATCGTATGCTGACAGCCCGTCTCGCCGAGTCAGGCTTGGAGCCCGACATCCGATGGCTCCGGCCCCATTTCCCAAAAAAGTTTAAAAAAAATGTATTGACACCGAAAACTGAAATTTGGTATCACGCGCCCCTGGCTCCGAAACAGACCAAGGGATTTTACCCGGTAGGCTCTTTGTCTGTTAGGAACCCGATAAACACAAAAAACAAACGAAATAACCGGGAGAGAAAGAACA
>Ga0137404_10001881_pt1 | contig 13781 bp, 12 predicted proteins | sample CZOMad2_1_16fung_FD_108285 | JGI IMG/M metagenome (GOLD analysis project Ga0137404, IMG submission 108285) | Vadose zone soil fungal communities from Angelo Coast Range Reserve, California, USA - CZOMad2_1_16fungal (Illumina Assembly) | ecosystem: Environmental > Terrestrial > Soil > Vadose...
ACCGCCGTTTGGGCGGCAGGGTCCCAGTTGATCATTCGTCGGCCGCGGTAAATCAGTCCTCTGCGATAAAGATCGACAAAAACCTTTTGAACGGCTGAGACGTAAGAGTCATCGAGTGTGTAACGTTGGCGCGACCAATCGCACGAACAGCCCAACCGTTTGAGTTGGTCGATGATGATGCCGCCGTGTTTATCCTGCCACTCCAGCACACGCCGCAGGAATTCCTCTCTCCCGAGATCATGCCGCGTTTTGTTTTCGGTTCGGCGCAGATGTTTCTCGACCGCAGTCTGCGTCCCGATGCCGGCATGATCCATCCCTGGCAGCCAGAGAACTTCGAAGCCTCGCATCCGCGCACGGCGGGCGAGAATGTCTTGAATGGTGTTGTTGAGCACGTGACCGAGCGTAAGCATGCCGGTGATATTCGGCGGCGGCATCACAATCGAGAACGCCGGCTTTGACGAATTCGAGTCCGCCACGAAATCGCGATTTTCCATCCAGTGCCGATACCATTTCGGTTCAACCAATTTTGGATCGTATCTCTTCGGAAGCTCAGCCATTGCGATCAATCATCCAAAGCCGGAGCGCGTTTGCAAATCAGCGGCGCACCCGGCGGTCGCGCCCTAGCACGTGCTTGCATCACGATGGCCTAACCGCCACCTTCCCGCTGCATGAGTGATTTACGCCCTATCGGCGTTTTCGATTCTGGTATCGGCGGCCTTACTGTGGTGAAGGCACTGCGCGATTTACTGCCAAATGAAAACATTGTTTACCTCGGCGACACGGCGCGTGTTCCTTACGGCCCGAAAAGCCCGGAAACCGTGCAGCGCTACGCGGTGGAACTGGCGGGAATGCTGATGGGGAAAAACGCAAAGGTGCTGGTGGTTGCTTGTAATACGGTTTCATCAGTCGCGCTACCGTTGCTAACAAAGAAATTTCCTGTGCCCGTGATCGGGGTGATCGAGCCGGGAGCCCAAGCTGCATTGCAGGCGACACGCAACCGGCATATCGGCGTGATTGGGACCCGCGCGACGATTCGCAGCGGCGCATACGAAAAAGCGTTGCGCGCAGCCGACAATGATGTGCGCGTAAGCAGTCGCGCCTGTCCGTTGCTCGTCCCATTAATCGAAGAAGGACTGCTCAACGACGATGTGACGGACCGAATAATCATGCGCTATCTCGAACCGATGCTTGCTGATGAGATCGATACACTGGTACTTGGTTGTACGCATTATCCACTGCTCACTAACGCGATTGCGCGAGCGGTGAAACACCGAATCACGCTCGTCGATTCCGCGCAAAATTGCGCGCGCTCAGTGGAAGAAACATTGGATCGACAGTCACTTCGCGTGGCGCCACCGAACCGCGGCGAGCTACACGTCGCTCTCACGGACGCGGCCGATAATTTCCTCAACGTCGCCCGCGACGCACTGCAGTTGAGTTTCGGCGAGATCGAGCTGCAACCTTTGCCGTAGATTTCGGAAGAGTCCTGACCACGAGGTTGTAGGAGTCGTCGACCATTTTTCGCACCTCGGCATCGGGAATGCCGGTCTCAATCTCGACTGTGTTCCAGTGTCTTTTGTTCATGTGATAACCCGGCGTGACTTGTTCGTAACGATCGCGCAGCTCGAGCGCCAAGTCGGGATCGCATTTTAAATTCACTCTGGTCTGCATTTCGTCGAGAGTCGCCAATGCGAACATCTTACCCCCGACTTTGAACACGAGAACGTCGGGCCCGAATGGCGTGCTCTCGGTTGCGCGCGATTTGCTTAGGCAGTATTCGCGGAATTGCGCGAGATCCATTAGCCGAATCGGTCGCGTAGGATTCCCGGAAGATCTTGAATTGCGACGCGTTCTTGTTTCATCGAATCGCGATCGCGCAACGTCACTGTGTCGCGCAGCGCAGCATCCTTCTCTCCGAGCGTTTCGAAATCAACGGTCACTCCGAACGGGGTGCCAATTTCATCCTGGCGCCGATACCGACGGCCAATGGCGCCGCTCTCATCATAGAAAACGGTGATGTGCGGCCGCAAAAGACCGACAATCTCCTTTGCTTTTGCAACCAACTGCGAATTGTTCTTTAAAAGTGGGAAAACACCGCATTTAACCGGGGCCATCCGCGGATGGAAACGCAGCACGATGCGCGCCTCCATTTTTCCTTTTTCATCTGGCGCCTGGTCTTCTGTATACGCCTCACAGATCAATGCCAGGACTGTGCGATCAACACCGGCGCTCGGCTCGACAACGTGGGGCACAAATCGTTGTCTGGTTTCTTCATCAAAGTACTCGAGAGGCTTTCCGCTGGCCTTCTGATGTTGTGACAAATCGTAATTGGTGCGATAGGCGACACCCTCGAGTTCCTGTCGTCCAAACGGGAAATCGTATTCAATATCGTACGTCCCTTTTGAGTAAAAGGCGCGCTCCTCGTCGGGAACTGTCAATACGTGAAGTTTACCGCGCGAAATACCAATGTTTTCGTAAAACCTCAGACGTTCTTCCTTCCAATATTCGAGCAATTCCATCCCCTGCTCCGCACGGCAAAAATATTCGAGCTCCATTTGCTCGAACTCGCGAGAGCGAAACGTGAAATTGCGCGGGTTAATTTCATTGCGAAAAGCCTTGCCGATTTGAGCGATGCCGAATGGCAATTTCTTGCGCGATACTTCGAGGATGTTTTTAAATTGAACAAAGATCGATTGTGCTGTCTCGGGACGCAGATAGGCGATGGAAGTTTCGTCAGTTGCGGCACCTACGTGCGTCTCGAACATCAAGTTGAACTGCCGCGGCGCGGTCAAATCCTTACCGCCGCAATTTGGACACTGTTTAACGCCTTTCTTCTCGACAACCTGATCAGTGCGCAAATGTGCTTTGCAAGTCCGGCAATCGATCATTGGATCCGAAAATCCTTCGACATGACCGGATGCCTTCAACACCGCAGGATGCGTCAGAATAGAGCCGTCCATGCCGACAACGTCGTCCCGCTCATGCACCGTCACATGCCACCAGTAATTCTTGAGATTACGCTTTAACTCGACGCCGAGTGGCCCGTAATCCCAAGCGCCGTTCAATCCGCCGTAAATTTCGCTCGACTGGAAAATGAAACCGCGCCGCTTGCACAGGCTGACGATTTTTTCCATGAGTTGGGAATCGGACGAGCGGTTCATCTCTTATGAAACAGATTATCGCACCTTTCTGTCATTCCGAGCGAAGTCGAGGAATCTCTTACTGTTTCAGAAATATCCAGAGATGTGATTCGCATTCGTCGCCCTCGCTCAGCCTCCGGCCTTCCCGTCTATCTCGCGGCTTCCCTAGCCGCTCGATTCTCGACTCCGCTCGACAGGACAGCAGACAAACGCCGAGGCCGTGAGTTACTTACGTTTGCGTCTCGACTGTCACTTCGGTCTTTACCGAATTAGCAATGAAACATTGCTCGTGCGCGGCATGATTCATCTCTTGGAGCTCTTGCTCAGTCGGTTGTTTTTCGCCGGAGAACTTCAATCGCTGGTTTAGAGTCACGCGCGTAATTGCGAGCCTGCCTTCCGCATTCTTCTCCATGTGGCCGACCGCATCGTCCATATATTCGTCGAGCACAAACTTCTTTTTCGCGGCGATCGCAAGGAAAGTCAGCATGTGACAACTTGAGAGCGATGCCACAAAGGCTTCCTCCGGATCGACAAACTTTGGGTTTCCCAGATAAATGGGATTAGCCGATGCCTGCATTTCGTGTCCGCCATCAAATTTCCAAGTGTGATCGCGTGAATATTTCTGATACTCGAACGGCGTGTCGCCGCGTTTCCAAGTGAGAGTAATCTTATGTTCGGACATGATTCTAAATAGAATGGCATTTGCTGCAGGGCAAGCGCTTCGCTTCCCGGCAACGCTCGTTTGGTCGCCGACGCGGCTGCCCTACAGATTCCCGCGCATTGCTTGCGCTGCCCGGCGGGCGCTTTATTTTGTCCGCTTCCGAAAACTCGCGCGATTAGCTCAGTGGTAGAGCGCTTGCTTCACACGCAAGAAGTCGCAGGTTCGAACCCTGCATCGCGCATACTCTTCGGTGGACACCCGGGTGTCATATCAGGATAGAGCGGTCGCCGCGGCGACAAGTCGCAGGTTCGAACCCTGCATCGCGCACCATTCTTTTTATTTGCCCCCGAGGCAATTAACCTGCAGAAATAACACCCTTATGGGCCTGGTGCAGCAAGTTCTTGAAATTGTTAGAAAGCGTAACCCCAACGAGCCGGAGTTCCTTCAGGCGGTGACGGAGGTCCTCGAATCGATCCGGCCAGCCATCGAACGGCACAAGAAATACAGAGACGGAAAAATCCTGGAACGTCTGGTTGAACCGGAGCGGATGATTCAGTTCCGCGTTCCGTGGATCGACGACAAAGGCCAGATTCAGGTTAATCGCGGGTTCCGCGTGCAGATGAACAGCGCGCTCGGTCCGTACAAAGGAGGTCTGCGTTTTCATCCGACAGTCTCTGCCAGCATCATTAAGTTCCTCGCGTTCGAACAAATTTTTAAGAACTCGCTCACGGGTCTGCCGATGGGCGGCGGCAAGGGCGGCGCTGATTTTGATCCCAAGGGAAAATCGGAGACCGAGGTCATGCGTTTTTGCCAATCTCTTATGACTGAGCTTTTCCGCCACGTCGGTCCTAGCACGGATGTGCCGGCAGGCGATATCGGCGTGGGCCGGCGGGAGATTGGCTATCTTTTTGGCCAGTACAAACGGCTCGCTAACGAATTCACCGGCGTGTTGACCGGCAAAGGACGCAATTGGGGCGGCTCGCTGATCCGACCCGAGGCCACCGGTTACGGCGCAGTCTATTTCGCGCAGGAGATGCTCAAGACCCGTGACCAAAGTATCGAGGGCAAAATTTGCATCGTCTCGGGCGCCGGGAACGCCGCGCAGTTCACGGTCGAAAAATTAAATCAGGTTGGTGCGAAAGTTGTGACCATGTCAGACTCCGGCGGCTTTATTTACGACAAGAACGGCATCACGGAGGAGAAACTGGCGTGGATTATGCACCTCAAGAACGTGCGTCGTCGCCGCATTAAAGAATACGCCGATCATTTTCGCGGCACGAAGTACGTCGCAGGCCAGCGGCCATGGAGCGTCAAATGCGACTGCGCTTTTCCATGCGCCACCCAAAACGAAATCACCAAAGATGACGCGAAGAAGCTGATCGACAACGGTTGTTATCTCGTTTCCGAAGCAGCGAACATGCCGACGGTTCCAGCGGGGGTCGATCTTTTCATCGAAAGGAAAATTCTGTTCGGCCCCGGGAAAGCCGCAAATGCTGGTGGAGTAGCAACGTCCGGTCTGGAGATGAGCCAAAACTCGATGCGCTTACCATGGCCGCGCGAAGAAGTTGATTCGCGTTTGCGTCACATCATGTCGACGATTTTCAAAAACGCGTGGGAAACCGCGGAAGAATACGGATACCCAGGCAATCTCGTGGTTGGCGCGAACATCGCTGGATTCGTGAAAGTGGCCGACGCAATGCTCGATCAAGGCGTTGTATAGCCGAGCCGGCATTCAGGCGCGTAAAACTCTGTCGAAACCGAATATTATTGTATGAAGATAAAACCGATCATTCTTGGGATCGCTCTGGCTTCCGCCGTGCTTGGTGCAAGCGGGTGTGGAGGTTATTACACTGCCTATCCAGGCTATGGCGGCGGCCCCTATTATGGCTCCCCGGGTTCAGTTACAATCGCCGTTGGCGACCGACCTTACTATGCACGGGGCCCAGGATACTGGTACGGAGGCGCGTATTACGTCTGGAAGCCAGGTCACTGGGTGTGGCGGCACGGTCAGCAAGTCTGGGTTCACGGCCATTACGTCGTGCGCGGATACTAAGCCGCGTGCTGTTTAGCGGGGCGGCCGGGTCAGTGGACTACCAAACCGTGACCAGTCCACCCGCCAAACCGAGGGACGTTCCCACGAGCATTTCCAGAAGATCGTGGCGCCTCAAATAGAGGCGCGACCAGAAGACGAGCAAGGCCAGCGCGAATGCAATCGCGCCAACGACCGGATTGACCACAAACAGGATGATTGCGCTGTAGAAAGCAAAAAGCGCGTGTAACGACAACTTGATCCCAAAATTGACCAGTGCAGCCACAATCAGCAGAAATAAGGTCACCAACGCCCCGCGCAGTGCGAAAGCCGGGGTGTGCAATACCCAAAGAGCAATCACTGCCGTCGCCGAAATTGGAATCGCACGTGGATAAAATTGCGCACGCTCCGCGCGAATGGAAACATCCGGGTCGCTCCATCGGCCCGATCGCGTTCCCCAAAAAAGCAAGAGTGCCATCGGCAGAATCACCGTCACTAACAGAGTCAGCCAAAGTGTCAGCCCGGTGCGATTAGCGGCGCGCAGGGCGATGATAATTGCGATCGACAGGCTAATGAAAACTAATGGATGCCCAATCCGGGAAACCCATCGCGCAAAGATAAACGTCGACGTGACGTCGCGCTTGCCACTGTTCACTTGTGGCTTCCAATAATTTTCCCGCTCACTTCGCCGAAACCGACGCGGTAACCATCACCCTGGCACCATCCGGCAATTGTCAGTGTGTCTGCGTCTTCCAGCCATTTGCGCGTTTCGCCATTCGGGAGCTTCAAAGGATTTGCGCCACGCCACGTCAATTCTAACATGCAGCCGCGCGATTCCTCGGTTGGTCCGCTGATTGTTCCGCTGGCTAGCAGATCGCCGGGCTGCAGATTGCAGCCGTTGACCGTGTGATGAGCAAGTTGCTGGGCGATGCTCCAGTACAAATTTTTGAAATTGGTGCGCGTGATGACGTGCGCGGCATTCATCGATGAAGTTTGCAAGCTCGCTTCGAGTTGAATGTCGTACGTGAAATCATCCTTTGCTCGCAAGTATGGCATCGCCTCGGGATCCTGCCGCGAGAGCGGTTTTCGGAAAGGCTCGAGCGCGTCCAGCGTCACTACCCATGGTGAAATGCTGGTGCAAAAGTTTTTCGCCAGAAACGGACCGAGCGGCTGGTACTCCCACGCCTGAATGTCGCGCGCGCTCCAATCGTTCATTAAAACCAATCCGAAGATATGATCGACCGCGCAATCGATCGGCACCGATTCGCCTAACGAATTTCCCGGGCCAATCAGGAAGGCCATTTCCAGTTCGTAATCGAGGCTTTTTGTCGGGCCGAAAGTCGGGGCTGACGCATCGGGCGGTTTGACCTGGCCACCGGGCCGTCGCACATCGGTTCCGCTGATCACAACCGAGCTGGCGCGCCCGTGATAGGCTACAGGCAACCATTTCCAATTTGGCATCAGCGCGTTTTCGGGCCCACGCAACATCGTGCCCACGTTGTGCGCGTGGTGATAGGACGAATAGAAATCGGTGTAATTCGCAATGCGCACGGGCAATTTCATGGTGACACTCTTTTGCGTATGAAAGACCCGTGCCCGCAGCCTCGCGTTGTCCCGCAGAATCGGCGTTTCGGACGAGAGGAGACGCTGAAGGACCGCGCGCGCCTTGCACCACGCCGGTCGACCTAGCGCGAGGAACGCATTGAGCGAGTCTTCTGAAAAAGGTTTTCGGCCCTGAAATTCCGGTGAGCGGAAATGGCCGAGTTCTTCGAGAGCAGAAAGATCGACAACCAAATCGCCAATGGCGACACCAGGGCGCGGTTTGCCTCCTTTTGGCTGAAAGATCCCGAAGGGAAGATTCTGGATCGGGAAATGCGAATCAGGCGAGACGTCGATGAATGATTTCAGTAGCATTCGTGGAATTGTAGGGCGTTTCTGCGAAACGCCAACCGATGGCGTTCGCCGCGGCGAACGCCGCTACAATAAATTCAACGCGCGCAAATCATCGCGCGGCTCATCGAAGCTGCAACTGCCAAACGAAACCACGAATCGGCGGCGATATTGCAGGCGTTTGGTGTCGAGCCTCCATTCACGCCACGAAAAAAAATCGTCGGTGAACGAAAACGAATCCGCATTTTCATCGTCTAGCATGATGGCGGTTTGATTGGCGTCCCACCGATGCTCCGCAGCCAGCACCGCCGCGCCCAGCACATTCAGAAAACCGTGCATCTTTGTTTTGACCTCCTCCCGGTACTGTCGCAGCGGATGGTGGAGACCGGCTGTAAACTTGAGTGGCAATTGATGCGTACCCGGGGTCACCAGCGCTTTAACAATCTGCATCGAAGTTGGAAATGCGTCCGCAGTCACTCCGCCGGTGCGCAGTTTGTACCCGAAAGTCGCCGAGTCGGCATCGGAGTTAAACTCAGCGAGCAACGCGATAGTTTGCTCCGTCCTATCCGGGGGCGCTTCCCAGAAAACCGGCAAATCACCGAGAATCGATCGCGCCTCATTCAGCAAAGCGACGTCGACGTCCTTTGGCAGAAACATCTCGAGGTGACTCATCGAAACAAGGTCAACGTTGTGTCTTGATAATGAGCGAATCGCCGCATCTGCATCGTCGACCGCTTCAAGAAAAACATCCGCGCTCGCAGTCTTAGGTCCAAGCGCAGCCACGCGAAGTGGATGTTGAGCGTCAAATTGGGAAAGGAGTTGTCTTGTGGCGTCGAATTTTTCGATAGGGAGAACGAATGCCCCAAGCATCCATGCTTCCGGAGAGCGGACATATTCAGCCTGATTTCTCAGCGCCGTGTCGAGCGCGAGACTGCAGGGCGGGAACATTCCCGCATAATCAATTGAGTGCGCGAGCAAAGCGCGAAGTGAAGCAGCTTGCATGGTGGGTTCCGTAATTCGTTGAATCGTTTCATCGTGATTGGATACCGAGTTACGGATCTCGAATCACGAATCTCCTTTTACGAATCTCTGGTCCGTCATCAGTCGTCAATTAATAAGCTAATCAGACGAGGCAAGTTCCGGGCCCATGCTGAACGACGCCTGCAATATGCCTCCCGGCGCGATTGTTTGAATCCCTTCTTTTTTTTCAAAGGCGCGCTGTTGGTGATGGTCAGTGAGTCCCCAGCATGGTTCAACACAAAGGAATGGTCCGCCGTCGGACCACAGTGTCAGATACGGCACACCCATTAAATCGAGAGTCACCCAGCGGCCGCTGGGCGGATCGACATAGGAAAATTGACGTCTCGGTACGTCCAGGAGTTCCAGGATAACGGAGCCGGGTAATTCCGTTTTAGGAAACGGCATTTCACCACCGGCGAACTCGATATCACGCGTCTCGCCCGAAAGATAATTTCCAGGGGAAAAATGACGGCGGTAAAGGCCCCTGGGCATTTGCAGATGAAAGCTTTCGAACGAGGTCGCTGCGAATCCAGGATGCAATCCAAAAGAAACATGCGCAGTCAACTCAGGCTCCTCGTTTCGAAACTCGAAAAGCACGCAAACTTTATTCGCGTCGAACTTGTAGGTCAGGTTTACGCCGACTTTGAGCGGATATTCTTCGGCTGAGAAATCATTCGGTGTGATACGATATTCCAGTGACGCGCCGCTTTCGTGTTTTGAAGTTTCGGCAAACTGCCACGTTTTGGAGCGGAGGAAACCGTGATTGCCGCCTTTGATCTCGCGGCCCCGGTACAGACTGTGCCCGTCTTTAAGCCGATGGAGATAGTAACCCATCACCGTCGCATGATTCGCCCATCCTTGTGAAGGAGTTGAAAGGTCGTTGTCGCGGTAAAGAAACCCCGCCCATTCGCCCTCCTCATTTATCCGCGCAAGGCTAACCAATTCGGCACCTAGTCGCGAAACAATGATCCGCAGGCCGTTCTCCTCATCGGTCAAAACGTCGAGATGTTTACCCTCGCGGTCTTCTTCGCTGTGCGAAAATTTCACTGTTGTTGCAACTTGTGGGTGCTGTAGCCACGACGCTGTGCGCGGTTGTAGATGTGCCGGCTTCCAAACAATGCAACGCCCCACAGGGGCGTGGCTACAACAAAAGACTCACGGAAATAAGCCGCGTACCTTTTTAGCTTTTAGGACGCGCTCGACACCGATGGCCATTGCCGCTGTGCGATGAGAAATCTTATGCGCTTTTGCGCGTCTGATCACCTGCGCAAACGAATGTTCCAAGATGCGGAAAAGTTTGTCTGTCACTTCGATTTCCGTCCACAGATAGGATTGCAAGCCCTGCACCCACTCGAAGTAGGAAACGATCACGCCGCCGGCGTTACACAGAATGTCCGGAATGACAAAGATTTCGTCCCATCGTTTTTCAAGAATCAGGTCGGCCTCGGGTGTTGTCGGACCGTTGGCTGCTTCGGCGAGGATGCGGCATTTGAGTTGAGCAACGTTCTTTCCATTAATTGCGCGATCGACTGCGGCGGGCACCAGAATGTCGCATGGCATGGTAAGAAGTTCGTTGGGATTGATATGATCGCCCTGGGCGAATGCGCGCAAGGTCCCTTTCTTTAATACGTGCTGTTCGGCGGCCTGGATATCTATGCCTTTCGAATTGTAGATCGCCGCATGCGCGTCACTAATACCAACGACTTTGACACCGCTTTTGTAGGCCAGCGAGAGAGCTGCTACTGATCCAACGTTTCCGAATCCCTGCACAATGGCCGTGCATTTTTCAGGATCCATTTTCAGCATGTTCATCGCCCGCTCGATCAGATAAACGACACCGCGCCCGGTTGCTTCCCGGCGGCCTTCTGTTCCGCCTATGGCGACGGGCTTGCCGGTCACGATCTCACTGACGGAATGCCCCTGGTGAACTGAATAGGTGTCCATGAACCACGCCATGACCTGTTCATTCGTGCCCATGTCGGGGCCCATGACGTCGGTGTGCGGTCCAACAAACGGAATCATCTCTTGCATGTAACGACGCGAAACCGCCTCCAACTCAGTGCGGGACAGTTTAGCCGGATCCACGGCCACCCCGCCTTTCGCCCCGCCGTACGGCAAATTAGACAGCGCACATTTCCAGCTCATCCACATCGCGAGCGCCGCAGTTTCGCCCATTGACAAGGATGGAGCGAAGCGTGTTCCGCCTTTTGTTGGGCCAAGCGTCAAATGATGCTGAACGCGGTAACCCTGAAAGGTTCTTGTGCTGCCATCATCCATGTGCACCGGCAGCGTCACTGCGATGGCGCGCTTTGGATACATCAACCGTTCACGATCATTCTTATCGATGCTGAGGTAATCGGCGATGACCTGAAATTGATCACACGCCATTCGAAACACGTCGTCGTCGTAAATACTCATTGAAATAAACTCGCAGGTTGGGCCAGGCGGCAGCCAAATGCAGTTGCTATTTGCGCCGGGCGATTGGAGCCGTCAACTCCGAACGCGTTCGTGAGTGAGCCCCGAAAGCCGCACCACCATAAAGTCGACAAGCGCATTTGCAACCCGTAGCGTCCCCTCGAAAAGCCAACCATGATGAAAATTGAGACTTTAGCTGTCCACGCAGGCCACGCCGTTGATCCGGCCACGGGCGCGGTTTCGTCGCCGATTCATCTTTCAACAACGTTCGAGCGAGACGCCGAGGGCACCTACTCGCGCGGGTTCATGTATACGCGCAACAACAACCCAAATCGCCAGGCACTGGAACAGGGAATCAGCGTACTAGAGGGCGGCGCAGCGGCGGCCGCTTTCGCGTCCGGGATGGGCGCAAGCATGTCGATCTTTCAGGCGCTCGCGCCGGGCGATCACGTCCTCGCGCATGTGGATGCGTACTATGGAACATCGCGATTACTGCGAGAAATTTTTCAGCGCTGGGGACTCGACGTTAGCTTTGTCGACATGAGTGATCTTCACGCCGCGGAAAAAGCGCTGCGCCCAAACACGAAGCTCGCCTGGATGGAGACTCCATCTAATCCGCTGTTAAAAATTGTCGATCTCGCGGCCGTCGCGAAGATTGTCCACGCAGCGGGTGCGATCTGCGTTTGCGATAATACCTGGGCGCCAACGCTCCAGCGCCCGTTCGATCTGGGGGCGGATCTAGTCCTGCATTCCACGACAAAATATTTCGGCGGCCATTGTGACGTGCTCGGAGGAATTGTTGTTTCCAAAGTGGAGGACGATTTTTTCCAACACGTCCGCGGCATTCAATACGAAGGTGGGGCGGTCCCCTCTCCTTTCGATTGTTGGCTGATCCTGCGCGGTATGCGCACCCTTCCCTGGCGGATGCGCGGGCATTCTGAAAACGCAATGAGAGTCGCCGATTTCCTTTCCGCACATCGAAAGGTCGCACGCGTCCACTATCCCGGATTAAAGTTGCATCCCGGACATGAGATCGCTGCAAGACAGATGTCGATGTTTGGTGGAATGCTTTCCTTTGAGGTGAAGGATGGGCGTGACGCAGCAATGTCAGTCGCTGCTAAAACAAAAATCATTACTCGCGCGACCAGTCTGGGCGGAGTGGAAAGTTTGATCGAGCATCGAGCATCGATCGAGGGAGCAGGAACAACTTCACCTGAAGGCCTGTTGCGATTGTCCATCGGTCTGGAAAACGCCGACGACCTGATTGAAGACCTCGATCAGGCGCTGGGATAATCGTAGGGCGTTGCTGTGAACCCCGAAACCTTTCGGGGCTGACACAGACGCCCTACAAATCTTTACAGTGCGCGATTTATTTTTCGGCGAAAGATATCCACGATATCCTGCACCTCGCGCACGCGCAGTAAATACGCGCAACCAAAGAACGCCGCAGCGCCAAACGCGATTGCGATTAGCAGCTCGCATAGCTTTGGGACAAAGCGCAGCTGCGACCACGCGCCAAGCCACCAGTAGTTTGCCGCCCAGCAAACCAGCGCCAGCATTGCGCCTGCAAGACACATCTTTCCAAGACCGATCAGCAGTTGTCGCGTTTCCAGCCTGCGCACGTGGCTGCGCATTAACGCGTAAAGCAACAAGAAATTAATTGTTGCGACCAGGCTAGTCGAAAACGCCAGACCACGATGTCCCCAGCCAAGCCGAAAGGTAAAAAGCCAGTTCAGAAATAGATTCGCTCCGATCGCAAGGAAACTGATGATCATTGGCGTGTTGCGTTTTCCGATCGCGTAAAACGCAGGCGTTAACACCCTCAGGCCGGCATAACAAACAAGACCGACTGCGTAAAATTCCAGCGCGCCGGCAGTCTCTCGTGTCATTTCCGCGTTAAATCGCCCGTGCTGATAGATCACGCTGATAATTGGCGAGGCAAACATCGCCAGCCCAATCGCCGATGGGATAGTGAGCAGAAACGCGAGCCTTATCCCACGAGCGAGAATCGCGCGAAACTCATCCACGTTTCCAACGGCCGCGCTTTTCGATACCAGCGGAAGAGTCACTGTTCCAATCGCCACGCCGAAAATCCCCAGCGGCAACTGCATCAGCCGAAACGCAATGTTTAACCAACTCACCGGACCATTGCCAAGGCTGGCGGCGAATCCACTGTTGATGAGCACATTTACCTGCACAGCACTTGCGGCAATTACCGCAGGCCCCATTAGCGTGAGCACTGTTCGCACTCCTTCGTCTCGCCAGTGAAAATCGGCGTGATACTTGTAGCCAACGCGCCAAAGAGACGGGAATTGGCCTGCTAATTGCCAGGCGCCACCAATCAACGTCCCGATTGCCAATCCTACCAGGGACCGTGCACCGAAATTTGGATCAAGCCACCATCCGATTGCAACGCCGCCGATGATTGAACCAAGATTGAAATAACTCGATGCCATCGCTGGCGGGCCGAAGACATGCTTCGCGTTGAGCATGCCCATCACCAAAGCGGCAAGCGACACGAGCAACATGAATGGCCACATGATGCGCGTGAGCGAGACGGTGAGGGCGGTCTTGTCTGGAGACCAGCTTCCCCACGTTAAGAGATCCACCAGTTGCGGCGCGAACA
>Ga0137404_10001889_pt1 | contig 13772 bp, 8 predicted proteins | sample CZOMad2_1_16fung_FD_108285 | JGI IMG/M metagenome (GOLD analysis project Ga0137404, IMG submission 108285) | Vadose zone soil fungal communities from Angelo Coast Range Reserve, California, USA - CZOMad2_1_16fungal (Illumina Assembly) | ecosystem: Environmental > Terrestrial > Soil > Vadose zone...
ACCCTGGCGGACCAGCCCGCCGAACATGCCGACGCGACCCGAGTCGGCGATGAGCTTGCCCAGGTTGAGCGCCCGCTCGCTGTCGGCAGTGATGGTCACCGTGACGAACGGGGAATTTTCCGAGACGAGCTCGACGCTCTTGCCGGCAGCGAGCACGATCTGGCCCTGCGGGGTGCGGATGATCCCCGAGTTCTTCACGTCCGGGGCGATCAGGAACACGCGTCCGCCCGGGCCGCTGGAAGTGGTATCGATCACGCCCTCGTTCGAGACGCTCCCGGCGCCCGGCGTTTCGGTGAAGCGCATCTTGCCGGCACGGAAATCCTGGTTCGAGAGGTTCAGGCTCGAGGCGACGAATCCGCCGACGTCGATGCGCGCGCCCTGGCCGATCAGGATGCCGCTCGAGTTGAGCAGGAACACCCGGCCGTTGGAAGACAGCACCCCGTCGATCACGCTCTGCGGGACCACGCCGTTCTTGCCGACGACGCGGTTGAGCACCGTGGAGGAGCTCGAGGACTGGAGGAAGCGGGTGATCTCGTTGACGCCGATCGAGAAGCTCTGCCAGTTGATGATCGTGCCGGCGGTGTTGGTGATCGTCAGGGTATTGCCCGACGCGGAGAAGCTCGCGCTGCCGGAGGCCACCTTGCCGCCGGTGGGGTTGGCGGAGGTCTGCGTCGAGGAAAGACTGAAGCACGCCGCGACGGACAGCGCGATCAGCTTGGGCTTGAAACTGTCCCCACGCTTGAGCCTGGTACTGTACATGGCTACCCTCCCGGGTATTTCCTTCCCGCGGCAAACGGGAAACTCATTCTAGGCCTCCGCGACATCCGATTCGTGTGACTTTTCGCACGGTGCACGGGGGTCAATAGCTGTAAGCCGCGGCAAAGTGCGCGCGCCAGTCGCCGGTCTGGCGCGTGCCGGCGTCCTGCGTGACGCGCGCCACGTCGAGCCGGAACGCAAGGGATTTGCCCTGGTTCGCGCGAACCCCCAGGCCGAAGCTGCCGAGCTTGCTGTCGGGGTTCTGCTGCGGCTCGCTGTCGTGGCCGCGCGCGGCATCGGCGAAAACCAGCGCGCGCGCGCGCCAGGTCTTGCCGAACCAGGTGCCGAAATCCGGGCTGTACGCCTCGAGCGACAGGCGCCAGCCGATGTCGTTCGCCACTTCGCGCTCGTAGTAGCCGCGCACGCTGTCCACGCCGCCCATCCCGAACTGCTCGCCGGCGACCAGGGCGTCGTGGGTCTGCTGGGCGTTGGCGAGCGCGCGCAGGATGAAGTCGGACGGCAGCAATTGCGAGAACGAAACGCTCTCGCGCCAGATGCTGTACTTGGGGTTCGCTCCGTCACGCTGGTTGTCCGCGGCGAAGGCCGCGTCGTCGCCGTTGGCGCCTCCGGGAATATTGCGCGAATAGGAAGCGCTGAACGACAGATCCTGCCCGACCCTGGAGAAGCGCCCGATGTAGGCGAGCGACACCGGCCGCACGGTGATGTCGGGGGTGACCGATCCGGTGGCCCCGTCGAGCGGGACCACGTCGTTCTTGTAGGCGCGGTAGTCCAGGCCGAGCGAGGCCCGATGCTCGTAGGTCTCGAACCGCCCCAGGAGCTGGGTGTAGCGGAGCCCGAACACATCGCCGCTCCCCGATACGTTGAACAGACCCTGCACCGTCCCGGAGTTGACGCTCGAGTACCCGGCCAGAACGTCGACGATCCCGGACCATCTGTATATGGGGATCCGGTACCCGGCGCCGAAGATCTTGACGTCGGACATGTGATCCGGCGAGGTGATCGCCTGGATGTTGAGCACGTCGTCGCCGTTGAAGAGGTTGGCGTTCGAGTAGCCGGCGCCGACGCGATAGTTCCCGGTGCTGGGCGTGCCGGTGTTGTCGATGTACGCCGAGAGGCGCCAGGGTTTCTCGTCGGTTACGCGGACCGTCACGTCGACCTGGCCCGGGTCGTCCGCGGCCTGCAGCGCGACGCTGACCTGCTTGGAGGGATTCTCGTTGACGAGCTGCGCGTCCTTGCTGATCGCCCCGGTATTCGGCGACGCGCCTTCTTTCAGGGAAGGCAGACCGGCCCGCACATTCTTCTCGCTGAAAAAAAGGTTGCCCTCGACCTTGACTCTGCGCAGGCGGGCCTCGCCCACGCGCAGGCGCACCTGCCCGGCGCGAATATCCTGCTCGGGGACACTGACGCGCACCGCGTTGTAGCCGCGCCCGGCGTAGGCGTCCTGCAGCGCTTCCAGGGCGCGCTGTATGTCGCCGAAGTCGCGGTTCTTTCCGGCAAACGGCGCGAGAATCTTGTCCACTTCGCGTTGCGAGAGCAACGTATTTCCCTCGACGACGTAGCGTTGGATGTCGAAGCGCGCCGGGGCGGGAGGCTGGGTGGGGACAGCCTGAGCCTGGGACTGAGGCTCCTGCGGCTGCGGCTTGGCCGGCTGGACCTGCGGTTTTGCGGGCGGCTGCGCTCGCTGGGCGGGTGTCGTCTGCGCCGCCACGGCGCCGCAGTAGAGCAGTAGTACCGCAGCCGCGGTCGTGACGATACGCTTGCGCAGCGCGCTAACCGTCGAAGCGAATGACACCCGACCCTCCCTGGTCAGAGCCAAAATTCTCCCACGGCCCAATCATACATGGGCAAGCCGACTGGCGCATCCTTCCAACCCGCTCGCTCAGTAGCCCTGCTCTTTGAGATAGTTCAGCGGACCGCCGCGAAAAGGCGCGAAGCCCGTGCCGAAGATCAATCCGGCGTCGGCGAGATCGGCGTCGGCGACGATGCCTTCGGCAACCGCGGCGCGCGCTTCCCTGAGATAGGGCGCGAGGAGCTTCGCGCTCAGCTCCGACTGGGCGTCCGACTGCGCGCCGCGGCGCGAGCCCTTGCGCGCCTTGCCGTCCTTCCAGACGTAGAAGCCGCGCCCGGACTTCCTGCCCAGGTTTCCTGCGGCGACGAGCTCGGCGAGTTTCTTCGGCACCGCGGCGTCCTCGCCCGCGAGCTCCTTGCCGACCGCGAGGCAGATATCCAGCCCCACCGTGTCGGCGAGCTCGATCGGCCCCATGGGCATGCCGAAGGCGACGGCGGCCGCGTCCAGCGTTTCGGGCGCGAGGCCGTCGTCGACCATGCGCAGGGCCTGATCGATGTAGGGGCCGAGAACCCGGTTGACGAGAAATCCGGGCGAGTCCTTGACCGGCAGGGGCAGCTTGTCGATCTGGCGCACGAAGGCCGCGGCGTTCTTCGCGACCTGCGGGTCGGTCCTCTCGCCCGTCACGACCTCGACGAGCTGCAGCTGCGACACCGGGTTGAAGAAGTGGATCCCGACCAGGCGCGACGGCTTCTTGAATTGGGCGCCGATGTCGGCGAGCTTCAGGCTGGAGGTGTTCGACGCGAGGATCGCGCCGGGCTTGGCCTGCGCCTCGAGCTTGGCGAACAGATCGCGCTTGGCCTGCAGGTTCTCGAAGATGGCCTCGATGATGACGTCGGCGTGCCGCGCCCCGTCTCCGGCGACATCGGGGATCAGCCGGTCGAGCGCGTCGCGGATGCGCGGCTTGTCGCGCAGGCGGCGCTTGAACAGATCGGCGGCGCGTTTCATCGCCGGCGCGATGCGCTCGGGCGATTGATCCTGCAGCGTGACCGTCAGGCCGCGCATCGAACACCACGCCGCGATGTCGCCGCCCATCACGCCCGCGCCGATGACGTGAACCCTCGCCGCCTTGAAGTCGCTGTCCTTGGCGAGCGACTTCATCCGCTCCTGAAGAAAGAAAATGCGGATTAGATTGCGCGCGGTATCGCCTTCGAGCAGGCCGACCACCGACGCCGGATCCTCGGGGCGCGGCGCGAAAGGATCGCCGTCGTATTTCTGCCACAGGGCGAGGATCGCGTAAGGCGCCGGGTAATGGTCGGGCGACACCCTGGCGGCGAGCTGCTTTCTCGCCACGGCGGCGACCACCGGGCGCATCAGGGCCGAGCTCATGAAGCGCTGAAAAAGGGGCAGGGTGCGCGGGCGCGGCGCCTCGAGCACCATCATGCGCGCGCTGTTCTCCTGGATGCGCGGCGGCACAGCCGCGTCCACCAGCCCCATGCGCTTGGCGCGGCGCGCATCCACCGCGCGGCCCGTAAGCAGCATGTCGAGCGCCGCGCTGGGGCCGACCAGGCGCGGCAGGCGCATCACCCCGCCCCAGCCCGGCAGGATGCCGAGCATCACTTCGGGAAGGGCGAAGCGCGTCCCGGGCTGATCGACCGCGATGCGGTAGCGGCAGGCGATCGCGAGCTCCGTGCCTCCGCCCATGCAAAAGCCGTTCACCAGCGCGAGCGTCGGAAAGGGCAGCGCGGCGACCTTGTTGTACAGGTCCCAGCCGCGCCGGACCAGCCGCATCGCGTCGTCCGGGTCCTTGATCCTGGTGAACTCCTCGACGTCGGCGCCGGCGATGAACCCGGATTCCTTCGCCGAACGGATGATCAGCCCTCGCGGCTTCTGCTGGGTCAGCTCGTCGACAACGCGGTCGAGCTCGGACATCACCTCGGCCGACAGCACGTTGGTCGAGGCGCCGGCCTTGTCGAGAGACAGCCAGACGAGATTGTCCGCGTCGGTCTCGAGCTTCCAGTTCCGGTAAGCGCCGGGCATGAGCGTCTACAACGCCTCGACCAGCATCGCGCCGCCCAGGCCGCCGCCGATGCAGATCGAGGCGATGCCGCGTTTGCCTTTGGCCCGCTTGAGGGCGTGCAGGAGGTGCAGCACGATGCGCGCGCCGGAGGCGCCGACCGGATGGCCGAGCGCGATCGCGCCGCCGTCGACGTTGAGCTTCTCCGGATCGAGCTCGCCCATGGCGCGATCGAGCCCCAGCTCCTCGCGGCAATACCTGGTTTCTTTCCAGGCGGCGAGGCAGCCGAGCACCTGAGCCGCGAAAGCCTCGTTGATCTCCCACGCGTCGAGATCGTTGAGCTTCAGGCCGTGGCGTTCGAGAATCGGCGTCGACGCATGGACCGGCCCGAGGCCCATCTGCGCCGGGTCGAGCCCCGCCCACTGCGAGTCGACGATGCGCCCGACCGGCTTCAAGCCGTGGCGCTTCACCGCCTCGTCGGTCGCGAGCACCAGCCACGTTGCGCCGTCGGTAATCTGGGAAGAGTTTCCGGCGGTGACGTTGCCGTACTTCCGGTCGAAGAAAGGCCTCAGCTTCGCGAGGTTCTCGACCGTGGAGTCCTCGCGCACGCCGTCGTCGTCCTTGAAGAGATCCCCCCGCTCGTCGTAGATCGGAGCGATTTCGGGGGCCATGCCGTCATGGGCGTCGCTGAAGACTCCGCTTTTCTGGGCGCGAATGACGCGCGCGTGGCTGCCGGCGGCGAACTCGTCCATCTGCAGGCGGGAGATTCCGAATCGATGCGCGAGGTTCTCGGCGGTCTGGCCCATGAGCAGGCCCACGTAGGGGTCGGTCAGCCCTTTCATGAGGCCGATGATCGGGGTGAGCAACTGCGTCGGCTTCAACTTCAGGAACATGCCGGCTTTCTGCAGCGGACTCTTCGCCGCCATGAAGTTCGAGAACCACACGACCATGAGGTCGGAGTACAGAAGGGGAACGCGGGAGAGCGCGTCGACGCCGCCCGCGAGCACCAGGTTCGACCGCCCCGAGAGCATGTTGGCGATCGCGGAATCGAGCGCCTGCATGCCCGAGGCGCAGTTGCGCATCACCGTCCATCCCGGGACCTTCTGGCCGCAGCCCATGCGCAGCGCCGCGACGCGCCCGATGTTGACCTCGTCGACCGAGGGCGCGGCGCAGCCGAGGATCACCTCGTCGAGCTCGCTGGGCGCGAACGCCTGGCGTATCAGAAGCGATTTCCCCGCCGCGGTCGCAAGGTCGCTCGCCGAGAAGGGGCCGGGCCGGTTGCGCGATTTCAGGAACGGGGTGCGCACCCCGTCGACGATGTACACGGCTTTTGACATCGAGCCTCCGACGGCAAGAAGGACTGCGGGGAACTGCTACGCGGCGGCGCGCTGCGGCTGCGCGGGCCGGCTGGCTTCCGCCCGTCCTAGATCCTGCGGGAAATGATCGACGCGAATCACCTCGTCGCGCAACTGCGCGGCGCGCTTGAGCAAGGACAGCTCTTCGCCGCCGATGAGCTTCGCGGCGAGCGCCGCCTGCGTCAGCTCCTCGGCTCCCCTGCCGCTGATGGTCCCGGATTTCTGCGCTGCCCGGATCTTGGCCTCGACCGCCTCGGCCCTGATCGCGGCGTCGAGCGCGGCCTCGAGGCATCCGAGCGGGTCGCTCTCCGCCTTGGGCAGATAGATTCCGGCGCAAAGGCGGTCGCGGACGGCCGAGGGCGCGATGAGCAGGCGCGCGACCTCGTGGCCGAGCGCGTCGGCCGGCGGCGCGAAGCGCCGCCCCAGCGGGAAGATCGCCAGGCGCAGGATCGCCCCGATCCAGCGCATCGGGAAATTCGCAAGCACGCCGTGCAGGGCTTCCGCCGCGCGGGCGAGAGCGTCCTGCACCGACCAGTGCACGAGCGGAAGATCGCCCTCCTGGCGGCCTTCGTCCTCGAAGCGCTTGAGCGTCGCCGAGGCGAGGTAAAGCATCGAGAGCACGTCGCCCAGACGCGCCGAGATTCTCTCCCGGCGCTTGAGCGACCCGCCGAGCGCGAGCATCGAGATATCCGCCGCGTAGGCGAGCGCGGAGGACATCCGAGTCAGGTGCTGATAGTAGCGGCGGACCTGCGGCGCCGCTCCTCGCGGGACCGAAACGAAGCGCGATCCGGTGACGGCCATCACGAAGGTGCGCACCTCGTTCGCGACGACGTGCCATGCATGGCCGAAGAACGCGGCATCGAACGCCGCCAGGTCGCCGTCGCGCGCGGCCTGCATCTCCTTCAGCACGTAGGGGTGGCAGCGGATCGCGCCCTGCCCGAACACGATCAGATTGCGCGTGAGGATGTTGGCCCCCTCGACCGTGATCGCGATCGGCAGCTGCTGATACGAGCGTCCCATGAAGTTGTTCGGCCCGAGGCAGATGCCTTTGCCGCCGAGGATGTCCATCGCGTCGTTGACTATGATCCGGCCGCGCTCGGTGAGGTGATACTTGACGATCGCCGAGACCACGGAGGGCTTTTCACCGAGGTCGACGGCGCCGGCGGTCATCGCGCGCGCCGCGTCCATCATGTAGAGGTTCGCCCCGATGCGGGCGAGCGGCTCCTCGATGCCCTCGAACTTGCCGATCGCCGTCTTGAACTGGCTGCGCACGCGCGCGTACGCGCCGGTCGCGCGCGCGGCGAGCTTGGCGTAGCCGGTGCCCGAAGACGGCAGCGAGATCGAGCGGCCCGCGGCGAGGCACTCCATCAGCATGCGCCAGCCCTGGCCGGCCATCTTCGGCCCGCCGATGATCCAGTCGAGCGGCATGAAGACGTCCTTGCCCCAGTTCGGACCGTTCTGGAACACCGCGTTCAGCGGATTGTGGCGGCGGCCGATGTTCACGCCGGGCGTGTGGCTCGGCACGAGCGCGCAGGTGATGCCGATGTCCTCCTTGTCACCCAGCAGGTGATCCGGGTCGTGCAGGCGGATCGCGAGCCCGAGCAGGGTCGAGATCGGCCCGAGCGTGATGTAGCGCTTTTCCCAGGTGACGCGCATGCCGAGGACTTCCCTGCCTTCCCAGACGCCTTTGCACACCACGCCGAAGTCGGGGATGGCGGCCGCGTCCGAGCCGGCGTGCGGGTTGGTGAGCCCGAAGCAGGGAATCTCCAGCCCTTTGGCGAGCCGCGGCAGGTAATGGTTCTTTTGCTCCTCGGTGCCGTAGTGCAGGAGCAGCTCGGCCGGCCCCAGCGAGTTGGGCACCATCACGTGCACCGCCGCCGCGCCGCAGCGCGACGCGAGCTTCTGTATGACCTGGGAATGCAGGGTCGCGGAGAATTCCTTTCCGCCGTAACGTTTCGGGATGATCATCCCGAGAAAGCCCTTGTCCTTGATGAACTGCCAGGCCTGCGGCGGCAGGTCCTGATAGATCTGGGTGGTCTCCCAGTCGTTCACCATCGCGCACAGCTGCTCGGTTTCGTTGTCGAGAAAGGACTGCTCCTCGGCGGTGACCCTGGGCCGCGGCACGGCGAGCAGCTTGTTCCAGTCGGGGCGGCCCGAAAACAGGTCACCGTCCCACCACACGGTGCCGGCGTCGATCGCCTCACGCTCGGTCTGCGACATCGCCGGGAGCTGACCGCGGTACCAGCGAAGGACAAGGCGCGAGACGAGGAGACGGCGCAGGGGCGCGACGGTCAGAACGACGCCGCACGCAGCGAGCAGCACGGCGAGAATGGCTAGGGAATTCATAGGCCCTCCGGAATGTCTTGGGCTTCAGAGCAATAACGGATGATACCCCCTCCGTCTGAAGGCAGGGGCGGGAAGCGGGTCGAAAAGGCGCCGCGCCGGCCTTGCCCCGCCCCCGGCCGCCCCCATGTAACATCGTTCCAATGGCTCACGATCACCGCAGTTTCGCCTTGCCCTCCGCGGCTGGGGAAACGCCGAAGTCGCGCAGCGAGTGGCGCGCCGTCGGCATGCTCGTCCCGTATCTCTGGGAATTCCGCACGCGCGTGGCGGTCGCTCTGACCTTTCTGACCGCCGCAAAGCTCGCCAACGTCGGCGTGCCGCTGATCCTCAAGGAAGTGGTCGATTCGCTCGACGCGCAAACCGCGGTGCTGGTGCTTCCGCTCTTCCTGCTCGCGGCGTACGGGATCCTGAGATTCTCGACGACGCTGTTCGCGGAGCTCCGCGACGTCGTGTTCGTGCGCGTGGCCCAGCGCGCCATACGCCGGGTCGCGCTCTCCGTGTTCCGCCACATGCACAGCCTGTCGCTGCGTTTTCACCTCGAGCGCCATACCGGCGGCGTGTCGCGCGACATCGAGCGCGGCACGCGCGGGATTTCGACATTGCTGACTTACATGCTGTTCTCGATCGTCCCGGTGATCCTCGAGTTCAGCCTGGTGGCGGGCATCCTTCTCACCAAATTCGACTGGCGCTTCGCGGCGGTCACTTTTGTTGCGGTAGCCGTTTACATCGCCTTCAGCGTGTCGGTCACCGAGTGGCGCATGGACATCCGCCGCCGGGCGAACGAGCTGGATTCGAAGGCCAACACTCGCGCGATCGACAGCCTGCTCAACTACGAAACGGTGAAATACTTCAACAACGAGGAGTACGAGGCGCGCCGCTACGACGAGAACCTGCAGAAATACGAGTCCGCGGCGGTGAAGAACGAGGCATCGCTCGGACTACTCAACATCGGGCAGAGCTGCATCATCGCCGTTGCCGTGACCCTGCTCATGATTCTCGCCGCTCAAGGGGTGGTAGCGAAGACCCTGACGCTCGGCGACCTCGTACTGGTCAACGCCCTTTTGATCCAGCTCTACATTCCGCTCAACTTCCTCGGCATGGTATACCGCGAGATCAAGCAGGCGCTCATCGACATGGACCGCATGTTCCGCCTGCTCACGCAGGACCGGGAGATACAGGACCGCCCCGATGCGGTGCCGCTGCCTCTTGGAAAAAGCGGCGCCACGGTGCGTTTCGAGCGCGTCGATTTCAGCTACGAGCCGAGGCGCCGGATCCTGTTCGACGTGTCCTTCGAGATCCCGGCCGGAAGCAAGGTCGCGGTGGTGGGCGCGAGCGGCTCGGGGAAATCCACCCTGGCGCGCCTCTTGTTCCGCTTCTACGACGTGAACGCCGGGCGCATCGCCGTCAACGGCGCCGATATCCGCGGCGTGATGCAGTCGTCGCTGCGCGCCGCCATCGGCATCGTTCCGCAGGACACGGTGCTGTTCAACGATACGATCCTCTACAACATCCACTACGGCCGTCCGGAAGCCTCGCACGAGGAAGTCATCGAGGCGGCCAAGGCGGCGCATATCCACGAATTCATCGAAAGCCTTCCGGACCGGTATGAGTCGCGCGTGGGCGAGCGCGGCCTGAAGCTCTCCGGCGGCGAGAAGCAGCGCGTCGCGATCGCCCGCGCGGTCCTGAAGAACCCGAGCATTCTCATCTTCGACGAGGCCACCTCGGCTCTCGATTCCGAAACCGAAAAAGGCATCCAGGCCGAGCTCGATCGCATCTCGCGCGGGCGCACCACCCTAGTGATCGCTCACCGCCTGTCCACGGTGATGGATGCAGACCAGATTCTCGTTCTGGATCAGGGACGTATAGTCGAACGCGGAACCCACAGAGAGCTCCTGGCCAAGGACGGCGCGTACGCCCAGATGTGGGCCCTGCAGCAACAGGAGGAAGCCGAGCACGCTTCGGTCTGATAGCCTTGTCGAATCACGATCCGAGCCGTCAGCGGTTCACCGGTCGCCTGAAGTTTTCCCTGTATGTGTCTATTTTCGTTGCAAATTGCAGATCTCGAAGCTAAACTGGCCGGCCCAACAATAAAGCTTGGAGGGAGGGTGCGGATACTCTTCGCGTGCCTGCTTGCCCTGGCGGTCGCCTCGACGCCGGCCCTCGCTCGCGAGGTGCGCCAGCCTTCGCTGAAGTCGCAGGCCGCGCTGGTCATCGACCAGGAGTCCGGTGAAATTCTGCTCGGCAAGAACGCGGAGTCGAAGCTGCCGATCGCTTCGCTCACCAAGCTGATGACCGCAATCGTCACGCTGGACGCGGAGCTCGATGCGGGCGAGCCGGTGACGATCGGCAAATCGGACGTCGACCGGCTGCGCGGCTCCCACTCGCGCCTGCAGGTCGGCACGACCCTCACCCGCGACGAAATGCTGCACCTCGCCCTGATGGCGTCGGAAAACCGCGCCGCCTCGGCGATCGCAAACTCGTATCCGGGGGGCAAGGATTCGTGCGTCCTCGCGATGAACCTCAAGGCGCAGCTCCTCGGGATGTCGGGCACGCGTTTCGAGGACGGCACCGGCCTCTCCGGCCGCAACGTGTCGACCGCTCAGGATCTGGCAAAGCTGGTCCAGGCCGCCCACGCGTATCCCAAGATCCGGGACTTCACGACTTCGACTTCGGTCCAGGTACAGGTCGGGCGGCGCATGATGCGTTTCGGCAACACCAACAATCTGACCCGCAGCTCCCACTGGGAGATCGGCTTGTCGAAGACCGGATACATCGCCGAGGCGGGGCGCTGCCTCGTGATGCAGGTGACGTTGGCCGGGCGTTCCATTATCATCGTGCTGCTTGACTCCTGGGGCAAATACACGCGTGTCGGCGACGCGACTCGCATACGTCAATGGCTGGAGTTCGCCTCCAGCCGTGCCGTGCACCGATCTTCCGCAGGCCTGCCGCCGGCAGGCGATTTCGCCGCCCTCCCCGGACCGAACGACCCGCCGGGCTAGATTCCGGCACTCGGCATGAAGCCCGAGCCCAGCCCCCAGCCTCTGGCGCCCGGGGTGGTGCGCTTCTATACGTTTCTGCCGAGCGCCGAGCGGCTGCGCGAAGACGTGCTCGCCGGCCTCGCTCTTCCGCAGAAGGGCATCCCCCCGAAATACTTCTACGACGAGCAGGGCTGCCGCTTGTTCGAGGCGATCTGCGAGCTCCCCGAGTATTACCTGACGCGCACCGAGACGGCGATCCTGCGCGGCAACGTCGCCGACATCGCGCAGTTCGTCGGGCCCGACGCCGAGTTGATCGAGTACGGCAGCGGGGTGCAGGCGAAGACGCGCATCCTGATCCAGGCGTTGCAGACGCGGCTGTACGTTCCCATCGACATCGCGATCGGTACGCTGCGCGCCTCGTCGAACGAGCTGGCGGGCCGCTTTCCCTGGCTCAACGTCGTCGGCATCTGCGCCGACTACACGCGGCCGCTTGCGCTGCCCGAGTTCACGGGCGTGCCGATCCGCAGGAAGGTCGCGTTTTTCCCGGGCTCGACCGTCGGCAACTTCACTCCACCCGAAGCGCTCCAGTTCCTGAAGCAGGCGCGCCGGGCCGTCGGGGCGGGCGGCGCCCTGCTGATCGGAGTCGATCTCAAGAAGGACAAGGCCACGCTGGACGCGGCCTATGCGGACGCTAAAGGGGTCACCGCGCGATTCAATCTCAACCTGCTGCAGCGGATCAACCGCGAGCTGGGCGCGGATTTCCAGATGAACCGGTTCCGCCACAAGGCGTTCTACGAGCCGAGCCAGGGACGGGTCGAGATGCACCTGGAGAGCCTGTATGCGCAGGTCGCGCACGTCGCCGGCCAGCGCTTCGATTTCGCGCCCGGCGAGACCATCCACACCGAGATCTCCTGCAAGTACTCGATCGGCGAATTCCAGGAGCTGGGCAAGCGCGCGGGGTTCTCGCCCGAAAAGGTCTGGACCGACCCCGAGCAGCTATTCAGCGTGCATGGGATGGTGGTCGCGTAAAGTCCGGTAGGTGCGGAACGGCCGGGGCGGTGCGCGATCGTGTACGTGCTATGATTTTTTCATGCGCGTCGGCCTGTTCGTAACCTGTCTCGTCGACTTGATGCGGCCGTCGATCGGCTTTGCCGCCCTCAAGCTGCTCGAGGACGCCGGCTGCGATGTCGTCGTTCCCGCGACGCAGACCTGCTGTGGCCAGCCCGGCTGGAATTCCGGCGACCGCGAGTCGGCGCGCGAGCTCGCGCTGAAGCTCATCGCCGAGTTCGAGGATTGCGCTTACGTCGTCGTGCCCTCGGGCTCGTGCACCGGCATGATCCGCGCGCATTTCCCCGAGGTTTTCGCGGGCGAGCCCGGATTGCTCGCCAGGGCGGAGCGGCTCGGCGCGCGCACCTTCGAGCTGACCGAGTTCCTGAGCAAGGTGGCGCATCGCCCGAAGGTCTCCGCGGCCTTCGATGGCGCGGTGACCTACCACGATTCGTGCTCGGGCCTGCGTGAGCTGGGCGTGAAAGCGCAGCCGCGGCAGCTCCTCGCCAAGGTGGAAGGTCTCAAGCTCGTCGAGATGGAGGAGTGCGAGACTTGCTGCGGCTTCGGCGGTACCTTCTCGATCAAGTACGGCGACATCTCCGCGGAAATGGCCGAGCGCAAGTGCGCGCACATCGCGGCGAGCGGCGCAGGAGCGGTGGTGCTCGGCGACCTGGGCTGCATGCTCAACATCGAAGGCCGGTTGCGCAAGCGCGGCGACGCGAAGACGCGCGTGCTGCACGTCGCCGAAGTGCTCGCGGGGGAGCGCTGATGCAGGTCCAATCGATGCACTTCAAGCCGCGCGCGGCCGAGGCGCTCGGAAACGGCACGCTGCAATCCAACCTGCAGAAGTTCAACTCGACCGGCTTCACCGCGCTGCGCGCCAAGGCGGTCACGGAGTTCGGTCCCGATCTGTTCGAGAAGCTGCGGGGCGAAGGCGCCGCGATCCGCGACCGGGGGCTCGCGAACCTGGACGCCTGGCTCGAGCGCTTCGAGTCGGAAGCGACGCGCCGCGGCGCGACCGTGCTCTTTGCCGAGACCCGCGAAGAGGCCTGCGAGCTGCTCCTCGACATCTGCCGGCGCCACGGCGTGAAGAAGGCGATCAAGTCGAAATCGATGCTCTCGGAAGAGGCCGGCGTGAACGACGCGCTCGAGGCGGCGGGCGTGATCCCGGTCGAAACCGACCTCGGCGAGTACATCCTGCAGCTTGCGGAGGAGCCGCCCTCGCACATCATCGCGCCGGCGCTGCACAAGAACAAGGACGAGGTCGCGGACCTCTTCGCGGCCCGCCACCGCGCGCCGCGCAAGACCGACATCCCGCTCATGACGCGCGAGGCGCGCGAGGTGCTGCGCGGGCACTTCCTTTCGGCCGACCTCGGCCTCTCGGGCGGCAATTTCCTGATCGCCGAAAGCGGCTCGGGCGTGATCGTCACCAACGAGGGCAACGGCCGCATGGTGACGACGCTGCCGCG
>Ga0137404_10001892_pt1 | contig 13768 bp, 10 predicted proteins | sample CZOMad2_1_16fung_FD_108285 | JGI IMG/M metagenome (GOLD analysis project Ga0137404, IMG submission 108285) | Vadose zone soil fungal communities from Angelo Coast Range Reserve, California, USA - CZOMad2_1_16fungal (Illumina Assembly) | ecosystem: Environmental > Terrestrial > Soil > Vadose...
CTAATCGTCGCAACAGCCACTCCCGACATGCTTTTCCCGGCTACGGCCTGCTTCGTTCAAAAAAAGATCGGAGCAACCAACGCCGCTTGCCTCGATATTTCCGCAGCCTGCGCGGGTTTTCTTTTTGGCTTGGAGATCGCACAACAATTCATCACCTCGCATACCCATGAGACGGTCCTTGTAATCGGGGCTGACAAATTAACATCGATCACTAACTGGACCGATCGCAACACCTGCGTCCTTTTTGGAGATGGCGCTGGCGCCGCTATCTTGCGCCACCGCGGCAGCGCTCACGGCGTAATCAGCACTCATATCGGAAGCGACGGACGGTACACAGATATTTTGTTCATGCCGGGCGGCGGTTCGCGGTGCCCAATCACACGAGACAATGTGGACATGCATTTGGCTACGATCCACATGACCGGCAAGGAAGTGTACAAACAGGCTGTCAAAGCCATGCTTAACGCAGCGAAAAAAGCGCTCGATCAAGCAGGGCTTTCCATTGAAGACATCGCCTGTGTCATTCCGCATCAGGCAAACCTGCGCATCATGGAGGCCATCGCCGACCGACTCGGCATCTCGCGCGACAAGATGTTTGTGAACTTGGATCGTTACGGCAACACGTCCGCGGCGGCTGTAGCAATCGCGCTCGACGAAGCGAATCGTAGCGGTCGGATCAAACGCGGTGATTATGTTCTGATGGTCGTTTTCGGCGGCGGGCTCACTTGGGCGAGCACGATATTGGAGTGGTGAAATTAATTGCGGATTTCGGATTGCTGATTGCGGAAAGACAAGATCACTGAAAACTATCCGCGATCCGCATTTACAATCCGCAATGCTTATAGAGACTCACGCCCACCTTGATTATCCCGATTTCGCGCACGATCTGGATGACGTGCTTCGTCGCGCGAAGGATGCGGGGGTAACGCGCATTATCACCATCGGCACTTCGGTCGAGAGCAGTCGGCGCGCGATCGCTCTCGCGGAAAAGTATCCGGCCGTTTACGCGGCAATTGGCGTTCATCCCACTTACGTTGAAGAGGCTGAGGAAGATGTTTTTACCCCGCTACACGAATTGGCACAGAACCCGCGCGTGGTGGCCATCGGCGAGACGGGGCTAGATTATCACCGGTTGCCAAGCGAAGAAGTTTCCAAGGAAACGCAGGTCCAGGTCATGTCCGCGTTGCGCACCGAGACGGACGAAGAAATCGAAGCGCAAATTCGCGAGGGCGCTTACAAATCGAAACAGGCGAGTTTATTTCAACAACAGCTCGACCTCGCCGTGGAGATGGGACTCAACGCAGTGATCCATCAACGCGATGCGTGGGAGGACACGCTCAAAATTATGCAACCGTACACCGGCAAATTGCGCGGGGTTTTTCATTGCTTCGGCGGCTCGTTGGATCAGGCGAACGAAGTTCTGGATCTTGATCACCTCGTTTCGTTCACTGGAATCGTTACTTTTAAAAACGGCGCACCCGTGCGAGAAGTCGCAGCACAGATTCCGCTTTGGAAATTTATGGTAGAAACCGATTGCCCATATCTGGCACCCGTCCCCTTTCGCGGAAAGCGCTGCGAACCTGCGTATACGCGCATCGTAGCGGAGACGATCGCTGCAGCGCGACACACATCGTTTGAGGAAATTGCCGAAGCGACAACCGAAACTGCAGAGAAGTTTTTCAAGTTCAATGGCCAATGAACATCGAGACTGATACGCCGCGACCGACGGGCGCGCCAACAACACACAACAAAACGGACGGCTTGTCGACCCGTGCCTACCTTCTGCTTCTTGCGCTTTTTGTCGCGTCCTGCGCAGCGCCAGACACAAGGCATCAGATAGTGGTCAGCACACGCGAGCAAAAGTTGGCCATTCTCGATCGCGGCAATGTGATGGCCATCTATCCGGTCTCAACTTCGAAATTCGGACTCGGCGATTGGCCGGGCAGCAGATTTACACCACTGGGCCAACTGCAGATCGCGGAAAAAATTGGCGATAATGCGCCGGCGGGAACCGTATTCAAAGATCGGCGCCGCACTGGCGAAATCGTCTTAGCCAACTCGCCCGGGCGCGATCCAATTGTGACCCGAATTCTCTGGTTGCGAGGACTGGAGGCGCAAAATACGAACGCATTTTCGCGGGACATATATATTCACGGGACGCCAGAGGAATGGAAAATCGGTTCGCGCGCGAGCTACGGCTGCATCCGGATGCGCTCCAGCGACATCATACAATTATACGACATCGTCGGAATCGGCGCCGAAGTGACCATTGTAGACACGCCGCTCGCCAGCGCTGTCCCGAGTCTCGTCTCGGCCCATTCGATGGCACCGACGAACCCGGCGCCATTTGTCATGCGATAGGTTGTAACCGAGGTCGCTGACCTCGGCGCACTCAGGACACAGTTCACAACAAGGCGGCTGCACACCGCCGGTTACATTTATGGCAGTTTGCCGAGATGCTCTCTGGGAGTGTTGCGCGAGAGAAAATCCATGTCCGCGTCTACCATGATCCGCACCAGTTCCTGGAACCGTACTTTCGGTTGCCAACCAAGAATTTTCTTCGCCTTCGAAGCATCACCGAGCAGCACGTCCACTTCGGCCGGCCGCTCATATCGCGGATCATGCTTTACGAATTCCTTCCAAGCGAGATTGACGTAACTGAAGGCGGCTTCGACAAACTCACGTACGGTGTGGCTTTCGCCGGTAGCGAGGACGAAGTCGTCTCCCTCGCCGGTTTGCAAAATTCGCCAGACGCCTTCGACATACTCGGGCGCATATCCCCAGTCACGTTTTGCGTCGAGGTTGCCGAGGAACAATTCCTTTTGCAGACCATGCTTAATTGCAGCAACCGCGCGCGAGATTTTGCGGGTGACGAAAGTTTCTCCGCGACGGGGGCTTTCGTGATTAAACATGATGCCGTTGCTCGCACAAAGACCATAACTCTCGCGATAATTAACCGTGGCCCAATATGAAAAAACCTTGGCTACGCCGTACGGGCTGCGCGGCCAGAACGGTGTTTTCTCCGTTTGCGGCGTTTGTTGAGCTTTACCAAACATTTCGCTGCTCGAAGCTTGAAAAAAACGCGAACGCAATCCGGCTTCGCGAATTGCCTCTAAAATGCGGATGGTACCCACGCCGGTGACGTCGGAGGTATATTCCGGAATATCAAAGCTCACGCGCACGTGGCTCTGTGCTCCCAAATGATAAATCTCGTCCGGCTTCAAATCGTAAAGAAGCTTCACAAGATTCACCGAGTCGCTGAGGTCCCCGTAATGTAGAAAAAGTCGCACGCCGTTCACATGGGGATCAGCGTAAAGATGATCAATGCGCGAAGTGTTAAATGTACTGGCGCGGCGAATGATCCCGTGGACTTCGTAGCCTTTCTCAAGCAGCAGGTCGGCCAGATAACTTCCGTCCTGACCAGTGATGCCGGTGATAAGCGCCCTCTTCATTTGAGCAGTAATTGTAGGGCGTTTCTGTCAAACGCCAATGCAAGAAGATCCACTCGGCGTCCGGCACAGACGCTCTACGATTCCACAGCGTCAGCTCTCCGGCGGAGAAACCATAATTCGCGCCAAAACAGCGCGCTGGGCGCCGATCAATGCGCCGATACCTTTGCGGCCCAGGGTGAGCATTTCATCCAGCTGTGAACCGGAAAATGTCGCTTCTTCTCCAGAGCTTTGCACTTCTACGAATTCGTCGTCTTCGGTAGCCACAAGATTGAAGTCAACAGTGACGAGCTTGTCCTCTTCGTAAACAAGATCCACCAGAGCATGCCCTTCCAGAATGCCGGCGCTTACTGCCGCGACTAATTTTAGCATCGGAGGCGCGTCGAGTTTTTTTTCCCGCACAAATTTCCGACAGGCTATAGCCAGCGCTAGGCTGGAACCGGTAATTGCGGTCGTGCGCGTTCCGCCATCAGCTTGCAACACGTCGCAATCGATCCAGATCGTGCGCGGCCCGAGTTTTTCAAGATCCATGACCGCTCGCAGCGACCGGCCAATCAACCGTTGAATCTCCACGCTGCGACCGTCGATGCGCCCTCTTGCAATATCGCGAGCTTTGCGTGGCTGAGTCGAATATGGGAGCATCGAATACTCGGCGCTGAGCCAGCCACCGGTGACCCCCTGCTCTTTCATCCAGCGCGGTACTGCTTCTTCGATTGTCACCGCGCAGATCACGCGCGTCTTACCCATCGAGACGAGCACTGACCCGCTCGCATGCGGCGCCACGTTCAACTCGAAATTAAGTGGACGGATCTCATCAGGTCCGCGGCCGTCGCTTCGCTGCATCGCTTAGAACTTAAATGTGGCTGATACTTTGTGCGACGAACATTTTACAGTGCACAGAGACATCGGACAGCGATGGCATCCCAACTGCCGGTTATCACCTGCGACTAATCGGCTTGACGCACTGGGCGAGGCATCGTTGTTTAAGCGTTTTGAGTGAAAAATAGCGCTGATAGCCAGACAGCGATTTGCGTTGCCGGTGCGCACCGTTCAGGCACGAGCATGGTGACGCGGCTTCTTCATCGCTGTGGCCTCGAGCTCGGACCCGAATCAGATTTGATGCCGTCGCAGGCTGATAACCCCGAAGGTTTTTGGGAACACTTAGGGTTCGTAGCGCTGAACGACGAATTATTAAACGAACTCGGCGGCGCATGGGACCTGCCGCCAAAGGATAATGAGAACTTTACGCACGCGCGGCTGGATCCTTTGCGTATGAAGGCGCGGCTCCTGATCGAAGGTTTTGATTCGGCACACGTCTGGGGCTGGAAAGATCCACGAAACAGCTTGACCATTCCGTTCTGGCAAGACCTCTTGCCCGACCTGAAAACTCTTATCGTCGTGCGCAATCCGCTGGAGGTCGCTTACTCAATGCGGGAGCGAAATGGAACGTCCTATTCGTTTGGTTTGCGCCTCTGGGAAATCTATAACCGCCGTGTGATCGAGGCAGCAAACGCGCAAGAGCGGCTTATAACTCACTACGATTTGTTTTTCGACGACCCGGAAACCGAATTGCGGCGGATTACACATTTCATCGGGTTGCCCGACGCGGAAGTAGCCAACGCTGCAGCACTCGTAACAAGACAAAAACGGCACACTCGCTTCAGTATGGACGATCTCATTGACGCTCGCGTCTCCGCAGAAGTGATCCACTTCTATCGCGCTTTAATTAGCGAAGGCAAAGGGAAGATAGGAAGGACTTCGCAAGGGGCGAAGCAGGAAGAACCCGATTTGCTTTCCGGAGCCGTCACCCGGCTGGATGCCTCTGTTCCCGAGAGGATCGTTCGGGTTGAGCATCTCGAGCATGAGATCCGCCAACTGAGCCAGCACTTGGCTTGGCAGGATCAGCTTCTTCTAGCCAAAAGCATCAGCCTTTCGAAGAGTGAAGCGCAGGAAGATGAGCTGCGGATCCGTCTGCGTCAGCAGTTGCAGGTTACTAAGCGGCTTTGCCGCCTGTTGGACGACACTGGTGACGCAGCAGCCCGGCTTCGCTCGTCGGCACGCTGGCAAATGGCAAATCCGATTGCTGCCTTGAAGGCAAAACTTTCTCCGCAGCGGTCGCAAGACTTGTTAGGCTACGGGCATCTAGAAAAAATCGTCTCGACTTACCGAAAGTGGCGAACGGCCCGTCCGGAGGTCACTGCGATTGACCACCAAATCCAGGCGCTGATTTCAGGCATACTTTCCGCCCCTGGGCAAAGAGTGGCACCTGTTGAACCTCCCGAGCCGGCGCGTCCGATTGAGTTTCCGGTTCACGAGCAGGTCGAAATTTCAATTGTCGTTCCAGTGTTCAATCAGTTTCGCTTCACCCAAGCCTGCCTGGCCTCGCTTCAAGAACATCAGGGAACGGAGCGCTTTGAGGTGATTGTGGTGGATGATTGTTCTACCGATGAGACTGGAAAGGCTGTCCCGCGGATGCCCGGAGTTGTTTATCTGCGCAACGAGACGAATTCCGGTTTCATTGCTTCCTGCAACCGCGGTGCTGAAAAGGCGCGCGGCAAATATCTTGTTTTCCTTAACAACGACACCCTTGTCAGGGAGGGCTGGTTAAAGGCACTCTTGGGTACCTTTGCCGAAGATCCGTACGCCGGCATCGTTGGGTCAAAGCTTATTTATCCCGATGGTCGCTTGCAGGAAGCAGGGGGGGTCATATGGCGAGACGCATCGGGGTGGAACTTTGGCAAGTTCGATGATCCTGCGAAACCGGAATACAATTATCTGCGCGAAGTAGATTATTCCTCAGCTGCAGCGTTGATGATTCCAAAATCCTTGTTTCAGAGCGTGGGCGCGTTTGATCCGCGCTACGCGCCTGCCTATTACGAGGATACTGATTTGGCGTTCAAGGTTCGCCAAGCTGGTTACAAGGTGTTATATCAGCCTCTGAGCGAGGTTATTCATTACGAAGGAGCAACTGGTGGAACCGATATAACAACGGGGACCAAGAAGCACCAGGATATTAACCGCTCGACGTTTGCGAAAACATGGGCTGCGGAGTTGGCAACAAAACCAGTTAATGGCGATGCAACCTTCCTGCGGCAGGCGCCAGCGGGCCGAAAGAACATCCTAGTGATTGATCATTATGTTCCAAGCCCCGACCGAGATTCAGGATCGTTGCGGATGTTCCAAGTCCTCAAACTTCTCCGGCAACTCGGTCATCGTGTCACCTTCATTCCCGATAATTTAGCGAACGTGCCCCATTACACACAGAAGCTGCAAAAGCGCGGAATTGAGGTCGTCTATCATCCTTACGTCACGAACGTGCGTGACTACCTCATTTCGCACGGCTCCGATTTCGATGCGGTCGTGCTAAGCAGGTGCGATTTCGCCCGCAAACATATCGCGGACGTCCGGCGGCACGCGCCGCGAAGCCGGATCATCTTTGACACGGTCGATTTACACTCGCTTCGCGCGCATAGAGAGGCTCAAGTCACCGTCGATCCGAAGGCGCGAGAAAAAGCGCGGCAGAAAGAAGAACTGGAATATGATCTCATCCGCCAGGCTGATGAGACTTGGGTAACCAGCAGCGTTGAACAGAAGCTCCTCCGGGAGAAGTGGCCCGAAAAGTCCATTCAGCTCGTTTCAAACATTGTGGATATTCCGGGCTCGAGCACTCCGTTTGAGCTGCGGCGGGACTTTCTCTTCATTGGCGGTTTCCAGCACACGCCGAATACCGATGCCGTTCTCTTTTTCCTGAGGAAGATTTATCCCATAGTAAAGGCGCGCCTGCGGGAAGCCAAGTTCTACATTATCGGCGATAAGGCGCCGCCGGACGTCGTAGCGTTAGCCGGCGAAAATATTGTGATCACGGGATTGCAACGGGATGTCCGTCCCTTCTTTGAGAGCGTAAGATTATCGATTGCGCCATTGCGATTTGGTGCGGGTGTAAAGGGCAAAATCAATCAGAGTATGGCGTGGGGTGTGCCCGTCGTCGCAACCTCGCTGGCCGTGGAAGGCATGGAGCTTACTTTCGGCGAAGATGTTCTCGTCGCCGACGAACCGGAAGAATTTGCCCGGGCCCTAGTGACGCTCTACGAGTCCCCTGAACTTTGGAACCGGCTCTCGCAAAACGGGATCGAGAAAACTCGCTCACTTTACTCGACTGAGGTCGCCCGGGAGAGGTTGGAACGTTTGTTCAATAACCAACACGTCCAGCCTGCGGAAGCGTTACCTCAGAGCTTGAAACAACGCGACCCAGTTGTTGGGATCAGTGCGTGAGACACGCGAGGCTTTCGCTTTCAAACGGGTGTGATTAAGGCCCCTCAATCAAAGACGATCACGGGCAAGATCGTGGCCACGCCGAACCCTGTGCCTTCTGAGGAAGAGTCGCCCGTTGTGATTGCATGGGAAACAAGCGATCCGAGTGGCAGCGAGATTCGGGTTACGACCTCCACCGGTGAAGAGAAGCTTGTGACCAGGGGAGGAAAATGTGGGCAGGTTGAAATTGGTTGGATCGCCGACTCGACAGAATACGAGTTCCGCCTTTACCCAGTCAGCCAGCCTGACAGACAGCTTGATTCGGTAAAGGTGAGGCGCGGCAGCAACTCGTTGCAGCAGCTTCTGAGTGAAGTCGTGCTGGAGGTGACGCGCGGAAACATCGGCGTGAGCCTGCTGTCACCCTTTCTGGCCAAAATCGTCCCGCGTTGCCTCCACAGCGCAAAGTTTCGCGAGATCTTTCGGTTGTGGGAGCAACACCGTTTTCATGTGACACCGGTCCATTTCTATCAACCGATTCCTGATACGCAGTCTTTGCCTGAAAGTCTCTGGGATCGGCCGAGCGAATTGGTTGGCATTGACATGAACGACGCGATGCAGCTCGACCTACTACGGAATCACTTTCCAAAATTTCGCCACGAATACGATGAGTTCCCGGTAGAGCCAACGGGTGAACCAGGTCGTTTTCATTTTAACAACGGGCTCTTTGACGCCACCGACGCACTGGTCGCTTATTGTATGATCCGCCACTTTCAACCACGGTTGATCATCGAGGTGGGCAGCGGGTTTTCTTCTCTCGTCGCAGCCGAGGCCATTGCAAAGAATAAGAACTCAACCCTGACCTGCATCGAGCCGTTCCCGCCTGATTTTGTCCGGCAGGGATTCCCCGGGCTACATTCCTTGATCGAGAAAAAGGTCGAAGATATCGACCTCGAATTTTTCTCGCAACTCGATTCGGACGATATCCTGTTCATCGACAGTTCTCATACCGTGAAGATTGGCGGAGACGTGAATTATCTTTTCCTGGAAATCTTGCCGCGTCTCAAGCCAGGCGTGATCGTACACGTCCACGATATCTTTTTGCCTTTTGATTATCGGCGCGACTGGGTGATGGACGACCTTCGTTTTTGGACCGAGCAATATCTACTCCAAGCGTTTCTGAGCTTTAATTCCGAATTCGAAGTTTTGATGACCAATGCATACTTGGTTCACCGCTACAGGGAAGAACTCGACGCTACCTTTACCAAGTCACCACGGGTGAGGGGAGGTAGTTTTTGGATGCGCCGGCGACCTGCAAAAGCACACTCATCATCTGTGCCACAAGAGTGATAGTTTCTCAGAGCCGCAACGCACCGGACCGCTTTTGTAAGCCTTGATGTTACGGGAAAAGTCGGAAACGTCATAGAGAAAATGAAGGACCTTCCCAGAAGGAGCGCGCAAAGAGAATATCCAAGCGCCCGCTCCAGCGTATTGTTTTGGTCAGCCTTAACATTTGGAAATAGCGCGCAAAACTTGCTACTGCGCCGGGTTCGCGCGGTGAGAACTTCTACGTGAAATGCAACATGAGATAAACAAGCCAGTCTTTGTCGTGGGTTCGCCCCGCTCGGGAACTAGCATTCTAACATGGTGTCTGGGTCAGCATCCGAACATGTTTCCCGTGCCAGAGTCGAATTGGATGGGCGATTTCGCGGTCAACGTGGCCATTGGCTACCAAATTGGCGTCGCACGCGGCGAGCGCTCCATCCTAAGCGCGATGGAAATTCGAGAAAATGAATTGTTCACCGCGGTCGGCCAAACTATCAACGAGTTGATCCTTCGCCACCGCGAGGACCTGGAAAGAAAACGCCAGGCTACGATTAAAGGATCGGAACCCAGAGGTCGATGGGTTGATGGGACGCCGGAATATTCTCATCACATCTATGGTTTACATAGGCTATTTCCTGATGCTCTCTTCGTCCACATCTGCCGTGACGTCCGCGCCGTCGTGCGCTCAATGCTGAATTTTCATCGGGTAGCGGGGATTCAGTTGGTTCCTAATGAAGAAAAAGCATACCAGTACTGGCTTCGAACCGTCAGCGCGTGCATTAAAGGTGAGGAGGCCTATGGACCGGGTGTAGTTTATCGCGTGCGATATGCAGACTTGATCACTAATCCAGAATCGACGATGCGTTCGTTGTTCGATTTCCTCCAAGAACCCTATGCAGGCAAATGCCTCGAGCCGCTTGGACAACGGATTAACAGTTCTAACGTCCCTGATGATTTTGTCGCTGACGATCCGGCTACCGACCCAGCGCTGGTCGAGCAAGCAACAAGACTTTCGGTTGAATTGGAAAGAACTCCCCAGTTGAGTGAACCATCGCCTGCTGCAGCAGATGCACTCGAGACCGAATTTCAACAACGGACGCAATACGTAGCCGCGTTGGACAAAAGCTACAAAGAAGCTCAACGGCGTATTCGGGCTCTTGAGAAGCAAAACCGCGGTTATGATTGAAATCTTCTATCAGGCTCAAGTTTCCCCATTAGTCTTCGCGTGATCAAATTGCCAATGAAGAAGGCTCCACGCCGGATTGAACTTCATAAGATTCGAACAAACGTAAAGAACCTTTCCGGCTTTTTATCCTACTGGAAGGCCTTGGTCATCACGTGTCTCTTTCTCGTCGGCGTCGTAGGATACGTGGATTATCTGACTGGATATGAGCGCCCGTTGCTTCTCTTCTACCTTCTGCCATTTCTTTGGCTGCCTGGTTTGGCGGCTTCCTTATGGGTCTGGGAATTGCCGTTGTTAGCATTGCAGTATCAATGCTGTCAGACGTTGCAGCCGGAATCCCTGCCCTCGGTTTCTGGAATGCGGGAATGGCCTTTGTGTCCTATGCCCTCTTTGCTGGAGTGTTATCCAAGCTGCAGATACTCGTGGGTGAGCTGGATCGACGCGTTCAGGAACGGACGGCAGCTCTGCAGCGCGAAGTGGCTGAGCGCCAGCGACTCGATCGGGAAATCGCGCAAGTGGCAGATCGTGAACGACGACGTTTGGGACAGGATCTGCACGACAGGCTCGGTCAACACCTGACAGGAACTGCTCTGGCGGCTCAAGTGTTAAAGGACAAACTCGCCACGAAATCGGCGGCAGAGGTTAGCGAGGCCGAGAAGCTCGTGCGCTACGTCGAGGAAGGGATTGATCTCACCCGTAATTTGGCCCGCGGTTTCTTTTCGCCGGAACTCGAAGCAGACGGGTTAGGCGTAGCCTTGGAGGGTCTTGCCGAGAACATAAGCGAGCGATTCGATATCAACTGCGTTTTTCACGGGGAAGACTCAATTCCAGTGCGCGATTCTGCGGTTGCTACGCAACTCTACCGCATTGCTCAGGAGGCAGCCACGAACGCCGCCAAACACGCTACTGCGGAGAATATCGATATTCGCGTTAATATGGATGGTTCCGAACTTACTCTGGCGATTATGGATGATGGAATTGGGTTCCCTGATGCGCCGTCAAACTCAAAAGGGCTTGGACTTCGGTTGATGCGTCATGGCGCGGCGCTAATTGGCGCAGCTCTCAGCGTCCAACGAAACGGCAGGAGCGGAACGACTGCGATATGTAAGGTAAGGATTCCAAACGACAGCGAATCAAATTTCGCGATATGAAGTCAGACCCTCCCATCAGCATGGCGCGCAGGCGTCGGATTTTTCTGGTTGATGATCATCCCCTGGTCCGCGAGGGGCTCACCAACCTGATCAACGGACAACGCGATCTTGTGGTCTGCGGCGAGGCGGAAGATTGGGCTGGAGCTGTCGACGGCATTGCAAAAACGCGGCCAGAGGTCGCCCTTATCGATATCTCCCTGAAAAACGAATCCGGATTGGAACTAGTCAAAAATCTGGACAATCAATTCCCGCTAGTTGCACTGATCGTTCTCTCGATGCACGACGAAGCATTGTATGCCGAGCGTGCGCTGCGCGCTGGCGCGCGCGGTTACGTTATGAAACGCGAGACCAGCAAGAGTGTCCTAATTTGCATCCGCCGTGTACTTGAAGGCGGAGTTTACGTAAGCGAGAGGGTCGTCAACAGCATGGCCCGCCGACTCAGTGCCTCGCCGAAAGGCGCTCAGGCCTCTCCTGTAGAACGGCTAAGCGATCGCGAGTTGGAAATATTCCGGCTCCTCGGACAGGGGAGAACGACTTCGGAGATCGCGGAGGACCTGCACCTGAGTCTAAAAACTGTGCAAGCGTACTGCGCGCGTGCAAAAGAGAAATTCGGCATCAGCTCCCTGGGCGAGCTGCTCCGGGCGGCCATTCGCTGGGAAGATGCTACGAATGTAAAGTGACCATTCTCGCTCTCTCCTGTTAGACAACACCGGATGCCTGTAGGGTGCGGTACTACGAAAACATTCGGCTAGGTCTATCTGTCGCTAGCCGTTCGCGGCGTCAGGTTATTGCGTGACACTCAAGCAGCTTCTCGCCGTCGGGCACGGTAACGCCTCCGGAACAACGCTATCCGAAGCGTTCCGTTACTTTTCTGACTCCCTTGCACGCGCAGCCAGTAAGCAGGCACAACGTGGCGCTGCCGCCTTTGTTGACCCAAAGCGGCAACGAAAAACTTGTGAACGCACTAAGTCTCCGCTTCGCCAAGTCGCCATGACAACGGAACGTAATTTTTGGGAAATCAAGTTGGCGCATCGGCCCAAGCCATTCTGGTACCCGTACCAGACTCTGCGAAACGTGGGCGTTTTGGAGCAGCTTTTGACAGGTGCCGGGCTCGATTTTTTGCAGTTGTGCCAAGGTCCACATAGGAAAATCGCTGATATCGGAGGCGCGGACGGTGACCTCGCATTTCTTTTAGAGCAAATGGGGCTGTCTGTGGATTTGATCGACAACGAACCCACCAATTTTAATCAGCTGCAGGGAGCGCGGATTCTTAAGGAAGCTCTGCACTCAAATGTTATGATTCGAACAGTTGATTTGGATTCGCAATTCACTCTCTCTGGAGAAAAATACGACGCCATCTTTCTCCTCGGAATTCTCTATCATTTAAAAAATCCCTTTTTCGTGCTGGAAAAGCTAGCTGCAATCACAAGGTACTGCTTTCTCAGCACCCGCATAGCTCGGCAAACGGACAACGGCCAGCAGATCTCACAAGGGCCGATAGCATACTTGCTCGGTCCGCAGGAATGTAACAACGACAGCACGAACTTCTGGATCTTTTCGGAAGAAGGATTGAAAAGACTGATCAATCGCACGGGGTGGGACCTTCTCTCGTATTTAAGCATCGGCGTAACGGCCAACTCCACACCAGCTGACCCTGAGCAGGACGAGCGGGCATTCTGCCTTCTGCGAAGCAAAATGGTGCCAATGGTCACCGCGTCGCCTAATCCAGTGCCTGCTTCCAAAAACACCACGACGATGATTTCATGGAATACGGGCAATGCCGCTGCCGGAAAGGTTTACGTTTCGATCGATAACCGCGAGGAGTTATTGTTCGCGGCCTCGCGCCAGGGTTCTGCCCCTGCGAATTGGGTCCGACCCGGCCGCACATACGAGTTCCGCCTTTATGATTCCGACCATACCCGGCTCCTCGACAAAGTTGCGGTTGCTACAGCGACTGAATAATCTCAGAGTTCACGTGCCAGCAGCACAGCAACCATCAGGGCGCAGAAATGGGTCTTTTGTACGGCTGGTTGACGAGTAATGCGCAGAGTTTGGCCGGTCATCATTAGTTGACCCGTCCTCTGGCGTCGTCCATTCCCTCTGCGGGTCGTCCGTTCCTCCGCGGAGGCTCCGCGCCTTATGAGCTCCAGCTTTTTGACTGTGTCACAATAATGTTTCTGGACTGTGAGCCTGGTGAATGCGCCCAGATCGGTGGCGATAGTTGTTTATTGTGCCTACATTGATCGGCAAAAAATCGGCCAGCCAAGCGCGTATTTTTAATTGAACATAGCTGATATGGACCGCGTGCCGTACTTGGATCTTCAAGCTCAATACGACAACCTTCGCGCCGAAGTGGTGGCGGCGTTGGGGGAAATTTGCGAATCGGCCAGATTTGCCCAGGGACCAGCCAC
>Ga0137404_10001895_pt1 | contig 13758 bp, 26 predicted proteins | sample CZOMad2_1_16fung_FD_108285 | JGI IMG/M metagenome (GOLD analysis project Ga0137404, IMG submission 108285) | Vadose zone soil fungal communities from Angelo Coast Range Reserve, California, USA - CZOMad2_1_16fungal (Illumina Assembly) | ecosystem: Environmental > Terrestrial > Soil > Vadose...
CCCCCTCTGATCCACCCGAGGTACTCGAAGCGCTTTCCCGTCTCCTCGATGTACCCGCAAGCCTTTGAAAAATGGTGCCGGGTGTCCGGATTGAACGGACGACCTACCGCTTACAAGGCGGTTATAGCATTGAAACTTAGCGATACATAGCTGCACACATTGGGGTAACAATGCTCCGAAACGCTTGAATTGAAGCGACTCTATCGGCACATTGGGAAACATAGCGGCACGGACAAGCACATGCGCCGCTGTTACCCCCGGAACGGCCTGGGGTAACAAACGGATGGAGAAGGCGATGCGGCGGTTGCTCACGGACAAGGGGATTGCGGCGATGCGGGCGCCGGCGGCGGGCCGGCTCGAGGTATTCGACACCGTCCGGACAGGGCTGTGTTTCCGGGTGACGGCCAACAAGGCGCGCTCCTGGTCGCACGTCTACAGGTTCAACGGCGAGCTGCGCCGCGACACGATCGGCGGCTATCCGAAATTCGGGCTTGCCGAGGCTCGCGCGCTGGCCCGTGACGCGCAAGAGGCGGTCGGGCGCGGCGATGACCCCCGGACGCTCAAGGCCGCCGTAGAGGCCACGGAAGCGCAGATGGCGGCCGACACTGTTACCGCCATCGGCGAGCGGTTCATCGCCAAGCATGCGGCGCAGCGGCGATGGGGCGAACTGGAACGGGTGATGCGCCGGGACGTGATGCCGGCATGGGGCTCCCGGCCCGTAGCCGACATCGGCCGGCGGGACGTGATCGACCTCGTCGACGGCATCGTGGGCCGCGGCTCGCCGATCCAGGCCAACCGGACGCTGGTGGTCCTGAAAATCTTCTTCGGGTGGTGTGTCGACCGGGACATCATCGCGGCAGATCCGACCGCCCGCGTCAAGAAGCCGACCAAGGAGGCGCCGCGGGAGCGGATATTGACGGCGCCGGAGATCGCGGCGTTCTGGCATGCCTGCGACGCCATTGGCGAGCCGTTCGGGCCGCTGTTCAAGCTGCTGCTGCTGACGGCGCAGCGCAAATCCGAAATCGCGCATTTGGAATGGCCGGAGATCGACGCCGATAGCAAGCGTATAGAGATCGCGGGCGCGAAGTACAAGACCGGGCGCCCGCATGCGGTCCCGCTGTCCGAGGCCGCGGCCGCCATCCTCGCCAAGCAGTCGAAGATCGACGGCTGCTCCTACGTGTTCTCCACGACCGGCAAGACGCCGGTATCCGGCTTCAGCAAGGCCAAGGGCGAGATGGACGCGGCCATGCTGGCACATCTGCGGAAGGGAGCGCCGGAGACTGACAAGGTCATGCTGCCGGGTTGGCGAATTCACGACCTGCGCCGGACGGCGCGGAGCGGCCTGTCGCAACTCGGCATCCGGCCGGACATAGGCGAGCGCGTCCTCGGCCATGTCATCGGCGGAGTGGCTGGCGTCTATGACCGACACACCTACGAGCCGGAGATGCGGCACGCGCTCGATCGCTGGGCCGCCCATTTGCAGGACATCGCCAACCCGCCAACCAAGGGAAAGGTGCTCCGGATGCGGAGGACGGGGCGATGAAGGCGCGATCCTCAAAGCCTCAGTCGCCGTGGCCGCATCCTGACCCCTTTTTCCGCGCGCTTTACGAGGAAACCGGGAATGCGATCCATGTCTGGCGAGCATTTGTTCACTGCCCGGTGACACCGCAATGGGTCTGGAGCTATCTGTTCGAAGTGAAGTTTGCGATTCTCGATGTTGCGGCGACGCCCGGACTGACGGCGCGAGAGGCCAACGAGGGTATTTTGCGAGCCCTCGGTTTTGCTGGGAAAAAACAGGGCGCGACCGGCTGGTATAAGGAATTCCGGAAGCTCGACGACATGGCCCTGGCGGAGATCAAGGCCGAAAACAGCGCTGGCAAGAGATCGGTCACGGCAACCGCAGTCGCCGGCCAACTGAGAACCACGACCGCGGATCAAGCGCTTCGGAAAGTCAGGAAATTCCGGCGTTTTAAGAAGGTGATCGCGAACAATATGCGGCGAAATCGGCGAAACTGACAGCTCACTTTCCGCCGTTACCTGCGAGGTGCTATTGCATTAGATAAGTGTCGCCCTGTTCATTTACGGAGCGACACGAAATGACCGATACCAACCCGCGCCTGGTCCTGCCCGAACGGTTACCCGACGACCACGGCATCGACTACAGCGATATGCAGCGGCGCCGTCTCGAAGCAGCCGGCAAGTTCCCGAAGCGCGTCATCCTTTCGCCGAGAAAGCACGGTTATCTCCACTCCGAGGTGATGACCTGGATTCGCGAGCGCATCGCCGAGCGCGACGCCGGCAAGGCCGCCTGACTGTGACCCCCATCAACCTGTCCGAAACGAAGGCGGCCGCCGGGATTGCGTTCCTGGCGGCCGTGATCATTTCGGACTCAGCGCACGAGGCAAGTCATGCGCACCGCAGATATACAACCTGAACCCGTCCGCTTCAACTGGCACCGCTGGCCGCGGCCTCTGACGCAGATGCCGCCGGCGTCGAGTGGGGCGGTGCTGCCATGACGTCGCAGGCGTTGAAGCCGAACAACTGCTACCAGGCCAGCCTCCGTTTCATGATGAAGCACACCGGCGCGGGCTGCGTGCTTGTTCACGGCATCGTCGACGCGCTTGGGAATACGGGCCACGCCTGGGTCGAGACCTCCGACCGCAAGACGGTGTTGGAGGTGTGTCGCCATCCTCTGATCGGACAGCGACGTGAGATCCCCGCGGCCGAATACTACCGAGCCGTTGGCGCCAAGAACTGCCAGACCTTCGACCTCAAAGCCGCCTGCGAGATGGTTATCTCGACTGGTCTTTGGGGCCCGTGGGAGCCGCGGCTATGACCGACAGCACTGAAGCCCAGGCCGAGCTGCCGCCGCTGGAGCACAGCGTCGACGAGCCGGCCGAGCGTGTCGAAGCCGAAGACGACCGCGATTTCGATTGGCGCGACACCGAAGCCGTCATCATAGAGGAGCAGCCGAAGACGGCTTGCTACTGGAACCCCATGGGCCAGGTCGTACTGCGGCAGCGCGGTGGTCCCTGCGACGAAGATGCGTTCCTGATTTTCAACCTCGAGCATATTCCGGCGCTAATCTTCGCCCTTAAGCAGATGGTCGAGAAGTAGAGCGCAATGAGCAAGCAGCGCCACGACCGCGGCGACAAGGGCCGCCTGCCCCCGTTCGTGCCTCTGCTCAAGGAGACGATGGCGACGCTGGCCTGGCGGGCCATGTCGCACGGCGCCAGGTCGCTCTATGTGGCCCTGCGGGGCCGCGTCGCCAACGACTGCCGCAACAACGGCCGCGTCTTCCTTCCGACGCGGGCCGCCTGCACGGAGACAGGCTCGAGCAACGAGCAGGTCGTCCGATGGTTCAAGGAACTTCAGCACTACGGGTTCATCGTGCAGATGGCCGCCGGGCACCTGGGAGTCGATGGCGAGGGGAAGGCGCCGCACTGGCGACTCACGGAGCTCGGCAGCCGCGGCGCGGAAGGCACCCTCGATATGCCGACCAGGGAGTTCCTCCGCTGGGACCGTGAGCGGTTCCACGGCAATAGAACCAACACCTTTGAAAAACGCGATCCCGATGCGGAAAACCGCAACACCCCGATGCGGAAAACCGCAACGGTGGCGATGCGGAAAACCGCAACACAAATGCCCGTCAGCGATGCGGAAAACCGCAGCATACAGGAGCCAAAACCGATGCGGAAAACCGGTGCATATCTAGATAACCATCTACAGGGCGAAGAGCAGAGCAGCGCGCGGCCCTCGAACGGCCTGTCATGCATCACGGCGAATGGCGAGCGCGACGGCCTCCCCATCGGGACGCGGGGCGAAGTCCTGATCAAGCGGCCCGGCGACCGCCCCGCGGCGACACCCGAAGAGCACCTTCCAAAATTGGCCCGCGCAGCGACGAAGCGAAAGAGACGATCGGCACCATCAACGAGAGGAACCTGACCATGCAGACGACCACCTATCACCCCGGCGACCACGTCACGCTGCGGACCGAACCGCATCCGGGCATGGGGTTCAACTTCCTGATCGTCGAGCTGTCGCTGGACGGCGCCGGCTATCGCATCCTGCTGCCGAACGGCGCCGTGTTCGAGGTCGACGACGGCGACATCGTGAAGGCATGTCGATGAGAGGCATCGAAGTTCAAATCACCATACCGGGCCGCGAACGCCGGCTGCTGCTCCCCACCGCCGACGCGCTGGTGCGCATCGACTGGTGGAGGCAGACAGCGGCGGTCGATCAAACGGTGGCCGAGGAAGCGGAGCGGCTGCTTGCGGCGATCGGAGGGCTCAGCGATGAGATGCGCATGGGCGGCCACGGCGCGGGCAGGGCGGGGCATTCCAGCGGCAGCCGAGCCCTTTGGGTCCTCCGGGGCCAAAAAAAAGATAGGGGTCAGCCCCGCGCTCGACCTCGCTACCGTCAGACCCCCAAAAGTTCGTTACCGGTTGCCACTCACGAAAGGAAACCACGATGGGCGTTAGCCTGAGAGCGGCTGCGGCGGCCGTAGGAATGTCACACCAGGGGCTCGCCCGGCATGTGCGCAGGGGCAGGATCGCCCCGCTGTCCGACGGGACTTTCGACCTGGCGGCCGTGAAGGCGGCTATGGAGGAGCGGCCGCGGCGGCGTTGCCGGGATGGCTTCCCATTGCCGCACAATCGCAATTGGCGTCCGCTCGAGCAGATCGACGACGCTCTGGATCGCGGTTTCGTAATTGCCGTGATCTGCATCGCCGAAATCATTGAGAGCCTTGCCGCCGGCGCCGCGGTGTCGGCGGGCGCATCGATACCAGTGGCCCGCAAGATCGCCAGGAAAACTGCCGCCTCGATCCTCGCCGACATCGCTGATACCGGCGAAAAGCTCGGTATAGAACCGTTTGAGACGGGTGGCCGCGCCGCAGAGCGGGTCTTTGACCTGGATTGGTGGGTCCCGCCAGATTGGGACGCTCTTGCCAAGCTGGCCGCCGCCAAAGCCGCCAAGGGCGCGAAGGCCTGACGCGCCCATGCGCCCCGTTGCCCGCCGCTTCCGCTTAGAGATCGCTGGCCGGGTTGTCGTCGGCTTGGCGTTCGACGGCGGCGACGCGGAAATGGAGGCGTGGCTCTGCGCCCGCGAGGTAATGATCATCGACGCTCCGCTGGCACAGGTGCCGGCGTCGCCGGTCAACGACGCCGGCACCCGTGGCCAACCGTCGGCAAAATCGATGGTAGCCGCAGCTTTTGCCTCGCTCGCCGTCGACGACTTCCGCGGCTGTACCACCGCAACCGCGGTCGCCGATCGCGTCCGCGCCCGCGTCGCGACGATGGTCGGCCGGTCGCTGTCGACGCGCTGCGTTCGCGACCATCTCGGCATCGCTGCCGATGCCATGCTGGTCCAGGTCTCGGCTGACGGAAAGATTTACGGAAAGAATTCGGGCGCTGCTATCAACGCTGCATCACGAGGTGAACAATGAACCTGCGAAAACTGGCGATGCTTGAAGCGGCCGTGCTGAACGGTTTCGCCGCGATACGTGACTCCAGCGACCGGATCCGCAAACTCCGCTCCGATCTCAATATTGCCAAGGCGACGCTAGCCAGCCTGCGCGGGGACACCCGGGTTTACGGCATATCCATCGACATGCGGAGCGCCGAACAGTGCGAGACCGACATCGCGAAATGGACCCCCGAACTCGAGGCCGCTGTGACGGCGCATGACGCACTTGCCGAGACGGTCACGGGGCGTCGCGCGCTCGCAGAATCCTGCCGGCGCTACGTCGATTCCCACAAGCCGAGACCAGGGCCGTCGCCGGACACGCCGCGTGCAACAATAGTGCGCCAGCCGGGCAGCGCACCAACCGTCGCGCACATGAAGGGCACCGCGGCCGACATTCGCAGCGGCCTGGCATCTCCCGATGGCCTGTCGCGGATGGCGGCATCCGCAACCCCGACAGTGAGGCGCTGAAATGGCCAACATGTTTTCGAAGATTCGCGACGCGATCACAGGCACCCGTGACGAACTCGACGGGACCCGTCGCAAGATCTCCGCCCTAAAGGCCGAGAAAAGCGCGATCGAGAAAGCGCCGCTGTCAAAGGACGATGCGCTGGGACAGCTCGAGAGTCTGATCGCTCATCAGGCACAGCAATTCGAAACGAGAGAGGCGAATTTTGCTTACCTAATGCATCGCTCAGTTGATCTTACTCTCGCCTTTGGAAGCATGGGCTCGCAGGCGTCGGGCGTGGTCAGCGTTGGCGCTATTTGCTGGCTCGACCCCGCCAAGATGCGCGAGCGGCTGATCGCGCAGCTTCACAAACAGTGGCAGAGCACTCCGCCAGGGTTGCCGGCGCCCGATCGTCGCCAGCGGATCACGGCGATTGATGCGGAAATCTTGAGGCTCGAGCAAGCCGAGGAAAAGCTGATCGTCGAGGCCGCGAAGCATGGCATTGACCTTGAACGTCGCCCCGACGTCGACCCGGCCGTCTTCTTGGAGGCCGCTGGCGATGATCGGCCTGCAGCATGAAATCGCGCGGCCGTTCGGCATTGCCGGTCGCGCGCGCCGGCGCCTGCGTGACCTGCTGGGGTCAATCTCCTTCGCAGGCGCCGGCACTTTTGAAGCGAAAGGGGATCGATGAATGACGAGGGGCAAGAGCTACACACACCCGGCCGGCCGCACGAACACCATGCGCCGGTTCCGCGACATGCTGGAGGCGGCCGTCGCGCCGCGTACCGAGAGCGAGACGCAGGTCATGGTCAACGGATCGGATGGTCGATTCCACGTCGACGCCCGGGTCGGTGGCCACCCGATCCGCTTCGTCGTCGACACCGGCGCCACTTCGACCGTTCTATCGCCGGCCGATGCGGGCCGGCTCGGGCTTGACGTCGATCGACTCGCCTACACCGAAATACTCCACACCGCCAACGGGGTTGGCGCCGGCGCGCTGGTCACGTTGCACCAGGTCGAGATCGGCGGCGCCGTCATCGCCGAGGTTCCAGCTATCGTCAACCGGGCGCCGATGGGCGAGTCGCTGCTTGGAATGAGCTTGCTCCGGCGCCTCGACAGCTTTGATGTTTCCGGCGACCGGTTGACCATGCGTCACGGCCCTTCAGCGCCGGCCGCAGCACGCGCGCCCGCACCTGTGGCGCCGCCGATCGATGCTGCGGCGCTCGCGAGGCACCAGGCGCGCGACGAAGCACTCGCAGGCATCCAGGCATTGCACCATGAAGCTACGGCCGCCGGTTTCGATCCCGCCTTCACCGCCCGCGTGCTGGCCGACTCCGGTGCTCCCGACGTCGCCCGCCGCCGGCTCGGCCTCGCTCCCACCGATGGCGTCGCGCCGGTGGCGCCGATCGGAAGCAATCATGGTTGGGATACCGCCATGGCCGAGGCCGGGGCGTGGCGGACACTGGAAGCGACGAAGGAACGCGCAGCGCTGCGTGAGCCGAGCGCGGCCGCCAACTACGGCTGGGGCGCCATCATGGCGGGCGCGGCGAGGAGCGCGAGCTGATGGATGAGAAGCAGCCAATGCAGGCAACTGGTAAGCCGATCGACCGGTACGACCCGCTCAAAAGCAGTGGCCTGCCGCCAATGAAGTCCACCAAGGGCGGCTCGCATGGATTGCCGGGGCGCTAGTGCACGGCGCCGGGGCCGAAACGGGTGAAGAGGCTCGCGGGGGTGAATCATAGGTCGGACATGAGCGCTCCAGCAAACATACCGAAGCGGCTTGTCTACGGGGAACTAGCGCACTTAGCGGACAACGATCCCATTGATGCAGGCCAGCTCATCTTCGTTTTTCATCGATTCAATTTGGGCGGCCCCCTGGGCTTTTTGCACGCTGCAGGTCAATTAGTGCGCCGACTTTTTCCGCCTCCACGATGGCTTCGGCGAGGTAAAAGCAGATGGCGGGTGACAGCCGAAGGATTTTGTATATTTCCTCCGTCAGCTGAACGCCCAAAAATAGCGCGTCTGCGAAACCGTGGACCTCGCATCCAATGGCTACAGCGGCTTCTCCTGCCCAATCGGCGCTGCCAATAGTCGGCTGAGCGCTGAGAAAATCACGGATAATCCCCACTTGCTGTCGACTATCCCCCTCCCGACGTCGCACGTCCCGATACCGGCGCCGCTTGATGGCGCTCTCGATCGAGTCCCTCACGTGGAATGCGGCCGCCGGCGGGAGGACGACCAATTCTTCCGAGCCATTTTTCAATGCGAATTTGATCAGGAACCCGCGGCCCCGTTGATCGACTCCCGGGGAAAATGAAACGACGTCGCGCTCCCGCGGAACATCCGCTAGGATTGCGCTGGTCAATCGCGCAGTCGCCATTCCTATCCTCCATCGGTTCCTCGCAGTTCCGATGGTGGCACCGGCGGGGCGGGGAGTCGATCTCTGCTCCGCCGGCCTTTGCCCACGCGCTATGTGCTTGCCGACTAGGATGGGCGGCGTATGCTGTACGCGGTGGCCTGCACACCGGCCGCTGGCGATATGGTCCCCAACTATGTCGCTTTCCACCAATCACGCTGACTTAGCCCCGATCCGCACCGGGGCTTTCTTCTGTGTATCCCAATTGTGTTACACGGTGACTTTGATCCCAATTGGGCTAAGCTGGGGCCGGAAGAAAGTCCGGTATCCCGGCCTGTGGGAGGAAAGAACATGATGTCACAGCTGACGTGTCGCATAATGGCCTTGGGCGTAGCGTTGGGAATGGTTCTGATCATGCCGATAGGCTCTGCTTGGGCCGGTCAGCAAAGCAGGGATCACAGCTTTTCCATTTCGCTTGATGGCAAGTCCAACGCGAGGGGAAAAGCGAAGGCGAGTTGCAGCGGCGATTGCACAGCAACGGCGGGCGCAACTACCTCTGTCGTTGTCGACCCAGTGAATCACAACATTACCTCTACTTCTGTGAATGCTGGGACCACGAGCGGAGGTTCGAGCATTATCTCGAACTCCTCGGTGCTCGTCTCACATAACGGCCCCTAAGCAGCGTATGTGACTAGCTCCACGACCCGTCGGTGACCTTTTCTTCAGCCACCGCCTACTACTTGCGGCCGCCGCTGATCGGCGTATCATTGGGGCGGCGACGTGTTAGCGCCCACGCGCGGATACGCCTCTAGAGAGAGCCTCGCCCCCACGGCGGGGCTTTCTTTGAGCCGCCCCGCTTCCCAGCCCGCAACGTGCCTTGATTTGGTGCGACTCTGCGGCATATACTTGACTGAGTCGTGATCGACCATGGGGGAAATCGCATGCCAACTAGGGCGTTAGCAATAGTGCTCGCCGGAGTGAGCATGATGCTTTTACTTGCCTCTTGGGAGGCGTCCGCTGATGAACTCAAAGCAGCAGACGACAACCTGGCAGTGCCGGATCAGCCGGCCGGCAATGAAACCCTGGTGACGCAGACGGGCTCCGGCGCCCCTGTGAATACTGTGGACGCGAACAATAACATCGCGCAGCAGCAGCAGAACACGATCGTCGTCCCGACGGCAACGACTATGGCGCTCACCCAGAGCGGTAGCATCGCCATTGGTAGTAACGGCAGCTCCAGCGCCACCGCGAGTATCGTCTCAAGTGCATCGGCGACTATTATCCACGGCGGCGTGCCGTAGACGCCAAAGGTGCGCTCGACGCGGCGGCGAAGACCCTGGCGCCGGATCTTGAACGCGCTCGAGCGGCTGCACGCGAAGGCGCCGGCGGAGGGGGAAGTGGTGCATTGATCCAAAACTAGTACAAGCCATACAAGAAACTGGTCGGCGGCCGTCCCATCTCTTGCGTGCTTTCCGCAATGGAGATTAGACATGTCAGCACGGTCGTTGTCATCCACCCGGCGTGCCTCCCTCACCTTCAGTCTGTATTGCTCCGGTGCGATCGGCGCGGTGCTCGCGCTGGCCTGGGTATTCGGCGGTTTCGACACCGAGGGCATCAGCACTCATGGCATCATCGCGATCGTGCTGGGCACCATGTTCACAGTGTTTGTTGGCGTCGGACTGATGGCACTGGTCTTTTACAGCGACCGCAGCGGGCAGGACGATCAGTAGATGCTCGGCACGACGCGGAGCGGATCGCACCCAGGCGCCGGCGCAGGGGGAGAAGGTGCATTGATACTGGAACGGCCCCCTGTTTTCCGCCAGGAGGCCGTTCGACCAGTTCGCAATCTATTGCCGCACCATCGACACGCTAGGCCCGGCAGTCGATCGGTTTCTGTGATGGCTGTCACACTCGGCTCGGATTCAGTGGCGGCGCTTACCGGCTTCCGGCCGGCGCGTCCCGCTTCCCTTCCGCCGCCGCTCCGCATCACTAGCGCCCCAGGGAACCATTTCCTCGTCTCTGTGTTCCTTCCGTCGCGGCGAATTGTGGGCATTCACTTCTCAGTCACGACCTAGCCTGAATCAATTCCGTCCTTCCGTGTTTCACCGCCGCGGCCTGCTCCATTTCTTAGTGATTTTTGGAGATCGGCCGCTGGCGAAGCGCAGGAGGGCGATGTGACCCGCGACGAAACGAGGGTACTAAAGGATCATATTGTTGGGCTCTACTATGAGCGCTACACCTGCCGCGAGATCGCCTTACTCACCGGTTTGAGCTATCGATATGTCCGCGATAGCCTGGTAGAGCGGGGTATTAGACCCCTTACGCGCGTCGGTCGAGGGTCCCGGACCAAGACGGCGGCTAAAACGGACACTTCGACGCCTGCGGGAGAGAAGCGGCCCAGTTCTCGGCAGCGCGTCCGCGATCAGGGAAAGTCCGCGCGGCGATGATGATGGAAATGATTTCCATACGATCCCGAGGCGGCATGAACGCCTTGTGCGATCGTTGTCGGCACCGCCCCGACCTGGACATGCAGGCTCTGCTTGAGGCACAATCCCATTGCGCAAATTCAATCAGCGCGCGGCGCGGGCTGGCGATCTACGAACCGGACTTCTGCCGCTTGTCATAAAACGTGTTCGCAAAGCTTGTCGCAGCCTCGATGATTCGCTGCTTTGGGTTCTTCCCACAGTACTGATCGAGATAACGTAAGAGGCCATCCGACTTGTACTGGGGGGCGATGTCGTAGGTGTCCGGCTTCAGCCAGTCGTATGCGGTGAGGAAGCCAGTGAACCAATGGGCAAATTTCTCTGACTGCTTGGCATCGCGATTGCGGTCTTCGAGATACTTGCTGCAGGTCGTCACGCCGAGGCCGCGAACGCTGAACTGCTTGTTCGCATCCGCGGACTTCGCGTCATTCAGTGCGAGCGCAGAGAGCAGAAGAAACGCCGTCGCTCCCAGTATCTTTCGTTTGCCGATCATTGCTTTCTCCTGCCGCTATTCACTGCGTTCGCGGATGAGTGTCCAGCGCTGTTCACCTTGGGGCCGGCGCAGTCTATCGAATAGTCGAAGCGCTCGACAAGGCATGGCGGTGGGGCGTTGTGACATAAGCACCGCATCCTGAACGCAATCGAGCGGCTACAGGCGAAGGCGTCGGCGGAGAGCGGGAAGGTGCATTGAGACGATCGCTAGGAGGGATCACCCTTCACCGGCGCCACGGTTTGCCAGTCGCCCCCAATTCCAAAGACGCAAGCGGGGCCTCCCGGCCGTGTGGCCACGAGTGTCCACGTTTTGCCATTGGCCGATTCGAATAATTCTATCAGCCAGCCATACTGATTCTCGCCGACTTCTGCCCGAACCTCATGGAATTTGGTCCCAAGGCGAAGGACCATATGCGCATGATCTTCGCAGCCCTGCAGCTGCTGTGCTGCGACCGCATTTGGCAGAGCAGATAGGAGAACGCCGGTACTGACTATGAGAAACGCACGCCGCCCCATCGATCGCCCCTTTCTCACGAAACGCGCGATTCGCGAGCGAGACTCTTGGACGCCTCAACCTTCCCCGGCGGCATCCTGGCACGTTCCGCAGCGGGGCGATAGACGCTTGACGCCGAGGCCGGCGCGGACGAGTTCCCGCTCCGTTGCCATTCTGCTGCGGTAATGCTACCGCATCACGGTGCGTGATAATCCCATGGCGGGTGGCTGGAAACCGCACTTCCCAGCAAGAACATTTTGACCTGGAGACGCCAATCCGTTCCGCTATTCTGGGGCACGATTACCCCATCAGGCTTGACGCCGCGGCCGGCGCGGGCGCATGCTGACTGCGGTGCTTGGAACACACCATCGTAAGCGGAGACCGCCCCCGACAGACTTGGCGGCATTTTCATGCCCTGAATCCCGTGGGCTCTCTATGCCGGGGGTGCGAGGAAATAAGGCCTTCGGGCTCGAATAACTCCGCACGCCTTACGACGTGTTCCAAGCCCCCGGCGCCAGCCACGCATGGCTGGTCTAGCTAACGGGGGTTGGTTCAATGACCACAACGAAATCACGTCGTGCAGGCGGCAATGCCAAGCGGACAATCACTATCGACGAGCTCGGCAAGGTGCAATTCAAGGCCGCGCACGTCGATGCAGAGCGCATCTCATCCGAAGAAACCTGGCTGGGTGCCCGACAGTCCCTATGGGCTGCGGCCGCGTTGATGAGCATGAGCGACAAGAAGCTGGCTAAGTTCATCGGGGGAGATACCCTTCGAGTTCTACAAAGAACTGCTCGAAAACAACGCGCACTCACAAGGGCAGTTCAATGGCGCTTTGGACTTGCTGAAGACCGTCGAAATAAGGTTGCTGGCAGCCGGAGCGCGAGCCATTTCCGGCGGGAAGCCGTTGCGGATGGCGGAGGCAATCGCGTCATGACCAAGCGTAAGGCTTCGGCCTACCGGCGCCACTGTGTCGCCCCCAAGCTCTACCTCGAGGCCATGAATGCCTGCTTTGACGCCGCTAAGGGCGTCGTGGGGGCACGTAACTCGGGCCGCCGGCTGAGTCCGGCCCGTGTGCGGCGGTTCATCGAAACGATCAGGAGCGCGGAGTTGATCATGCTGACAGGGAGCGTGTCATGACCGCCGACGTTGTCGCCTTCCCGAAGCCGCCGGAGATCGATCAGGAGGCACTCCGCCGACAGACCCTGCGCATCATCAACGCGGTCCAACTGTTGGCACAGAAGGGCCATGTACAGGGTATCGAGGCCGTCGCCGTGGCCGCTGAGATCATTCTCATGCAGGCACGTCCACGTTAAGGCTAGACGGGCCCGGCTGGCGGTGCTGGCCGGGCTTGCTCGTGTCACTCAGGGATTCCCCGAATTGAACGGGAACATTGCTTGCGCAAAATCTTGGGACGCTCTAGTTCCTGTGACTTCGGCCCCGCCCTCACCGGCGGGGCTTTTCTTCAGGGTTTGTCGCGGTTTGGCCCTACCTCGGCTTCCGGCACTACGACATGACCGGGGCCATAGCCTTCGGCCAAGCGATCCGCGGCAACCCTGTCAGCGATCGGTCCGGCAACGACACCATTGTCGGCGCTTACAACGTACCAGCCGTCTGATTTGTGGTCCGGTGTCATTCTAGACTCCTGGGTTGATTGCTTCGCGAGGAATCAAACGGCACCCGCCGTGCGTTTGTTCCGTGCCGCTACAGCGTCCGCTCGATGGCCCGCCATGCGCAACTCGGCGCCGGGCGCACTCCACCGGGGACCGGCGGCGGAGATCGCGCTGTACGGGCTTCCTACGGATGATTTCTCACCCGAAAAGGCTGTTACCCCACCTGTTACCCCAAGCCGTCTATCGGGTAACAATCTTGCGCCATATGCTTCTAAGTCATTGAAAAGATGGTGCCGGGTGTCCGGATTGAACGGACGACCTACCGCTTACAAGGCGGTTGCTCTACCACTGAGCTAACCCGGCCCGAGCCCGGAAAAGGGGGTCGCCGCTGGCGCCGCGTGCGGAGTATC
>Ga0137404_10001901_pt1 | contig 13752 bp, 13 predicted proteins | sample CZOMad2_1_16fung_FD_108285 | JGI IMG/M metagenome (GOLD analysis project Ga0137404, IMG submission 108285) | Vadose zone soil fungal communities from Angelo Coast Range Reserve, California, USA - CZOMad2_1_16fungal (Illumina Assembly) | ecosystem: Environmental > Terrestrial > Soil > Vadose...
AACTTCCAGGTTAGCGCCGAGAATCGCCGCCATGGCGCCCACGCCTACAGGCACGGCCTCTTGCATGTAGCGTCCGCGCGCTCGCACGGTCCGCACCGCGTCAGTCAACGAGAGGGCCCCGGCGGCTACCAACGCTGAATACTCACCGAGACTGTGGCCGGCTACGAAATCAGCCTTCGGGAAACCCTCGGTTTCCAACGCTCGTAACGCTGCAATCGAAACCGTGAGAATGGCCGGCTGCGTATTCTCAGTCAACTGCAACTGATCTGCGGGGCCATTGAAACACAATTCGGATAGCGCAAAGCCTAGCGCCGTGTCCGCTTCTTCAAAGACCTGTCGAGCCGAGGCAAAGTTACCGGCTAAGTCTTTGCCCATGCCCGCGTATTGCGACCCCTGGCCGGGAAAAATGAATGCTTGTTTCGTCAATACGTCGTCAATAGGCCGAATGCGTCCTATCGGACCTTATGAAGCTTTACCACCTCATCGCGACGGCTCCCCATGTGACGCCGCCGCCAAAGGAAGCCATCAGCACCACGTCGCCTTCCTGAACTGCCCCCGACTCGACGCATTCGTCCAGCCCGATCGGAATTGAGGCTGACGAGGTATTGCCGTGCATAGCGATATTCGAATACACCATCGACTCATCAACGTTCAGCTTACTGGCGACCGCGTCCGTAATGCGCTGATTCGCCTGATGCGGAATAAACAGCTTCACATCTTTGGTAGTCAAGCCCGCATCTTCCAGGACTTCGCGCGAAATATCAGCCATCGACCGCACGGCCACCTTGAACAATTCATTGCCCTTCATTTTGAAGAAGTGATCGCCGCGGGCGATGGTCTCGGCGGTGAAGCCGCCCTTGGTGCCTCCCCCAGGCGCGTACAGTTGATCTTCATAACGCCCGTCCGATCTAATCTTGGCGGCGAGAATTCCGCGGTCACTTTCGACTGCGCCCAAAACGGCTGCGCCCGCGCCATCGCCAAATAACACGCAGGTCGAGCGGTCGGTGTAATCAACGTAGCGCGTCAAAATCTCAGCGCCGATCACGAGTGCGTACTTTGACTGGCCCGATTTGATCATTGCATCGGCCAGAGTCAATCCATAGAGAAAGCCTGAACAGGCGGCCACGATATCCATGGCAGCTGCCTTATGCGCACCTAACTGCGCCTGAATCAGGCAACCAGTCGATGGCAGGATTTGGTCCGGCGTCACCGTGGCGCAGAGGATCAGATCAATCTGCGCAGGTTCGACGCCCGCGCGCTCGATTGCCTCGCGTGAGGCCCGCACTGCAAACTGCGAAGTATATTCATCAGGGCCAGCTTTCCGTCGCTGCTTGATTCCGGTCCGCGAGGTAATCCACTCGTCGGAAGTGTCAACAATCCGCTCCAGATCGGCATTCGTTAAAATGCCCGCCGGATAGGAATGACCGGTCCCAAGAATGCCCGAATTGCTTTTCGCCATTCAACAATCTCGCTTAAAAAATGCCGTTTAGAGGCAGGACTTCTCCCGCCGCACGCCGCCGGATGGGCGACGCCTAAACGGCATGAAACCTAACGTGTCAGGCGGCTTGTTCCACTTGAACTATTTCGCGGCCCTTGTAAAAGCCGCACTTCGGGCAGACCCGATGCTGCATGCGTGGTTCCTGACAATTTGGGCAGGCGACGGTCTGCGGAATACGCAGCGCATCGTGTGCCCGGCGTTTGCCCCGACGTGATTTTGAGTGACGACGTTTTGGATTTGGCATAATTACTCCAGCTTAATTTCGGATCTCAAATTTCGAATCTCAGATCTTGTTTTCAAATCTCAAATTTGAAATCTGCACTTTCGGACTTAGTACTCTGAGCTCTGTAATTTGGAAATACCATTCAGGCCCAACCCCAAACGCAAAGTACAAAGCACAGGGAACCAAGTCCACAACCTACATTTGCAATTCTTTCAGCGCCTGCCAGCGCGAATCCCTTTCCTCGCTCTCGCATTGGCAATCGCTTAGATTCCTATCGATACCGCAGGTCGGACACAGTCCGCGGCAATCCTCGCGACATAACACATTAGCAGGTAGCGCCAGAAGAAGCTCTTCGCGGACCAGGTCGTCGAGCTCGATTCCCTCGCCGTCAAAGACCGCAACGTTCAAATCCTCTGCCTGAAGCTCGTGCTGCTCTTCGGCGGCCCAACTGACCGCGCGGACGAATCTCTCTTTGAATTCCGTGGCGATCGGCAATTGAACCGGCTGCAAACACCGTCCACACATGACTTCGAGTTTGGTGTCCAGCTTGCCTCGCAGCTCGACTTCTTTCCCGTCTCGTCGAATGCGGCCGCGCACTTCAGCCGGCCCAACGAGCCTTACTTCGCTGTCCAGCGGCAGCTCGTTCGTTTCGTAAACCCGCGCGAACTTACCGCCTTCTTCTTCCAACTTGTCCAGCTCTAGCCGCATAACAGAGCCCCCGGATGCCATAGAGCGCGCCAGGAGACGGAGCACAAAGTCGCTGATTATAGCCGGGCGTCGCGGACTTTCAAAGCGCAGACGGGCCTGACCAGCGGCCTCAACCGCCGGCGCTGGCCTTTCGCTTCGCTTTCCGGCTCTTCTTTGGGGGTATCGTCGCAGGTGTTGATTCGGGGCGCTTTTCGTCCAGCTTTGCGCACTCCGCGCGCCACATGGATTCCAGGCGATCGTTCTCTACCACGCCGCACTCGTTCAGGATTTCGACGAGGCTCTTGACCAAAGCATGATTCGTATAAGCCGTTTCGGACTGGCGTAGCAGCAGCTTCAAGCCCTGCTCAAGCCGCTCAGCCAGACGCGCCATCGTGTTCTCCAGGATCGTCAGCCGTTCCAGCAGGTGCTCTTCGTTTGGGGTTGTCTCGGTCGGGCCGACGCGAACTGACGCCGGTTCCACGACGAGCATCAGTCTGGTGCCACAACGCAGACAGAATTCCTGCCCCAGCGGATTTGCCCCGCGGCACTTCTGACAAAAATGTAGGATGGCGCGTTGTTGCATTAGCTCGACTTGCGGAACCGTTTAGCGTCGGGCTACCGCCCGACGAAGCGGGCGGTAGCCCGCTTTTAAACGAACTCCACTCTAGTACTCATAAAATCCGCGTCCGCTCTTCTTTCCCAACCATCCGGCGTCCACATATCGTTTCAGCAGCGGGCACGGCCGGTACTTTGAATCGCCAAACCCATCATGTAGCACGTTCATGATCGCAAGGCAAACATCGAGACCAATAAAGTCAGCGAGCGCCAACGGCCCCATTGGATGATTCATACCGAGTTTCATGATGCCGTCAATGCTTTCGCGCGAGGCGACGCCTTCAAACAACACGAAGATCGCCTCGTTAATCATCGGCATCAGGACGCGATTCGAGACAAAACCGGGTGAGTCCTGACACTCCAGCGGAATCTTTCCCAGTCTCTCCGTCAGCGATCGCACTTCTTCGTAGGTCCGATCGGAGGTCGCCGCCCCGCGAATGATTTCGACCAGCTTCATCAATGGTACCGGATTCATGAAGTGCATTCCGATTACTCTGTCAGCGCGCTGCGTAACCGCGCCCAATTTAGTGATCGAAATCGAGGAAGTATTCGAAGCCAGGACCGCATCGGGCCTCACTGCTTGATCGAGTGATTTGAAAATCTCGGTCTTGACGGCGAGATCTTCAGTGGCCGCTTCGACTACCATAAAAGTGTCGTGCAAGCTTTCGACATCGGTTGTCGTTTTGATTCGCCCAACGATCGCACTCTTTTCATCGGCGGTCAGACGCTCTTTGTCCACGTCGCGCTGCAGGCTCTTATCAATCGCCCTCAGTCCGCGCGCGAGAAACTCTTCGGCAACGTCGCGCATAACCACAGCGAAACCGGCCCGCGCTGCTACCTGAGCAATGCCCGCGCCCATTGTGCCTGATCCAACTACGCCGAAGATTTCTTCCATAGATTTTGTAGCATAGACTTCAGTCTGCAATCTCCGTGCTCGCAATCACAGACTAAAGTCTATGCTACTTACTTCAAGCGATCAGCCCAGTTCATCAACGGCCGAGTGCCTTTTAGAGCCTCTTTCAAGTCCCCCTCGCTCGACGTCGCCGGCTTGCCACCATAGAGATGGACGCCGCCCTGGCTCCGAAAAAATCTGATCGTGTAAATCCCCAGAGCCGTTCCAATCGGAATATTAATCAACGACACCATGGCGAGAGAAAGACCCAAAGGCCTCGCCCACCGTCTCTGCTTGCTTAACCCATAGCCGACTGCGACCGGAACTAAACCCACTACGAAAAGGAGAACGACAAAGATGACGACTCCAATCGCGATCCAGAAAGTCGAGATCAAATTCGTCCCCAGGGCGGCCAACTTAACCACAAGGACCAGGAGCAACAGGCCTGCCAGCGTCAGCCCATGCATGGCACCGTAAATAAAGTGCAGCGTAGCCAGCGTCCGGTTGTGCTCTGCCGCAGTCATTCGATATCAACGCCAGTCCGGCGGCGACACCGGCGGCACATATTGATGCTCTTTTCCCTTTTCTTGATCGATGCCGATCGGCTCCGCCTGCCCGGGTGCTAACGATCTCAACGGCTGATCGTAAAGCAGCCTGCCCGGCGGACTAAACAGAAACCAGAACGTGTAGACGGAAACGGCCGTGCCGATGGGCATTTGCGCGGCGGCAAAAGCGCCCGCCACGAGTCCCGCGATTTTCGCCCATCGCTTCTTCTTCAGCAGCGCGTACCCTGCGATCATCGAAGGCAGCGACCACCCAATGCTAAACACCAGCACGAAACCGCCTATCGCGATAAAGAAGCCAGGCGGCGGGTCGTTGCCCCGCGGCGAGGACGGCAGCGTGCTGAACATTACGATCATCACGATGCCGACCAGCAGACCCATCAACGAGTGGAGCGCGGCATAGCCGAGATGCGCTAAGCCCAAATACTTGTTGTGCTGTTCTGGTGTCATTCGTAGTTTTACCGCTCAACCGCGAGCGCGACGGCGTTGCCGCCGCCCAGACACAACGCCGCAATGCCTCGATGCACGTTGCGCCGTTTCATCTCGTAAAGCATCGTCGTCAGAATGCGCGACCCGGACTGTCCAATAGCGTGACCGAGAGCGACGGCGCCGCCATTGACATTAATTTTCTCCGGATCGAGATTGAGTTCGTGTGTGATCGCCACGGCCTGGACCGCGAAAGCTTCATTCAATTCGATCAGATCGACATCATTCATTGACCAGCCGGTCTTTTTCAAGAGCTTCTTAATCGCTTCGACCGGCGCCATCATCACCAGCTTTGGTTCAAGGCCCGACGTTGCCTGGCCTACGATTCTCGCCAGCGGTTCAAGGCCCATCAACCTCGCCCGCTCAGCCGAAGTAACTACTACTGCCGACGCACCGTCGTTTACTCCTGGCGCATTACCCGCGGTTACAGTGCCGCCATCTTTAAAAGCCGGCTTTAACTTGGCCAGAGATTCCAGCGACGTGTCTTCACGCACAGGTTCGTCCGTATCAAAGATCAGCGGCGGACCTTTTCTTTGCTTTATCTCCACCGGCACGATTTCGTCACGAAACCTGCCTGACTTAATCGCGTCGCTGGCCTTGCGGTGAGAGTTGAGCGAGTACTCGTCCTGCTCTTCTCGTGAGACATGAAAGCGCTCGGCGACTACTTCACCGGTGCATCCCATATGCTGATCGTCAAAAGCGCACCAGAGCCCGTCGTTGATAACCGTATCGACGAGCGTGCCGTTGCCCAGCCGGTAACCCTCGCGCGCTTTGGGGAGCAGATACGGCGCGTTCGACATCGACTCCATGCCGCCGGCCACGACGATCTCGGTGTCGCCAAGTTGCACTCCCTGCGCGGCCATCATGATCGCTTTCAAGCCTGAACCGCAGACTTTATTCACCGTCACGGCCGACACGGTATTCGGCAGCCCGCCATGCAGCGCCGCCTGCCGCGCGGGATTCTGTCCGAGGCCCGCTTGAATTACACAGCCCATGATTACTTCATCGACGTCCTCGGGTTTGACCGCGGCGCGCTTGACTGCTTCGCGCACGACGATCGCGCCGAGCTCCGTCGCCTTGAACCCTTTGAGCGCGCCGAGAAACTTCCCCACCGGTGTACGCACGGCGCTAATGATTACTGCGTCCTTGATCTCTGCCATTTTTCTTTACGGTTAACTCATCGAGATGATTTAGCATGACTGCTAATTCCAAAGAGTGTCAAGCAAGCGGATGTGTCGGTACCACCTGCGGTAGCGGGTGGGCCGGACGATCGATCCTCGAAGTTCTTTGATGGCCCACCCGCTACCGCAGGTGGTACTGACTTCATTGTCTTGATACACGGCGGATCCTCACCCTCAATTGAAAACCCTCATACCGGGTGTTAGACTCGGCGCTTGAAATTCAACCCCCTAATCATTCTGGTTCTACCGGACTAAATAATCATGCAGGCACTAATTCTGGCGGGAGGAAAAGGCACACGGCTGCGCCCTCTCACCGTATACACCCCGAAACCGATTGTTCCGATTTGCAATCGTCCATTCCTGCTTTATCAGATAGACACCTTGCGCCGCGCCGGCGTCACCGACATCACACTCTCGCTGTCTTATCAGCCTGAGAAGATCGAGCAACAACTCGGCGACGGCTCGAAATTCGGCGTCAAATTGAAATACACGGTCGAGCCGCAACCAATGGGCACCGCTGGCGCCTACAAGTTTGCCGAGGACTTGATTCGCGAACCAACGGTGGTTTTCAACGGAGACATTTTGACCGACCTCGATCTGAAAACGGTCATCCGCCAACACAAGGAACGCAAAGCCGTAGCGACTATCGTGCTGACTCCAGTTGATGACGCCAGCGCATACGGCGTGGTTGAAACGGAAGACGACGGCCGCGTGCGGCGCTTCCTGGAAAAGCCAAAGCCGGAAGAGACCTCCTGCAAGAACATCAATGCCGGCACGTATGTGCTCGAACCTCGGGTGCTTGATCTAATCCCGCGCGGCGAGAATCATTCGTTCGAATATGGTTTGTTCCCCAAGTTGCTGGAGCAGGGCGAACCATTCTTTGCACACATTCCACAGCGGACCTATTGGATGGACATCGGCACGCCCGCGCGCTACCTGCAAGCGCATCATGATCTTTTGGCTGATCGCGTCTTGCGGATCCACATGAAAGATCGCCGGGGCAGCTTTGATTCGGCTACACACTCAGAGATCGATGAGTTGTCTATGATTGGAGATGAGTGCACGCTCAAGCCAGGCGTCCAGATAATCAACTCGGTGTTGGGCAAAGGTTGCTACATCGAAGAGCGCGCGCGGATTGAGAACTCGGTCATTTGGAGTCACACGCGCGTGGGCACTGCGGCGCAAGTGAAGGACGCGATCATCGGGCGTGGTTGTCACGTAGGCCGCTCCTCCATCGTTGGTCCCGGCACAGTACTGGGCGACAAGACGTCTCTGACCGATTACACGAGAACATATTAAGGAAGGACGGGAAACGTGAACTGGGACATCTTTCGCGCTTACGACATCAGAGGCGTCTATCCGAACGACATAGACGAGGAAGCCTACTATCGGATCGCCAAAGCCTACGCCTACTTGTTTCATCCGAAGACGATGGTTGTCGGGCGGGATGCGAGGGTCACGTCGGCGCAGTTGGCCGAGAGTCTGATTTCCGGCTTTGTCGACGCGGGCGTTGACGTGATCGACATCGGCGGGATAACCACCGACATGCTTTACTTCGCGGTGGGCGCATACGATTACTCAGGTGGCATCGTCGTTTCTGCTTCTCACAATCCCAAGGAATACAACGGCGCTAAAATGGTGCGCGAGAAAGCGGCCGCTATTTCGTCTGACACTGGTCTCTTTGATATTCGCGACGCCTTGAAAGCCGGCAAGGATAAAGAAGTCCGTTCGGAGAGAAGAGGCAAGGTTAAAGAGAGAGACGTCCTGGATGACTATCTGAAACACGTGCTCAGCTTTATCGACACCAGCGTAATCAAGCCGTTCAAGTTTGTCGGTAACGCAAACTTCGGCTACGTATGTTTTGGCGCTTCCGCTCTCGTGAAAAAGTTGGGGTTGAATCTGATCCCCACGAATTTCGTACCCGACGGCACCTTTCCTAAAGGCCCGCCCGATCCGATGCTCCCGGAAAACCGGATCGAAACCGAGCGACTGGTGAAGAGCTCAGGCGCCAGCTTTGGCGTCGCCTGGGACGCCGACGCCGACCGATGCATGTTTGTTGACGAGACAGGGCAATTTATTTCCGGAGCTTACATTACGGCGTTGCTCGCCGACATCCTGCTAGAGAAGAAAGGTAGCGATAACGCGATCATCTTTGACCCGCGCGTGATTTGGCCCGCGCTAGAGGTTTGCGAGCGCCACGGCGCCAGGGCAATCGTCTCAAAAGGCGGCCACGCGTTTATGAAGGAGCGGATGCGGAAAGAGGACGCGATCTTCGCCGGCGAGATGAGCGGCCATTATTACTTTCGCGAGAACTTCTTTGCCGACAACGGCACGATTCCCTTCCTGCTGGTAATGGAACATCTGTCAAAGACGGGTAAACCATTTTCCGAATTGATGAAGCCGTACACTGAAGGCCACTTCATGTCCGGCGAATTGAACTATCACGTCAAGGACATTAAGAAAGTTATCGCCGCGGTGAAGGAGCAATACGCCAGGGACGGCAAAGAGGATTTCACCGACGGCTATTCTTTGGAGAGCGGTGACTGGCGCTTCAATATTCGTCCGTCAAACACCGAGCCGCTGTTGCGCTTGAATATCGAAGCGCGTAAAACGGGTCTGGTCGAAAAGCTCAAAGCCGAAATCGAAACGATTATTAAATCAGAGCCTAAGTAGCGGATTAGACTTCTCTGACCGGTGCGCGGCCGTCAGCAACATGACGTCAGTACCACCTGCCTGAGCGGGTCGGTCAAATCGTCAATCACATCATTGAGTGTTCAGCTCACCGCTTTCGCGGGCGGTACGACCTCATTATCCCCGGCGACTGCGTCCACTTTCACGGCACACCCTTTGCCAAATCAATCCGCGCAAGAACGAATCAAGGCGTTTCGAAAGCGAAGAGGAGGACTAAGTTATGGGATTGATTCTGCTGATCATTCTGATTATTTTGCTCCTTGGCGCGGTTCCCACATGGCCGTACAGTCGGAATTGGGGCTACGGGCCAAGCGGCGGACTCGGCCTGGTTCTCGTAATCGTGCTGATTCTGTTGTTGCTTCGGGTGTTCTAACCTGAGACGCCTGGCCCCGGGCTTGGCCTTTAAATAATACAGAGCCTTCTGGCGCGAGCTTTGACTTTGACCAGCGGAGCGTTGACTTTGAATCGCGACTGAAGACACACTTTCCGGCGTGCCAGAGCTTCCCGAAGTAGAGCACGTCGTGCGCGCCCTGCGTCCGGTTGTCACCGGCCGCCGCATCCTGGCGAGTGAGATCCGTCTGCCAAAACTCGTCTCTCCCATGTCGGCTGCTCTCTTCAAACGCAAGCTGAAGGGCGCGACGATTACTGGTGTTTCGCGGCGTGGCAAGTACATTCTCATTGAGCTGAATAACGACCGCGTGCTCGCCGTTCATCTGCGCATGACCGGCAAGTTTCTTTCTTTGTCTGTGGGCGATGCCTTACCAAAACACGCCCATGCGATTTTCTATCTCGACAACGATCGGCGGCTGGTCTTCTGCGATCAGCGTCAGTTCGGCGTGATGAGGCTCGTGTCCAGAACGCGCTTGAGTAAGACAAAAGGAATCCGCGAGCTGGCGCCCGAACCTTTCGCAGATGATTTCAGTTTGGTTTACCTGAAAGAAACCCTCGCACGTTCGCGTCGCACCCTGAAAACGCTGCTATTAGATCAAACCAGAGTTCTGGGTCTGGGCAACATCTACGCCGCCGAAGCCCTGTTCCGCGCCGGCGTGAATCCATTCAAGGTCGCCGCTACGCTTTCATCAAAACGCGTCGAGCTCTTGCACCAGGCGATCCTCGACGTGCTTACCGAAGCTATCGCAGATAGCTCAACCTCCAGAGTCAACCTGGAACACTCAAACGGTTTTTCTTACGGAGAAGCGTTTGAAAGATTTTGGCAGGTGTACGAACGCGAGGGCGAGCCTTGCATCAAGTGCGGCGCGCTTATACGGCGGATGGTGCATGGCGGAAGATCGACTTACTGGTGTCCTAAGTGTCAGCGAAGATAATCGTCCGTAGATTACACCGATTACACAGAAGAGAAATAGAGCAGGGCCTTCTGGCAAAATGACGACACCAACCGCCTAATCAATAATCTGCGTAATCTGCGGATACCTGCTACAAATTCCCCAAAATAAAATCCGTCATCATCTGCTGCATATGCTTGACCAGCACCGGATCGGTGACGCCGTGCCGAGATTTCGGATAGATCATGAACTGCACTTGCTTGCCTGACTTTTGAAGTTCATAAAGGAACTGGACACTATTCGCCATGTGTACGTTGTCGTCGATGGCTCCGTGAATCAGCAAAAGCTTTCCGTGCAGGTCTTTCGCGAAGTTAACGGGTGAACTTTTCTTGTACCCATCCAGATTGTGCTGCGGCATCTGCATGTAACGCTCGGTGTATATCGAATCATAGTTGCGCCAATCGGAAACCGTGCCGCCGGCGATGCCAATCTTGAATGTCTGGCTGTGCGTCAGCGAATAGCTCGTCATGAACCCGCCGTAACTCCAGCCCCAGAGACCTATCCGCGATCCATCGACGTAAGGCTGGCTCTTCAACCATGCAACTCCGTCCTCTAGATCGCGCAACTCCAGTTCGCCGAAATTTTTGTAGAGCGGCCAGGCGGAGTTCACGCCCTTGTTGCTGGCCGTGCGATTGTCACAGATCCAGATGATGTAGCCTTTCTGAGCCAGCATCTGATGCCAGAGGTAACGCGTGCCGCCCCAGATATTACGCACCGACTGCGACTGTGGGCCGCTGTAAGTGTAAGACCACACCGGATACTTCTTTGACGGATCAAAATCCGGCGGTTTGATCATCATCGCTTCCATCGTGAAGCCGTCGCGCGTCTTCACGTTCATGAATTCGACTTTGCCAAACTTGTATTGCTTCAGAGCGTCAACCTTGTTTTCGTCGACCACACGCACGAACTTTCCGCCAGAATCGTAAAGCCTTACCTGCGTCGGCGTACTCACATCGTTCCAAACGTCTATGAAGTGGGAGTTGGCAGAGTTGAATGACGCGCGATGATTTCCTTCTGCGGGGGCTAGCCGTTTCAGTCCTGAGCCGTCTAGTTTGATTGAGTATTCGTGATTGGCTATAAAGCTGTGCTCGCTACTGCTGAAGTAGACAGTTGCCTTGTCATCATCGACAGAGTCAAGCGAGCGCACGTCCCAATCACCATTCGTGACTTGCTTGATCAGCTTGCCGTCGGCGCCGTAATGATAGGCATGCCGCCAGCCGCTGCGGTCGCTCAGCCAAAGAAACGATCCGTCCTTGAGCCAGCGCAAACCTTCGTCAACGACTTCGACCCAGGCTTTAGTGGTCTCGCGGAGAATGTTTGCAGACTTGCCATCATCAGGATTCGCCGAATTCAGATCCAGGAATGTCTGTTCGCGATTTTGTGCCTGATACCAGAGCTTCTTGCCATCAGGAAACCAGCCGACGCGCACAATCAGCAGATCCTCGGCCGGATACTTGTAGGTATCCACCCAACGAACATCACCGCCCGCCGCATTGACGACGCCGAGCTTAACGATCGGATTCGGATCGCCGGCTTTTGGATACGGAGTGTCTTCCACCTTCTGATCGTAGGGAATGTGATCGACCACAACGAAATCGGGCACCGGATGTTCATCGATTTGCAGGAAGACGATGCGCGTCGAATCAGGACTCCACCAGTAGGCGCCAAAGTTTCCCCGACCATAGAGTTCTTCCTGATAGACCCAATCCAGACGGCCGTTCAGCAGCTTGGGATTGCCATCGCGGGTGAGCGCGCGTTCGCGGCGCTGGCTGCTGAGGTCCTCAACGTACAGATTGTTCTCGCGAATGAAACTGACCATCCGGCCATCGGGACTGAAGCTGGCGCCTACCTCTTCTTCGGGGTTGCTGGTCAGCCGCACCGCGCGGTCGCCGCCGAACTCATAGTAAAAAAGATCGTTGGCATAGTTGATGAGCACGCCCGTCTCTTGCGGGTTCATGTCATAGCTGGTCTGATTCGCCAGACGATGTGCTGTTTCTTTGCTGATACCCGGCAAAGCGGTAAGAGCCGCTTCCATCTTTGCCCCGTCGTAGAAAGGCGCCGAGGTACCCGACAGCGCGTCGACCTTTAACAAACGCGGAAAGGCAGTCCGGTCTTTGCTGGTGACAATGTAGTGCACGCCGTCTTTCAACCAACGGGGACTGGACGGCGTGCCACTAAAATTGACCCGCTTTACCGGATCAAAAATGTCGTCGATGGTGAGCAGCTTGTCTTGCGCCAGCACAAACGGCGCGTGAAAGACGACGAACGCGAGAACAAGATAGAGCTGTAGGCGGTTTCGCAAGCGCGGATCTCCTGTTAGTTTCAGTTCACCAGAAGCGAAGAAGAGCTTTGACGTGATGAACGTGGCTATATATCACTTGGCGCAGTTGCCAATGGACTCGCGGCTGGCGGTGTCAAAAACTTTCGGATCACGGGAGTCAACACCCCCAGCACCAGAGCCGCGAACATGAGCGAAGCAGTCGTCACGATGAAGAGCTTTGGCATTTCCTGCAACTTGCTCGGATCAACGTGCCCGCCTACGAGGCCACCGATCAGATTTCCTACTGAAGAAGCGAGGAACCAGATCCCCATCATCTGGCCGACGTACTTTCGGGGCGAAAGCTTTGTCATCGAAGACAGGCCGACGGGGCTCAGACACAGTTCGCCCAGGGTTTGGAAAAAGTAACTAACAACCAGCCACCATGGGGAGACTTTGATCGCGCCGTTGCTGGAAAGAACCATGTACGACGCGAAGATCATAACCACGAACCCAATGCCCGCAAAAAATAGTCCCAAAGCGAACTTGGCAGGGCTTGAAAGCTCTCGTCCCCGCTTCGCCATTCCCACCCAGAGCGCGGCAAAGAATGGCGCGCACAAAAAGATGAAAAACGAATTCACTGACTGGAACCAGGTAGCCGGAATTTCAAAACCAAAGAGCTTCCGGTCCGTAAAATCCCTGGCGAACAAGTTAAGTGACGTCGGCGCCTGCTCGAACGCGGACCAGAAGATTGCGGCAAAGACAAACAGGATGGCGATCACGCCGACGCGCTTCTTCTCATCGCCGCTTAAGCCTCCCGCCATAAAAAGATAGCCGAAGTAAACCACGGCCACCCCGACGAGGACGTACGTCATATAGCCCCCGATCACCTGAGGGTTCAGCGGCAGAATACCGGTTGCCGCGAGTACAATGACAGTAATCAAAACAACCAGCCCAACGCCGAGTAGAGTCTTTCCGGTGCGCTGCTGTCGCGCCTGCACCACGGGATCGGGATGCTTGGTTATTTCGAGGCCGAGACTGCCCAGCGTTTTCTTCGCCAGCAGTGCAAACGTCGCCAGACCGATCAACATGCCAACTCCGGCAGCGCCGAAACCGAAGTGCCAACCGAACTTCTCTCCCAGTAATCCGGTAACGATCTGGCCAAAGAACGCGCCGATATTGATCCCCATGTAGAAGATCGAAAATCCTGCATCGCGGCGCGCCCCACCTTCGGGATAAAGGTCGCCAACTATGGCTGAGATGTTTGGTTTAAGGAGTCCTGTCCCAAAGACGATCAGGACGAGTCCCATAAAGAA
>Ga0137404_10001906_pt1 | contig 13730 bp, 10 predicted proteins | sample CZOMad2_1_16fung_FD_108285 | JGI IMG/M metagenome (GOLD analysis project Ga0137404, IMG submission 108285) | Vadose zone soil fungal communities from Angelo Coast Range Reserve, California, USA - CZOMad2_1_16fungal (Illumina Assembly) | ecosystem: Environmental > Terrestrial > Soil > Vadose...
GCGGCGCTGCCGGACGATATGCGCGACGTTTTGCCCGACCAACCGAAAGTAGAACAACCGGAGATCAATTCCGTTCTCAATGAAATTGAACGCTCGACAGCGCAGAGTCTCTCAACCGATCCAAACGCGCTGCATGAACAATCTTTGCTCAACAACAGCTCGACATCAGGGCGTCCCCAGCCTGCTCTGAGCGGAACGGAGCTGGCCACGAGTACGGCGATCAAGCGGCCAAACACGTTCACGAGTAAATTGCCTGGCGATAGCGCCGGCCCAAACAAAGGGCGTGCTCCCGGCTTTAGTGATTTGGATCAATTGCTGGCACAAAAAGGTCCGCTCGGATCAGGCACAAAATTGCGCCTGCCTGACGACCAGCTTTTTGAATATGACAGCGACATGCTGCAATCCAGCGCGATTGGTCAACTGCAAAAGCTCGGCACCCTTATCCAGCGCAACCCGAAAGCGACATTCACAGTCGAAGGCTATACCGATTCGTTCGGCACGTTTGAATACAATGTCGACCTGAGCCAGCGCCGCGCGGATAGCGTGAAACGATACCTTGTCGAAGTAATGCGCATTAATCCGGCGCAGATCGAAACGCATGGCTACGGTGCAGCGAAGTTCCGAGCTTCACCAGGCGGCTCAATCGAAGAGCAAAGCCCCAATCGCCGGGTGGAAGTCGTGGTTCACACGAGCGAAGGGTAGTTGTCTATTTCGACTTCGGCGAAATTGTAGGACGTCTGTGTCAGACGGAGGTGCGTTTCGCAAAAACGCCCTACAGCTTAGACATTTTTGCCGCTAGAGGCTACCCTACCAATTCTTAATCCACTGCGGAGTGATGGTGTCCGGAGGGGTGCCTGGTGGGTTAGTCGTCAGGCCTGCTGTGCTCCAGAGATCGAAAGTCGGATTGTAACCCTTGGTTGGATCAGCCTGGTTCGCGGTGGAATAGCCGTAGCTGTAGCCAAACGGGTCGGAAATCGCAGTCACCGTGCCGCTGCCGCCAGGAGGCAGGAGCATTTTCGGCCTAAATTCCATGTAGCTCTTTCCGGTCGGGCTGCGGTTACCGCTGGTGTCGCCACTTAGCTGCGTGTAGAGATAAAAGCTCGCAAAACCGTAGGCAGTCGTACTTGGATCGCCATTAGCCTTGGGATCGAGATTGCTCGTAATGCTGTTATTCGGGTAAACACCATTATCCGCCTTGTAACTTTCGCAGGCGGCCGAGATCGCTGCAATTTCGGTTTCGGCACGGGCGCGAGCGCCTTTCTTCCGCGCGTAGCCAACCGTGCTCAGAACCAATCCGGTGAGAATGATGATAACGCCAACGACAACGATCAGCTCGATAACAGTGAAAGCATTGTAGTGGCGCTTGTGCCAAGCGCCGAACCCATTGGTCAGGCGTTTGGCACAAACGCCTCTACAACTTTCGTCATTCGTCATTCGAGCTTCGTCATTCCGCTATACGCGTCATGTTTGCTGTTGCAGGCCGGTAATGATGCTTATGAGCGGCGTGAATAGAGCGAGCACAATCGTGCCGACAATCACGGCGAGAAATACAATCATGATTGGCTCAAGCATGGACGTCAGAGCCGCCACCGCGTTATCGACTTCATCATCGTAAACATCAGCAATCTTCAAAAGCATTTCCGGGAGCTTACCAGTTTCCTCGCCGACATCGACCATGCTAACCACCATTGGAGGAAAAGTGCGGCTGGCCTCGAGTGGTTGAACGATCGATTCACCTTCTTTCACGCTGTCATGCACCCGCGAGATGGCAGCGGCAATGGAGGCATTACCTGCGGTGTCGCGAGTGATATTTAATGCCTGCAAAATCGGAACGCCGCTGGTCACCAGGGTTCCAAGCGTTCGCGCGAAACGCGAGATCGCGGTTTTGCGATTCAAGTTCCCAAAAAGCGGCATGCGCAGTTTGAAAGTGTCAATGGCGAATCGCCCGCCACGCGTGCGGCCAGCGAACTTGTAAAGGGCCACCGCGGCAATCACGATGCCCAGCAGAACCAACCCATGGTGCTGTGCAAAGTCACTGGCCCCGATGACAAACCTGGTGACGGGCGGCAGCGGTTTGTCGCCGAGCAAGTCGTGGAAAATCGTTTCGAACTTCGGCACAATGAAAACGAGAAGAAAACCCATGATGCCTACGGCCATCGTCATCACGATGCCCGGATAGACCATGGCCGCTACGATTTTGTTCTTAATCTTGGAAGCCTTCTCCTGAAATTCCGAAAGCCGGTTGAGCACAAGTTCAAGTACGCCGCCGACCTCGCCTGCCTTGACCATGTTGACGAACAGCTCGTTAAAGATGCGCGGATGCAGGGCCAGCGCGTCAGAAAACGTGCTACCGCTTTGCACAGAGTCCGCGACTTTGTTAATCGTATTTTTTAACACCTTGTCCCGCTCCTGTTTCGCAAGAACGTTCAAGCTCCTCAGCAACGGCAAGCCGGAATCAATCAGGGTCGCCAATTGGCGAGTAAAGATCATTAGAATCTTTGACTTAACTTTTTTGCGCTGGAAAAGAACAATACCTTTTTTGGCGCGCGGTTTAGTCGTGCTCACCATCGTCGCCGCGCGCCGGAGAGCTTCCTTGCCGTCAGGACCGCTTATCGCCTCCTCGACTACGCTCGTGGGGAAATAGCCTGCCTGACGCAGTTGAGTGATTGCGGCATTGGTAGAAGCGGCTTCAACTAAGCCCGCCGCTTCCTGTCCGCGAGCATCAAGAGCTACGTAGTTAAACCGTGGCATGGGGGCGTATGATAGCTAGACGCAAAATAGTTGTCGAGGACGTCGATACAGTTACGTGTAGCGCAGCACTTCCTCGATGGTAGTGTCGCCGGCGAAGATACTGCGCAAGCCATCCTGACGCAGCGTGACCATTCCAAGCTCGAACGCCTTTTGTTTCAGGGTGACCGTTGGCGCGCGTTCATTGATTAATTCACGAAGCGGATCGGTGACTTTCAGGAGCTCGTAAATCCCCTTTCGTCCTTTGTAGCCGGTGTTGTTACAAGCGTCGCAGCCTTTGCCGTAAAAGAATTGTTTGTCGCCAATATCTCGCCGGGAAATCCCCAACTCTGCAAGTAACGTGTCGCTCGGCTGATAAGTGCCACGGCATTGACGGCAGATGCTGCGCAGCAAACGCTGACCGAGTACTGCCTCCAGGGTGGAGGAAATCAGGAATGGTTCCACGCCCATATCGATCAAACGCGTGATCGCCCCAGGCGCGTCATTGGTGTGCAAGGTCGTGAAGACCAGATGTCCGGTCAGAGACGCCTGAATGGCAATCTGCGCGGTCTCAAGGTCGCGTGTCTCGCCTACCATAATGCGATCCGGGTCCTGGCGGAGGAACGACCGCAAGCATCGCGCAAACGTCAGACCGATGCCTTCGTTGACCGGCACTTGCACGATTCCCTCCAGATCGTACTCGACCGGCTCTTCTGCCGTAAGCAGCTTCGAATCGATTGTATTGATCTTGCGCAAACAAGAGTAAAGCGTTGTTGTTTTTCCGGAGCCGGTCGGTCCGGTCGCAATGAAGATGCCATTCGGCCGCTCGATCATTTCGAGTAGAAAATTGTAAATGTAGTCAGGCATTCCCAACGCTTCGAGGTCGAGATTGACGATGCTGCGATCGAGCACGCGCAGCACGAGGCTTTCGCCGAATTGGGTTGGCAACGTTGAAACGCGAAGATCAACACTGCGTCCGGCGATGTGTTTCTGGATCCGGCCATCCTGAGGAAGTCGTCTCTCTGCAATGTTCATATTTGCCATCACTTTCACCCGCGAAATCACCGGGAGGGCAAGGTGACGCGGTGGCGGCGACATTTCGTAAAGCGCGCCATCGACGCGATAGCGGATTTTGAATTCGTTTTCGAACGGCTCGAAATGAATGTCGCTCGCCCGGTCCTGGATTGCTTGATAAAGAATAAGATCGACAAAACGAATAATGGGTGTCGTGTTCGCCTCCGCTTCGACGGCAGCTTCGCCATCCTGTTCGCGCAGTTGCAGAAGCTCGCCAGCCTCGCCAAGCTGCTTGAGAACTTCCTCCATGCTCGTCGTATCGCTGCCGTAATACTGCTTGATCAGTTCTTCGATTTGATCGGGCGGCGAAACCACGACCTGAATGTCTTTTCCGAGCGCGAAACGAAGGTCCTCCGCCGTGTGGAGATCAAACGGATCGGTCAGCGTAATTCGCAAGGTGCTTCCATTCAGTTCAACTGGAAGAGCGCCGTGCAACCGGGCCAGCCCACTGGGAATCAAGCGCAAAAGTTCCGGCGCAAACTCGCGTTCCGCCAGCTCGATGAAGTCGGTGCCAAGGCCGTTGGCAATTGTTTGATAAAACCCGGGCTCATCGATGAAGCCGCCATCCAACATCGCCTGCGCGACCGTTTTTCCGTTCAACTCCACTTCGCTCAGCACATCTTCTGCTTGCGAAGGCTGGAGTACACGCTGCTCGACAAAAAATTCGGCGAGCTGTTTTTCGGTCATGGATTTGTTGAAACGTTAAATTGTTGAATCGTTGGATCGTTAAACCGACTAGCTCACGTCGCCCACGGTGATGGAGATGACTTCCTCCGCAGAAGTGAGGCCTGCCAGCACTTTGCGCACGCCATCTTCGCGCAAGGTCCGCATGCCAAGTTCGCGGGCGCGTTGCCGGAGGATAAAGGTCGAGCTGCGTTTGTTGATCAGGTGGCGCACCTCGTCGTCGATCACAAAATTTTCGAATATGCCCATTCGGCCCTTGTAGCCAATGTGACGGCACTCCTCGCATCCAATCGGTTTCATTACCTGGGACTCAGAGACCTGGCCAGGGTCAATTTGCAGCGCGCGCAATTCGGTGTCGGTGAGTTCGCCCGGTTGCTTGCAGTTGTTACATAGCCGCCGGACGAGCCTTTGCGCCATGACCGCACGGACGGAGGACGCGACGAGAAACGGCTGCACTCCGAGATCAATTAGTCGGGCTACGGCGGAGGGCGCATCATTGGTGTGCAGTGTACTGAAAACAAGGTGGCCGGTCAGGCTGGCGTTCGTGGCGATGCTTGCAGTCTCGAGATCGCGAATTTCACCAATCATGATAATGTTCGGCGCCTGCCGCAGGATAGAACGCAAAGCGGCCGGAAATGTCATGCCGATCTCAGTATTTACCTGCACCTGATTAATCCCGGTCATCTGGTATTCGATCGGTTCCTCCACGGTTATGATCTTGCGGTCTGGTTTGTTGATGTAATTGAGACAGGCGTAAAGCGTGGTCGTCTTGCCAGAGCCGGTAGGTCCAGTAACGAGGAGAATTCCATCCGGCAATCTGATCATGCGCTCGAAGGTCTCTTGGTCGTCGGAAAAAAAACCAAGCTCCGGCAGACCGAGTTTCAAGCTGGACTTGTCCAGCAGACGCATAACCATGCTCTCGCCGTGATTGGTAGGAATGGTTGAGACGCGAAGATCGAGAGGCTTTTTTTTGATCTTCACCTGGATGCGGCCATCCTGCGGTAAACGTTTCTCCGCGATGCTCATCGAGCCGGTCATGATCTTAAGCCGACTAATAATGGCTGATTGCAGCCGCTTCGGCGGCGCTTGCATTTCCTGCAGCACGCCATCAATCCGAAACCGAACGCGGAATTTCTTATCGAGCGGTTCCAAATGAATATCGCTTGCGCCGGCACGGTGTGCCTCGACCAGCAACATGGAGACGAGGCGGACAATTGGCGCATCGGCTTCATCGACTGTGGCCACTTCGGCGCCATCGCCAAATTCCAAACCCAGATCGATGTCTTCTCCAATTTTTTTCTGCAGGACATCCGCCGCTTCATCGGCCGTGCCGTAATATTTAATTAATGCTTCGCGAATCTTCTTTGGACTGGTGCAAACCAGTTCCAGCTCGCGCTGTAGCAGAAAACCCAGACTGTCCATTGTGTCGATGTCCAGCGGATTGCCCACTGCGACCACGAGGCCGGTCTCGCCGAACGCGACCGGAATCACTTTAAAGCGGCGCGCATCCTCTCCCCGGATCTGGCTGATGACTTGCGGTGGAATCACCATGGAAGAGATGTCAATCCAATCCATGTGCGCCTGCGCGGCTAGCGTCCGCGAGACGTCCGCGTCGGAAACAGTTCCCTCGTTGATCAACACATCGACTACGCCAGGCTCGCCGTTTAGATGGGAACGCGCACCATCGATCTGATGTCGAGTGACGAGTCCCACATCCTCGAGGACTCTGAGCACGTAATCTTCGTTGTGTTGCACCTGGGGGAAGAATGTCCGAGCGGGGCTAATGTATTGCAAATTTCCGCAATTTCCAGAGCTCTTCTTCTCTTTCGTGCCGAGTCTTCCAGGGAGCGCGCGGCGTGTGTTTAGCGCCAAGGGCGCAAGCTCACCACCAGCCTGGGGCCAGCGCCCCAGGGTTCATGGCACCCGAAAAGCGCCAGCGCTGAAAGCGATTCATCTCTGCGATGTCGTTCCCATCATTAGCACGCATTGATTTCGACGGGCTCTATGTTTGGAATTGAGAATCATCCACGGGATTGAAGCGCGCTGTCAGCGCTTGGCTTACCGGACGATCGGATTCCCGGGGCGCCGCCCCAGGCTAACATGACACTGCGTCTTTGGCGCTAAACACACACGGTGCACGCTCCCCCACAATGAGATCACTCCACGGTCACACTCTTGGCGAGGTTGCGTGGCTTATCTACATCACGACCTAGTTCAACGGCTAAATGGTAGGCGAGAAGCTGAAGTGGAATGACAGTCAGGATAGGCATCACGTAGTCGGGTGCTTCCGGCAGCGAAATTATTTCGTTCGCAATTCCCTTGAGATGCTTCGCGCAATTTCCGCTTGTCAGCGCGATAATCGGACCCTTGCGAGCTTTGACTTGCTCGATGTTGTTCAGGTTTTTTGAAAACACCGAGTCATCCGGCGCGATAAACACCGAGGGCAGATCGGAACGAATCAGCGCGATGACGCCGTGCTTGAGCTCAGCGCTCGGATGCCCTTCGGCAAAGAGATAGGTGATCTCCTTCATTTTCAGAGCGCCTTCGAGAGCGATGGGAAAGTTGAACTGCCGCCCAAAGAACAGAAAGCCATTTGCATTAGTGTGTCGTTTGGCAATCGCCTTAATCTCATCGTTCAGGTCAAGAACCGTGTCGATTTGCCCGGGCAACGCTTCCAGAGCTTCAATAACGCGACTTCCTTCAGCCGCGGAAAGATTGCGCATTCGCCCGAAGAGCAATCCGAGGAGCGTTAGAATAGCAAGTTGCGACGTAAAGGACTTGGTCGCGGCCACGCCAATCTCCGGTCCAGCGTGCATGTAAACTCCACCATCGCTTTCACGCGCGATGGTGCTCGCGACGTTGTTGCAAATTCCCAGGGTTCGAAAGCCTTTGCGCCGGCTTTCACGCAACCCGCCAAGTGTGTCCGCTGTTTCGCCGCTCTGGCTGATCGCGAAGACCAGCGTTTCCGGAGTCATCGGCGTATTCCGGTGGCGGAACTCACTGGCATAATCGATTTCGGTGGGGATGTTCGCCAGTCGCTCGATCAGATATTCACCGACCCTGGCGGCATGCAGCGCAGTTCCGCAGCCGGTCAAAACGATGCGCCCGACATCGCGTAGTTCAGGAGGCGCCATGTTCAAGCCGCCAAGCTTCGCCGTGCATTCCTCAAGGTTCAGACGACCGCGCATCGCGTCGCGCACCGTGTTTGCCTGCTCAAAAATTTCTTTGAGCATGTAATGGGGATAATCACCCTTCCCGACGTCTTCGGCTGTAAACTCGACTTTGCTGACAGGATGCTCGCTGCTGTCTCCGGCGAGCGAAACGATCTGGAATTTATCCGGCTCCGCCGCTACTACATCGAAATCGTTCAAATAAACCGCGTCGCGGGTGTAAGCGACAATTGCGCTGACATCGCTGGCCAGAAAATTTTCGCCGCTGCCTACTCCGAGAACGAGCGGGCTTCCACGACGCGCGCCGATCATGAAATCCGGCACATCGGCATGAAGCAACGCAATGCCATACGTGCCGATCACTTGCCGCAGCGCGGTACGAACAGCATCAAAAAGTCGGGCCCTCTTTCCGGGAGCATCTACCGTGCTGGCACATGAGTCGTCGTAGATTTTCCCAATCAGATGCGCGAGCACTTCGGTGTCCGTCTCAGAGCGAAACTTCGTATCGCCGTTGCGGGTGAGCTCATCTTTCAACGCCTGGTAATTTTCGATAACCCCGTTATGGACCAGGGCCAGCTTGCCACTCGCGTCAAAATGCGGATGCGCATTTTGATCGTTCACCTTGCCGTGCGTGGCCCAACGCGTGTGGCTGACGCCCAGCGAACCTGATACAGGTTCCTTCCGCACTAATTTTGCGAGCGCCGCAATGCGTCCCGCACATTTGCGTGTCTCCACGTGCCCGCGCTCCACAACAGCCAGACCGGCTGAGTCGTAGCCCCGATATTCAAGCCGGCGCAGTCCGTCGAGTAAGATTGGTGTCGCCTTACCGCGCCCAACGTAGCCAACGATTCCACACATGTTGTGGACTGTAGCGGTGGGCGTGCCGCCCGCAACGATTACAAAAGGTGTTTAGCGCTCAATCAGAAAAAGAAAGACTATTATCCGCGACTCACGCGAACGTACAAAAACAACGTTAACCTGGGTTCGTGTACCCACGACGCAAAAAAAGTTGCCGCAAACAGCCGCCGCCAGATTATTGAGTGACAGCCATGCAAACCCAGCCGCAGCGCGATTCAGTTGCGAAAGATTCAATTCCGAAAGCGGACGGGGCGCTCCCGCCAGGCACACTGCAGCGAACACTTGCGATCATTATGGGCGGCGGCGCCGGTACGCGTTTGTTTCCGCTGACGAAAGATCGTGCCAAACCCGCCGTGCCGCTCGGAGGCAAATATCGCATCGTCGATATTCCGATCAGCAATTGCCTCAACTCTGGGCTGCGCTCGATCTATGTGCTGACCCAGTTCAACAGCATGTCGCTACATCGGCACATTCAGGCCAGCTACAAGTTCGATAATTTTTCGCGCAGCTTTGTGGACATTCTCGCTGCTCAACAAACGCCTACTGGCTCGCAATGGTATCAGGGGACCGCTGACGCGGTCCGCCAAAACATGCGCTACTTCCTGGAACATCCGTATGATTATTACCTCATCCTAAGCGGCGACCAACTTTACCGGATGGATTTTCGGGCGCTGCTGCACCAGCACATTCGATCAGGCGCTGATATTACACTGGCAACCAAACCAGTAGCGCGGCTTTACGTTTCGGAGTTTGGGATCATGCAGAGCGGCGTCGATCGCCGGATCACCGGGTTCATCGAGAAACCCGGCGATGAATCGGCGTTGCAGGAAATGAAGATGAGCCGCGAGTTGCTACGAGCGATCGGTTCCAATGAAGAAGACGAATTGTTTCAGGCATCAATGGGGATCTACGTTTTTAATCGAAACGTGCTGATTGAATTGTTGACGAGCGACCTGTTCGACTTCGGAAAACATATTATCCCGGAATCAATCAAGGATCGGCATGTCAGCGCCTTTATCTTCAAGGGGTACTGGGAAGATATTGGAACGATCCGTGCCTTTTATGAGGCGAATCTGGATCTCACCGATGTCGTGCCCGAATACAGCTTCTTCGAGCCCGAGTCTCCGATCTACACGCATCCGCGTTTTTTGCCGGGAAGCAAAATTAACGGCGCCACGCTGCGGCAGGCGATTATTTCAGACGGCTGCATCATTTCGGATGCGCATCTGGAGCGATGCGTGGTGGGCATACGCAGTGTCATTCAAAGCGGCGCGACCATCCGCAACAGCATCGTGATGGGCGCGGACTATTTTGAATTGGAACAAACCGATTCGTCGCAACCGCCCATTGGCATCGGGCGCAACTGCGTGATCGACCGCGCAATCATCGACAAGAACGCGCGCATCGCCGATGGCGTCGTGATTTCGCCGGAAGGTAAACCGCCTAACTTCGATGCGGACAATTACTTCATCCGCGATGGCATCGTGGTGATCCCGAAAAACGCCGTCGTTCCAGCCGGTTTCTGGATTTAGTTGTCGATCGCAAAGTACTTGTCGTGCTGTAGCCCGCAGGTGAAAGAGACACGCTAAAAAGCGCGCCGCCGACGGCGCACGCTCCAGTCTTTGGTATTACCGTCTGTCGGTCATCGCCTGGAACTGCCCGCCTGTTTCCCAAGGCTCCTGTTTGTTCCATGGCATCGATGATTCGTAATGAGCGTCTGGATCTTTGACGACGGCCGTATCGTGCTGCGTCGCGCATGAGGTCATGGTTACCACTAATGCACACAGCAGAACAGGGACGACGATTGTTCGGAAATTACGGATTTGTGCCAGCATAAATGACATTGTCTCCGGGTTGTACTTGGACGCCACGCGCCAAACTATTGGTGATGATATCGCCGATGGATGTCGCCGGTTCAACTGAAGAAATGCGAATTCTTCCAATCAACGTGCCATCCCGCAGGATGAGCATTTCGGAGTTCGTCTCGACTCCGTTACGAGCACCGAGATTCAGCACCACGAAATTGTAAGCCTGATTGTACGCCAGCACGGCGCCGTGTACACCAGCGCGATGGGGGCTGACGGTTTCCCGCTGGACGCTGCCGGTGTCGCGCCGCTTTTTCGTTTCCTTGGGTGGAGCTGTACGTTCCTGGGTGTCGTGAATTTTTTCAGCGAGGAAAGCTTTTTCCTTTTCCGCGCTGTCAAGCTGACGGCGAAGATCATCGACTTGCGACTGCAAATCGGCGGTCTGAGCATTCTCTGTGGGCGAACTGCCACCGACGGGAGCATTCGCGTTCTTCGCCGCTTCTTCTGCGCGCTTTTGGAGAGAGTCCTGCTGATTCGCATTTAATTTCGCTTGCAGATCGGCTTTCTCTTTTTGAACTTGCGCCAGATCTGCTTCGGCTTTTGCCGCGCGATTCTCAGCTTCGGCGATCTTGTCCTGTTGTTCCGCGCCGACCGCGCCAGCCGTTGGCGCATTCGTCTGCTGCGCGTTACGGCGCTCGGTCGCATCGCGGGCGACCTGCGCGTTCGGGGCATCCCTGCGAAGCGCTTTGACTTTTTGGATATTCAGAACCCCAAAAAATCCCGCGACGACGAGGAAAACAATGGCAAGTCCGCTCACGGTTCTCTGCGTTGCCGTGAAAAACCCCGAGTCCCGGTTGGCCATCGGCATCCTTTTTAACAGCCGATTATTCGTGAATGCAATTGCAATCTCGCCTTGGCGGCCGGAGGAACTATTGAATCTGAATCCGAATTGCGTTTCTCGATGTTTCAATCGATAGACACTGCGTGGGACAACAGCATCGTGTACGAGGCAAGCGCAAGCGGCGACGAGCTTATTTACAGCGCAAGAAGGCAGCGCTGCGAGCCAGCGCGACGCGACCGGCGCCGAGTAAGCAGCCGGCAAAAAAGGAATCCGCGTCAAAGGAGTAATTGTAACTCACTGATTGTGTAACGCCGGCTGAGGATTCTCAGACTCTCGAGATGCCGGAGCGACCTCGTTATCTGATCGTCGATGGGCACAGTATTATTTTTGCATGGCCAGAGTTGCGCAAACTTCACGCGCGCCGTTCGTCGCTGGCCCGTGAAGCGTTACTCAAACAGTTGCGCAACTACCAGGATTGGACCGACGTGCGCGTCGTGATCGTTTTCGATGGAAAAGGCAAAAAAATCGACGCGAGTTCTGAGCCGGGGGACGTTCAAATCTTTTATTCGCGCACCGGACAAACAGCCGACGCGGTTATTGAGCGATTGGCGAGCAAATACGGAAAGCGTTTTGAGCTAATGGTGGCCACTTCCGATTCGATGGAAGCAGAAACCGTGCAGGCATGTGGTGCAGAATGGATTTCTCCTGACGCGCTGCGCGGACTTCTTTCCACTGCGCGGGGAGCTTAGAGCGATTTCGCTAATTTTGTAGCCAACGGCGTGTGGCCGGTCCAGCTTTGGCGCTGTTTTCACACTGAAACGGCCACAGGGCCGTGGCTACAGTGTCTTTTTGACTAGCACTAGAGTCGCAGTTTTTTCTCGATCTCTTTGACCCGCGCAAAGAGTTTTCCGAGCCTGTGCATCCAGGCAATCTGTTGCTTGGCTTCCGTAAGCGGAACCGCGGGAGAGCCGAACCAGCTGCCTCCCGGCACGCTTTTTGAGAGTCCGCTCTGTGCACCAATCGCTGTGCCGTCACCAATTTCGAGATGGCCTACTATGCCAACCTGACCCCCCATCATGACGTGGGTACCCACACGCGTACTGCCAGATATACCGGTTTGGGCCACGATGACCGAGTTTTTCCCGATCACCACGTTGTGCGCGATTTGTACGAGATTATCGATCTTTACGCCTTCCTGAATCCACGTCCTCCCAAATCGCGCGCGGTCGACGGTCGTATTTGCGCCGATCTCAACATCATCATCGATCTGAACGATGCCGTGCTGCTGAATCTTTTGCTGCCGCCCATCGACCATTTCAAAACCGAAGCCGTCCGCGCCGATCACTGCGCCGCTGTGAATGATCACGCGCGATCCAATGCGGCTTCGCTCGCGAATGGTCACTCGCGGATAAATCAGACAGGCGGGTCCGATCACCGTCTCATGCCCGATGTAACTTCCTGCGCCGATGATTGTGTCATCGCCAATTTCTACCCCGGCCTCGATGACTGCATGTGGTTGGATCGACACGCGCTGTCCGAGCTGGACGCTGGCATCAACGATCGCGCTTGGGTGAGTACCAGGCGAAAATGTAATCGGCTTGGGCGCGAATTTGAGGACGACTTGCTCGAAAGCCTTGGTTGGATTTGCAACCCGAATCTGAGCGAGAGTGATTGGTTCAGCGAAATTGGGTGAAACGAAAATTGCCGACGCGCGCGTTTTGCGTAGCAGCCCAATGTATTTTCGATTTGCGAAGAAGCTGATTTCTCCGGGAGTCGCTTCTGCCAATGATGCGGCGCCTGTGATCTGCAGCGATGGATCACCCACCAGTTCGCCACCGGACGTTTTCGCCAGTTGTTCCAGAGTCAAAGTCACGGCGGAAATTCGTTAGACGATGGAACGTGAAGAATATCAGCGCTTATTGCGTCGATCCCAGTGCGGCTGGCGTTTTTCGATGAAGGCTTGCACGCCTTCGAGCGCTGCTTGATCCATCATATTACAGGCCATGGTTGGACTCGCTGCTTCATACGCGGCTGCAATGCGCAATTCGGCTTGCCTGTAAAAAAATTCCTTGCCCATTGCGACTGCGATGCGCGGTTTGCTGATGATCGTAGCAACCAGTTTTTCGAGCTCGGCATCGAGCTGTTGCGGTTCCGCGACCCGATTGATCAAGCCGCGGGCCTTCGCTTCTTCGGCACTGATGAATTCTCCGGTAACCAGCATCTCGAACGCTTGTTTTCGCAAAAGATTCCGGGAGAGCGCCACCCCCGGCGCCGAACAAAAGAGACCGAGATTCACACCGCTCACGGCGAATTTTGCTGTATTCGCCGCGACAGCCAGGTCGCACATCGCGACCAGCTGGCAACCCGCCGCAGTCGCGATTCCCTGGACGCGCGCAATGACGGGCACCGGTAATCGTTGGATCGCAAGCATCATGTCAGAACACTGCGCAAAGAGCTGTTCGTAGTAATCCAGCGATGGTGCTGCGCGCATTTCCTTCAAATCGTGGCCGGCGCAGAAAGCTTTGCCCTCCGCAGCAAGGATCACCACACGGACCGATTCATCCTGAGCGA
>Ga0137404_10001920_pt1 | contig 13690 bp, 9 predicted proteins | sample CZOMad2_1_16fung_FD_108285 | JGI IMG/M metagenome (GOLD analysis project Ga0137404, IMG submission 108285) | Vadose zone soil fungal communities from Angelo Coast Range Reserve, California, USA - CZOMad2_1_16fungal (Illumina Assembly) | ecosystem: Environmental > Terrestrial > Soil > Vadose zone...
ATTAATGGTCTGAAGATTTCGGACGATGAATTCCTGGCGACGTATCCAGAGTCCGAACGAGTCTCGGCGCGCGAAAAATTCGTCCGCCTGAGAAGCATTTCCGAGAACGCCCTCGCCGCAGGACATTGCTACATTCAGGATCCAAGCACGGCAGCGGCTTGTCGGCTCCTCGATCCACAACCGGGCGACCGTGTGCTCGACGCTTGCGCCGCGCCTGGCGGCAAGACCGGATACGTCGCGGAATTAATGAAGAACACGGGATTCGTTCTCGCTTGTGATCGAGATGAGCGCCGCGTCGAAGCACTTGCAGACAATTTGAAACGACTCGGCGCAGAGATTGTCCGGACGATCCGACACGACTGGACGAAAGAAACCTTGAACGAACAAACCGCTTTCGATCGCATCCTGATCGACGCGCCGTGCAGCAACACGGGCGTAATGCGACGCCGGGTCGATGTTCGCTGGCGGCTAACCCCGGACGACTTTGCGCGCATGGCCGCGGAGCAATTGCGCATTGTTCGCACAACCGTTCCATTGCTGAAACCTGGCGGCATTCTCGTTTACAGCACCTGCAGTCTCGAGCCGGAAGAGAATGAAAAGATTGTCGAAAGGACGCTAAAGGAATTTCCCTTCCTTCGACTCCAGGATCAGAAATCCATTCTGCCGTTTCGCGATCATTTCGACGGCGCGTTCGCGGCCAGTCTCGTCCGCGCGGCTTAGCGACAACATCTTGCAACCATCGTTGCCGGTGGAATCGTAACGCCCTATGCATGATCCGCGTTACGACAAACTCGCCAACGTCCTCGTCGAGTATTCGACTCGATTGAAGCGGAACGAAACGGTCCTCATCGAAACATTCGATGTCCCGGACGAAATGATGATCGCGCTCGTCCGCGCGACCCGAAAGGCGGGAGCGATTCCATTCGCACAGGTTTATCGCGCACGGCTGAACCGCGAGCTCGCTCTGGATGCGACCGAGCGGCAACTGAACCTCACCGCGATCCACGAATTGGCGCGAATGAAAAAGATGGATGCTTACATCGCCGTCCGCGGCAGCCAAAACATCACGGAATTGTCGGATGTGCCGCCGGAGCAAATGAAATTGGTCGCGAAAAAGATGCGGCCGGTGATCGATTGGCGAGTCAAGAAAACGAAGTGGGTCGTATTGCGATGGCCATCACCATCGATGGCACAACTCGCCAGCATGAGCACGGAAGCGTTCGAAGATTTTTACTTCGATGTCTGCACGCTCGATTACCGGAAGCTGCAACCCGGAATGAAGACGCTGAAAACGTTGATGGACAAAACGGATCGCGTGGAGATCAAAGGCCCCGGAACGGATCTGCGCTTCAGCATCAAAGGCATCGGCTCAGTAATCTGCGGCGGCGACCGCAACATTCCGGACGGCGAAGTTTTCAGTTGCCCGGTAAAAGACTCCGTCCAGGGCCATGTCTTGTTCAACGCGCCGACCATTTATCAAGGGACCGGTTTCGACAGCATCCGACTCGAGTTCAAAGATGGAAAAGTTGTGAAAGCGACGAGCAACAATTCCGAGAAGCTCAACAAGATCCTCGATTCCGATCCGGGCGCGCGTTACATCGGCGAGTTTTCGCTCGGGTTCAATCCCTTTGTGCTTCATCCGATGCGCGACATTCTCTTCGACGAAAAAATCGCGGGCTCGTTTCACTTTACGCCTGGCCAGGCTTATGAAGACGCCGACAACGGCAACCGCAGCCAGGTCCACTGGGACATGGTCTGCATTCAGCGGCCGGATTACGGCGGCGGTGAAGTTTATTTCGACGGCAAACTGATCCGGAAGGACGGCGAATTCGTCCCGGCGAATCTCCGCTCGCTCAATCGCGGACGTTTCGCGAAAAAGTAGTACGCAAAACGAGGAGGCATCGCTGCCTCCTCGTTCGCTAAACTGTTTGTCGCTTTGCTTACGCCGCTTTCGGCGCCGCGCCTTGCGCGTTCAATTGCATCATGCCGATCTCGCCGTTCCCGGTGATCTGCACGTTCGCGATGTCGAACACCGGCGCGCCTTCGACGGCGCTCGGTCCGGCGCCCGGCAACTGCACCGAGACGCTCTTCGAAGTCGAATTCAGAACAAGCGACGCAATTTCGAACGACGGTGAAAATTCCACGGTCGCGATCTGGAACCGGCCGGTGACGTGCACCGACGCCTGGCCCTGCTGCGACGGAGTCAATTGCACCGCGCCGCTCTCCGAACCGGAAAGCAATTGTAGTCCCGCGATATTGAACGCGGGCGAGCTGATCACGCTCGGACGCTGCTGCTGCGAAGGCGTGAGCCGGATCTGGCCGATGCCGCCACCCGCCGCCTGCACAGTCGCGACTTCGAATGTGACCTGGAGATTCATCGCCGGCTGCGGCTGCTGCGAAGGCGCGAGACGCATGGTGACGATCTTCGAGGTCGGCTTGAGTTGAAGTGCGCCCATCTTGAAACTCGGCGTCAACTGCAGCGATGCGATCTCGAACGAGAACGTGAGTTGCACGGCGGTCTGCATTCCGCTGGGTGCCGGGGCTTGCATACCCGAGGGTTGCATTTGAGGTGCGCCCCCGGTCATTGGGCTGGGACGAATCGAAGGGGCGGGTGTTGGTTGGTTCGGTTGAGGCATGGTGGCTGGTGTTGTTGGCTGCTGAGCCTGAGGCTCGGTGGATATGACTTTGGGCGCGAACGAGGGCGATTCTACGGAATGGCGAAGCGCGCCCACTCCGGCCATCGAGGTTCCGGCCACGACGCCTTTGGCGAGGTGCGCGGGAAGCTCTTCCGGTTCCGGTTTGGTGATTTCGGCCATCGGCGAATCGGTTTCAAACGCGGGAACTTGATACGGGATGGGCGGCCCTTGTGCAACTGGTTCCTCGACGGAAAATTCGGGCGCTGCGGGAACGAATTCGGGTTCGATCACGACCGGCTCGCCCACTGATTCGACGAACGCGGGCGTTTCCGCGACAGGTTCTGGCGTCGGCGCTTCGAATACCGGCGTGGCAGGTTCGAATGCAACTGGTGTCCAAACCGGCTCGGTTGCGATCGGTGTCCAAACTGGTTCAGGCGCGGCCGGCTCACTCCAGACCGGTGTTTCCGCCATGACCGGTTCCTCTTTCGAAGCGGCCGGAATTTCTTCGACGCTTTCCACGACCTGGGTCGACTCTTCGATGACCGTCGGTTCGCCGACGGAACTGAATTCCGCGACTTCTGTCATCGGCGCGGAAAGACTTTCGACAACTGGCTCCTCAAAAATCGGCTCCGATTTCTTTGGCTCCGGCATGACGTCGGCAACCGATTCGATGACCGGCGTCTCGACCGGTTCAACTTTCGGCGTGGGCGCGAATACTGATGTGCGCGGAACGAAATTCTCGACAGCGGGTCCGACAGTCGTTGTTCCGCCATTCGCTCCGAAAGGCCGGCTCGGTTTGCTGAATGGAACCGCGGCGCGGCGCACGGAAGGCTCGGAAGCTTTCAGGTGCAATGAAACTTGCGGCGGTCCACCGGCAAGGCGTTTCGGCGCGGCCATTTTTTCGACTGCGGGTTCAGATTCGATTGCATCGAAGCTCGGACCGCTCGCCGGCGCCGGTGAGCGATAAACCGACACGCTCATGCGACGACGAAATTCGGAAAACACAACCCAGGCGATCAGCAAACCGCCGGCGACGAAACCGCCCCAGACAATCAGCGATCGATAATCAAAACCTTCCCCATTTGCGCTGAGAGTGGACGGTTGAATCGTCGAGGGCGCGAGGACGGTGGCCGGCGTGGAAACGACGTTTGTCGGAGGCGCTGGCGCTTTGTTCGCAGGCGAAGTAGCGGGGCTCTGCTGTGTCACGGCGCTCGACGTGGCCGGCTCTGTCGCCGGACTCTGTTCAGTCTTCGCGGTGGACGTCGCGGGGCTTGTCGCCGGACTGCTGGCAGGTTGCGTTGTTTCCGGTTCCTTCGGCAACGGCGCGCGGGTTTCGGACGGCAACGCATTTGCGACCGACGGCATCTCGACGCTCGGCGAATTCGTCGTTAGCGGGCCGGGCGTTTTTTCGTTCTTCGCGAGCGGCTGCGTCGTCGTCTCCGTCTTCGGCAGAATCTCCGGCGCTTTCGGTTGCTGTTTCAACGTCAATGCGGGCGCTGGAATCGGGCTCGGCTCGATCGACGGCGGCGTCGTCTCGTTCTTCGCGACTTCCTTCGACGGGCCTACCGGCGCGGTGGCGACGTTCTGCGCCGGCTGGAGCCACCCGACGTCATAGAACGAATCGGCAAACACCATGTTTAGCGCCGGCGAATAAATTTTCTTCGCCGACACGATCCAGTCGTTGGCTTTCGCCGTGTTGTTATGTTTGAACTCCCACGCGGCTTGCGCGTAGTAGAGCGCCGGCGTGTCGCCAGTGAATTGGAATTGCTCCATCATCTTCTGGGCGCGGCTGTCTTTGCCTTCGAGGAGTAACGTCAGGAAAATCTTGAACTTGATGATCTGGGCCGCCTGGTTTTTGTCGCCGCCGGGCGAAGGCGTGCTGTTGAAGAGCGCCTCGAAGCGATCACGCGCCTTCGTGTAATCCTTTTTCTTGAACGGGATCTGCGCCAGGTTGTATTGCGCCTCGCGGAACTTCGGATCGATCTTCGCCGCCTGCTTGAACGCGTTCTCCGCGCCGTCGAAATCTTTTTGTGCCAGCAGAATCTCACCGCGCAAATTAATCGTCGCCGGCTGATTCGGATCGGCCGCGTCCGCTTCGTCGATCAGTCTCTTCGCCGCTGTGTAATCGCGCTGCTGGAAGGCCTGCTCGGCCGCGTCAAATTTTTCCTGCGCGATCGCTTTCGCCTTCGCCGCCTTCTCGGCCGCCGTGGTCAGCTCGAGCGCAACGCGGGTCTGGCCGGCCGGCTTTTGCATCCATCCGACTTCATAAAGCGATTCGGCAAACAGTTTGTTCAGCGCCGGAGAAAATTTCTTTTCCGCGGCTGCGAGCAGGTCCTTGCCTTCCTTCTCGTTCTTGTGTTGGAACGCGACCGCGGCGTTCGAGTAGGTGACCGCCGGCGTATCGGGCGTCAGCTCAAATTTTGCGAGAATCGAATCGACCATGTTCTCCTTCCCTTCGAGGAGATAGGTCAGGAGAATCTTGTATTGGATCAGCTGCGCCGCGTCGCCCTGCAATTCGGAGGTGCCGCTTTGGAGCAGTCCTTCAAAACGTTTCCGTGCTTCCGCCCAGTCTTTTCGCAGGAACGGAATTTCGGCGAGATTGAAACGGGCGTTCCAGAATTTCGGATCGGTCGTCAGCGCTTTCTGCAATGCGATCTCGGCTTGGTCGTATTGCGCCTGGCGCATTTGGATTACGCCGCGCAGATTTTGCGACTCGGCGAGGTCGGGCTGGCGCGCATCGATCGCGTCCAGTTCCTTCAAGGCCTGATCGTAATTCGCGGCGCTGAATTCGCGAAACGCCTTGTCGTACATCGACTCCAACTCCGCTTTGGTGGGCGCAACGTTTGTCGCCGCGAAGGAACTAAGAACCAGGACCGTGATCGTCGCGAATTTCCGAATGTTCATGCAGAGACGCATAGAAGCTTTCTCCGGGCCGAATGACAAGCCAATTTTGCCGCTCTCCCCGCGAAAATTCTGATTTCTATGAAAACGCTTGGCGGCTGTGACTTACGATGTCACCGGATCGCCATTTTTCGGCCGATATTTCGGTTCGCCACGATGCGCAAACCTTCCAATGTCAGGTTCGGATGCACGGCCTCGATTTCCGGCAGCTTATCCGCAATCAATTGCGCGTAACCGCCGGTCGCAATTATCCGCGGTTTTTTTCGCGGAAAATTCTCGCCCGTTACGCGCGCGACGATCTCACGCACCAAACCGCGATAACCAAAAATTGCGCCGGACATCATCGCGTCACGCGTCGTTTTCCCGATCGCCCGCGGTGGTTCGCGCAGGCTCAACTTCGGCAGAAGTGCGGTGCGCTGGTAAAGATAATTCGTCATCACTTCGAGACCGGGGGCGATCACGCCGCCCACGTAATCTCCCGCGGCTGACACAACATCGAACGTCACCGCCGTGCCGAAATCGACCACGATGGCTGGCACACCGTACAATTCTGTCACCGCCACCGCGTTTGCGAGGCGATCGGCCCCAATCGATCGCGGCTTCGGATAATCGACGCCGACGCCGAGATCCAATTTACAATTCAGAAATACGACGCGAGTTGATCCGGCCGCGGCCTTTATCGTTCTGTTTCTTTGCGGAACAACCGACGAAACGACGATCGCTTGAATATCGTGACCACGCAGGACTTGTCGTAGTGCGGCCGGCGTCAGCTTCTTCGTAGCGATCCGCGATGTCTTGCCAATCTTTTCCTTCGTCGCAAAAGCCAGCTTCACGAAGGAATTGCTGACATCGATCAGCAGATAGTCGGTCGTTAGGCGGCGCGGCATTGCGAAACTTATTCACGCCGCTGGCTCAAACCGCGTCAAGTTCGGCGAACTTGCGACCGCAAAACCAAACGCGTAGCCTCGGACCGTGAGAAAACTGGTCCACCGGCCGCGGCGACTGCGACGCAGCGAAGGCGTCCGCAACCTCGTTCGCGAGACCAGACTCGCGGCGCACGATTTCGTTCTGCCGCTGTTCATCAGCGAAAAACTCAAGACGCGGCAGGCGATCAAGAGCATGCCGGGCGTTTTCCAGCTCGCGCTCAGCGAAGTCGCTGATGAAGCGCAACGCGCTTTCGACCTGGGATTGCAAGCCGTTCTTCTTTTTGGAATTCCGCGCGAGAAAGATGAAGCCGCGAGTGGCGCCTATGCCGAAGACGGCGTCGTGCAGGAAGCCGTTCGCGCGATCAAGGCGAAGTGTCCCGGACTCGTCGTGATGACGGATGTTTGTTTGTGCGAATACATGAGCCACGGGCATTGCGGGGTGACACGGATCGATGGCGATCATTTCCACGTTTTGAATGATGAGTCGGTGGAGTTGCTCGCGAAGACTGCGGTGTCGCATGCGGCCGCCGGCGCAGATTTCGTCGCGCCGAGTGACATGATGGACGGCCGCATCGGTGCGATCCGCGAGGCGCTGGATGCAAATGGTTTTCAGAACACAGGGATCATGAGTTACGCGGCGAAGTTCGCGTCGGTATTCTACGGTCCGTTTCGCGAAGCGGCGGAAAGCCCGCCGCAATTTGGCGATCGTCGTTCCTACCAGATGGATAGCGCAAACGCGCAGGAAGCGCTGCGAGAGGTGGCGCTCGACATCGACGAAGGCGCCGACATCGTGCTCGTGAAACCGGCGCTGCCCTATCTCGATGTTCTCTGGCGGGTCCGCGAGCGCTTTGGAAAACCGACGGCGGTTTATCACGTCAGCGGTGAATTCGCGATGGTGAAGGCGGGCGCGGAGAAAGGATGTTTCGAGGAACGCGCGGCGGTGCTCGAGATCATGACTTCGCTCAAACGCGCCGGCGCGGATTTGATCGTGACGTATTGGGCCCGCGAACTCACCGAATGGATACGCCAGTAGCGACGCGACGCGCGGAGACGGAAGCGCATTTACGATTGAAGAGGCTCGCCCTTCTTTGGGCCCAGGCGAATGGATATTCAGCCTGCGCGGCTGAAGTGAGTTTGCCGCAATGCCGCTATCGAGCCGATGTGGCGGCGTATCGCGCGCGCCTTCGCGAGCAGACCGTGACCGCAATCTTCGAATGCAAACAGGCGCGGCCCGATTTGCGCCGGGATAATTGCGAGACCGCGACGACGCGCGAACGCCTTCGCTCACTCGCGCGCCGGCGTGAGATTCTCGAAAAACATCTTCGCGTTCACTATCCCACTCTCCGAACCGGTGATTCGCTTTTCGCCGAATACGATTCGCACGATTTCGACGCGATCGCTCACCGCGGTTATCGGCGCGTTTTGCGCGAATCGGCCGCGCTCGAGAATCGGCTCTACGGCGGAACGAAATTCGAGTGTCTCGTCCGCTACCGCTGTGCGAATCTGTTTTTTCTGGTTCTGCCCTACGAATTGTTTCGAGAAACCGATACGCCCGCTGGTTGGGGCGTGCTCGTGGAAAGAAACGGCATGCTCGATCTGATTCATAAACCCGCCTGGCAGGACAACTCGAATGACGCGCAGATTCGATTACTCCAACGAATTGCAGTCGCCGGCACGCGCCAGTTCAATCGCGCTTTCGCTATTACGCGGGAAGACCTCGGCTACGCCTGATCAGCCTCGTTTCGCTACGAGCAGATTGCGGCCGGTCATTTCCTTCGGCTGCGGCAGGCCCAGCAAGAAGAGCAATGTCGGCGCAACATCGGCGAGGATCCCGTCTTCGATCCGAAACTCAGCTGCATCCTCGGCCACGTAGATGAAATGGACGAGGTTCGTTGTGTGCGCGGTGTTCGGCGAACCATCCGGGTTCCGCATGAGCTCACAATTTCCGTGGTCCGCCGTGATCAGACAGGCGCCGCCCAATTTGAGAATCGCCGGCACGATCCGCGAAACGCATTCATCAACTGTCTCCACAGCCTTGATCCCGGCTTCGACGACTCCCGTGTGTCCCACCATATCGGGATTCGCGAAGTTCAGGATGATCAGATCGTATTTGTCCACGCGGGCGAGCACTTCCTCCGTGACTTCACGCGCGCTCATCTCCGGCTTGAGATCATAAGTCGCGACCTTGGGTGACGGCACGATCTTGCGGTCCTCGCCCGGAAACGCGCGCTCGATGCCGCCGTTAAAAAAATAGGTGACGTGCGGATATTTTTCCGTCTCCGCGATTCGCAATTGCGTTTTGCCGGCAGCGCTTACGACCTCGCCCAGAATGTTGGGTAATTGTGCCGGCGCAAAAATAAATGGCGACGAATAGGTGACGTCGTACTGGGTGAGCGTGACGTAATTCACCCGCGGCCAGACTTCGCGCTCGAAGCCGTCGAATTCCTTGAGTAAAAACGCCTGGGAAAGTTGGCGTGCCCGGTCGGCGCGGAAGTTGAAGAAGAACACCATATCGCCATCGCGGACACGTTGTTCGTTCGCATTCGAAAAAATCAGCGGCGGGAGAAACTCATCCGTTTTTCCGTTCTTATATTGAGTGCTCACCGCCTCGGCCGGAGACGTCTCGCATTTCTCACCGCGTCCCAGTACGATCGCGTCCCAGGCTTTCTTGGTGCGGTCCCAGCGGCGATCGCGATCCATCGCGAAATAACGGCCGATAACTGTGACGATTTTTGCGCCACTGTCCGTTAGGCCATCCGCACACGCCTTGAGAAACTCCGCGCCGCCCGTCGGCGAGGTGTCGCGTCCATCCGTAAAGGCGTGAACGAAAATGTCCGTCACGCCGTCCGCGTGCGCCGCATTCGCGAGGGCGATCAAATGCTCGTAATGGCTGTGCACGCCTCCATCCGAAACCAACCCGAGAAAATGGAGGCGATGTCCGCGAGCTTTCGCGAAGGTTTCCTTCGCGACGGAATTCCGCTCCAGCTCGCCGTCGGCGATGGCTTTGTTGATTCGGGTAAGATCCTGGTAAACGATCCGGCCCGCGCCGAGATTCAGGTGGCCGACCTCCGAATTGCCCATCTGCCCTTCAGGCAAGCCAACATCGAGACCACTGGCGCTCAGCCGTCCGCCCGGGTAATCGCGATACAGGCCGACGTGAAATGGCGTCCGCGCCAGCAACGTCGCATCGCCATTTTCTTCGCGCTTCTCGCGGCCGCCCGGATTGATTCCCCAACCGTCGCGAATAATGAGAATGACAGGCCGCGGCACGGGGGCAGTTTCGCGACGTTAGTCAAAACCGACAAGTGGTTTCCCGGTTGTGGATTGACAAGGGCAGGAGCCGACTCCTAGATCGGCGGATGAAGTGGCGCAATCAATTGCTCGCGCTTTTCTGTCTCCTCGTCTTCGCGGCCTTTGGCGTCTTCTATTTCCAGCATTGGGTCGTCCAGAAGCCTTTTGGCGTGATTCTCTTTATCGGTGAAGGACTCGCGCCGGGCCGCATCGCGCCTACTCGCATCTACACCGGTGGCGCCGACAAGCCCCTAACCCTCGACTCCATGCCGCATCTCGCGTTGGTGAGAAATTATTCCAACGACTTCGCCGCGCCGGATCCCGCAGCTGCGGCCTCAGCGATGGCAACCGGAATTCGAGTCGACAGCCACACCATCGGCGCCGAGTCGCGAGGCAGAACGGCGCCCACGCTGCTCGAGCTCGCCCAGCGGTCAGGGCGCGCCACCGGCCTCGTCACCGACGGCAAGATCGCGGCCCCTACCGCGGCCGCTTTCTACGCGCATTCAACCGAGGCGACGGCCCAACTCGAGATCGCACGGCAGTTTGTCGACGTCGCGACCGTGGACCTGGCGCTGGGCGGCGGCGCTGAGGATTTTCTTCCTGAGGCGAAAAGCGGCGCGCGCAAAGACGGCCGTGATTTACTCTCAGAGATTCGCCGGAAAGGGTTCGACATCGCTCGAACCAAAGCCGAGCTCGAAACCGTTCCGGGCTGGCGACGGCCAAAACTTTTCGGCGCGTTTGCCGGCAGCGAGCTCGCTTATGCGGATCACATTGAAGCGCATCACGAACAGCCCAGCCTGCCCGATATGGTTCGGCGGGCGATCGAATTACTTCAGTACAATCGCGGCGGCTATTTCCTGGTGGTGAACGCGAACCTCATGCGAAAAGCCGCTGAGAAAAACGACGCCGAACACACGCTTGCGGAAACAGCCGAGCTGGATCGCGCCGTGGCCGTCGCGCTGCGTTATGCGGGAGAAAATTCGACGATCATCGTCGCCGGCAACGTCGCGCTGGGTGGATTACATCTGAACGGTTCGCCTTTCCGGACCGATCGCGGCATAGCTCTGCTGGGCTTGAATTCCGGAGGCGATCCCTGGTTCTCGTGGGCGAGCGGTCCGAACGGAGCAAAATCGTACGGCAGCGCGAAATTGAATTCGCAGTCGTCACCCTCCCCTGCAGAAGCGCTTCCGTCCGAGCCGCCTCAGGAACCGGCGGCGTTCTACGCGCGGACGGCGCTCGATACCGTCGAGGATGTGATGGTCTTGGGAACGGGGCCGGGAACCAATGCCATCCACGGTTCGATGGACAATACCACGATTTTCAAAATCATTCGCGATCTGCTCTAGCTCCTGTCTGCGCGGTTCTGCTACAAACAGAAAACCCGCCAGTCGGACGAGCCGACTGGCGGGCTTTTGAAAGAGTGTCCCCTTATTCGCTTTGCGGGGAGAGCTGCGGAATAAAGGTGAACGGTGGTGGCGGCGCGAGCGGCGGCGGCGGCGGACCTTCAGCCGGAGGGCCGACTTCAGGGAGATCCTTGCTCTCGCCAACGTCCTTCGAGTCCGCGACGTCTTTTGAGTCGGCGGTAGTTTGTGTGTTCGTGTTCGAGAAATCTCGGTTCGAGGCCAGCAGATTGCCGCGGCTCGGACTGAATGCCGAAACTTCGGCGACCGTAAACGAAGTGTCGCTGTGAGCGGCCGGTGTCCAACGCACCATGACATAACGTCCGGATGTCGCCGGGAAATCGATCGACGCACGCCCCTGCGTCCCATCATCGATCACGGAACCAACTGCCTTCAATTTCGCAATCGTCTTTTCCTCGAGCTTTAACGAACCAGGAGTGTTGTTACCATCAACACCAGGCAGTGATTGGAGCACGTAAAAATCGATTGCCGTCGCGCGCGGCGAATAAACGGCCGACAGGCGCCGCAGAGTCGAGAGTTTGCCGAGATCGACGATCGCGACCGGTGAATTGTCCGTCGGCAGAAAGCCGAAGGACGTGGCCGCCTGATCATCGATCATGTTATTCGCGAGCTTCAGATCGCTGCCGGAACTGACGTAGAGCGCACGGGCATTCGTGCGAACTTTGTAGTTCATAAGAGCAAAGCTCGCCTGCGGGCCGAGATTCGCCTTCGAGGGCGACGAGATTTCGCTCGCCGCATCGGGAACCTTTTGAAGGACGATATCGGAGGCAAAAACGGTCGACGCGGAGACCAGAATGCAACCGGAAAACTTGGCAAACGAAGAGGTGAGTGATCTCATAATTTCCATATCCACAAAAACGATGGTAGATCTTTTCCTCGCTGTGGGCAATAAAAATCTTTGCCGCCCAAGCAGATTTTTCGGGGTCCGTTATCCAGGATCTCTTTTACCACGTAATCGGACTATTGTCGTACCTAAATCGAGCTCTTTAGGCCGTTTTGCTGAAAAATATCTCCAGGATTATCCTGTCGAAACGCTTCCGACGTCGACTCCCACCCGGGCAACAACCGTTGATCGCGCGACGGCAAATCGACAGGGCGAAGGGCGTCGCCTTGAGCCTGAGCCCCATCTTTAAACAAGCCTTGTGGCTTCGCTTGTGGATGCGTGCCCCGATTTGTCGTCGCTTCAACGAATCCGGCCTCGGGCACGTAGTGTTCGGCCATTAGGACAGGATCGGCAAAACAAAGAGCGGAAAAACCAATGACCGCAACGAGGATGAGAAGAATCTTGCGGAGGGCGAACGGTTGGATGCTGATTAAAACCATATTCGTTATGGTTTTTACAGCACCCGATGTGCCACGGTTTATCGCATGATCGGACGCGAGTTCGAATCTTCCGACGGTCAGTTACCGAGAAACGAGCGCGCGAAAGCCAGACTTTCCCTGGCGTCGGGATAATCCGGCTGCATTCGCAAGGCTTCTTCGTAATGCGCGACAGCACTTTGGTATTCTCCGAGACGGCAAAGGAGATCGGCGAATTCTTTATGGGCCAGCGGGGCATACCTTTGATTCGGGTCAAGGGAGAGACTGTGTTCGAATCGTGCCCGTGCCTCTTTCAACAGTTCCTTCGCAACCAATGCGCGCGCAAGGCGGAATTCCCAATCTCCATTCTTCGGATCGAGGTGAAGTGCCCGCTGATAATGTTCGATCGATTTATCGGGATCTTTCAGATTGTACCAGGCGAGCGCGAGGTAAAATTCAGCTTCGGCCAACTTTGGATCGCGCTTGATGGCTTCCTCGTAGCGCTCGATTGCTTCGTCCATCCGGCCCGCCTCATGAAGCGCCTTCCCGTAGTTGAGCTGTGCCTGTGCATCCCGCGGCAGGATTTCTGCAACTTTTGCTGTTCGCTCGATTGCGGGCACCACCCGGCCACCAAGCTGTGCCGCGCAGAGAGCCGCGACCGGGACTACGAGCACAGTCCAGCGCAAACCATGGCGAATCCACGACGGCCAAGCGCGCGGAGCAGGCAAAGTAGAGACGCCCGAGCCATCGATGCCGAGCATAGCGCGCGTTTGCGTCTCACGAACTTTCCAGATGAATCCATCGTAATAGAAATGCAACAAGGCAGACGCGGTGACGACCCCGATGAGCACATGCTTGATGGCTTCAACGGACACACCGGATGTCGTCAATGCAATCGATCCGTAGGCAAGGACGAGTCCTACATAAACACCAATGAGCGATCCGCTCCGACGAAAAACGAAACGCATAAAGCCGTGGATGCTTTCGTCGCGTTCCACCCGGGCCCGGTTATAGATCCAAACGATCGCGAGATATTGCACGTCATGGAATACTTCGAAAAGGGCAATGCCGACGAGGATGTTTTGCACGCCGTTATTGCAGTACCACCAAAAGGCGATGCTGCTAACGAGCAGGGTCATCTTGATCGGGCTTATGACTCCGGAGCTCCGCCAATCTCTCCATTGTCGCCACGCGAAGGCTGCCGTTATCAGCGCCA
>Ga0137404_10001921_pt1 | contig 13683 bp, 11 predicted proteins | sample CZOMad2_1_16fung_FD_108285 | JGI IMG/M metagenome (GOLD analysis project Ga0137404, IMG submission 108285) | Vadose zone soil fungal communities from Angelo Coast Range Reserve, California, USA - CZOMad2_1_16fungal (Illumina Assembly) | ecosystem: Environmental > Terrestrial > Soil > Vadose...
GCTTTCATGGAACCGTATATTCGCAACAAGAAGGGCTGGCCGCTTCCGCCAGATGTCATGTACGCCAATGATTGGCCGATGCGGCAAGGGTCGCTATTGTTTGCGGGACTCGCATTGGATCGCCCCGAGTATCTGCAACTGTGGAAGACGCTTCCGGCCGACTCAAATGTCGAGGAAATCATCCGAAACTTCTTCATCCGACAGCCTGTCCTTTGGATCTAGCTAACTTAGCTGCTAGGCTCCCCATCCGCAGGTGGCCCGAGAGCCAATCAGTCCGTTTTTGGGGCGGTCTGTGAAATGGCATGGCTATCTTTGCGGAGAGCTGTGCGCTGGTAAACATTCTCGGCCGAGAGAGCCAGCCAACCACGCAACCTTCCTGAAGGAGTAAGTAACGTAAGATGAAGCAGCGGACGCCACCAACCTTTCACCACGGCTGAGAGACCTCCTGAACGCAGCTCGGCCCCCTTGTCGAAGAGCGTTCTGCCAATTTCGCGTATCGCGATGGTGGACCCTGGCCTTTGGTAGAACTCATCCAACTCCGGCGTCTTTAAGCCTCGGCGCGCAAATCCATCTCGCAGGCGCGCAACCTCAACAGAGTGCAGTTTCAAGTAGAGTGACTGCGTCTCGCCATTCTCAGATGAGATCCTCTGTTCGTACTTCGCGAAGGATTCGTCAGTCTTTCTTTGCAAGAGCTGGGCTCGCGTTTCGGCGAAGTTAATCAGCGCAGAGCCAGTTTTCTGTGCTGTGGCGGAAAAGATCTGGGTTCTCTCTTGCTGTATTACCAAGATCACTTCTAAAAGCAACAGGAAAATGAACGTAGCAGTCAGGAGAATTTTCCACGGAGGCAGGCGGGAAGGCTTCAAGTGCGGTTCTCTTTTCTTCGATTGGAATAGCCGCGGCGGATTCCCTGATAGGTGCCGTCGCTTCAGGGCTCCGCAAGGGGCAGAGTATAGCGCGAAAGAGGCTCAGCCTTACCTCTTGCCTTAAAGGCCGGTGATCTGCAGAACTTACAAGCGTCATTTGTACGTGGGCAAGAATTTGCCACATCGCGGAATAAATTCGGGACCTTGCGGGCCACGAACACCCCTAATCTACCCACGTAGATATATTAATCTATTTAGAATCAATAGCTTATGGCAATATACGTCGTAGACCTGGGATACAATCATGGAAAGGAACGTGCTTCCTTCATGTTTGGCTCTATGACCATTGAAACGATGCACGCCGCAACCGAGCCTACCCACAAACCCTTGGACTTCGCGCTGGGGCGCTCGGCGTCCATGGAAGCGTTGAAAACCATGCTGGCTGGCTTGGCCCAGACCAATATCCCTGTGCTCATTGTGGGAGAAAGCGGTACGGGCAAGGACGTATGCGCGCAGCGGCTTCACCAACTGTCGTTGAGGGCCATGGAAACTTTCGAAAAAATCGGCTGCGCGTCCACCGAGAACAGCCAAATTCGCGACAAGCTTCAAAGCTACGTCCGTGGCGTGAACGGCACGAAGTCTGGAACACTCTTCCTGGATGATGTTCAGGAACTCGAGCCGACCACGCAGAAATACTTGTTAGCACTGCTCGACTCTCCGGGAGCGGCCTGGAATCTGCGAATTGTGTCCTCCGCTCCGCCGCGCATTGAGCGCGATGTAGAGATGGGCCATTTCCCCCGCGAATTGTATTTCCGTCTGAAAGGAGCATGCCTGCGCCTGCCCCCGCTCCGCGAACGACGAGAGGATATTCCGATCCTCTTAGAATACTTCCTCGCCAAGCATGCCAGGGAGCTGAACCGCGGGACGTTGGCAGTGGGCCAGACTGAACTCGAAGCGCTCGCCGCCTACGATTGGCCGGGTAATGTTCGCGAGCTCGAAAACCTGGCAATAAAGTTCATAGCTGTCGGTAGCACTCGAATCGATCCCAGAGATTTTCCCGGAAGTAGCCTTCGCGGGGATGGTGCGCCTGGGACTGGGCATTCGTCGCCCCTGAAAATCGCGGCGCGCAAGGCTTTGCGGCGCACCGAACGCGAGTTGATTCTGGACGCGCTTACGCGCACACATTGGAATCGCAAAAAGGCGGCGCAAGAGCTACAAATCAGTTATAAGTCATTGTTGTACAAAATCAAACAAATCGGCGCGGAACAAGAAGAGAGTCTGCGATTGGAGAGGTCATGAGACCGGCTGCATACATTTTGCTAGGGCTCTCGGTTGCGGCTATTTCACTACCAGCTCAGGAAGCGAAAAAGCCGGAAGCACAAGAAAGCACGGCCAACAAAACGGCTGGGAAGAGCGGCAAAACAAGCGATGCCGTCGCCGTGAACGACGCTGCATACAAGATCGGTGCACAGGATATTCTGCGCATCGATGTGTGGAAGGAGCCGGAGGTGTCTCGCTCCGGGCTGCCCGTGCGGCCGGATGGCAAGATCTCTCTTCCGTTGTTGAACGATGTGCAAGCAGCGGGGCTTTCACCATTGGAACTTTCTAACGTGATCTCCGAAGGCTTGAAGAAGTTCATGAACAACCCCCAGGTGACCGTGACCGTGCTCGACATCAACAGCAAGCGTGTGTATGTGACGGGTGAGGTAAAGCGACCCGGTGCGTTTGCCTTGCTCCCCAATATGACGATTTTACAGGCGCTGACAAATTCTGGGGGTTTCACGCCATTCGCGCGCATTAAAGGGATCTACGTTTTGCGGAATGAAGGCGGGAAACAGGTGAAATATCCCTTCAACTACAAAGACGTGATCAAAGGCAACCATCCGGAGCAAAATATCGAAATGCAACCGGGAGATTTGATCGTCGTTCCATAGGAAGGAACCGTGAAATCAGCTCGTTCGTTGATCTATTTGTTGCTTGGCGCTGCCCTTGTGCTAAGTGTGCCGGCTGCTGCGCGGAGCCAGGAAGAGGGCGCTGTCCCGCCAAAGCCCGCGGCTCGGTCTCTCCCCCCGTTGGGCGAGGAAAATCAGCAGGATCAGGTCAGCGATCAGAATGTCACCACGCTTCGCCCGGACTATCGGCCTCTTACCGGCATCCAAGATTCAACAATCGGCTCTCCGGAAATGCTGCACAGCTACTGGATGCCCGGCGCCTCCTACTTCAACCAGCTGCAGTCAAACGGTTATTCCCAGGGCGGCGGCGCTAGCTGGAATTCAACAAGCTTTTTGATCGGAAATTTGACTTTGCTTGAAGCGTGGCCCCACGGGCAGCTCGGTATAAACTATACAGGCGGCGGCTATTTTTCCACGAACGCCGCGCGCGGAAGCGGTCAGAACCATGAGCTGGGGTTGGTGCAGGAGTTCAATTGGGAGCGCTTGCATCTGTCCTTTCTGGATCAGTTCTCCTATCTTCCCAGCAGCGCATTTGGTTTTGGAGCGGGAACGAACTTGTCATTTCCCGGCGTCAGCGGGTCTCCGGGTGCGGTATTGCCCGGACTAGGGAGCGGTGGCATTCCAAATCAATCCATTTACACGGGAGTCGGGCCGCGCTACAGCAACGCCTTCGGCTCACAGATGACTTATGAGCTGACGCCCCGCAGTTCGCTCACGCTGGGAGGCATCTACGGCATCCTGCGATTCACGGATTCTACGAGTGTCGAAAGCAACGATCTCATCTTGAATGCCGGCTACAACTATGCCCTCTCGCAGAGGGACACAGTGGGCCTGTCCTACCGGTTCACCACCTACCACTTTTTGGGACAGCCGCAGGCTATCGGAAATAATTCACCGCGGTTCTCCTATGGAAGAACCATCACCGGCAGACTAGCCTTGCAGCTCGCCGGTGGCGTGGAGGTCACTTCTTTTCGTGTGCCCATTAATGGAGAAACTCAGCACATCGGCGGTACAGCAGGCGCAAATCTTCAATATCAAGTCGAGCGCGGCAGTTTCCACCTCGGCTACCACCACGGCGTGAGCGGGGGCAGCGGAGTGTTCGTAGGTGCGACGACAGACCAAATACAGGTGGGAGGAGACCGGCACCTCACGCGGCAGTGGACCGGCAACGCTCATTTCGGCTACGCGCACAACCGCCAAGTGATACAGACTAACGATGCGGCGGGCTCGGCGACCTATAATTCCTTTTACTTCGGCGGTGGGGCTGCTCGACCCCTGGGAAATTACATGAGTTTTAGTACCGCGTATACGGGATATGTTCAGCACTCCAGCGCAGGCGCGGCGTGCGTGATTGGTACTTGTGGGAGGACTTATACCACTAATCAAATCACAATCGGTTTTAACTGGCACGCGCGGCCATTTGTGCTGCCGTAAATACGAAGGGATTCTCGGCCCGCTAGGCTAGGCGAAGCGGCGCCAGAACTCCTCCGCTATCAGTGCTTGCTAGAGGGAGAAATTCGACGGACACAATATGTACAAGAGCTTCTTCGGGCTAAAAGAAAACCCATTCAACGTCAATCCCGATCCGCGTTACCTCTTGCTGACAACGCCAATTGAGGAAGCGCTCGCCGGATTGATGTACGGTATCCAGAGGCGAAAGGGATTCATCACGCTGACCGGCGAAGTGGGAACCGGAAAGACCACGCTCGTAAACCGTTTGCTCGACTGGCTGCACCTCCGCAGGAGCAAGACCGCGTTCCTCTTCAATTCGCGGATGAATACGAATCAGTTGTTTGATTTTGTCCTGGCGGAGTTTGAAATTCAATGCGACCTGCGCTCGAAGAGCCAGCAGCTCATGAAGCTCAATCAGTGGCTGCTCGATCGTTACCGCTCCGGCGAAACCGCCGTGCTGATCATAGACGAAGCGCAAAACCTGACGTTTCCGGTACTCGAAGAAATTCGCCTGCTGACCAATCTCGAGACTTCTACGGACAAGCTGCTGCAAATCATCCTCTCGGGCCAGCCCGAGCTCGAGGAAAAACTCAAACTGCCGCAGCTGAGGCAGCTGCGGCAGCGCATCATGCTGCGCTGCAAGACCAGTCCGCTCTCCCGAGAGGAAATCGGCAGGTATATCGTGGAGCGCGTTCGTATCGCCGGCGCAGCGGACCCCCAGTCCTTCTTTGCAGAGACCGCTATCGACGCGGTGCATCTGTTTTCAATGGGTATCCCGCGCGTGATCAATCTACTTTGCGAGCATTCTTTGATCAACGCTTATGTCGAGCAGCAGCGTCCCATCCAGGCAAGAATCGTCGAAGATGTGGCACGCGAATTCCAATTGGACGAAGTCGAACCTGTGGCACCGGCAAGCGCCGCCGTGAGCCAGCCCGACGCCGACGTTTACAACTCCGAACTATTCATTCAAGGCTTGGGCGAAGCGCTGTCGCGTTTTCGTACCAGCCAGTCCGTTGGGACTTCCCGAAACCGAAAATAGTATCGGCCATTGTTAACAGGGTCAGTGGAGTCCGAATATTCCGCGCATAAAGACCTGCAGGTCCGGAAAGGCCTCCATTTTATTATGTCCGCCGCAAATATCCTGGAATGAAGAATGCCCCTCGCACCAGCGCGAAGTGGATCTTGTATGGAACCACGGCCGCCGTGCTGGTCGGCATGCTGGTTGTCGGATTATGGCCGCTTCGCTTTCATCCCGCGAATAACGTAAATTGGATTTTAGCGCGGGACGGAATTCGCTTTGGCGCGAATGGCTCCGTGGTGAGCTCGGATCAATTTCACGCACCGGCCAATGAAGCCGAAGCCGACGGGCCTTGCAGCCTGGAGCTTTGGATAGCGCCCGCATTCTCTTCAGCTTCCACTTCAATTCTTGCAGTTTCGACACCATCGAATCCGGTGCAGTTTCAACTTAGGCAAAGCCTTAGTGACCTATTCGTGATTCAGAGGCGATTGGATCGTCAGGGCCGGCTGGAGATGAAACATATCGCAATTGTCTTCCTTTTCCAAAAGGACCGCAGCGTCTTCGTCACCATATCCGGGGATTCGGGTGGCACGTCCGTTTTCATTGACGGCTTGTTACGTCGGCGCTCTAGCGACGTCCGGTTAACTTGTGCATCGTTGGCCGGGACACTGGTATTGGCGAATTCTCCAGAACGATACGATCCCTGGCAGGGGAGTATTTTTGCGCTAGCCATTTATCACGGAAGTCTCGATGCAGGGAGCAGTCTGCGCCACTATCGGGCCTTTTCTTCCGGTACCACGCTTGATCGCACAGACTTGCAGAGTGCGCTTGCCGTCTACAACTTCTCCGAACACGGCGGTCATGTCATCCGCGACCAAACTCGTTCGGGACCGGACCTGCTAATTCCTAAGTACTATTCCATCTTGTATCCGCGCTTTCTCACTCCGCCATGGAAGGAATACACACCTAACCATTGGTACGTCACGGATCTGGCGATCAACGTCGCGGGCTTCGTGCCGGCGGGTTTCTTCGTTTGCGCGACGCTTGTTTCATTGCGCAATGGAAAACGGTCGGTAGCGCTGACCGCCCTTGTCGGTCTATCGCTCAGCCTCACCATCGAAGTGCTGCAGGCCTACATTCCAACCAGGAACTCCGGAACCACCGACCTGATCACCAATACCCTTGGCGCGGCAATCGGCGCTGCACTCTATGTTTACGTATTCAGACAACCAGGCATCTTTAAAACGCGCTAAACCGCGGGGTCTGCGGAAGGGCGTAGACGTACTACGAGAATGAATTGTGCTCTTAAACTTCACGTAGCCGCCAGCGGATTTAAACCTCCCTACTCGTAGCGCAATGGAATAACATAGAGTGGTTGGGTGCGCTTTGATCTCAGGCTTCGTTCGGCTGCACTTGAAACTGCTTTTCCACAATTTTTCTGCAAGGGAGACTTTCACGCATGAAGGGTGTGGTTCTTGCTGGCGGAAAAGGAACGCGCCTTTATCCTCTGACGCGGGTCACCAATAAGCATCTGCTGCCGGTATTCGAACGGCCAATGATTTATTACCCCATCCAAACCCTGGTGGATGCGGGGATCCGTGACGTCATTGTAGTCACTGGCGGGCACAATTCCGGAGATTTTCTACGGCTTCTTTCTAACGGGAAAGACTTCGATTTGCACCGAATCCATTACACATATCAGGAAGGGGAAGGCGGAATCGCAGACGCTTTGCGCCTCGCTGAACCGTTTGTGGAAGGGGAAAAAATCTGCGTCATTCTGGGTGACAACATCATTGAGAACAATATCATCGACTCGGCTAAGGCTTTTGCAAAGCAACCTGCCGGCGCTCATATCCTTCTTAAGCAGGTTCCTGATCCCCAGCGTTTCGGCTGTCCGGACCTTTCCGATGGCCGGATTCTCCGCATTGAAGAAAAGCCCAAAAATCCGAAATCCGATTATGCCGTGACTGGCATTTATTTCTACGACGCTACGGTATTCGAAAAGATCGGACGGACGAAACCCAGTTCGCGAAATGAACTGGAAATCACCGACGTGAATAACATGTACCTTGAGGAAGGTTCGCTCACCCACAGCATCCTCGATGGTTGGTGGACCGACGCCGGAACCTTTGAATCCTTGCTCAAGGCTACGAACCTGGTTGCTGAAACCGGTGCCAATAAAATCCCAGGGCGTGGTGCTCCGCCTCGCAATTCGAAGGGTTCCGACTAGCGTTTGCCGGAACCTGGCGTAACCACTTCCGTCCTAAAGGAGAGTTTTAGTGAAAATCCTGGTGACTGGCGGCGCAGGATTCATCGGTTCCAATTTCATTCGACAGCTTCTCGGTACTCGCACCGATGTCCGCATCGTCAATTTCGATAAATTGACCTATGCCGGAAATCCGGAGAGTCTGGGGGACCTTGCTAAGGATCCTCGTTACGCTTTTGTTCGTGGCGATATCACCGATTCGGCTGCAGTTTCTGATCTCTTCAAGAACGGATTCGATGCACTGGTGAATTTCGCAGCTGAAACTCACGTTGACCGCAGCATTGAAGATGCATCGCCATTTCTTCGCACTAACATCTTCGGAACGCAATGCCTTCTCGAGGCAGCCCGCGCAACCAAGCTCCCACGATTCGTACACATCAGCACGGACGAAGTTTATGGCAGCGCGCCGGCCGGAGGCAGCTTCAGCGAAGAAACTATCCTCGATCCACGCAGTCCGTACGCCGCCAGCAAAGCGTCCGCGGACCATTTTGTGACAGCGTATGCCAACACCTATGGCGTCTCCGCAATCATTCTCCGATGCACCAATAACTATGGGCCATTCCAATTTCCGGAGAAATTAATTCCTCTGATCATTGCCAACGCGCAAGAAGACAGAACCCTTCCCATCTACGGTGATGGCATGCAGGAACGTGATTGGCTTTTCGTCGAAGATTATTGCCGGGCGATCACGCTGGCGCTTCACAAAGGAAAAGCCGGTGAGATTTACAACGTTTCTGCCGGCGCGCCTCAGCCAAATCTGAAAATCGTTAAGACCATTCTCAAACATCTCGGCAAGCCTGAGACTCTTATGAAATACGTAAAGGATCGACCTGGCCACGATCGGCGGTACGCTCTCGACAGCGCAAAAATTCGGCGCGAACTTGGCTGGCTTCCGCAGGTTTCCTTCGAAGACGGGATCCGTAAGACGATCGATTGGTATCGCTCCAACTCCTCCTGGCTCGAACACGCGCGCTCCGGCGAATATCTAAGCTACTACGACCGTCACTATACAAATCGCTCGGAAACCTTTAGCGGTTAGAATCGTTTGGAGGAACGCATCCAAATGCCTGACATTACCCCTTCCAACGCGCCACTGTCTTCGATTGATTCAAGCGGATCTTCGTCGCTCGGATCTTTTTCCCGGCGCACACTTTTATATGTCGGATGGATTTTCGCATCTTGCCTGCTCTTCCTGCACCCGCTCATGGCGTTCGTTTCTTACTCATTTTCGGACGAAAACGCGTCTCATCTCGTGGTCATTCCTTTTATCGCCGCATGGATCGTATTTCTGCAACGCGACCGCATCTTTAAAGCGCCTGGCTCGGACATTGCATGGGCCTCCGTGTTGTTGGCGGCAGGCGCTGCTGTTGCTCTCGTGGCCTTTTCGATTGGAGCTCGTTGGAGCGCACTCAATCAGCTCTCCGTCTATATATTCGCGCTTATCCTCTTTTGGGTGGCTGGATTTGCTTTTTTCTTCGGCCGGCAGACGCTCAAGTGCGCGCGATTTCCGTTTTTCTTTCTTCTTCTCACCATTCCTATCCCCGATTTTATTCTCGATAAGGTGATCTACTTCCTGCAAAAAGGATCTACGGAAGTTGTCGCAGTTCTCTTCGATTGGAGCGGTGTGCCGGTCCTCCGTGACGGCTTCGTTTTTCACCTTGCTCACGTCAACATCGAGGTTGCGCGCGAATGCAGCGGTATCCGCTCCAGTCTGGCTCTTTTGATCCTGGCCATTCTGGTCGCTTATTTCTACCTGCACACATTCTGGAAGCAATTGGTTCTGGTAATCGCCGGCTTATTCATTATGATTTTGAAAAACGGGGTGCGCATCGTCACTCTTACGTTGCTCGCCAGCTACGTGGATCCCGCCTTCTTATATGGCAGGCTGCACCGCGAGGGCGGCGTCGTTTTCTTTATCCTCGGACTGCTCTTGCTGACGCCTCTGCTTTGGGCATTGCAACGAAGCGAGCGGAAAGCTCCTACACAGACAGCCAGCTAGCGTTACGACCTACTTGTTCGCGTTTTCTCCCGCCGGATAAGTGTAGTAGTATCCACCGTAACCAATTCCGCGTTCCACGCGGTTTAAGACTGCGCCCAAAAGACTCTTCCCCTGAAAGTCTTCCGCTGCCTTGCCGGCCATTTCGAAGTCTGTTACCCCCGCACGAACCACAAACAGAACACCGTCACACAGATCTGCGATGATACTCGCATCGTGCACCGGTAAGGCCGGAGGCGTATCCAAGATGACCCAATCAAACAGCGGCGTCACCAGATCGAGCAGCGACTTCAGACGCTCGTTCAATAATAATTCGCTGGGGTTGGAAACCTCGCTCCCACCCGCGATGAGACAGAGGTTTGAATCCTGTCCTTTTTGGATGACGCTGTATAGATCCGCCTCTCCAGACAAATAGTCCGCCAGTCCTGGCGATCGCTCTGTTCCCAAACAAAGATGCAACCGGGAGGCTCGCAAATCCCCATCGATCAGCAGCACTCTCCGCTCAGGTTGTCGTATGATTGATTGCGCTAGATTGGTAACGACAAAGGTCTTCCCCTCCGCGGGCACGGTGCTCGTGATCAGCAGTTTCTTCAACGTTCGTGCACTCGCGATCTGGTAAAGGCGCGATCGCAGCGTTCGAAATCTCTCCGCGCCGAGATTTCCTTCGTCCTGACTCTCGAACACGCTCATCCTGGCATCAAACTTAAATTTTCTTTGCGCGCATCGCTTGATCAGCTCTTCGTAACTGGGGCGAACACTCTCTTGTGCAGGATAGAGCTCCGGTGTCGTCTCCTGAAAGGACTCAGCACTGAACGGACGTGGCAGTTCCATCGGGTCTATCACCACGCCGGCCTCGATACTTGCCGATCGTTGCGCCGCCCGCTCCTGCTCGGCTTTCTTCAATGCTTCATGAATCCGGCTCATATAGGCTCCTCATTACGCTCGCCCGTCCTGGTTCAATCTTTCAACTACGTGTGCCCACCAATTCGAGCGTCTTATCCAAATTCCCATTGCGGCCTGCCTTCTTCCCCATCCGATCGAGTATCGGTACAGCCGTCAGTACGGGCAGCTTCAGGCAGATTTCCACATCGAGCTCGGTGTGCATGGTTTTGTCTATCGCGGCCAGCAGGTAAAGAATCCCCAGACCCAGGGCCAAACCCAACCCAAAGCCGCCACCGGTGAAGTTCAGTCTCTTAGGAAAGGATGGTGTCAACGGCAGGCTCGGCGGATCGATTACATTGAAATGCTCGCCTTCCTGCTGGTGGTTCAAGTCCTGCGCCATCGAAGACTGATCGTGCTTTTTCATCAAATCATTATAGAAGTCGAGCGCCGTTTGATGATTGCGCGACAATTCCTTGAATTCCTGTTCGACGGTCGGGCTCATTTGTAACCTTCCCTGCAAGATGTTGATGTGGTTCTGCACCGACGCCTGCCGCTTTGTAAGCTCCTCAAGATTCTGATCATCCTGCCGCATTCTTGCCCTCAATTGCTGAATCTGTGGAGGCTCATTCTTGGAGCCGCGCGACGTGCCTGTGTTGCTGTTGGGGTCGGGCGCTTCAGCCATCTGCTTCTTGATTTCCTCGATCTGGCTTTTCGTCTTGATGACGTCTGGATGTTCCGGCGTGTAACGTGACTGCAGCGCTGAAAGTAGATCTTGCAGGCCCGCTAGCTGATGCTCCAGAGTTTCTGGATTCCCGTTCCCTTCACTCGCGAGCTTCCAGGTTGCCAATTGCGAGGTCAGCAGCGATTCGTTAAAAGCTTTGTCCTGCTGGGCGCGGCTCAGAGCTTGCGAGAGTGCTTCCAACTGTGAATTCATGCCGGTCAGAAGGCTTAAATTGGTTTGTTCCTGTTCGGGCAGCGATCCGATATAACGCCTTTTGAATTCGGCCAGCTTGCCGTCCTGGTCGTCTAGCCTCCGCTTTGCTTCTACTAATTGTTGAGACAGGAACTGCGTTGTGGAATTCGATTTGTCATCCATGTACTTCGCGTTCTGCTCCATGAACATGGTGGTGATTTCGGAGCAGATCCGCTGCGCAGTCCGGGGATCATCGAAGGTCACCCCCACCTGAAATCCGGGAAAGCTGACCTGGCGGCTCCCCGTGCCTGGCATGGGGTCTAGAGGCGTCACGGTAATTGCGCTTTGCAAACGAACGACGAGGTCCTCCATGTGCGTTGTGTTCCGTTCCTGCGGATAAAGGCCAAACTTCTCGATAATTGGCTGGAGCCGCGAGCGGCTCAAAATCTCTTCCTGCATCGAAGCGAGTCGCTGGTTCGTCGCTTCCGTAACCACCGGCTTTACGATGTCCGGCGATACGGTAGGTTGGTCAACCAGCACAACCGTCTGTGAGGTATAACGTTTCGGCAGGACCGCTGTCAGTCCCAGCCCGATCAACGCGCCCCCAACAACTGTCAGTACTAATATCCACCAGTATTTTCGGCCGACTCGTTTCACTTCCGACGCCTTCAATTCGCCGTTCCGAATCATGATCAGCCTCGCTTCGCCTACCTTGCCCATTCCGGCGCACAAAAAGCCTCTTCTAACCCTTTGTGCAGGGAACGCACTTCCCCACTAAGAAAGAAATGCAACCCTTGTGCCACGCTCTAGGTGTGATCGTTCCGCATTTCCCCAGAATAACCCCTTTTATTTCTGTTCGTTAGCGGGTTCGTCTGAGGCGATTCTGCCTCTCAAGCCTTTCGAGTCCAAATCTTACTTGGGAGAAGTGGAAGTTTTATATCCACGTTATCCCTAATTTTAGCCTTTTTGGCGGCGATAATCTCAAAAATTTAAGCCCCGCTCGCGTGCCCAGCAAGCCCACCCAATCATCAGGCATCCTAACCTACTAAGAACGCGACCCTTAAACGTATTTCACTAGTGCTAGCCCTACGCCGCCCAAGGGCGTAGAATTGCATTGAGCATCAAAATCCAGCCTCGTCGAAAAAAGGCCATGCCGACACTCCAACGAGCGCCAAGCGTTCTAGCGAACTTTACGACGCACAGAATATTGCGAACAGCAGTCGGCTTTGCATCTGTTGCAGTCCTGCTCTTTTCGGCTTGCTCCAGGGACCCCAACATCCGCAAGCAGAAGTTCGTCGCCCAAGGGGACGTCTATTTCAATGCGGGGAAATATCCCGAGGCGCAAATCTCCTACTCGCGCGCGCTGCAGATCGATCCTCGCTATGTGACTGCTCTGTACAAGAGCGCCCAGTGCAGTGAACGAATCGGAAATTGGAACGCCGCCTACAACGAGCTTTTGCGGACCGTTGACCTTGCACCGGACAATTGGCCGGCACAACTCGATCTTGGAAAAATTTTCCTCGGCGGAGGAAGACCGCAAGAAGCCAAGGACCGCGCGCTGCTTATTTTACGCAGTAATCCAAAAGACGTTCAGGCGCAGATTCTGCTTTCCGGTTCCGATGCTGCTCTCGGCAATCAACAGGCCGCGCTATCCGAAGCGCGCGAAGCCGTAAATCTTGACCCGGGCCGCGCATCCGTCTATCTGAACCTCGCGCTTCTTCAGCAAAAATGGGGTACGTTCAGCGAAGCGGAAGCTAATTTGCTGAAAGCTCAATCGCTTGATCCTTCGTCCGCGGCGCCGAAAATGATTCTTGGTGCTATATACGAGAATCAAAAGCGCACCGATGATGCCCGCAAACAATTTGAAGCGGCAATTCAGGCTGAACCAAAAAATCCCCGGCCACGAACCGCTCTCGCCACCCTTTACTTTTCACAGGGTCAGATTGATCAAGCTGAAAAAGTCCTGGTCGATGCCAAGGCCCAGATGCCCGACGTCCCCGCCGGCTACCGCATGCTTGGTGACTTTTACATCGCGCGCAACGATTCCGCAAAGGCCCTGGCGGAATTTTCCTCTCTCGTTGCCAGTCATGCAAACGATCTTGCCGTCAAGAAAACCTACGTTCAGCTCCTGATCTTGGCACACAAACTGGACGAAGCGGGTCCGCTGAACGATGCCATTCTCAAGTCGGCGCCGAGCGATGCTGATGCGCTGATCCTCCGCGGCCAGATCCAGATTCAACAGCAGAAAGCTGATGACGCGATCGTCACTTTGCAGGAGGCAGTAAAAGACTCGCCAAACAACACTGCCGGCCATTTACAGCTCGGGTACGCGTATCAATTA
>Ga0137404_10001924_pt1 | contig 13673 bp, 18 predicted proteins | sample CZOMad2_1_16fung_FD_108285 | JGI IMG/M metagenome (GOLD analysis project Ga0137404, IMG submission 108285) | Vadose zone soil fungal communities from Angelo Coast Range Reserve, California, USA - CZOMad2_1_16fungal (Illumina Assembly) | ecosystem: Environmental > Terrestrial > Soil > Vadose...
AGACGAGCTCCTAGCTATGGGCCGTGCGGCTACCGAACGCCGAGCGCTTCCGCGGTTCCCCGGCCGCGTTCAGGCTATGCCGCGAGCGAAAGGTGCCGTGGCCTTAGGAAACGGCGGCGAGCAGACGCCCTCGTGGGATGAAGACGAGCGTGCGGGGGTTCTTCGCGTAGACGAGACCCGGCGCTTCGAGCTGCACGTCCCGCCTCGGCCGGCCCTCGTAGGTGCCGGTGCCGACGACCACGTCCTTGCCCGTCGTGAGCTGGAGAACATGCACCCTGAAGCGCTGGCCCGAGTAGACAGGATGATCGGCGTAGGCTGCCAAGCCCGAATATCCATCGAGCGTCGCCGCTCCCCTCGGAACCGGCCAACTACGACGAAGGGCGCCCGAGCGCGAATCGTAGATCTCCAGCGATCGCGTCTTCGTCAGAATGAGTAGATCGTTTCCACGCAGAGCGACCTCCTTTGCGGAGCTGGGCGCAACCTCCAGGAGCAGCTTCCCGCTCGCGTCGTAGATACCGACGGTGCCGTCGGCGCGCAACACAGCGATCCGTCCTGAATCCAGCGACTCGGCGAAGATTGCCTTGGCCCCCAAGCCGACGCGGCGCAGCCCGTTTGCGCCGACGAGATCGAGCTCGGAGCGCTTGACCATTCCCTTCGCGTCGGTCGACCAGCGGTTGACTGCGATCAGGTTCCCGGAGCCGACGAGATGGCCAATCCAGGACCCCTCCTGAACGTCGAGGTCTCCGAACCGGCCGGCGGCGGCAAGCTGCCTTTCTCTGGGCCGGAGGAGCGATGCTGTTCGGAGGTAGTCGTGGAACTCCGTGTTTCCGCCAAAATTGACGATCCAGGCGAACCGGTTGCCGACAAAGGCGAGCTCGCGCACGCCATCCCCCGTGCTTCCGTGCTCGTCTTCGCAGGTCTTGTTGCCGCTCACGCGTTTGAGGCCTCCGGTTCGTAGGTTCCGGACGAGGATCTTGTTGGAGCAGCGCGAGTGGGGAAACGTGCCCGGGAAGGCGCTCAAGCCGTAGACGAGCCTGGATCCGTTCATCGTCATCTCAACGATGTCTTGTTTCGTTCGGATCACGCTGATGGTGCGCGTATTTGCCGCCGCGGCCGAAAACCCGACTGCGAGCAGGAGCAGGCTCGCTAGGAAGGCGCCCCGCCTGATGATTTGCTGCACGCCAGCGATCATCGCCCACGCACCGAGAAATGACAACGCAAAAGCGAGGGGGCCGGGTGGCGAGCCGAACGCCTAGGACGCTTCCCATCCTCCCGGCCCATCGGTCAATCTATGTACCAAGTGGGTGCTCGACTAATCGCTCTTCCGGCCATGGCTGTTGGAGTTCTTCTCCTCGCCGGCTGCGCGAGCGGCAGTGCGGCCGCGAAGAAGCACGAGCTTGTTTGCCACTCGATCCAGGTGAAGCCGATCATCCTCGACAAGGTCCTGCTCGGCCATCATCTGCCGGTCGACTACCCCCTGCGCAGCTTCACCCCTTTCCGGCTCGTCAGCTCGAAGCTGGGCAGCACGCCGGACGAAGCGCTGGGTCTCCGCAACCCGCTCTTCGCTTGGTATCGCTACGGGAACACGGCCTACCTCGTCATGACGCTCGTCCTGCCTATCCGCTCGTATGTTGCCGCGAAGGCATGTGACTGGAAGCGAGACTCTGTGCAGCTAAAGGGACCCGCAAAACCTGTGGGCCAGACTCCGAGCGGTTTCGGCTGGAACGGCTAGAGCGAGCGCGGTGAGCTCAGGCTACGCCTCGGCCCCGGCGTCGCCTAGTCGCCTTTTCGGCCATAGCCCCCGAAGCGGGTCCCCCAGGCCGGCAAACGGGCCTCTCCTACGGACAGGGACCGAGCGTATCGCCGTGCGCCAGATGCGCTGGCACCGCGTGCTGGTCGATGGAGATCGTCACCGACGGGTTCGTCGCCGATCCCGTGCGATGGCAAATCAGCACCTTGTGCCCGTACTGGTACTGCGCGGAGGCCGCGTTCGGACCCGCCAAGATGCCGGCTGCGACCGCGCCTCCAAGGATGGCGGTCACCGCGGTAGAAGCAAGCAGACGTGTCAGCCTCCGACCGCGAGGCCTTGACGGGGCGTACAGCGCGGAGGGTGCTGGTCCGTATCCCACCGGTGCTGCGCGGACACGAGCGGCCAACTCCGGATCGACGAGCACGAGTTCTGGACTGATCGGCTCCAACCCGTCCAGTCTCTCCCCTTCGATCATGCCTTGACCCCCTCGTGCAGATGTCGCTCGATGACTGTAACGGCTCTGGAGACTTTCCGCACAAGCGTTTCGCGGTAGTAGCGAGGATTTCCGACGAACTCTTCGCCGGCGGGCCGGGCGGCGAGCCGAACGCCTGCAACCGTTCCCGAGTCGATGGGGACCTCAGGAGCTCGGCGATCGGGGATCTTCCTCGGCGACGAGGTCGCCCTTCTCGCCGTGCTTCTCGATCACCGTGAAGCAAGGTTCTTCTTGGAGCACGCGCTCGTCAGTGTTCTGGTGACCGGGGGTCATCACGAATCGCTTCGGGTGCGCCCGCACCGCTTCGTATTCCTCGCGCGTGAGCCGGATGGCCGCAGTGCAGCGTTCGTCTTCGCACTCGCAGAGATACGGCGTCCGCTCCTCGCTTAGGCCGAGGTCGCCCGCCTTCTCCTCGAGGCTCTCGTTCGCGCGCCGGAAGGTCGCTTCGTTTTTCGCGGCTCGCTCTACCGATCGGCCCACCGACGAGAACTCCCCGCAAAGGCCAGGCAGAAACAGGGGTTCGCATTTTCTTGAGCGATCGCGGAGAATGCATGCCCTGTGGATGCGGCGAGGGATGAGCGGCGCGCGCGTAACGAGGCTCTCTTCCGCGAAGTCAATGAGCGGATCGAAGACGTGAGCTCCGACTTGGCGGACGAGAGCGAGCAAGAGGCATCGTTCGAAGTCGTCTGCGAGTGCGGCAGAGCCGACTGCACGGAGCTAATCGAGGTGACACGCGCGGAGTACGAATCCGTCCGCAGTGACCCCCGACGCTTCATCGTCGTCCCCGGGCACGAGCACACCGACACTGCACGCGTCGTCGAGCGAAACAGCGCCTTTTCTGTGATTGAGAAGCTGGAGAGGGCGGCCGAGATCGCAGTCGAGCAGGATCCCCGCTCCTAGCGAGGATCAAGCGGCGGTCGCTTTCCTCAAGATCGCGAGCGCCGAGCCGTGGTCCTTCGGGCTCGCCAGAGATCGCAGGTGGGAGACGAGGAGCGCAACCTCTTCGAGCGTCGCCTTCTCGTGCTCCTCGAGATACAGGCAAAGCCATCGGGCGGCGAAGCGACCGTAGCGCTCGGGCTGTTTGCGTGCGACCAGGGCCGTTAGGAGCGTTGAACTCGCGCCCGCGTCCTCCATCCCGGGCGAGCGACGCCTAGATCACCGTCAGGGTGTATTCCCGCGCACTCGCGCACGTCAGGTTCCCTCCACCTGAGTAGGTAGTAGAGCCATAACCGAGCTGCCGGGTTGTCGCCTTTGATAGGGAAGACGACAAGTTGATCGCGTCATCAGACTCGCGACCTCCTCGCGAAGAGTGGCGAGACGCTGGGGCGGCTGAATCACCGCCCCAGCGTAGATCTCCTCCCTCGCGGAAGTGGTGCTCTCTAGGGCGCCGGGAGTGGATCCGCGTTGGCGGAGTTGAAGGCCTGGACACCGGCCTGGCCGTCGCCGTCGAACGGCGTCGGCGGGCTGTTCGGGCCGAGACAGAAGTTGTCGTCGTTTGGGTCGGCGAACCAGCTCCCGATCCGGTTGAGATCGACCCGCTGGCGAACGCCGTTGACGAGCGTCGACGAGAAAGCCTCCTGCACGATCAGGCGGTAGGTGTTGTGAGCGTTACCGTGGGCATTGGTGGTGAAATCACCGATGTACTCGGCGGCCCCGAACGGCGCCCCCGCCTGCTCGAGCAGAACACGGTGAAGCTCGTATTCGGGGGAAGATGACGAGCCCTGATCCGGAAGACGTCGAAACCCCTCTTGTCGGCGGTCAGCGCGACGGCGACGTTCAGCCGGGCATCCGGCATGCAGGCCGCGAGCTGAGCCGACGAAGGGGTCAGCTTTAGGTGGATTCGCTCTAACTTGGGGGATCGCGCACGCAAGTCGCTCCTAGGTGCCACCGCTTACCCAAGCCTTCCTCGTTCATCTTTGCGCCCGTTTGTATCCGAGGTTTGCGCGGGCCTGTCGCGCGCCCCGCCCCAACGGCTAAGGAACCACGGTGACCCGTCCTCGGCCCCCGTGGCCCTTAGTTCGCTCGAAGAGCGGAGCCGGGTGCGTGACCCGGAATTGCGGCAGCTCGTGGCCACTTCCTCCCCCTCGAGAAGCTCCGGCTCCGTGTTCCTCGATGGCGGGCAGGCTACGTTTTGCCAGGCCGCCTGCGCCTCATCCCCCTTGGACGATTTCTCGGGACTGAGGAGAGTTCTCGGTGGCGGCGCCTTCAAGCGAGGGGGTCGAACTTGAGCTCGGCTCTTCTTCTTCAAGCCAGATACCGCAGCGCCGACAAGGTTCGCAGTGCAAGAGCTTACGCGGCAGATACGCCGCCACCGGCCATGGCTAATTTGACTTCCGGCCAGAGTCGCGGAAAGGTTCGAGGAGTACAAGAGATAGGCGCTAGCGGCACGCCTACGAAGGTAGGGGAGGTGTGTTGATGAGCCTGGCAAAGAACGTCTTGCTCGCGCTGGCAACCGCGGTGGGCGCGTGCGCCCTGGCGACTGGTGCGAGCGCGGGACCCTTCTTGGTGGCGCCCCTGACGACGGCCTCGGGGCCAAGCCCGTTCGCCGGTTGCACCGTCGGAGCGGCACCCGGGAGCGTGCTCTACCCGAACGCGGAGGAAGAGCCCTGGGTCGACGTCAATCCGACGAACCCGAATAACCTGATCGCGGTCTGGCAGCAGGACCGCTGGTCTGACGGCGGCGCCCACGGCCTCGTGACCGCCGTCACGCACAACGCCGGCCTGACGTGGACGCGTACGTTCCCGCACTTCAGCACCTGCGCGGGAGGCACGGCGCAGAACGGTGGCGACTTCGACCGCTCCTCCGATCCCTGGGTGTCGTTCGGGCCCGACGGAACCGCCTACCAAGTCAGCCTCTCGTTCAATGCGACGAACAATGTCAACGCCGTGTTGGCCAGCCGTTCGACCGACGGAGGCGACCACTGGAGCGAGCCGTGGACGATCCTCCGCGACTCGGGCGAGCGCGATGTGGCGTACGCGTTCAACGACAAGGAGTCCGTCACCGCCGACGCGCTCACGCCCGGCTACGCGTACGCCGCCTGGGACCGCTTCGTGACGCCGAGCGGCACCTCGCGGGCGAGCATCGAGGGCCTGATCCACTCGCGCTCTTTCCGCGAGCCGATCTGGTTCTCGCGCACGACCGACGGCGGCCTGACGTGGGAGCCGGCGCGGAACATCTACGACCGCAGTGAGTTCAACGGCACAATCGGCAGTCAGATCGTCGTGGCAAAGAACGGCGACCTGCTCAACTTCTTCGACGAGTTCTTCATTCACAAGAACGCGGACAAGTCGCGCGGCGAATGGATGTCGGTCATCCGCTCTACGGACAAGGGCGTGACGTGGTCGAAGGATTCGATCAAAATCGCGCCGAGCCGCGAGAGGGTTGCCTTCGATCCCGACACGGGGCGGAACATTCGCGCCGAGGGTGGGCTCCCCGAGGTGGCGATCGACCGGGCAAGTGGCGCGCTCTACGTCGTCTGGCAGGACGCGAGCTTCAGCGGCGTCGACGAGATCGCGTTCTCGATGTCCACCGACAACGGGCAAACCTGGTCGATACCGATCAAGGTCAACCAGACGCCGCGCAGCTCCACCGCCGCCAACCAACAGGCCTTCGTCGCCGGCGTTCACGTTACGCCGAACGGAACCGTCGCGGTTACGTACTACGACTTCCGGAACAACGACCCGAACGCGGGCGTGCCGACGGACTACTGGATCGTCCACTGCCACTCGGACTGCGCTAGCCCGGCGAGCTGGACCGGTAACGAGAACCGGCTCACGACGACGTCGTTCGACATTGAGCAGGCACCGGCTGCGCGCGGGCCGTTCGGCTACTTCCTCGGCGAGTACGAAGGCCTGACGAACATTGGCAACGCCTTCGTGCCCGTCTTCGTAGCTGTGAACAACGGCAACCCGGCTAACAGAACGGACGTTTTCTCAACGACCGCGGGCTGAACGAACCTCTGCGGGGGACCCGCGTCGGCGGGTCTCCCGCAGTCGAAGCCCAATCAGCAGGACGTTCGGTCGAATGCCGGCGGCTGTCCACACGCCCTCCGCAGGCGACGCCGCAATCGAGCCGCTCCCTAAGCTCCTCCTCACCCTCGACCTTCCGGCCGGATCGCTGGTCGGGGTCGCTGGCGAGCGCTACCACGAAACGGCGCTCGAGCAGACGATCGCACTGGATGAAGGCGCGATCCCATTGCACGGAGACGACGAGTGTCGGGTCGATCCGAATGCGATCAATCGGCCTCGAGCCGACCTCCCAGGGGTAGGGGTGGGACCAGCACGCTCGAACGCCGCCACATCCCGCTGAGAGTCGTTCCCGAAAAGCCGTCCGCGGCAAGAGCTTTTGACCCCCCTTGGCTTCGAGGGAGCTGTCGCTTTTGGCGGAACTGCGACAGGCTCTCGAAGGACCGCGAAGAGCGACTCCTTGAACTCGCTCGTACCGCAAGCTACCTTCGCCGTGCCCCAGAAAAACCCGAGGAAAGGGGAGCTCGCATGCTTCGCGGCGTCCTCCACTACATCGGCCGGCACCATCTCGCGCTGCTGGCGCTCTTCTTCGGCCTTGCCGGAACCGCATTCGCCGCCACGAACAGAATGCTGCCGCCGAACAGCGTCGGCACGAGGCAGGTGATCGACCACTCGCTCCTCAGCCGGGACTTCAGGAAAGGCCAGCTTCCGCACGGCCCCCAGGGGCCGCAAGGGCCGGCAGGCACGCCGGGCGCGTCCGCCACCAAGCTCTGGGCGGTGGTTGGCAGCAACGGCAAGTTGGCTCGGGCTTCGGGCGTCACTTCCGCGTTTCGCTACGGCGGGTCCCCCAGATACGCCGTCGACTTCAAAGGAGACGTGAGCAAGTGCGCATACATCGCCGCGATCGGCGAAGCGCGCCCGGGCTTTAGCGCCGGCAACGGGCAGGCTTCGGCGATCGCGGACCCGAGCTCCGCGAATCGCGTCAACGTCTCGACCTACAGCGGCACGGGCATCCCCGCGGATCACGCGTTTCACCTCGCTGTCTTCTGCTAATTCGGGGCCCCCGCTCGGGGAGGGCCGCCCCAAGGCGACCCTCCCCTCCGTGCGTCAATCTTCTGCGGCGCTCGCTATTTCTTGAGTCCCACGCTCGACTCGAAGGGCTGTGGGATATTGAGGCGCCCGTCCGACCAGGCCACGTAGAAGGCCGAACCCGTGGCCGGGCCTGCGGGCGTCAGTGAGACGTAGTTGTCGGTGTAGTCGCCGAAGTTCGGGACGATGATCGAGCTAACCGCATTCCAATCAGAGGTCGCGTCCGTGACCTTGGAATTGAACTTCGGCGTGCTCGTCAGGCGAGGATTCAGACCGAGGCTCGCGAACACGTCCGTCTGCGCGCTGCTCGGCGCCAACCGGCGGTCATACCAGGAGACGTTCAGCAAACCATTGCTGTCCGCGTTCCGAACCGCCGGCAGGAAATGCAAGGCGGCGCCGGTGTCGTTGTTCAGCTTCACAGGCGTTGACTGGACCGGCGCGAGCGACCCGAGGTTGAAGCTCTTCAGGTAGATGTCGCCGAGCGGGTTTTGTCCGGCGTCATTCCAGACCATGCTCACCGTCCCCGCGGTCGTGCTGACCGCGATCCGCGGGAAGTCGTTCCCGGGGAAGCGGTTGTAGCCGGGGATGAACGCCGCCTCGAGCGAGGTGATGTCAACCGTCTTGGTGGCTGCCGGGCCCGCGCAAGGCGAGGTCGGCGTCAGCGTCAGGCAGGAGAGGGGGATGAAGTTCATCACGTTTTGGGTTGTTTCAGCCCCGCAGTTAAAGAGGCCGGTCACCCAGTCGTGCTCGAAGGCAACATAAAGATCGCCTGTCTTCGGGTCTACGGCTGGGTATGCGCCCTCGTTCTCACAGAAGTTCGGATCGCCGGGAGCGACGACGAAGTAAGGCGCAGCGGCCGCACCGGTCCCGCTGATGCTTCCATCGCTTCCGTTATGACAGGTCGGAGTTGCCGGGCTGCTCAGGTCGCAGACAGCAGTTTCGATCACGCCGCTAAAGCCGGTGCTCGGGCCAAACTCGGTGTAGGACATGTGCAGCCGGCCACGAGCCTGGTCGATCGAGAGGAAATCCTTGTCCAGGAAGCTGCAGAAGGTGAAGCTGTCGACGGTCTGGCAATCCGAACTGATCGCGGCCACGATCGGCTGCCCGCAGGCGAGCGTTGCCGTCGAACCCGATCCGGTCACCTTGCAGGCCGTTATGGACAGCGCATTCTCGGGGACATTGAACGGGATGAAGATGTTGCCGATGTAGAAGTAGGTCGAGCCGCCGGCCGTGTACGCCTCGACGCTGGGATCGCCTTCGATCAAGGACGTGGCACAGTTGGCATTCGGCAGGCCGCCCAGGTCAGTGAAGGTCTTCCCCCCATCGGTTGAGAAACCGAAGCCGGTCAACTCCTCTTTGTTATTCGGCGAGCCGCAAGGAGCGAAGAACCCGGTGGCATCGTTCCAGGCTTCGACTACATAGCGTCCAGAAGCGGCAATCGAGGTCTCGGATTGCCCATGAATCCGCACGCCGGACGGAGTCACATCCTCGGCCAGATTGGCCGCGTTTACATTGGAGCTGAAGTTGAAGGTACCCGTGTTCGGCCCCGTCGCTGCGTTGCCCGTGTTCGGCGCCGCAGTTGCTTTGGCCGCGGCGGAGCCGTTTTGCTGGGGGCCGAAGCAAAATATCTGTGCGCCGGCCGAGGCTTGCCGATCTTTGCCCAGCCGGTCGCAGAGCGGGTTCGGCTTGACGAAGCCTGACGCTGCCCCCGCGAGTTGAGGAGACGCGGCTGTGTCGATGAGCAGCGCCAAGACGCTAATCAGGAGTAATCGAGTGAAGTGTGCCGCCAGGCTCTTCTGGAGGAGGCGGCACCTCTTTGGTTCTTCCGCGAGCATGGTTTTGCTCCCCCTTAGAGAGCCATGTCGACTCGTCTTGAGGGCATGGCTCTTCACTTGTCGGAAGGTGTAGCTAGATGGTTCGTCTGCACGAAGAGCGTGATAGGCACCACTCCTTCCCCGGCGGAAGTGGACCCGTGCCCCAGCACGAACCGCAGACGACCGCTACCGACCGTCTAACCCTTTATGGACGAGGCCTCATGCCTCTCCCCAAACAGCTATTTCTCCCCAGCTGCGCGAATGCCAAACTTCCGTGGGGCTTCGGGGAGATGCGCCGCGACGAGCTTCTCTTGCGTGCTTCGCGGCTGGGCGCACCCGCGGCGCATGCTCGACGTTCTAGCTGTGCGAGCTCCTGGTCTCCCTGTTCCCCGGGGCCGGCTTATGGGGGACGGCCGCGTTCTCCTTGGCGGCATCGGCCAACGCCAACCCCGGCAACCCGAGCGCTCCAGCCGGCAGCAGACGCGGTTTGCGCCCTGCCAAGCGTCCGCCAATGGATCCGTCAACGCGAAACCGATGGGACCGCGGTTGTCGCAACTCCGCCAAAGGGCGACAGCTACACACTCCGACACGAGCAAAGCGAACGCCTCGTCGTTGCTCCACCGGCACGGATTGACTGTTACGACGAGGGGCCTGGCGGAGGCCGAACCGAGACGGTAACGCAGGCGGAGGTGAACCGTTTCACGCGGTAGCGAAGCTTCTAAGCGGACGCGCTGGTCGGCCGCCGAGCTTCAGCAAGTTCACGTTGCCAGTACACGATCGCCCGTCGATTTGCTTCAAGCGGCTCGGGGCCTGAGTGCTGCTCATGCAGTCGCTGACGCTCGACGATCAACACGTCGAGCGTCTTCTCAATTGCCTCGACGGGCAGGCGCGTCTGCCTACTGCCATACATGGCTTCTCCTGACCCACGCGCAGCCTCCGCACGAGCTCGTCTGCCCACAATCCGGACGCTAGTCGTACTCGCTGCTGCGAGCGCCATCCCGGAGTACAGGATTTGGCCCCCAGAAAGGGGAGCCTGTACACCGGACACTCCGCCCAGCGCCCGGCCTGTCGCAGAATGCGGGAAGCGCGACGCCAGCGGCACTCCTTGCCGCTTCCGGGGCCTTGGCGCGGCTCCTTTCCGTTTCACTCATTAGCTCTACTATCCGCTACCGACGTAAGCGAACTATCAGGCCGCTCCCAAATCGACCTGCTGAACCACAACGACGCTCTCCGCGGGATCGTGCCGCCGCCCGAGGGCCGGGCTCGCGAGCGCGCCCGGCCCTCCCCGCGCAAGCCTCCTGGCCGGCGATAGCTGGCCGCGCTCCGACGCGAGCGGAAGCCGACCCGGCCCGACTAGCTTGGCGCAGCTAGCGCCATGAGCAAACCAGAGTACGCCGAGCTCCGCGCGGGAGCTGCTGTCGCTCTTTGGCGGAACTGCGACACGCTGCCTCTGAGGCAGTGATCAGGTCATAGCCTCGGTCCGCCGCAGCGGCTGAGACCTTCGCTCGCGCCCGAGCGAGCGCCGGGTTATGCACAGCGGCCACCGTGCCCTGTGGGTTCCTGTGGACGGGCGACACGAGGTTTTCGCTCTTAGCGGGCCGCGTGTGGCGCGGCCTGTGGATTGTCGCTCCGCTCACAGCAAGAACGCGCTAAAAACCCCGCTCGAGTCGCAGTCAATTCGCGCGCTCGCCCAGATTCTCCCCTCCTCTCAGGTGTCCGGCGACGGAAGCCGCAGCCGCGCCGGACACCCCCTTTCTCATATGCGCTCCCGCGCTGCTGAGCCCCGTTCCGCTCGCAGTGGTCACAAGACCCGCTTGCCGCCGAGCGTAGAAGCTGGTGTCGCGGAAGAGCCGAAAGACGACGCCCAGGTCGGCGTTCGCGAGTAGGACGGGGCGCACGGGATCACTGAGGGAGAGGGGGATCAGCAGTGCCCGTTACAGCCGTTTCGCCCACGCCCCGTCACGCCTTGCTAGTGCTGGCACGGTTATCGGCGCGCTACCCCCTCCCCGGTGCCGGCTCGCGCCCGAGCATTGCGGCCCACGTATGCGCGCAGGCGGCGCGCAAGCTGGTCGTGGCCGCCTTGCCCTGGCGCGCGGCGGAGGACGAGCCGTTGCTGTCGCGGTACGACCTCCTGGACATCCGACACCGGAACGACAAGCGTGCGGTTGCGGAGAACGCCGCCCCGGACGAGGAGCTCATCGGGTCGATCGAGCCGCGCGCCGAACCGAACCGCCTCGACCAAGCCGAGACTCCCGGTCGGCGCGTCGACCCTGAAGCCTTCGCAGCGGCAAAGCCAATAGTCGTGATCCCAAAAGAGGGGCCGGGGAAACTCGAGGTGGCGAGACATCAGCACACTCCTTGCTCCGAGAACGACAGGTCCTGCTCAGTCGAAGGAGTAGGAGCGCGAAGCTGGTCTGCGCGAGTGGTTGCAGCAGCCAGGAACGACTACTCTCGCTGTGGCACGTGAAGGGTAGCGCGATCACGCAGCTGATGGTGGCGAACAGTCCAGCAGCCAGACGTTTACCCCGCGCGAGGCAAGATCGCGCTCGGCTAGCTGGAGTTCCGCGACGGCCGCCCGCTTGGGGCGGCCGTCGACGGTCCTGAGTCGTTCGAGCTAGCCGCGGACGAGCTCTTCCTCGCGCTCGTCGAACACGATCTCGGGCTCGGGCTCCGCTGCCTTGTGCGCCGCCGAGACGAGGCGGATCCGCTCAGCCTCGAGCTCGGTCTCGCGCCGCTCGCGCTCCCATTGCTCACGCTCGTGCTTTGACCCGCACATGCTGTGCCTCCTTTCGCGTGCCCGAGACACGGTAGCGCGTCCGCCGACCCGCCATGATGCGGCGCCACCAGGAGCACGGACACGTCGCTCTTCCCCCACCTCAGCTGTGAGGGGAGTGCGGTCCAACCCGTTCTTACGTGGGTGGGCTCGCCGCCGCGATCGAACTTGCGCTCGAACTCGATGAGGACAACCGGCGCCGCTGCGTCGAGCGCATGGCGGGCCGCGGTGGCGCGTCGCGACGCCTACGGGTGGACGGAGCAGGACCTCGCACGATTCCTAGCTTTCACCAGCGAAGACGAGCTACGGGAGTGGGCACCTGAAGGAGGCCCATACATTGGGCTAGAGGCTGCGGAGGTATTTCGAATCGCATTCAAGTCTAGGCAGGACGTCGATGTCGTCTACGTGAACGCTGCGAATACCGAGGGCAAGGTCTTCGTGATCCCGCGCGAGGCCTTTCCCTCGGCCGGGTGACATTGCCGAACACTGGCCCACACGACGGCTTCTTCCCTGCACTGCTGCTTCACCCGCGACCACATCACGACATCTTTGATCGAACCGCGCTGCTTCACGTAGGCGCGCAATAAGCCCTCTTCGTTGAATCCAGCCTTTGTCGCGATCCGCGCAGAAGCCTCGTTTCCCGGAAGCATCATCAATTGCAAACGGACGAAGCCGAGGCTGTCGCCCCAGTCGGACACGAGCGCGAGCGCTCGCGTGGCGAGTCCGCGGTTCCGAAATGGTGCCGCCATCCAATAGCCGATTTCCGCGACCCACGATTCCCTGGCGAACAACCCGATTGCGCCTGCTAGGGCGCTCGTCTGCGTCTCTGTGATCGCAAACTCCGCATTTCCCTTTGCCCATCCTGCACTGGTCGATTCGATCCAAACTCGAGCGTGCTCCTCTGTGTAGTCCTCCGGGATCTGCGTCGTCCAGCGGACGATTTCCGGGTCGCGGCACGCGAGAGTCACCTCCGGTACGTCGCCGGGCGTCAAAGGCCGGAGCGTCACCGTGCCGTCCGAAAGAGGAGGCGCGGGCGGACTTACCTTCATGTTCGGACGATACGCGCCGCGTCGAGGGACATTCCGGAACACTCGCCCAGGCGAGGTTGAAGTTCGTCGTGATCGGCGTCGGTGTGCCTCTGCTGGAACACCTGATCAGGCGGCTAACCTCGGCGCATGGAGTGGTGGACATGGCTCCTGATCTCGCTCGGCACTTTCCTTGCGATCTACGCCTCGTTCCTCGCCTGGCTGGTGAGCCACGGCCGCAACGAGGACGCACGTGCGCTTGCAACGTTCATTCCCGACTGCATCGTGCTCGTGACGCGCCTTGCGCGCGATTCCCGCGTGCCACGGCGTCGCAAGCTGTTGCTGATCGCCCTCGTCGCCTACCTCGCCCTGCCATTCGACCTCGTCCCTGACTTCATCCCGGTGGCCGGACAACTCGACGATGCGATCATCGTTGCGCTCGTCCTCCGTCACTTCATCAGAGCGGGCGGCGAACCGATGATGCGCGAACTCTGGCCGGGCCCAGAACAGTCTCTTGCTTTGATCCTTCGACTGGCCCGGCCCGGTGGCTCCCAGCCCGAACCGGACGCGATTGGGTGACATTCCCGCACTCTGGCCCAGGCTGAGTAAGAGCCGCCCGAGACGCTTCAAGAGCCTCGGGGCAGGGCAACTAACGTCGACATGGCACGCCCCGACCCTGGGCCGGACATGAAGCGGCTTGCCGATGAGTTCGTCGGCTTGATGCGGGAACTCGACTGGCAACTCGACTATTCGGAGCAGAGCG
>Ga0137404_10001925_pt1 | contig 13671 bp, 10 predicted proteins | sample CZOMad2_1_16fung_FD_108285 | JGI IMG/M metagenome (GOLD analysis project Ga0137404, IMG submission 108285) | Vadose zone soil fungal communities from Angelo Coast Range Reserve, California, USA - CZOMad2_1_16fungal (Illumina Assembly) | ecosystem: Environmental > Terrestrial > Soil > Vadose...
GGGTTTCGAGATCGGGAACCACAGTTGGACCCATCCCGCTTTCTCCGTACCAAGAGATGCAGCCAGGCTCCCCGCTGAATTGGCACTGGTTGAACGTGAGCTGCGCAGGGTTGGCGTTCCTCGACCAATCAGCTTTGCCTGGTGTGGGAATGTTTTTGGTCCAGAGGCGATACAGCAATTGGCCGAGCTGGGTTACAAGCTCGCGCGTCGTGGTATGCAGCCCGAGGTACCTTACGGCAAGGTAGAAGTTGGCCCTACCTTTGATCCCAAAAAACACCACCCGTTGCTGATCCCAACCACCGGTGACGCTTATCCTGGTTGGACATTGGAGTATTTTCAGCGAGTCGTCGAACGCGCTCAAAGCGGTCAGATCGTTGTGTTGCAGTTTCACGGCGTACCCGATCCTCATCCCTGGGTGAATACCTCGCCTGAGCGCTTTCGGGAATATATGAACTACCTAAAACAGAATGGGTTTCGGGTAGTAGCTATTAGAGACGTGGAACAATTCTTACCCAACACTCTCCCCAGAGACCTGCTTCTCACAGCTCCATTCTTAGGCCCTCCGCAAATAAAAATGGTATTGCCCACTGAAGTGGAAGCTACTCGAGCCGAGATGTTGTATTGGCTCATAAACATGATCCACTACCATCATTACACACCAGAGGAACTTGCAAAGGTTACGGGCCTTGGCGCCGATACACTGAAGAATCGCGCGCACGAACTCGGGCTTGACGAGAGTCCACCGCCTGAACCCAACACGACTGAAAAGAATATCCGTGTGCTAGCCTACCCAGGCGGACGGCACCCGCGAATTGGTTTCCAGGAAGGAGCCATCCTTCCGCAGCGTGGTACAAAGGCCAGCATTTTCTTGCCTTGGGATCCGGCCAGTTATGTGGTTATCGATCTTCCAGAGGCCATCTTCAGCAATCTCGGCCTGACTTTCCTAGCGCACACGGACGTTCTTACCATTTGGGACAAGCGAAACATTTGGTTAGAGAACGTCGACTGGAATCCTAATCCCGAGGGCGGTTTAAGCGGCAGTCGCGTGCTTCCCAATAAGATCGTGTTTGGCGCGTCGGTTCTACCATCACCGCAGCAGGTCGATATGGAGCTGTGGCTGCGAAACGATTCTCCTGAAAAGCTCGTCGGTTTGCGCACACAGATTTGCACAATGCTTAAAGGTGCGCTGGACTTCAACAGCCAGACTAATGACAACAAGATTTTCCGCAGTCCGGTGTGTGCCGTCAGATCACTGAAAGGGGGCCGCTGGATTTTGATGGCTTGGGATCGATGCGGGCGCGCGTGGGGCAATCCTCCCGTGCCCTGCATGCATGCCGATCCGGTATTGGCGGACTGCCTTCCGGGACAGACGGTCAGAGTACGTGGACGGCTATGGTTCTATCAAGGTGACGATATTAACAGTGAGGTCGAACGTGCACAGCAAACATTTGCTGCTCTGCCGGTTGGCGGATAGAAAAGGATAATGACCACCCAGCATGTCAGAAAACCCCGTCGCGTCTTTATCAAGGACAGCAGTCAACGCGGAATCCTGGTAGTGGCCTAATCTGGTTTTCTTTGTGCGTCCTCCGTGCTCTCTGGGTCTCTGTGGTAGAAAATGGTCCAAAACGATCCCCACCACAGAGACACAGAGAACACAGAGGTTACACAGAGACTTGGAAATTAGGCCACTACCTGTGAGTTGAATGGAGAGGTTACCTACGATCTGGTTGACTATTACGGAGAGAAAACAGGACAAATCGGAGTTCAGGTCCACGTGGGACCACCAATGCGAGTGGAGTTTCGGGATCTGGAGATCAAAGAGCTGCCGTAGCACGTGGGCTCGGACAAAAGACTGAATGACTTTTCATCTGCCTTCTCCGGTTTTGTCGTTCGATGCCGGCGCTGAGGATTAGGAGACGATGATATGAGCGAGGGCAAACCTCCTATGTTCCTGTCCAGGCGAGACCTACTGAAGCTGATCCCGCCGAGTGTGGCCGCCTGGGTATTCGCGCCTACGATTTGGACCAAAGCGACGCAAGTCGCTTCGGTTCGCATGATTATGCCGCGTAGCGCTGTGGCTGACGATGGGTTGCCCACCAGCGACGAAAAGAAATGGCTCGGGGAGTGGATTTGGGAGTCAAGCGGTGTAGGCCCGCCTGGCGGTCCTTCACCCATGAATCTGTTTGTTTACTTTCGCAAAGCCTTTGACCTTGATCAAGGTGTTGACAAGGCATTAGCTCACATCAGTGCCGACAGCCGTTACAAGCTCTACGTAAACGGACAATACGTCGGCCGCGGTCCTGCGCGCTTCGATCCAACATGGCAATACTACGATGAATACAATATCGAGACCTTGCTTCGCCCCGGCAGGAACGTTATTGCCGCATTAGTTCATTTCTATGGACAACCCACGGGCTGGTACATGATGGGGCGACCGGGCTTCCTTTTCGAGTGCAGATCACAGCGTACCGGCGGAGCGTCATCGGTGCTGAAAAGCGATGCCACCTGGAGATTTCTGCGAGCGCCCATGTGGGCCCAGCAGGTCCCGCGAGTGAGTGGCGCGCTCGGCTTTACGGAGCTCTATGACGCCAATAAGGAAATCGAAGGTTGGAACCTCCCGGATTATGACGATTCGCACTGGAGCGAAGTCCATGTCATTAATCGTCTTTCCGGTGACAACGTCCCGATGATGGATCCCTATCCCTGGGATAACCTGGTACCGCGTGACATCCCCATGCTCATGGAGAAGGAGGTTGCGCCGGCTCGAATAACGATGGTTGGAGAAGTTATGAACCTGCTGCCCGGGGCAGCCCCTTCGGTTGCCCATCAAATGAGCGAGGAGACTCCGGGCCCGTTGAAGAACTGCACGGTAGAGAATGCGGAATCCTTAACCTCTGAAGGGAACGGCAAGGTTGTGATCCGCACCACACCACCTGATGTTAACTACCCGAATAGCTACAGTGCAGTTCTGGTGCTCGACTTCGGCCGCGAAGTAACCGGGTACCCACGCATAGAGCTGGAAGGAATGACTGGTGGCATTGTTGATATGGGCGTGTGCGAAAGTTTGGCCGACGGGCGCGTGACCCCAACTCGTAACGGTCTGCACTTCAACCGCTTCCTCATGAGAGATGGTCCCCAACGCTGGGAAGCTTTTGAATGGGACGGATTCCGTTATCTCCAATTAACAGTCCGAAACTGCCCCAAGCCTATTAAGCTCAAGAAAGTTGCCGTCAACTTCACTTCATATCCGGTGGGGAATCGCGGTTCCTTTCAATCGAACGACTCAATGTTGAATAAGATATGGGAAGCCTCTCGCTACACGGTACAGCTCTGCATGCACGATGCCTACGAAGACTGTCCCAATCGCGAGCAGCGGCAGTGGGTTGGCGACGCGTATGTCGAGACGAAAGTCAACTATTCCGTTTTCGGCGATACCAGGCTGGCAGCCAAGTTTCTTCGGCAGATCGCGCAATCCCAACGTTCGGACGGAATCGTCATGATGTTCTGGCCGGGAGATGGCATGGGCGGCGAGTTGAGCCGGCTCAACATCAAGGATTTCGTGCTGCACTGGATTAGCACAATCTGGGAGTACTATCGGTTCACTGGTGACCATGAGATGGTTCGGGAGCTCTTTCCCAACATTGTGAAAGCGTTAGGATGGTTCGAAAAACGTATTGATTCCGACGACCTGCTCTCCAATATCACACCCTGGGTCTTTGGGGATTGGGCACCCATTGACAGGCGCGACCGGAACACCATTATGAACGCGCTCTATTACAACGTCCTGCAGGAGTCTGCCCAGATGGCCACGCTGGTGGGCGAGGAGCGGACTTCACGCAAGTACCACGGCTTGGCCGAGCGAACCAAGGTGGCGATCAACAAGCATCTTTGGGATGAGCGCCGGGGGATTTACGTGGACGCGAACGTCGAGGGCGTGATGTCGCGCCGCGTGGGCCAGCAGGCGAACGCTATGTGTTTACTCTACGACATCGCCACACCCGAAAAGCGTCCTCGGATACTTTCCTTTATTTTCGATCAAGAACGGATCAAACTCACTGACAAATACAATCCGGCGAAAACAAGTTTTGATGAGGAGAAGGACGCGGTGCAGGCCCAACCCTTCTTTATGCACTGGGTGAACGCAGCGCTGGCGCATATCGGCGAGTTCGACCGAATGGTCCAATTGATTCGTTATTTGTGGGGAAAGATGATCGAGGCAGGCGCGACCACCATTTGGGAGCTCTGGAGTCAGGAGGCTAGCGAATGCCACGGTTGGTCGGCCACGCCTGCTTACGATTTGATGACTTACATCCTGGGGGTTCGAGGGGTAACAGCGGGCTTTCACGAATTTGCCGTCGAACCACATCCGGCTGGGCTCGAATGGGTTCGGGGCGTTTACCCTTCGGTGAAGGGAGACATTCCAGTCTCCTGGCGTTCTTCGGTGGAAGAGTTTCGCATCGAGGGCAGCCTACCGGCAGCAACTAAGGCATCTGTGTTGATTCCTCTGCGGAATGGAAAGAACGCCTCTCTGGTCCAGCTCAATGGCAATGCAGTGTGGAGAGGTGGAGCGGTTTTAAGAGGGGTGGGGGTAAAAGCAGAAAAAAACGGCATCCGCGTTGGGCTCGATCGGCAAGGCAGCTACAAGATCGTAGCCCGGTACTAGCTGTGCCAATCCTGCGTTGCGATCACCCTGTTAGGGGTGAGATGTTTATAGACCTGAACATCGGAAAATACCGTGCGCCGTTCGGAGGAGCGGAATCAACTACATCTTTAGCACGCAAGTACATTCCGCTCCTCCGAACGGCGCCGGAGGGATTCGAGCCACGAACTATAAACATCTCACCCCTACCGGGGTGAAAACCGAAGCTCTAAGAACATGTCAGCTTGTGCTTTTCCCCATTAGACTTTTTCGCAGACTTGCGGGCAGTCACCCTGTCATTTCGTTACTTTTGTCACCGTACTCTAGAGACAGGACACAAGAAAAGTTCACTCAGTAACCCTCATTGGACGAGCCGACTTGGGAGGTAAGCATGGAAACGAATCTAACAAACCGCGTGGCCGTCGTCACCGGCGCTGCCCAGGGTATTGGAGAGGCCATCGCCCTCCGGCTTGCCGATGCAGGCGCCGATGTTGTCATCGTAGATCTCAACCTGCCCCTTGCCGAAGCGGTCTCGGAACGTATTCGCGCTCGAGGCAGGAGATCGGCAGCTGTTCGTTGCGATGTATCGCAAGCTCCTGATGTGGCTCAGATGCGAGATCGCGTGTTGCGCGAATTCGAAAAGGTCGAGCTTCTAGTGAATAATGCAGGAATTCCAGGGAAGAATGCACCGTTGGTCGAGGTGAGCGAGGAGGAGTGGGACCAAGTCATGGCGATTGATCTGAAGAGTGTGTTTCTTTGCTCGAAGGCGTTTCTGTCGCAGATGATCGAACGCCGGTATGGCAAGATTGTGAACGTGGCGTCGATCGCCGGCAAGGAGGGAAATCCTAATCTGGCAGCCTACTCCGCAGCCAAGGGTGGAGTGATCGCTCTGACTAAGGCGTTGGCAAAGGAGGTTGTCGGTTCAGGAGTGCACGTTAATTGTGTGTCTCCGGCCGTGATCGAAACTCCGATCCTGAAGAAGATCACTGCGCAACAAATTGAGTATATGACCGTCCGAATTCCCATGGGCCGCCTGGGCCGCCCAGAAGAGGTTGCAGCGGTTGTTCACTTTTTGGCTTCTGATGATGCCAGTTTTGTTACCGGCCAGTGTTACGACGTGAGCGGGGGCCGCGCTACTTATTGAACTAAACTTGGTTGGTGAAGAGGGCGGAGGATTGTTCGGGATCGCTTGTTGTGTAGGGTTGGTCGTCACATAGCTTTGATGTAGTTCAATGGCATCGTCGTCTGCGGGAGAGGGCTGCAAAGTTCTCATGAGGCTCAAGGACAAAGTAGCGATTATTACAGGCGCCGGTTCTGGCATTGGTCAGGCCACAGCCGAGCTCTTCGGCGAAGAGGGCGCCAAAGTCGTCGTGGTGGATATCGATGGAGAAGCGGGTCAGGCGACGGCTCAGAAAATTCGGGACCAGCGAGGTTCGGCACACTTCGTTCAGGCAGACATCTCGAAAGAGAACGACGCGCGGAAGATCTCCACGGAAACCGTCAAGACTTATGGCGGCATCGACATCCTGGTTAACAATGCCGCGACCTTCGTGCTCAAGGGATTCGAGGCTACGGTCGAGGAATGGGGCCGCTCAACAGCTACTAACCTGGTAGGCACGGCGCTGGTGACGAAGTATGCAGTCGACCACTTGAAACAAAGTAAGAAGGGGGCGATTGTTAACCTGGGTTCGATCTCTAGCTTTGTCGCCCAGCCGAATTTCTTCGCGTATAGCTCAACCAAAGCTGCGATTTTGCAAATGAGCCGTAACATGGCGTTAGACCTCGGCCCTTACAACATCCGCGTTAATTGCGTCTGCCCCGGTACGATCTTGACGCCTGCTTCCTTCCGTCATATTGAGAACACAGGTCTAACTCTTGAGCAGTTCAATGCAGAAGAAGGCGCCAGGACCTTCCTCGGTCGAGCTGGTCAGCCGCGGGAGGTGGCTTGTGCAATTCTCTTCCTGGCTTCTGATGAAGCTTCGTACATCACAGGTACCTCTTTAATCATCGATGGTGGATACACCGCCCAGTGAGGCGTCGACAAAGCTGCCGTATAACGCTGCCTCAAGGCAGACAGTCCCTTTGGCTCCTATAGCAGCTCGTGCCAGGCGACGCATCATGCACCGCCTCCTGCCATATCTGTTTCTCCTCTTCATCATCGCCTTTCTGGATCGTGTCAACATTAGCTACGCGGCACTTGAGATGACCAAAGACCTCGGTTTCACAGCCGAAGTCATGGGCTTCGGTGCCGGCATCTTCTTTCTTGGCTACTTCCTTCTGGAGATTCCGGGCACCCTTCTAGTCGAGATATGGAGTGCGCGAGGCTGGATCGCACGCATCATGATCTCCTGGGGTATCCTGGCGATTTTGATGGGCTTCATCAAAACCGCCAATCAGTTCTATTGGCTCCGCTTTCTACTCGGGGCAGCCGAAGCAGGCTTTTTCCCTGGAATAATCGTCTACCTGGGTCATTGGTTCCGGCACGAGGATAGGGCTAAGGCGATCTCCATGTTCATGGCAGCCATACCACTCGCGAACATTATCGGATCGCCTGTCTCGGGTCTTATCCTCGGAGTCAACTGGTTCGGACTGGCAGGTTGGCGCTGGGTCTTCATCCTGGAGGGCGCACCAGCCGTTATTGGCGGCATTGTCACGATCTTCTATCTGACAGACTGGCCGCACCAAGCCAAGTGGCTGCCGGCTGATGAATGCGACTGGATCACAAGGGAACTCGACCGAGAGAAGCAGGCTGTGCACTCGTACCGTATTTGGGAAGCGTTAAGGCACCGTGAACTCATATTACTAGTAATGGCTTACTTCTTTGCCGTCACAAGCGCGTACGGTTTTGTTTTTTGGCTGCCCACTATTGTGAAGAAAGCATCGGGAGTGTCCAACTTGACAGTGACCTTGATCACGGCGCTGCCTTATTGCTTTGGGCTGATCGCAATGCTGCTGATGGGCTGGTCATCTGATCGAAGTGGAGAGCGACGGTATCACACGGCACTGCCGATGATAGCAATTAGCGTTGGACTTCTTCTGAGCGGTATGCTGCAGAACAGCGTTGTCTTAATGGTCGCGATGTTATGTCTGGCGGCCGCTGGCATCAACGGCTACCTTCCGGTTTTTTGGTCCTTGCCAACGAGGTTTTTGACAGGATCTGTGGCGGCTGTGGCAATTGGCCTGATCAACTCAGTGGGAAATCTCGGGGGGTTCGTCGGCCCATACGTCGTCGGGTACGTGAACTCGGCGACTAACTCTTTTTTCGGAGGTTTACTTTATCTATCTATGTCCGCGCTCGTCGCAGCCGGTCTAATTCTCAAACTTGGACATGAAGAAAGTGGTGAGCTGAACACCGCGTTGCATCCTCCCGCTCTTAAGAACAAATAATGCTTGAAGGTCGAAACTATGGCTGAGAGTCCGCTGCTCCAGGCCAGCAACATCACCAAGTCTTACGTGGGTGTGCACGCGCTCAAGGGCGCTTCGTTTGAGTTGCGAGCCGGCGAAGTCCATGCGCTGATTGGCGAGAACGGCGCGGGCAAGTCCACGCTCATCAAGATCATTACCGGCGCGGTCAAACCTGACGGTGGGGCGATAGAGCTTGACGCGCAGACGATTACGCACAACTCTCCGCGCGTTGCAAAGCAGCTGGGCATTGCCGCCATTTACCAGCAGCCCGCGCTATTTCCAGAACTGACCGTCGCGGAAAACATCGCTCTCGGTCTGGAGCAGGCCGCAATGTTGGGCCGCGTTGACTGGCAGGCTCGCCGCCGCTGCGCCGCCGAGCTTCTATCGCACGTAGGGGCGAGGATTGACGTGGATACGTATGCGAGGGACCTCACAATGCCGCAGCAGCAATTGGTGGAAATAGCGCGCTCTCTTGGGGCCAGGGCCAAAGTCTTAATCATGGATGAGCCAACCGCCTCACTCTCCGAAGAGGATACGCAAAACCTCTTTCGCGTAATTCGCCAATTGCGCGTGTCAGGAGTCGGCATCATTTATATTTCGCACCGGCTGGAAGAGTTGCCCGTGATTGCAGACCGCGTGACGGTACTTCGCGACGGGTGCACGATTGACACGAGGCTGATGTTGGAGGTGAATCGCCAGCAACTAATTCAGTTGATGGTCGGGCGCGAATTGTCCGCAGTCTTCCCAAAGAAAGAGGTCGCGTTAGGCGACGTAGTTTTAGAGCTTCGACAGTTCGGTTGTGGCGAGGCGAGTATCAAGAACATCAACTTGACGTTACGCGCCGGAGAGATTGTCGGCTTGGCCGGACTCGTCGGCGCCGGACGCACGGAACTGGCGTGCGCAATCTTCGGATTAACCCAGGCAGATGATGGGGAGAGTCTGCTGCATGGCAAGCAAGTCCAAATCGAAAGTCCGTCGCAGGCCATCAAGCTCGGCATCGCTTACTTGCCTGAAGACAGGCGGCGGCACGGAGTCATTCTTGATATGCAGATCGCGGCCAACATTACCTTGGCCTCTCTCGATCGCCTCTCCCACCACGGGGTGATGGATTTTGAGCGCGAGAAGCAACTGGCAGCAGACTACACGCAGCGATTGGGCATTAAGACGCCGGCGATTTTCTTCCCCGTCGGCACGCTCTCTGGCGGCAACCAGCAGAAGGTCGCGCTCTCGCGCTGGCTCGTCAGAAAGCCTTCGGTGCTCATTCTAGACCAGCCGACGCAGGGGATTGATGTGGGCGCTAAATCGGAGATTCATGCCCTGATGACTGAACTGGCCGCTCAGGGCGTCGCTATTCTGATGATCTCGTCGGAGTTGTTAGAGATTTTGGGAATGAGCGACCGCGTCGCTGTAATGTATGGAGGGACTATCGTCGCCACTCTTAACCGCGCGGAGGCGACCCAGCAGAACATTCTCGCGCTGGCTTTAGGCCACGAACTCAGCGAGGTTTAGGCACAGGCAAAAGCGACCAACTGTAAGAGATGAACCCAGGTCGTTACAAACTGGAATTGGCGGCGGGAGTGGCGTTTGCCGTGCTCCTTGTGTTGGTCGGGATTGTCGCGCCTTCCTTCTTCAGCGCCGCCAACCTGCGGGACCTGGCGGTCAACAACGCGTCGACGCTGCTCATCGCCATCGGGATGACGATGGTCATTCTGGTCGGAGAGATTGACATCTCAGTTGGCTCGCAATTCGCCGTCTGCACCGTTGTCGCTGGGGAGTTGGCGAAGGGTGGCGTGTCGGTGGGGTTGCTGCTGCCGTGCCTTCTCGTGATCGGCGCGACGATGGGCTCGGTCAATGGGCTTCTCGTCGGGTGGCTGCGTTTACCTTCGATTATCGTGACGCTGGCAATGCTGGTGGCGTGGCGCGACGCGCTTCGGTGGGTGACAGGAGGCAGGTGGGTCCAGAATCTGCCCGCGAACTTTCAGTGGTTCGGCCTTGGGCAGACGTTGGGCCAGTGTCTCATCGTCATCATTGCGTTGGCCGTACTCGTCGGCGTTAGCTGGGTGCTGCGAAATCTCGGCGCGGGTCGCGCAATCTATGCCGTTGGCTCGGACGCGGAGGCCGCGCGGCTCGCGGGAATTGAGCCGCCACGAATAATCTTCGCAGTGTTCGTTTTAATGGGCGCGCTCGTAGGCTTGGCGGCGGTCTTGAACGCCGTGCGCTTTTCCGTCGTGCCGAGCAACGCCGGGCTGGGTTTGGAATTGAAGGCGGTTGCCGCGGTCGTGGTAGGCGGAACGGCGATAACGGGCGGGCGCGGAACGCTTGTCGGGACGCTCATAGGCGTGGCACTTCTGGGAACGATCGGCACGGCGCTCACGTTCGCCGGCATCAATCCATTTTGGGAAAAGGCTATTCAAGGGGCGATTATTCTGGCGGCGCTCGTTTCAGACTTGGCACTCGATAGATTTCGGATTTCGGATTTCCGATTTGGGATTTGGAGAGCCAGATGAATCCGGCCATCCCGCAATCCGCAATCCGCGATCTGCAACTGGTTGCGCCGTGGCGCGAGCGCTTGTTCCCTAATAACGAATGGGTGCTAATTGTCGTGCTCCTCATAGAGTGCGGCATCTTTAGTCTGACCGGCGAGAATTTTTTTAGCGCGTCGAACGCGTTCGAGATCACGCGGCTAAGCGTGGAAGTCGGGTTGCTCGCGCTCGCAATGACGCCGATCATCATCACGGGCGGCATCGATCTCTCGGTCGGCTCAATGATGGGGCTGGCAGCGGTCGTGCTCGGCGGCCTGTGGCGCGACACTCACTTGCCGATGGCGCTGGCCGCGGTGATCACTCTTATGGTCGGCACTCTGGGCGGCGTATTGAATGCGGCGCTTGTTGCGCGACTGAACTTTCCGCCGCTCATCGTCACGCTCGGCACCTTCTCGCTCTTTCGTGGGATTGCCGAAGGACTTACGCGCGGGATTGAGAACTATTCGGGTTTCTCGTCGCAGTTTCTCTTTCTCGGTCAGGGCTACGTCGGCGGCTTGATACCGACGCAGCTGTTCATTCTGATCCCGGCCATCGTGACCTGCGCCTGGTGGTTGCACCGTACCACTTTCGGACGCAGCCTTTACGCCATAGGCTTTTCCGCAGAGGGTGCGCGCTACGCAGGCATTCCGGTTCCCCGGCGTTTGTTCTTCGTTTACGTGCTGTCTGGTTTGGCCGCTAGTCTCGCGGCGATTATCTACGTCGCGCACTTGGGCCAAGCAAAATCCGACGCGGGAACAGGCTACGAGTTGATGGCGATCACGGCAATTGTGCTCGGAGGCGCTTCGATCTTCGGCGGGCGAGCCACGGTACTCGGAACGGTGCTGGGCCTCTTCGGCATAGTGATTTTGCAGAACGGGCTCAGGCTGAGCGGCCAGCCAGCGGAACTAGCCGGCATACTTACTGGCGTGCTCCTGGTCGTCACGATTCTACTGGATCGCCTCTCGCGCCGTGCGCAGGCGCAGCGGCCACGTACACAGACTATTTCGGAGGAGGAAGAGGTGAGAAATTCGCAGGTCGCCGTGTTGAGTGCAGTCATTCTGGCCGCCGCGCTTCTAGTCGTCGGTGGCAACTGGTTATTAATACGTTCTCTTCGTCAAGAGTTGAAGGGCACAGGGATTCAGCAAAATTCACAAAGTTCTCCGGCGACATTCAACGGACGCAGGCCTGTGATTGCGATGATGCCCAAGGCGAAGGGCGATCCGTACTTCGTCAGTTGCAAACAGGGGGCAGACGAGGCCGCGAAAGAGTTGGGCGTCGAGTTGTTGTGGGACGGGCCGACCGATCTTGACCCCGCGAAGCAAAACGAGGTGGTCGAAACCTGGATCACGAGAGGCGTGGACGCGATTGCTGTGAGCGTCGAGAACAAGGTCGGCATCTCCACCGTGCTGCGTAAAGCGAAAGAAAAGGGCATCAAGGTTGTTACCTGGGATGCGGATGCCGAGACGGACGCGCGCGACTTGCTCATTAACCAGGCGACGCCGCAGGGAATTGGCTACACGCTGACCGACGAGGCCGCGCGCATCATGGGAAACAAAGGCGACTTTGCCATCATTACCGCCTCGCTGAGCGCGGCTAATCAGAACGAGTGGATCAAGTACATTAAGGAGCGGCTGGAGCAAAAGTATCCGGAGGTGCATCTCATTGCGGTTCAGCCGAGCGAGGGGGACCGTGACCGTGCCTTTTCCGAAACGCAGACGGTGCTCAAGGTTTATCCGAATGTGAAGCTGATTATGCCGATTGCCGCCCCTGCGGTGCCCGGAGCGGCCGAGGCGGTTAAGCAGTCAGGTCGCACGGATGTGAAATTAACGGGCCTGTCGCTGCCAAACATGAACAAGCCCTACATCCACGACGGCGTCGTTGAGAGCATAGTGCTGTGGAATACGATTGATCTTGGATACCTAACGGTTTATGCGGCCAACGCTCTGGTAACGGGAACACTCAAGCGGGGTGACAAAGAATTGAGTGCCGGACGGCTCGGTAAGATCGAAGTCGCCGATGACGAGGTGAGGCTCGGCGCGCCTTTCATCTTTAATAAAGAGAACATTGACCGCTTCAATTTCTGAAACAGTCAATAAGCCAGGTTTGCCAGGATTTTGGCAGTCTGTCCATTCGAGTGAATGCGCGAGAGTAAATTTAGAAAGTTCGGTTGATGTAAGGTCGCTATAAAGAAACTTCCCCGGCGAGAAGAATTCAGTCGTCGAACCCAACTATAAGGATGGTAGAGGACCGAGGTCCGGCGAGTTTTGGAGCCAAAACAAAAAAACCTAATCCGCAGGCTGATAAGGGTTCTCAAAAAGACAAACCAGAATAGACCCCAGCTTCAACCTACCCAACGAAAAACGCGCCGAGGTTGCTGGCGCGTTTTTCGTCTTATGGTGAATAAGTCGATTTATGTTATGGACGTTGCTGGTTTCTTACGCATGGTCTCCAGCAACCAGGTGTTACCCGGCTGTCACGGCACGATAACCAGCTCCTGCCGCTTTCTTCATGGCTTCCACCGCCTCCTCAACCGTCAGCAACGGTGTGGTTTTAACGGACTTACAAGCACCACCACCCGCGAAAGCCATGGAAATCGCAGACGCGTCTACGTTAGTGGGCATTTGAAGGATTAATACAACATCGTACTCTCCAAATGCGAACCAGGCATTCTCGATTTTTCCACCAAGCTTTTCAATCGCTGGTCGCACCGCTTCGATGCGGTTCTGCGGCTTTTCGACTAAGGCCTCCCAGCCTTCAGTCGAATACGCAATCTGCTGTAGATAATAGGGCATCTGGACCTCCTTCTCTTAAGGCGAGGGTTGTTTCAGTTTTCTGGTGAGGATATCTGTAGCCTAATTACAGGCGGATGATCTGTGGGAGACACTTGACTACCAAAGTGATGCCAGCACTCTGTTCCTCCGCGTATTAAATGTCAAGCCAACGACTTGCCTGATCAAAACGCTAACGGCGCGGTGGAGCAACAGCGCCCAAAGAGGGGTCATTCGCTCCTCGAACGCCTTTTCCAGCTTTTCGTTTCGACGTTTTCCTGCCGGTTGAAACACGACGGAGGGAGTTGTATGATCTGTTGAAACGTTTAACTTCAAA
>Ga0137404_10001929_pt1 | contig 13639 bp, 11 predicted proteins | sample CZOMad2_1_16fung_FD_108285 | JGI IMG/M metagenome (GOLD analysis project Ga0137404, IMG submission 108285) | Vadose zone soil fungal communities from Angelo Coast Range Reserve, California, USA - CZOMad2_1_16fungal (Illumina Assembly) | ecosystem: Environmental > Terrestrial > Soil > Vadose...
AGCTGCAGCTCTTCGAGTAGCCAGGCGACGCGCGTTTGGGCCGGTCCGAGCCGGAAGACCTGTGACGGCATGAGCACTGCCGGATCCTCCGACCACCGCGGAGGGCGGCAACGCCCTGCCGTCACAGGTGCGCCGGCCGTGAAGCCCCGCTTCCTCCTGGCTGTCAACCTCCTCCTGCTCCTCACCGCCGCGGTGTCGAGCAGGCAGCTCTACCGTAGCTGGACCGCGGTGCCGCCGGCGATCGGCCCGGTAGCGATTCGTCAGATTCCTCCTGCGCCGACGGCACGAGCGCCCGAGTCGAAACCGGCTGCTTCGTGGGCCGTGATCGCCGAGCGGAGCCTCTTCAGCCCGACCAGGACCGAAACGGCGCCAGTCCCGCCCACGAGCCTCTCGACGATCCCGCCGCGCCTGTACGGCGTCGTTCTCGGGAGCGGTCAGGATGCACGGGCCTACCTCGAGGATCCGCGGACGAGAAAGGTCTTCGGTTACGGGCTTGGCGACGCGGTTGGGGAGAGCCGTGTGCACGAGATTCAGGCCGACCGAGTCGTCCTCCGGCGTGGCGAATACGGACTCGAAGTTTGGCTCTGGGACCCATCCAAGCCGAAGGCTCCGCCAGCTGTCGGAGCTCCAGCCTCGCCAAGCTCCGCTCAAGCCGTCCCACCGGCCGCAGGGGGCCCGGCCAGGTCGCCGACCCTCCCGAGCCCGATGTCGAACGTCCCACAGTACTTCGGAGGTGGCCCGACGCCGGCACCGCGTCCGCCGACACCCGAGGAAAATGTCCCAGCTCGACCGGGCCCGCGAACGAACTCTGGGCCCCGCGACTTCCCCGGCGGCGTCGGGGCAGTCCACGAACTGATGAGAACCCGATAGGAGTACGCCGAGCACGCGCGGAAGGGCCGTCCGCTCGTGGCGGTGCTCGCCGCGTTCGGCCTCGCGGTCCACGCCCCGCTCGGGCGAGCCGCACCGACGCAGGCTGGCGCTGATAGGGCTCGTGGGGTGGCTGGGGTACGCGGCGTTCTACGCGCCGCTGAGCCTCTATCGACATCCGCACTACCAGTGGCCGACGTGGTGGATCATTCCGGTTGGCGTCGCGGGCACGGTGCCGTGACGTTCGGGGCAGACATGCTACGCATCTTCTTGCAGACGGCCACCCAGGCATAGTCATCGTCCAAGACATTGTAGAAGTACAAGGATGGCTCGAGGCCGGCCGCCTCGAGCTCGTCAATGAAGTCGATGCCAAACTCCACGAACACGAGGCTGTCATCCGGGCTGCGGGCATGATACGAAGGTGGCAAGAGGTGACGGACGTTCCCTGCCTCATCGACCACGCACCGCGTGAGGGTCTTTCGGCTCAGGATCACTGGCTGAACCGTTATGAAGCGACCGCGAGGCTTGAGCACGCGGCTTATCTCTTGAAGAGCGCGCCGATAAGTCGGTATGTGTTCCAGCGTATCCGAGGCGAGCACGAGATCGACCGAACTCTCATCGAGGGGTAGGCCAAGGTCGGGTCGGCCTCGGGCCGGAACGAGAGAGGTTATGTAGTCGGCCCGGAGGAAGCTGGGACAGCTTTCGAGCATCAACAGGAAGTCCAAGTCGATGGCAAGGATCCTTAACGAACGGAAGTACTCTGAGCGCGTTAGATCCGCGACGGACGCTTCGCCGTTATTGCCATAAACCGCGACAAGAGCGCGCGCTAGTTGCCGGTTCCGGTAGTTATTGTGGCAGACCGGACACACACCCGACTCGCGCCGATCGAAGGCCGCCTTCATCACCGGTGTCAAGCGCCACTCCTCGACCAGCGCGGGCCAGAACACCTCCTTGACTTCGAACTCGGTGAGCGTTCCGCACGCATGGCACAGGCCTCGGCTCTGTCGTCCGAGTGATCGAAGCGTCGGTCTTCTGAGCCGCGTACCGACGCGGGTGAGGATCGGCACGCTTTCACAGAGCCAGTGGGCATGCGTGACGAGACCGTTCATAATGGAGGATCAGCACTGCGATCTTCAGGTGCTGATCCACTACGGACCTCCTGATCTCGACTAAACTCGGGTTCGGCGGGTCTATGTTCAGCCCCTCCAAAGGAGGAGACCGAGGGTGGCAACGCCCTGGCGCAATTGCGGACTCGAAGTTTGGCTATGGGACCCATCCAACCCGAAGGCGCCGGCACCACGTCCGCCGACACCCGAAAACTCTGGCCCCGCGACTTCCCCCACGTCGCAGTCCACGAACCGATGAGAACGCGATAGGAGTACGACGAGGGCGTGCGGAAGGGCAGTCGCATGAGCCGGACGGCTAGCGAGCCTCCAACCATCCATAGTGCTGCCGGGCGTACGTCGCGACGATGAGGCGTGCACCGTCAGACGAAGCTGGACACGCCGGAGCGCGGCACAACTCGATCTGCTTGCCTGCGCATCGAGGCTCGCCGGAGACGAGGTACGCGAGCGAGTGAGGAAACATGGCGGTCTGGTTGTCGATGAGCACGGTCCGCTCGGAGCTCCCGCAGGCCAATTCGACCAGGCGCCGTTGCTCGCCGAGCGGCGTCGAGTAGTGAATGCCGGGCGTGCCGCCGTGATCCCGCACGTAACCCATCCACGCACCGATGAACGCCACGTGCGCGAGGCTGATGGCTCCCACCACGCAAGCCGCAGCGAGGCCGACCCTGGGCCAGCGCGCTCGAAGCCACGGCACCGCGCCCGCGACGCCAACCGGAATGATCCACCAGATCGGCCACTGATAGTGCGGGTGTCGATAGAGGCCTAGCGCCGCGTAGAACGCCGCGTACCCCAGCCACCCCACGAGCCCCATCAGCGCCAGCCTGCGCCGGTGCGGCTCGCTCGAACGGATGTGGACCGCGAGGCCGAGCGCAGCGAGCACCGCCAAGAGCGCCATCGGCACCGCCCCGGCCCGGAAGACATCACCCAGCGCCCCCGCCCACGCGACGAACTCGGGCCAGACGTGATCGAAGTGGTAGTCCATCCTCCACATCGTGGCGACGCGAGCTGGCTCGACGAGGAAATCGAAGAACGCCGCGAGGGCGAACGAGCCCGAAGACGCCGGGACCAGCGGCGTGGCTCGTAGATGGAGCAGATACGGCACGTTGACGACCAGCGCTCCGGCGAGCGCGACGGACCACGTTAGGGCGAGCTTCGCCGGCGTCCGCCACAGGTCGAGCGCCATCACCGCGAAGGCGAGCGCGACGAAGGGCAGCACCATCAAGTGCGACGAGAGGGCGAGCCCGAGGAGCAACCCGATGGGCACCGCCCGACGCCATCCGACCGATCCGGGCATCGCCAGCAGCGCCACCGTGGACGCAGTGCAGATGCTCGCCGCCTGATCCCAGGCGACCCGCGACCAGAAGAAGTGGTACGGCGACGAGGCGATGAGAGCGGCCACGAGGCCGAACGCGCCGGCTCCGCCGCCGAACGCTCGCGTGAGTACGTAGGCCAGCGCGACTTGCGCGACGGTGAGCATCAGCCCGATGGCCACGATGTGCGCCTCGGGCGCGGGACCGAAGAGCCAGTGCACCGCGCCGTAGAACCAGAGCACGGTCGGGCCGTACGATATGCCCAGCGTCCCGACGAGCGGCGACGCCGACGCCCAGTGGCCAGAGTCGAGTTGCGCTCTCGCCGCGGCGAGGAACCGCGGTTCGTCGTTGATGAACGCCACCAGATCGAGGTTGGCGAAGCGGTACGCGAAGAGGGACACCGACGCGGCGACGAGGGCGAGCCCTGCCGTCCGCGACGACGTGGCGAGAATCGGTCTGCTCACGAATGAATGGAGATTTCGACGGGTAGCCAGATTCTTGCGTGGATCCGCTTCAGCCCGGGCGGCAAGACCTCGAAGACCAAGCAATTGTCTACCCAATCCATGTACGCCGGCAGGGACGGACTATAGGCGAGCGCGACGGTGACGCTGTAAGTGTCCGGCTGAAGCGGAAGGCGCAGCCGGAAGTCTACGACGAGCGTATCCCCCGACCGCCGGGTCGGTATGGGTTCCCCCTCAGCGTCGTTGTTGGTTCCGATCAGGTCGATGCCGTGTTTGTCGCGCACGATGAAACCCAGGAACGACGTCGGCACGTCCTCGTGAAATGACGCGTGAACCCTGAGCGTCACTTCTATTCCGGACTCGACCGCGACGAGGCGCCGGCCCCGCGGGTCGAGCAACTCCACGTTCCGGATTCGGGCGGCCCCGGTCCCGTGCCGAAACAGCCCGACCCGTTGGTCGAACTCGGGATCGGGAAGGAACGTGACCGGGCCACCGCCATGTCCGTTCTCTGCCTCGGTCATGCGCGCTTCGATGCCTCGAGTCTCGGTACGAGCAACGTGAGAATGGTAGAGATTCACGATCTCCGCGGGGGCGCCGATCTTCACGACCTCGCCCGCGTGGAGTAGAAGCGCCCTGGAGGAAACGGCGGTCACGGCTCTCGTATCGTGGCTGACAAAGCAGATGGTCTTTCCCTGGGCCTGATATTCCTTGATCTTCCGGATACAACGGTGCTGGAAGACGATATCGCCGACGGCCAGGGCTTCGTCCACGAGAAGGATGTCCGGATCTGTGTGGATCGCCGTGGCGAAGGCGAGCCGCACGAGCATCCCGCTGGAGTAGGTCTTGACGGGCTGGTCGATGAACGTCCCGAGCTCGGCGAAGGCTTCGATCGCTGGGAGGCGGGCCTCGGTCTCCTTTCGAGCGAACCCGAGCAGGCTCCCCTGGATCAGAACGTTCTCGCGGCCCGTGAATTCTGGATTGAAGCCGGCCCCGAGCTCCAGCAGGGAGGCGACCCGCCCTGTGACGGCCACCTGCCCCAAGGTCGGCTGGATGATCCTCGCGATCACTTGAAGAAGCGTGCTCTTGCCACAACCGTTCAGGCCGATAATCGCCAGCGTCTCCCCCGGCTCGACCTGGAAGGTCACATCGCGAAGAGCCCAGAAGTCCCGGTGGTAGCTGCGGCGGCCGCCCCACAACGCCTCCAGAAGCCGGTGGCGAGGGTGCGCGTAGATCTTGTAGCTCTTCGACAGATTGTGGACGTCGATCGCCGCGTTGGCCATCAGGTGACGTCCGCGAACGCGGGACTGGAGCGGCGGAAGAACCACCCGCCCGCCACGAACACCACGAAGGCGATGCCGGCAAACACGGCAAATTGCGAAAGGTCCGGCAACGCTCCCTCCAGGAGGACCCGGCGGTACGCGCTCACGACGTACCACATCGGGTTCACCAGGAGGAGGAATGCGAAAGCAGGCGGCACCATCTCCGGAGGGTAGAAGATGGGCGTGATGAACATCCAGAACGTCATGCCCAGACCGAGAAGCTGTGTGACGTCCCGGAGGAACACCGTGAGGCTCGCGAGCACCCAGCCGATGCCCAGGGTGAACATGAGCTGAAATCCGACTATCACGGGGAGCACCAGCAGGGCCGGCGTTGGCACTCGATGGAACAGACTCAACAACAGCACGAACACCGAGAGGCCGATCATCTCGAGAACAAGCGCGGAGAAGACGACCGAGACCGGGAGGATCTCCGAGGGAAAGATGACCTTCTTGATGAGCGGGACGTTCTCGAGGATCACCGAGGAAGAGCGGGTCAGCCCTTCCTGGAGCGCAATCCAGGGCAGCATTCCACAAAACACGTAGGCCGCGAACAGGTAGGCCGACGAGCTCCCACCCAACCGGATGCGCAGGACCACCGAGAAGACGAACGTAAACAGGAGGAGGAGCGCCAGCGGCTGGATGACGGCCCACGAGAGTCCCAGCACGGAGCTCGCGTACCGGCCCCGGAGGTCCCGTCGGGTCAGTGTCGCGATGACGTGCCGGCGAATCACGAGCATCCGGAACGGGGTCGCAACCACGCCGCCGAGAGCGTGAAGGAGGAACACTACACGAGTCACACCTGGTATGTCCTGAGATCGCTCGAGTTCATCTCCGATAGACGCTCGGTCAACCGCTTGTTCGCAAAAGTATAGAGCTCGAGATCGAACGCATTGTTATCGTGCAGTCGTGCAAACAGCTCATCACCAAGCGCCGATTTGATGGTCGTGATCCGATCTCCCAGGCCCGCTTTCCGGCCCGGCGAGGCATTGAGGGCGACAGGGCTCAGCTCGAGGTCCGGGAATACCGTGCCGAGCCATCGCTGGAACAGTCGAAGCGACTCGTTGAATTGGTCGACGAGTCCGAAAGCAGGTAACGCTGCGATCCGCTCCTTGGCAAGGGCCAGATCTGCCGCCGTCGCGCGCCAGGGGCGCCTCGCGAACACGAAGCGATGTATCGGACAGATGAATCGTCTGATAGTTGCGAATCGCACAGGAGGCCCGATCGTCATCGCGCAAACACCAGCGCACGTAGTCGGAGAATGTTGATTCAGCGGCGATGCGTGCACTGGCGTGGGACGCGTCTTGGGTCGACTCGAACAGGTACACCGACTCGGCTCTATCGATCGGATCGCGAATGAAGACGATCGGATAGACGTCCAGAGTCGCGTGCGGCCTCGTCATGAGCCGAGCTTGATGCGACGACACCGCCAGGAGCTCAGGGTTCTCCAGGAGAAACGCTTCCAGCTTGTCGGCGCCGACGACATCGCCGGCGTGGCTGCCTCCAGCGTGGCCCAGCGAGCTCCGAAAGACTCGTGTAAGAGATGGTCGAACGATACCCCGGCATTCTTGAAGATGTGATGATGCACGATGACACGGCGCCGGGCGCGATTCATGCCGGCGGCCTTACGGGACGTCGCATCACCGCCCGCAGCGTCGCATCGACCTTGAGCTTGACGATGTCATACCCGAAACAGGTGTCCACGTGACGCCGGCCGCGCTTCGACAAAGCTATCCAGAGGGCTTCATTCTGGTAGAGCTCGACCACGCGGCTCGCGAAGTCTCGTGGGTCATCGGCAATCAGCGCGTGTTCGCGATCTCCGAGCCGCATGCCCTCTGCTCCGATCGTCGTGGTGACCACCGGAAGCCCACACGCGAGGCTCTCGCCGATCTTGCCCTTGAGCCCCGCGCCATACCGGAGCGGGGCCACGAACACTCGAGCGCTGTCGAAGACAGGAGCGACGTCGTTCACATAACCGACGATGACGACATCCTCCGCTTCCAATCTCCGCACCGTGGGGGGAACGTTGCTCCCGACCACGAGCAACCGAACCCCGAGGATCTCCCGCTTGATCAGCGGCAAGATGTCGTTCACGAAATAGAGCACCGCGGATTCGTTCGGCTGATGCTTGAAGCCGCCCAGGAACAGCAGGTCTCGGCGCTCACCGAAGGGCGGCACCGTCTCGCGAATCCGATGGATCGTCGGGATGATCTCGATCCGCAGCGACGCGTTCTCGCGTCGGAGCACGTCAACCTCGTAATCGCTCACGACCCAAACCATTTCGCTCGCCGACGCCACGAAGAGCTCCGCTTTCTTCGTCAGCGCGGCCTCGCTCATGAGCGCTGGGTCTCCCTCGAGCTCCGCCCGCCGCTGCTCCCGAAGATGATGGAGGTCGACCGTATCGAAAATCACCGGGGGGCGGTGTGCCGCGCCCAGGATCGACGAGACGTACTTCATAGCGACTGTAACCCGAGAGAGGATGACGAGATCGAACTCGCCGAGGCGCTGTTCCAGGTACTGGGGAATCGCGATCGGGAGGTAGAGGACCTCGACGCCAAGCTGTTGCAGGGTCTCGGTGTACGGCTCGAACGGCGCGAGGTCGTCGGGAAGGAAGGTGACCTTGTGGCCGAGCTCCCTGAGGATCTGGATCATCGCCAGCATCCGTACCGAGCCGGCATCCTGGTCGTAGAGCGGCACCATACGGTCCACGAGGAGGATGCGCTTGCCTGACTGTCGCTCGCGCGCCTGGAAGACACTGGCGGGATCCGGCTGATACTGGCCGGCGAGCGCCACTCCGTGCTTTTCGACGAACTTGGCCCGGTTGACTTCTTGAAAGCGTTTGAAGCTGGCGTTGGTGTCGGTGCCCGCCGTCGCGCCTTCCACGTGGATGACCTGGGCTTTCGGTTGATAGAGGACCCGGTAGCCGAGCCGCCGAATCTCGAAGCCGAGATCGGCGTCCTCGTAGTAGGCAGGCGCAAAGCGGGCGTCGAAGCCTCCGAGTCGCTCGAAGAGCTCTCGCCGAACAAGGAGGCAGGCACCCGAGCAGTAGTCGACCTCGCGGACATAGTTATATTCGGCCCGCTGGGGATCGTCGTCCCGGCCGTAGTTCCAGCCGGCGCCATCGCTCCAGACAATCGCCCCGGCCTCCTGCAGTCTCCCGTCGGGATAGACGAGCTTGGCGCCGACGGCGCCGACCTTTTCGTGCTCATCGAACGTCGCGAGGAGGGACGTCAGCCATCCATCCGTGACCACCGTATCGTTGTTCAGGAACAGGATGTATTCCCCCTGAGCAGCGACGCTCCCCTTATTGCACCCACCCACGAAACCTAGGTTCTCCGAATTGGCGATGATCTGGATGTTGTCGATCTGTCGAAGTGCCTTTGGCGTGTCGTCCGTGGATGCATTGTCGACCACGATGATCTCGTAGAGATCCGGGGTGTGCTCCAGGATGGACCTGAGGCATCGATACGTGAGTGCCGCATGGTTGAAGACAGGGACGACAATCGAAACCTTCGGCTTGTCGATGCGCTTGAACGAGAGCGGTTCCCGCAGGTCCCAGACCACGTTGCTACTGGCGCGCTGGACGAATTGATTCAGCCGCTCTTTTTCGAGATGCCGCTGGGCCTGGACCGCGACCTGAAGCCCCGCCACTTCCTGGACCAACCGCTCCCGCTCGCCCGCCAGCCCCGCGACCTGTTGCTGCCCCTCCCCCAGCGCCCGCTGCTGGGCCTGGATCGTGGCCTGAAGCGTCCCTACTTCCTCGGACAATCGCGCCCGCTCGGCCGTCAGCTCAGCCGTCTGCTGCTCTCGCTCGCCCAGCGCCTGCTGCTGGGCCCCCACTCTGACCTGAAGCTGCGCCACCTCCCGGGCCAACCGCTCTCGCTCGGCCGTGAGCTGGCCGTGCTGGATTCGCAGCGTCAGCCTGTGTCCTAGCTCGAAGAAGAAGCTTCGGACTCTGGCCGCATCGTCTCCCGAGGTCTCGAGTAATTTCTGGAGCGCTTTGGGGCAGTCTCGGCCGACAGCCAGCACGCCCAGACCGTGACCATGCGCAAAGGCAAAATGCGGATACTGCGTTTTCACCTCGTCCCAGAGTCTCCACACGCCGAAATCGCCCTCTCGGACATTGATATCGTGAAGGAGGACCACTCCCACGCGGCTCATCTTCGGCAGCCACCCTTCGAAGTCGTGCGTCACGGCTTCGTACGTGTGGTAGCCATCGATATGGAGCAGGTCGATCATTCCAGGACGAAAATGCTGCACGGCCTCGTCGAACGTCCTTCGAATCAATCGCGAGAAGCTGCCGTAGCGGGGGTCATGGTGCGCCCGCAGGTCGTCGAATACCTCCGGCCCGTACGGGGTCGAGTGAGGATCGCCTTGCCATGTATCAATCGCGTAACAACGTGTGCTCAGATTGAGCTCCTTGACTGCCTGGCAGAAGGAACAGTACGAAACGCCGTGCTGTGTGCCCAGCTCCACGATCACACCGGGTTTCAACAGGTCAACGGCGAGCATCGCAAACGGGATGTGTTCGTGCCATCCCGAGAGGGGACTGAGTCGTTCGGGCATCGTAAGGCAAATCGGATTGTCGAAGATGTCGAGATCCGCCGTGCGTCGGCGTCGGCGACGTCGTGAGGTCACAAGCCCTAGGATCCGACCGAGATTGACCATTCGCAAATCTTCCAGGCTAGAATCCGGCCCACTTACACATTGCAGGGTCAGCGAATGTCCGATCGTCCACGAGAGTTCCGAGTGTGCGTCGCGACGATGATGCGCACATCGTCGGACGAAGCGGGACACGCCGGAGCACGGCACAACGTGACCTGCCTGCCCGCATATCGAGGCTCGATGGAGACGAGGTACGCGAGCGAGAGATTGCGGACGTCGATCGCCGCGGTGAGCATCAGGTGACGTCCACGAACGCGTGACTGGAGCGGCGGAAGAACCATCCACCCGCCACGAACACCACGAAGGCGATGGCGGCAAACACGGCGAATTGCGAGAGGTTCGGCAAGGACCCCTCGAGCAGGACCCCGGCGGTAAGCGCTCACGACGTACCACATCGCGTTGACCACGAGGAGGAATGCGAAACCGGGCGGCACCATCGCCACGGGGTAAAACATAGGATCTCCGACGGAAAGATGACCTTTTTGATGAGCCGGACGTTCTCGATGATCACCGAGGAAGAGCGGCTCAGGCGTTCCTGGAGTGCGATCCAGGGCAGCATCCCACAAAATACGTATGCCGCGAAGAAGTAGGCCGAGGAGCTCCCGCCAAACCGGATGCGAAGGATCACCGAAAAGACGAACGTAAAGAGTACCAGGAGCGCCAGCGGCTGGATGACAGCCCACGAGAGTCCCATCACGGAGCTCGCGTACCGGCCCCGCAGGTCCCGTCGGGTCAACGTCGCAATGACGTGCCGGCGAATCGCGAGCATCCGAAACGGGGCCGCAACCACCTCGCCGACGGCATGAACGAACACCGTCAGGCCGCCTCGGGTTTGCTCGCCACGAAGATCATCTGCTCGCCTCCACCCAGATAGCCAAACTCGACGGACCAATAGAGAAGCGCTCCGACGGAGCAGAAGCCGAGCCGCCTCAAGTCATCCAACAGGTCCCAGCCGAAATGATAAAAAGTCAGGCAACCCGCCTCGCTCAACGGATCGCCATGGTACTCCGGCGAGAGCAGGTGGACGATCGACCCGTCCCCATTCTTCCGGGCGCGGACGAGGGTGGAGCGCTCCTTGGTGAACGGGACGGTGAAGACCAGCTTCCCTCCCGGCTTCAGACAGCGGAGACATTCCCCGAAGCCCGTCCGATACTCCGGCACATGCTCGAACACATCGAACGAGAGAATATGGTCGAAGCGTGCCGACTCGAACGTGAGCTGCGTCAGGTCTTCGTTCCGGATACCGTCTCGGTCGGCAGGGCCGCGGCGTTGCGAGTCGCCCAGGTACTCGCTTCCGACGATCCCCGGATACCTGTGGTGCAGGGCGCGAAACAGACTCGTGGTTTGCTCGGTGATGTAAAGGGCTGCCCCGGAGGGAGGAGCACACTCTTGCTGGAGAATGTGCATCGAAGCCCGCATCCTGTTGTTCAACCCGCAGTGCGGGCAGATCAAGCGCTCTCGCCAGTTGGGAGTCAGCTCGCCGTCCACTTCATGGGAGTATTCGAAATTCACCTGGAACTGTGCCTCCCGTTGGCAAACGACGCACCAGCCGTCCACCGCGAAGGCACCTCGATTCGCAATCAGCCCTCGTTCGAACCTGCGCCGTGACGCGTATTCCCGGCCCGTTCGCGCAACGAATTCAGCATATTCTTCGAAGGAACCAATACGGACCAAAACCAGGCGCCGCCGCTCGCCGGACGATCCAGACGTGGGTCTCAGAATCCGTCTCAATACCGTCAGCATCGGTGAGTTAGTAATCCAAACAAACGCCAAGAAGGGGTCGGTACCCCAGGGAACATTCGCACGCCCAACCCCAGATAGCCGGTTCGCGTCTCCACCGCCCGCAAGTGACGCTTGAGGGCTGCCCGCTGCTCCTCGATCGCGGGTTTCCTTCTCGCGCTCGGCCATTGTGGCGCGGAGTCCGTCGAGCTCCGTCTGCGCGGTGACCGCATAAAGATCCAGCCTGTCCCGCAATCGCCGAGCATGGCCTCCGACACGGACCGGTCGCTAATTGACGGTGGCCTTCCGGTTGACAATCGCCGTCCCCGGCACTTAGACTCGCGCGCGGTCGGGATGGGAGACAGTCCGGCTCGCCGCTAGCCCTGGACGGCCCAGGGCCCTGAGTCTGCCGAATAAGAGGAGGGTCACCGTGATGCGCATCACCCTAGCAGCCGGAGCCGCACTCGTCCTCGTTCTTGCCGGGAGCGTTCCCGCCAATGCGCAGGCGACGCGGACCTGGGTGTCCGGGGTCGGCGACGACGTCAATCCGTGCAGTCGGACAGCACCCTGCAAGACGTTCGCCGGCGCGATCTCGAAGACCGCCACGAACGGCGAGATCAACGTATTGGACCCGGGCGGCTTCGGCGGGGTGACGATCACAAAGTCAATCACGATCGACGGCCAGCCTTTCTTGGCCGGGGTCCTGGTCTCCGGGACCAGCGGGATTACCGTCAACGGGTCTGGTATCGTGGTGACGCTCCGGAACCTGACTATCGACGGGGCGGACGATACCGGGACCTCGGGGATCAAGCTCCTCGCCGCGTCCGCTCTCAACATCGAGAACTGCTCGATCTTCGAATTCAACACGGCGGCGATCGACATCATCGCCCCAGCCTCCGTCTTCGTCCGGGACACGATCACCCGCAATAGCAATGTCGGGGTACGCGTCCACCCCACTACCCCTTTTGCCGTGGTGTCCCTCGACAACGTCCGCGTGGTGGGGAACGTCACCGGAGTCCAGTCGGAAAGCGCCAACGCGATCGTCATCCTCAATAACTCGACCATCACGGGCAACGGCACTGGGCTTCTCTCGGTTTCGGGTGGTGCGATCGGCTCGTACGGCAATAACCGAAACGCCGGCAACACAGTAAACGGAGCACCGACCTTCCCGATCTCTCCGCAGTAGCGACGAAACGCCGCTGGCGTTGGGACCCACAGGTGAGGTGCCTCACCCCGCCGTCACAGCGTCTTCTAAGCATGCAAGGCGTCCTGCGAGTCACCGTCACCGTCGTGGGACTTGTTCTTGTCGCCTCGGCGTCAGGTTCAGCGCTGGCCTTGACCGTCCGCGCGGTTTCTCCGGCAGTGGGCCTGCACTTTACCGACCTTCAGCCAGTGGATGTCCGTGTGGAAGTCAGCGGGGCGAGCAGCCAGGCCACGGTGGATTATACCGTTCACGAAACCGAAGGCGCCTGGCACAGCAGCGGTCAGCTCATCCTCTCTAATCTAACGACAGGCCGGGGACAAGCGCCGCTCCCGCTGCAGTTGCCAGGACGTGGACTCTACAAACTGGCGCTCTCCGCTCACTCCGGAACAGCGACCGCGGCAACCGAAACCTGGATAGCGGTCACCTTTACTCCTTTCCCGGTCGATCCGCTCTCGCCCTGGGGCATCTTCTATATTCCTCCATCCTGGACCGGGCTGAGCAACCCCCAGGCAGTTCTGGCAGCAGCCCACAGCCACCGCCTGCTCGGCGCCTCATGGTCACGGCTGAACTTCTGGCCCTTTAGCTATGGCACGGTAAACGTCGCCAACGGCCAGGTCGCGGCAGATTGGTCCTTGTGGAAGCACTATGCCCGGGCCCTGCGGGAGGAAGGCATCTTCATCATGGGCGGCGTTTCCCAAATGGTGCGCGCTCTCTCATCACAACCCAACGATGAAAGCACGGATTTACACGGAGGACCGCTGTGGAGCCGGGTCAAGCCGGCCGACTACCGCTTGTGGGACCAGCTCATCGAGAAGTTGGCGGCAGATTTCCGGGAGGAGATTCAGGTTTGGGAGATATGGAACGAGCCGGACATTCCAGGCGTTTTTTGGGCAGGTACAGTGGACGAATTCATGGAGTTGATCCAGCACACGAGCCAGGCCCTGCGGCGCGGCAACCCGAACGCGCGCGTTGC
>Ga0137404_10001938_pt1 | contig 13598 bp, 13 predicted proteins | sample CZOMad2_1_16fung_FD_108285 | JGI IMG/M metagenome (GOLD analysis project Ga0137404, IMG submission 108285) | Vadose zone soil fungal communities from Angelo Coast Range Reserve, California, USA - CZOMad2_1_16fungal (Illumina Assembly) | ecosystem: Environmental > Terrestrial > Soil > Vadose...
CGCGGTGCTCTTGACGCCCGATTTGAGCATCGCGCGGGCAATCGCCGGTCCCCAATCTTTCCCCCGGGCCTGGAAGCGCCAGACGAGGCCCTGGTTATCTCCCTCCGTGATCTGGTCGGCCGAGCCTGACACGAACAACGCAAGCTTCTTCCCGATCGTGATGGGCTTGACTGCCATTGCCACCGAACTGTTCCAGAGACCAATCAGGCAGGAGACGTTATCGACCTCGATCAGTTTCTTGGCGGCGTTCACACCTGCGGTCGCGTTACTCTCGCTGTCTTCCACCAGGATTTCGAGCTTGCGGCCACCAAGTACGCCACCACCTTCGCTGTTGATCCATTCCACCGTGCGCTGGGCTGCTTTCGCCATGTTCGGACCATAAGCGCCCGCGGCACCGGTCAATGGAAAGAGGCCGCCGATCCGGATCGGCCCCGACTGCGCCAGCAGTCTCTTTGGGAAAAGTGTGATGGCTGGCAAGCCCAGCAATGAACCGGTAAAGCTACGACGAGTGGGACGAAAATCAGACATCGGATGCTCCTTTTCTGGCTTGGCTGTGAGCGAGTTCAATCGTGTCCGGCAAGAGCCAGCGCCTCGGCTTCTTCCTCGATTTGCAGGGCGTCGTTAAAGCGGTTGAAGAATCCGCATAGCGTAATTCGTAAAGTCAACTCGACGATCTGCGCTTCGCTGAAATGCTGGCGTAGACGTTCAAAAACGTTGTCACGAATGCGATTGGCGCGCGTGGTGACAAGTGTCGTGTATTCGACCACCAGCTTATCGATGACATCCAGCTCCGGATGATCCTCATACTTCATCAACCGGTCGACGCCTTCGTGAGATATCCCTTCTACTTCCAGCATTGGGCGGTGATGGGTCACGCAATATTCGCATTCGTTGAGCTGAGAGGTGACGACCACGGCGATCTCGATATAACGGCGCTTGACGTTGCCCTGAGCGCGAAGCTCCATGAGCAGGCGCATCATGTGGTCCAACGCGGACGGGACATGCGCGAAGACCGCGCACTGGTTGCGGAATGGGCCGTAGCCGGCTGCATAATTTTCGTATACCTCGGCAATTGACGACGGCAGCTCGGTCGATGGAATGCTTCTTACGCGTGCCATGATCATGGTCCTCCAGTGAGATGTTTGCTGTTTGCGCGTCGCTCGGACAAAAGTCCTTGCGGACGAAATATCAGAAGTAAAATGAGACCCAGTCCGATCAGCATCAATCGAACCGATGCGATCTGAGTTGCGTCAAGGAAGAGAAAGGCATCCTTCAGGAAACGGGATCCTTCGATCAGCAGCAGTACCGTCGCCGCACCGATGATCACGCCGAGATTGCTGCCGCGGCCGCCCATGATGACCGCCATGAACGCCGTCGCAGTGATGATCGGCCCGAACTGACCGGGGTCGATGTAGTTGTAGTAAAAAGCGTGCAACGCGCCGGCAAGACCGAGGGCTGCGCCGCTGACGCCGAAGGCCTGCATGCGAATCCAGAGCACGTTCTTCCCCAGGGTGGCCGCGACGACGTCGTCATCCCGCACGGCACGCAGCGCGCGACCGAACGGCGATATGGCGAGACATTCAAGCAGCACATACACCAGCGCAACGAGTGCCAGCGCCAACGCGGCAAACGCGAGGTCGGAGTAGGCTGGCGCGACAAAGGTGGAAAGCGGCCGCGGGATACCCGGCAGGCCCAGCGAACCTCTCGTCAGCCAGATCTCATTGAGCATCGCGAGGTGAACGAGTTCGGCGAAACCAAGTGTCACGATGGCAAGATGATCCTCGGCCAGCCGCAGCGACACGAAGGACACCAGCCCGCTGAGGATCGCAGTAACGACCATCGCGGCGAATGCAGCGGCCAGCGGCGGCACCCCTGCCAGAGACAGAAGAGCAGCCGTGTACGCGCCCACGGCGTAAAAGCCGGCAAGGCCGAAATTCACCAGGCCGCCAAGCCCCCATTGCATGTTCAGCGCAAGACCGACAGCAATTGCGACGGCCAGGAGCGACAGAAGCGTCGGAAGATAACCCATCATTTTTTTATTGGCTCCGTACCGAACAGGCCCCAAGGCCGCACCATTAGCACGACTGCCATAACGACGAAGGCGATGCCGCTGCGATAGGTCGATGGCAGAACCAGCGAAGACATCTCCTCGACGACGCCAAGCACCAAGGCACCCACAACGGCTCCGACTGGATCGCCGATGCCGCCCAGGATCGCGGCGGCAAAAACCGGGATGATGTAATTGTAACCCGACAAGGGCTCGACAGCGCCATCGACCCCGATCAGCACACCCGCAAGACCGGTAAGCGCTCCGGAGAGTGCGAAGGTGCCGCTGATGACACGCGCGGGCCGAATTCCGCGCGCGGCCGCGAGCGACGGATTGTCAGCGACCGCGCGCATGGCACGGCCCATGCTCGTGCGATAGAGCAGCAGCCAGATGAGCGCGAGGCACCCGAGCGCAACGGCGATATTGACGATTTGTTCTTGGCTGATGCGCAGATCAAGCAGCCGCCACGGCCGCACTGCCTGAATCTGGTAGCCTCGCACCGAGTTTCCGTAAATAAAGCGCACGAAATTCTCAAGCAGAAAGGCAACACCCATAGAAGCGACCAGCAGCGTAATGCCGGACGCCCCGGGCAGATTCTGATAAACGAGCCGGTTAACAAGGACGCACAGCGCCGCCGTGATTGCCGCCGAAATGACGGCAGAAACGAACAGCGGCAGGCCAAGCCCGACATTGAAATAGTATGCGGCATACGCGCCGAACGTCAGCGTGGCGCCGATAGCGAAATTGGCGAACCGCATGACCCCGAAAACCAATGTCAAAGCGAGCGCCGGTAGCGCCGTGACAAGACCGGTAGCAATGCCGTTGACCAGGGTCTGCGACAGCATCGTTCTAGTCCTCTCCGCCCAAATAGAGCTTGCGAACACTTTCGTCGCGCGCGATTTCGTCCGCGGAACCTGCATGACGCACCTGCCCGGCGACCAGAACGATGGCCTTGCTCGCGATCTTGAGAGCTGCGGCCGCATTTTGCTCGATGAGCAAAACGCCGAGACCGGAGGCGCTGACCTGCTGAATGGTCGCGACGATCTCCTCAACATAACGGGGTGACAGACCGGCCGACGGCTCATCGAGCAGCAACACCTTCGGCCGCGCTATCAACGCGCAGGCGAAGGCGAGCATCTGACGCTCGCCTCCGGACAAGCGGCCAGCTTTCACCGCAAGCCGGTCATTGAGGACCGGAAACAGCGCCATGACTTCGGTCGAATCAGCGCGGGCCCGCGGCAGGAATTCGTACGCAAGAGCGAGATTCTCCCACACGGTCATCTCGCGAAATACATTGTGTTCCTGCGGAACATAGGCGAGGCCGGCCAGCGCGCGTGCCGACGCATCAAGCCCACTGACATCTTCGGCGCCGATCGTCACCGTCCCGGCAGAAAGTGGGATCAGGCCTGCAATAGTCTTGATCAACGTCGATTTACCGGAGCCGTTGGGTCCGAGGACAGCTACCACCTCGCCGGCATTAACGGTCAGCGACACCCCATCGACGATGCGTGATGCATTGTATCCGGCCGCGATCGTCTCTGCCCTTAGCACCGTCGTCATGCAACCGCTCCAAGATAGGCGGTCACCACCGCCTTGTCGGCCATGACATCGGCATATTGCCCGCGCAGCAGATTTCGGCCTTCCGCCAGAACCACGACCTCATCACAAAGTCTTGCGACGAAGCCCATGTCGTGTTCGACAAGAGCAAAGGTGACGCCGTGAGCGTTGATGTCGCGGATCATGTCGGCAATGGAGTGACGCAGCGTCGGATTGACGCCGGCGGTCGGCTCGTCGAGCAGGATAATTCGCGGCTTGAGAGCGAGCGCGCGCGCGAGCTCGAGCAGTTTCTTCTGGCCGCCGGAAAGGCGGCCGGCCAGTTCGTCGGCCTTGGCATCAAGGCCGACGCGCTTGAGCAGGACGAACGCGGTTTCGGCGCGCTCTCGCTCCTGCCGCGCGAACTGGACTGGGCCGGCGAAACAGGCGCGAACGCTCTCGAGCCGCGGTGAGGTCAAGGCCAGCATGACGTTTTCGAGGGCCGTGAGGCCGGCAAGTTCGCGCGACAACTGGAATGTGCGCACCAGCCCGGCACGCGCCATGGCACGCGGCGGCCGGCCGGTGACGTCATGCCCGAACAATGCAAGGGAACCGGCATCGGGCCGAATCAAACCTGACATGACATTCAGCAGGGTCGACTTTCCCGCGCCATTCGGCCCGACCAGGCCCGTCACCGAACCTTGGGAAACGACAAGGTCGCAGCCGTTCAATGCCGCCACACCGTCGAACGATTTGGACACGCTGGTTACGGCCAGGGCCGGCACGCCAGGATTTTGGACGACGGTCGTCATGAAGCGACCACGCTTTTCTTCTTCTGGGATCCCGTCACGCGGCGGCTGGATTGGAACGCGCGAGCAAATTGCTGCGGGCCCGAAGCGAATGTCTGCTCGACCGCATAGATGAGGCTGTCGAGAGTGTCGGCTATCCGTTTGCGATCGTCGAGTACCACTTCCTGGACACGCAAGCCACGCACCGTGGACGTCACCAGCGTCATGATCACGTGAATCTGTTGCCGAGACAAATTGCTGCGCGACAGCGCGCGGACCGCGCCGTCCTCGTAAGCAACGAGAAGTTTGGCGAACATCTTCGAGATTTCAGCCCGAAGCCGCCGATCGGACCTGCTCGCGACCATCAACTCGAGCGTGATGGCAATTCGATCAGAACCAAAAGCCTGCTCAGAAACCCCCACAATGAAGCCGCGGATATTGAGCTTTCCCTGAGCCAGCGCCTCGGCCAGCTGACCCATGCTTGTTTCGGCGCGCTGCCAGAAATGCCGCGCAGTATCGACGATGAGGTCGTGACGGGTGGGGTAATGATGCAACAGCGCGCCCCGCGACAACCGGGACTTCGTACATACCTTCGCGGTCGAAGTGCCGCCATAGCCGGTCTCCACCAGCAGTTGTTCCGTTGCCGCTCGCAGGCGAGCGCGGGTGTCTTCGCTCTTTTCTTCCTGCCGTTGCGACACCACACGGTTCTCCAATGCAGTTCCATGCTAGCGGCGGCAATCAACATAGTCACGCAAAAAAGTCAGCATTGACTGTTTTAATAAGCGGCAGCCCGCCAGCTTCGGAATAGGTCTCTCAACCAATCGCGAGAACGGGGTGTTGCGTGTCCCCGATTTGAACCTACGCCTCGATAAATCCCAGGGTAACGTCTTCGACGGGCGATCGGCGCCTCCGCCGCTTGATGCTCGACCTCGGCGGCTCTTGCTCATGGTCAAGCCGCTTTTTCGGTGGCATCATAGCGCAACGCGGGCGTCGATTTCGGACGCTTCTTGCTCAGCAGTGCGCGCGTAAAAGCGTTCCATTTCTTCATGGCGGCCCGCTTCTCCGGCATATAGTTCCCGCGATCGTAGCTCTTCGAACTCACGTCTTGGAGCGTGTGGTTCTGCAGCCGATCGCGGATCTCCTTTGAAAGACCCGCCTTTCCGGCGAGCGTTTTCCAGGTTCGGCGCAGGTCGTGGTTGGTCACCACGGGAGTTACCTCGCGCTCCCGTTGGCGCCACATAAACGAATAGAGCGTGCCGTGGCTGACGGGCCTGGTCGGATCGGTGGCGGAGGGAAAAACCATCCGTTCGAGTTAGGTTTGATTGACTCGATCAACGCTGCGGCGACCCGTGCCTTTCTATGACGACGTAGCAGTCCCCACCGATCCTGCCTAAAAAATAAACATGCATGATTACAAATCGATCAGGACCCAGCTAAAATTCAATATGTATAAATGCACAGGAGGTTGCATAACTAATCATTTTCTTTCGATGGAGTTTAGCAAAGATACATAAGTCAGGAATGTCGCGGCAATCGCTGACCCAAGCTAAATGCGCTTTTCCGAAACCTCGAGCCGTCATGCGCAACGCACTCTCAAGACTGAACACCAAGACGTTGCGTCGCGCGGTTGAGCTTGCGGTCGGTCCGATTCTGCTGATTGCCATCTGGTGGATCGCGGCGAAGGGCGGTTGGGTCAACAAGGATTTGCTGCCGTCCCCAATCGAGACGCTGCGCGATACCGCCGCGAATATCTGGTCCGGCAGCATGACCAAGGATTTCTCGCGCACGCTGATGCGGGTTGCGTACTCGATCGTCATCGCCATCGTCGCCGGCGTGCCGATCGGGATCGTGCTCGGCGCCAAGGCGGCGGTGTACCGCTCCGTCGAATTCATCGTCGACTTCTTCCGCTCGACGCCGGCCACAGCCCTGTTTCCGTTGTTCCTGCTGCTGTTTGGTCTCGGAGATCTTGCCAAGATCGCCGTTGCAGCGTTCGCCGCATGGCTCGTGATCGTCTTCAATGTCGCCTATGGCGTGATGAATGCTCGGCAGACACGCATTCTCGCCGCCAGATCAATGGGCGCATCGTCGCTGCGAATTTTCCGCGACGTCATTTTCTTCGAGACCATGCCGCAAACCTTCGTCGGCCTTCGCACCGCGGTTTCGCTCGCACTCGTGGTGATCATCGTGGCGGAAATGTTCATCGGCGCCACCGACGGCATGGGGCATCGCATTATCGATGCGCAAATCTCATATTCGTTGACCGATATGTACGGCTCCATCCTGGTCGCAGGCGCGATGGGATACGGCCTCAATCTCGCACTGCTCTTCCTCGAACGCTCGGTCATCCACTGGTCTGGAAAATAGCTGTCGCTTCTGCAAACGTCTCTCAGGGGTACTCAGAATGTCAAAGCCAGTTCTCTTCGCTGCCGCCATCGCGGCCGCACTTTCCGCGGGCAATGCGGGCGCCTATGCGGCCTGCGACAAGATGGACAAGGTGACGGCGGCGTGGCTGCCGATCATGCAGACGACAGCTTACTACGTTGCGATCGAGGAAAAGCTGTTCGAGAAGGCCTGCATCGAGATCGATTCCAACAAGATGGAATCGCCGAACCAGATCATCGATGCGCTGATTGCGGAGCGTGCCGACTTCGGCCCTCCCGGAGCGGCCGCAGGCATTGCGATGATCGCGGAGTCGAAGTTTCCGGGAAAGCTCAAGGTGTTCGGCCTGCAAGGCGGCGGCATCGCGGTCAACAGGATCAATGACGGCTTGATCATCAAGCCGGACAGCCCGATTAAGGTCTTTGCCGACCTCAAGGGCAAGACGCTGGGTCACGTGCCCGGCATCCAGTGGCGGACGATCTCGCGTCACATGGTGCGGGCGGCCGGCCTCGATCCGGACAAGGACGTGAAGCTTGTTGATCTGGCGGTCGCCATGCAGGTGCCCGCCGTGGTCGGCGGAACCGTGGATGCGACGCTGTCGCTGGAGCCGGTGGGCTCGATCGCGGTGGCGTCCGGCAAGGCCATTCGCGCCATGACCAACCCGGTGGCCGGGGTCATCGCCGATCCGTTCTATTCCGGCGCCTCGATCATGACGACGAAGTTTCTCAAGGAGCGCCCGGATGTCGCGCGGCGTGTGGTCGTGGTCATCGACGAGGCGACCGACCTCGTGAATGCGAATTTTGCGAAATACAAGGCGGCGATTCCGAATTACACGCCGATCAAGCCGGATCAGCTCGAATTGCTGGCCCAGCCTTACCTCCGCGGGTTCAAGGATATTAACGATACCGACATCAAGTCCTATCAGGCGCTGGTCGATATCTTCATCAAGGAAGGCGTGCTGGCCGGACCGCTGAACGTGCGCGACAAGCTGCTGACCAGGGCCGAGCTCGGAATGTGAAGATGGCCAAGGGCAACGTTGCGCCGATCAGGCCGGTCGAGTTGGCCGCCGCGGAGGCGTCGCAAGCACCTGCGCCGAAGAAGCGGCAGGCACTGATGACCATTCGCGGCCTGCGCAAGACCTTCAACGATGCCGTGGTTTATGACGATTTTGCCGTCGACCTGCCGCTCGGGCATTTCATCTCCATCTTCGGTCCGAACGGGTGCGGCAAAAGCACGTTGATCAACATGGTCTCCGGCCTGTTGCGGATGGACGCCGGCGAGGTTCTGTACGACGGCCAGCTCATCAGCGAGACGCGAATTTCCTACGTCTTCCAGAATTATCGCGAGGCGCTGTTCCCGTGGCTGAAGGCGATCGACAATATCCACTATCCGCTGAAGGTGATGGGCATCCCCCGCAAGCAGCGCCGCGACCGCGTCGAGAAGCTGCTCGCCGATTTCGAGGTGCGCATCGATCTCGATGCCTATCCCTACACCCTGTCGGGTGGCCAGCAACAGGCGGTTTCGATTCTACGCGCCCTCGTGACCGAACCGGAAGTCCTGTTTCTCGACGAGCCGTTCTCGGCGCTCGACTACGAAATGACCATGTTCATGCGCGGACAATTGCAGAAGATCTTTATGAAGACGAAGACAACCATGTTGCTGGTGTCGCATGACCTGGATGAAGCGATCGAGCTCGCCGACAAGGTCGTGCTGCTCACGCGGCGCCCGACTAAGGTGGCCGAGATCGTCGATATCGGTTTGCCCTGGCCGCGCAACCTCGAGGTCACCACCGGTGAAGACTTCATGACGCTCAAGCGTCATTGCCTCGACCGCTTCTGGCAGGAGGTGAAGAAGTGATGCCCCGCCGCACAATTGACCGCCGTTACCGTTCGATGGCGTGGATCTAAGACAGCAACAACCGATAACTGGAGATGGACATGACGAAGCGCCGTTTTCGCGCCGCCGCGGTGCAGACACTCGCCCGGCTTGGAGATTTTGATTACAACATCGAGCTGGCCACGCAATACGTCGAGGACGCTGTGCGGCAGGGCGCCGAGCTGATCGTGTTCCCGGAATGCATGGATACCGGCTATCTGTTCGATTCAGCGGCCCATTGCCGCGAGCTTGCAGAGACTGTCACGGATGGGCCGTTCGTGACCGCGCTTGCCGCGCTCAGCCGCAAGCACGGCGTCTATATCGCCAGCGGCATCACAGAATGGGATCCCGAAAAGGAAAAGATCTTCAACAGCGGGATCATGTTCGACCGCAGCGGCAAGGTCGCCTGCCACTACCACAAGCAGTTCCTGGCCACCCACGATCAGAACTGGTTCAGCTTCGGCGAGCGTGGCTGTCCGGTGGTCGACACCGATCTCGGCCGCATCGGCCTCTTGATCTGTTTCGATGGAAGGATTCCGGAAATTTTTCGCGCCATGGCAATGCAGGGCGCCGAGGTGATCGTCGACATGGCGAATTTCTTCGCCATGGATCAGGCCGATATGTGGGGTCCGGCGCGGGCTTACGAAAACGGTGTGTGGCTGGTGGCCGCCACCAAGGCGGGCTACGAGCGATCGATCTATTACCCGGGCGGCAGCATGATCGTCGACCCGAAGGGCAGGGTGCTTTCCAAGGTGCCCTACGACACCCACGGCATGGCGATCTGCGACGTCGATCTCGATGCCGCCGCCGACAAGTCGATCTATGCCGCCAACGACAAGATTGCCGATCGGCGGCCGGAAACCTACGGTATCATGGCGCTGCCGTATCAGCAGACTCCCGTGTTCGGTATCGCCGACAAGCCGCTTGTTCCGTCGAAATCCGTGACCAAGGTCGCCGCTGTGCAGATGCATGCTACCCGTGAAACGACGGTCGAGGATGTTCTCGCCATGGTCGATCACACCGCCAAGCTCGGCGTCAAGGTTCTGGTGCTGCCCGAATACGCGTTCTTTCCGCAGTGCATTCTCACCGGACAGGAAGCCGCTGCGCTTGCCGACCAGACCGCGTCTCACCTGTCTGATATCGCCGCCATTGCGGCGAAATACGGTTGCCTGATCGCCGCACCGGTCGTCGAGCGGGCGGCGGTCGGGCTGTACGTGACGACCGTACTGGTCGGGCCGGACGGCAAGGAGATCGGCCGCTACCGCAAGACACATCTGACCGCGGAGGAGAAGAAATGGGCGGTTGCCGGCTTTGACTATCCGGCATTCGACACGCCGTTCGGCCGCATCGGCGTCATGTCGGGCTACGATGCGGTATTTCCCGAGACGTCGCGCTGCCTCGCCATCGGCGGCGCCGACATCATCCTGTGGCCCGCCGCCCTGCGTGAGCCGTTCGAGCGCGAGCTGCTGGCCGTGCCGCGCGCCGGGGACAACCGGGTAGCCGTCGTCCTGGCCAACCGTACCGACTGCCCATACCCGGGCGGAAGCGTGGTTATTCCACCGAACGGCTTTCCCCAGTGGGATATCAACGTCGCCGCGCCGCGGGTTTTGAAACTCGGCGCGGTGATGCCCAAGCACATCGATCTTGCGGTCTGCCGGCAAAAGCTGATGATTCCGAAGGTCGATATGTTTGCAAACCGGCTGGTGGAGACATACGCTCCGATCGTCGCGGCCTAGCTGAACCCTGATGGGAGTGCTGCTCGATCGCGATTCGAAAGCCGGCGGCACCAGCCGCCGGCAGCCGCGAAGGATCGTCAGGGGAGTGGCCAAGCCGCAGCGCAAGCTCCGTTACGACTGGAACGACGTCGTCTACTTTCTGGAAGTGGCGCGTCAGCGCAACCTCGTTCGCGCGGCCGAGAAACTGAAGGTCGATCATACGACGGTGAGCCGGCGTATCCGCGAGCTGGAGCGGAGCCTTAATTCCACGCTCTTCAAGCGCAGCAAGTCAGGCTTCACCCTGACGGAAATCGGCCTGCGCCTTCTCCAATACGCCGAGGGCATGGAGAGCCAGGCCAACTCCATGGTCGAGGCCATCGGCATCGAGGAGGCGGATGCCGGCGGTGCGGTCCGGATCGCGGCGATGGAGGGGATCGGTAGCTTCTACCTGACGAAATGCATTGGCGATTTCAACAAGGTCTATCCGTCCATTCAGGTCGAACTGATCACGGACACACGGCTGCTCGACCTGAGCCGGCGCGAAGCGGATATTTTTGTCAGCTTCTTCCGGCCGCAGGGCAAGCGGTTGTCGGTCAAGAAGGTCGGCGAGTTCAAGATAGCGCTCTACAGCTCAAGCACCTATTTCGACGACCGCCCTTATCCGAAGACGCTGAAGGAGCTCGCAAACCATGCCTTCATCAATTTCATCGAGGATCATATCTACAGCAAGGAAAATCGTTGGCTGTCCGATATTCTACGTCCCGCACATACGGTCTTTCGGAGCACTAGTCTTGTTGCTCAATATATCGCGGTGTCGGGCGGGCAAGGCATCGCGATGCTTCCGTCCTATGTCGCGGCGAGCGATGAAGACCTGTTGCCTGTGATGCCGGAACTTTTCTCCATGCGGGATATTTGGCTTTCCGTACATGAAGACCTGCTACACTTTGCGCGCATTAAAGCCCTGACTGCTTTTCTGGAAAAACGTATCGAAGCTGACAAAGCGCTTTTGACTTCGGTTAGCCGCCGTCAAATGGCTTGAAAAGGACGCTCGTCGGCTCGCAACAGCCATTCCGACAAAGTGAAATTCCGTAGTGGTCTCAATCGTCCAGAAGGCTGCGAAATGTCGGAACGGGTCAATCTCGCATACTTGTCGCCGGTTTGGCGCAAGTGTGTGTAGCGCTTGAAACTTGACCAAGAGCGATGACCCGACACAGCCGCTACTTGAGGAATATTCCGACCGATTTCGAATAGCCTTGAAATACCATCGTGACGAAGATCATGTAGATGCAAGTCGATGATCTCGAGGAACTGACACGCGTGGGTGAAATTAGTTCCAATAGTGTCGCCGCAATACGGAAAGATTTCTTTGCGCCTCTTCGGCATTGAGTGAATTATCTGCAGCGCTTCCGGAGGCAGATCGCACCACACGTCATTCCCGATCTTCTCTCCGGGGTTCTTCATATCACGGACCAAAACACGACTTCCTTCGGCGTCAAGATCCTTCCACGAGATCCGCGCAATCTCCTCCCGGCGACGCGTTGAAAATATCGCAAAGCCGATGACCTTCTGCATCGGAATGCAGGATGGTCGGCGCTTCAACCGCTCGCCGAAATATTCCATGATCTTGTCGAGTTCTTCGAGAGACGGTCGCCGATCACGCTCACGGCTCTTGCTCGCAATGCCGAGGCGCTTCGCAACAACGAAGGCGTCCTTCATTGCGGTCTGATCAAGTTGATACGCCCATGCCGGCTTGGCTACGGCAAAGACGGCTGCCAAATGCGAGAGATAGTTACCGACTGTCGACGGAGCTACTTTAATTATCAGTTCATTAGCAAATCCGACTACGTCGGTGCTTGTGATTTCAGAGCACTTCTTGTTGGCTATGTCGTAGTTCTTGATCGCGCGCAGTACCTGCGCCTTTGTACGACCGATCTTTTTGATCGATTCATCCGTGTAGCGGTCGATAACAATGGATAAAGTGGGATCCGGCGCTTCAAGGCGCTCGAGGGCGCCTGGTTTTGCAAGTTCCTTCTCCCGCTTTTCGAGCCAGGCAGAGGCAGCCTGCTGCCGATCGAACGTCCGATTTTCTCAATGAACGATCTTGCCAGCCCGCTTGATGAGGAGCTGGGCCTGGTATCCTGTAGAGCCATTGCTTCGCTTGCGTGGTACGACCGTTCCCATCTCGGGAGGCTCCATCATCGGTACTGCATGGGCGTCTTCGGTACTGCGCCGCAGTACCGGACGCGCTAAAAAGAGAGAAAATGGCTAAAAAACGAGCTAGAATGGAAAACCCGATAATATCTCTAAGTAACTGAAATGACCGAAAAAACTACGAAATCCCACGATTTCCTTTTCTCCGTCGCGCCCATGATGGACTGGACCGACCGGCATTGCCGCGTCTTCCATCGCATGATGACGCGGCGTGTCCGGCTTTATACCGAGATGATCACGACGGGTGCCGTCATTCACGGCGATCGGCAGCGTCTGCTTGGTTTCGACGAAAGCGAACATCCGGTCGCGCTTCAATTGGGTGGCTCGGACACGCGCGATCTCGCGATGGCGGCGAAAATCGGCGAGGATTTCGGTTACGACGAAATCAATCTCAATGTCGGCTGTCCGTCGGATCGAGTGAAGGACGGCCGTTTCGGTGCGTGCCTGATGGCGGAGCCGCAACTCGTGGCCGCCTGCGTCGATGCGATGAAGCGCGAAGTAAAAATTCCGGTCACGGTCAAATGCCGGATCGGCATCGACGACCAGGACCCGGAAATCGCCCTCGATAGGCTTGCGCGTGGCGTCGTTGCTGCCGGCGCCGATGCGCTCATCGTCCATGCCCGCAAGGCCTGGCTCAACGGATTGTCGCCGAGAGAAAATCGCGACATCCCGCCGCTCGACTATGACAGGGTCTATCGGTTGAAGGCCGCGCTGCCGGATGTACCCATCATCATCAATGGCGGCATCGGCAGTCTTAGCGAGGCCAAGCGGCACCTTGAGCATGTCGATGGCGTCATGCTCGGCCGTGCGGCCTATCAGGAGCCGTGGCGATTGCTCGCGGCCGATTCCGAGCTATTCGGCGAGGCGTCGCCGCACGCGACCATGAAGGACGTGTTTGAAGCGATGATGCCTTATATCGAAGACGAACTTTCGCGCGGCACGCGGCTACATTCGATCGCGCGGCATTTCGTCGGCGCGTTTCATGGGGTACCGGGTGCGCGGGCGTTTCGCCGCCACCTCGCCGAAAACGGCGTCAAGCCGAATGTCGGC
>Ga0137404_10001941_pt1 | contig 13591 bp, 7 predicted proteins | sample CZOMad2_1_16fung_FD_108285 | JGI IMG/M metagenome (GOLD analysis project Ga0137404, IMG submission 108285) | Vadose zone soil fungal communities from Angelo Coast Range Reserve, California, USA - CZOMad2_1_16fungal (Illumina Assembly) | ecosystem: Environmental > Terrestrial > Soil > Vadose zone...
ATTCTGCGGAAATCGTTTCAGAGGGAATCGTAGTTGAACCCCTGCCTACCGGTCTCAGGACTTGAGGATAGTTCCATCGGCAGTCACAACCCATATTTCGCCGCGCTTGATAGTTATCGCGTAAATATCGGCTAGCGTGCCAATCGAGAGTTCATACCAATGTTGGCCGGCGTCATTAGTATGCAAAACCGTGCCTTTCTGCCCGACCACCCAAGCCTCGCTAGAACTGATTGCGACGACATCAGTCAGCGTTGCTTGTGTACCACCGTTTTGCCGTTCCCATGTATTACCGCCGTCTGCCGTATGGAAGATCGTACCCATTTGACCAACTACATATCCGTTCTTTGCATCTGCGAAGCCTACGCTTTCGTGGTTCGCCTCACTTGATGCTTGCTGAATCTGCCAATTATGACCACCGTCCACAGTATGTAATATCAACCCCTTTGCACCTGCGCTCCATCCTAAATGAGAATCGATGAAGTCCACACTACTCAAATATTGCTGACTAGTGCCCTTCCATATTTCCGTCCACTGTCCACCCCGTTTTGAGTGTAGAACAACCGGTGCTGACTTGATTGTTCCAACTATCCATGTCTGATCTTCGATGCTGTCAATTCCATTAAGTGAGGCATTTGCGTAATAGGCAACTGTACAAGTCTTTCCCCTATCAACAGACGTGAAGATCGCGCTACCTACTTCCTCCAGGTGTCCAAGCGCGTGCAAATTGCCAGAAGAGGTTATCCTGGCTTTTGCCAGAGAATATGCTCCACCTAACCCTGCAGGGTCTTTTCCTCGAATCGTCCGTTCGCTCCAACTAACACCTCCGTTTTCAGTCACCCAGAAGCGTTCATCTGTTCCAGTTGCTACACCAAACAGATCATCCCCAAAGCTTATTGAACTAAAGGACTCATCCGTGGTTAGAACCTTTCGCCAGGGTTTCGAAGCGGCTACCGGATCATTGCGCTCAGTGACCATGGGGCTTTCTCCCGAGTCATTCATTTTTCGATCTCGTTTGTCGGTCGAGAGACCTGGTTGACAATTTATCACCATACACGTACACAAGATCACACCAAAGAATCTGAACATGCTCGTCACCTCCCACGGATGCAACGCTCGTAGTAATCATTCGCCGCAGTAGCGGCAGCTGCGCTATTCGCGTAGCCGTGCTGCGTCGGGTCCGCCTGAAAATGAGGTGGATCATTAAAAGCGCCTCCCCACGCGAACCCGTGATTGGCAAATATTGGGATCACCGGCCTTCCGAGAGGTGTCTGCACGAGTTGTCCGCGCCTGTCTCGAGTGGCCATGCCAGGAACATCAAAAGCGAAACCGCCTTCATGGCGAGATGTGCCGGGACGGGCCACAGGATTGGGGTTATTAGCCCTGTTGTCCCACAGTTCCTGCTGATGGGCACGCGTCCGAAAGACCTCTGTAAATCCAATGCCACCTGGTACTGCTCCATTGATTTCAAGCAATGCGTCTAAGAAGTCTTGGGCTATAGCATTTTGTACGTACGGAGTGATTGGCGGATGACCGTCCGAGGAATCGGTGAGATTAAATCTTGTGAGTACTTGATTCGCACATGGGTCTGGCTGCTGCTGAGGTGCAGGTTCCTGCGGGATCTCAATTATCACATCTGAAAGCCATGAGGCGCTGCCGAAGTAACTCGGGAGCCTCAATTCCAGTGCCGGGCTTCTCAAGAGAGAGTTCAATAAAACGTCGGACGCAGCTATCAGATTCCGAATGGAGAGCTGCTCTAAGAGCCTCCATTGCAGCCTGCCCTCCAATGTCCACAAGACATAAAGCAGCCGCAAGCCGTATGTTTCGGTTCATGTGATGTTGAACAGCAAGGCTTAGTTTCGGTACTGCTACAGACCCCATCGCTTCAACACCATGCACCGCTGGTTGATGAACCATTGATGCACTGAAAAATCCGTCATTTAGATCCAAATGATCGATCAAGAAATCGAGGGCCTCGATCGCCTGTAATTTACCAAGTATCGTCGCTCCTCTCCTCCAAAGAAAGTAGCTGGGCCCGTTCAGCTCGAAGTTTAAATCGGGAATATTCATGGCTCCTATTAACTCGCTAATGACTTCCCGCCGACATTCTTGCGAGTCTTTTGCTCGGAGTATTAGATTTTCCGAGGCTTGAACGGCCTCTGGCCCATCCGAAGAAAGCTTCGCGATATTTGAGCGGATATCGAGTTCACTTCTACACATGGTATTAGAGATAGACTTGTCTGGAATCTGAGAGCGCACACTCTCTGATCGGCCGTCCCAAAGCTTGAAACACCACACTGGAATCACAACTAACAGTAAACCTGATAAGACTACGATGGCCTTTGTCCGAATAATGTATTGCATTGTTATACCTCAACGTCGGCCCCAATGGGCTTCAAACCGGTTATTCTTAAATGACATACTCACATGGAACTTTACTTCACACTGCTGAGAACCCCTTATCAGCTTTACATCAAAATCATACTCCGACGCATGCTCGGTGAGCTTGCCGGCTGAAGTTTCCCTTCCAGGCCCCGGAAAATCAGCATAGACAAAGCTATTACCATCGACCATTCTGAAAGCGGACTCGGGCGCATCCGGTCTCGTGGCTATGCCTCCCCATAATAGTGTATCTGGTTCTCTTTCGCGATAGGTTCTCCACGACGCTGATACCCACTGCTGAACACTCCACGTGCCGTGTGGATTTACGATATCAGGGTCTACTCCTCCCAGCGGTGGATCTGGAGTCTCGAACATCCCAATACCACCTTCCGCAACGGTTCCTGACACCGTAAATCCGAGGCCCCAAACCCGACCGCCTAAATCCGATGCACCCGGACCGTTGTTTATCATATAACCAGGGCCTGTAAACTCCACCAAGAGGCTGCAAACATTATCTATGTGGCTCCCGAGAGAGGGCGGATCATCATTCTGCGGAGTATCCGCACGCGTGCCGCCGCGGCTCGGATCGCCATGAATAATCGGACCTAAAGAAATGAGGTTACATTGATACCAAGTCGAGCCCTCGTAGCTTCCCATGCGCTGGCAGTCGAGGAACGTTAAAAGCCCAGTAGGATCCACAAAGTTGACCGGGTCGCTATGTACATAGCTGTATCGATTAAACGACTGCGGATCGCCGATGCTCATACTACCGAGGTAAGGATCGGGACTACTCCACCGGCCGGAGAGGTATTCGTACTTCCTGAACCAAGTGTGATCAAGACCCGTCACGTCGTCGCGCTCAGTCAAACCATGTTTCTGCCGATTCCCATCAACAGCAGTGTAGCCTTGACTTGTCTTGCGCAAACCGATTGCACCGAGCTCTTCACCGAACGCCTGATAGTCATGACGCGCCACAATCGTGCTCGTGCCGCTGACAATGTTGTTCATCAACGCTCGAGTTGAGCCTTGCGCGTCCTGCAACACATAGTTGATGGCTCCGGCTCCTGAGGCAGGTGTGCCCCACGCTTCCACCTCCACCACCCGGCTGAAGGCGTGATCCGCTCCATCATTCACCACCACTCTGATCTTGCTCGTCGTAATGCTGGAAAAGTAAACTGCCGCCATACCTTGTTGTTCCGTCACACTGCCGCCAGAGACAGTCGTCCAGGCCGAGCCATTCCAATACTGCACATCAAAAGAGGTGATCCCAAAGAGACTGAAAGTCTGCGTCAACGTCGGCTCGACTGGATTCTGGTAGTCGTCCTGCTGCGTAATGACGTCAATCTCGCTGATTGTCTTGCTGCCATTGAAGTCAATCTCCAGCCAATCCGGAAATGTCAGGGACGTGTTATCCAACCAAATCGCGCCGTTGACTGAGTTAGCTATATTTTGTTTTGGCGACCGCTAGCCACAAACGCCTTAGCATGCCAGTACCAATCAACTGCGTCTTGACGGTCAGGATCCAGAAGCCATGCTCTGTACCAACGTTCAGCAGCCTTTTCATATTTGCGCTCCTTCCAGTCGGCCAATCCGAGAACATAATGGAAAGCTGCTATGCGCTTCAATAGCCAAAATGCGAGCTTATAATGCCATCGAGCCTTCATCTGTTTAAGAACCTCAAAGGCGTAACGGTTCGCGATTTCTTCTTCGTACTCGAATTGCCTTGCATGCTCGTTGTGCTGAAAGACAAATTCTCCCTTTGCAATAACGTGGTGAGCCAGTTCGTGAGCAAGGGTTCGACCAATGATTATCGTCGGAACAGTTGTCCACTTAAATATCGCTGGTATTGCCCTATAGATTTCTCGCACGAAGATTACAATATGGGCGGGTGCGTCTTCCTGCTTTTCGAAGTAAAGACCGTTCAAGCTAAACCCTTCATTTTTTGCATGCCTGCGTCGATCTGTTGCCGTGTTCAAGTCTTCAGGAATTTCATCAAGCATTTGAACGAAAGCAACACCATCCAAGTCGACAGGATCAAGCCAGCTCAACGCTGTGCGTACCTGCCAAGTTATAACTCGGGAGATATTGCTGCACGCGTTAACTAATTCCATAAACTCATAAGGGGTCGTCAAGCTAGACGACCTCTCGTCCACTGCGAAACTGCGGTAGTCTTCTTAGGTCTTCTAGGAAATCGCGTTGACGCAATTTCCCACTGCTGGAGAGAATTGTCCAACGCAAAATCACTGAGAGTTCCTTACACCGGTGCACGCAGGGTCTAAGGGGTTTTGTTGGCACCGGAAAATAAATGTTGGCCCTGTCGGACCGACAACGTCTCCCCAACCCGATAGAACTGCCCGCCATAGTAAGACTATGCGAACGCTCCATCTTTGGTAAAAGTTTGGTGATGGTGGTAAGCGCAGATTCGACTCGGGATCGAATCCAGGCAATCTAGGTCGTTCTGGTTGGCGAATCTCCTCGATGCCGCGCCTTGGGGTCGTATTAATCGGCTCGCCATCACTCAGGACCCTCGGCGGCCCTGAAGAACGTGTAGGCCAACCGAAGTTTGAATCAGGAGGCCAGTCAGGAGGCCATCGATCTAACGATCCGGAGCTAAAGAAGTTGAAGGAATCGTAGATACTTCCGATCTGAACCGGTAAGGTGAAGTCTGTCTTCTTAAGAGTGCCATCAGGGTTCAGTTCGTAGTAAATCGTAAAGTTGATATCCCTCAAGATTTCTTCGTCCGTTCGAAAGCCGTTACCCCCAATGAAATTACTTAGGCGCTGGTCGAAAGTACGCAATGCGCTTGCAATATTGCCCGGCAAATCAGCGTGGCCTCCCATATAATAACTGCCGCTATCGGAGGGTGTGCCTGAGTATCCACCACCACCGACTTCGCCAGCGCATGAGCTGTACATTGCAGAACAACCAAGGTCCATTGTTAGCCCAACGGGATCCACAAAATTGACTGGATCATTATTCACATAGGAATAGCGATTGAACGACTGAGGGTTGGCGATGGTCATGCTGCCCCTGTAAGGATCAGGACTGGTCCAGCGGCCGGAGATCTGTTCGTACTTCCTGAACCAGGTATGATCCAGACCCGTCACATCATCACGCTCAGTCAAGCCATATTTCTGACGGTTACCATCAGCGGCACTGTAGCCCTGACTTGTTTTGCGCAAACCGATTCCGGCTCCCAGCTCTTCACCAAACGTCTCGTAGTCATGTCGCGCCACAATCGTGCTGCTACCGCTGCCAATGTTGTTCATGACAGCTCGAGTCGAACCTTGTGCATCTTGCAGCACGTAGTTGATTCCCCCTGCCCCCGATGCGGGCAAACCCCAGGCCTCGAGTTCCGTCAGGCGGCTGTAACCATCAGGCGAGGCCCACGTCCGCACTCTGATTTTGCTGGTCGTGATCGCGCTGAAGGTCAGCTTCTTCCAAACCTTGTTATTTCCAGTGATGTTGCCACCCGTTACGGCTGTCCAGGCACTCCCGTTCCAGTACTCCACATCATACTGCGTCAGCCCATAGCTGCTGAACGTCATTGTCTCGGTCGGCTCAGACGGACTGCTCAAGTTGTCCTGCAACGTGACGACGTCGATCTCATCAATGGTTTTGCTGCCGTTGAAATCAATCTGCAGCCAGTCAGGAAAGGTGTTTGCCGGAGCAGCATCGTTCCAGCTGCCATGGGTGCTATCACCTTTGCGGTCGCCGTCATTCGTGGTGCTCGCACCGACATTGCCCGTTGCATAAACCGATGACGCACTGGCTGCGCCACCATTGGCTGCCAGCGCAACATTGGCTCGTGAGACAGCCGGATAACCCCAGGCCTCGAGTTCCGTCAGGCGGCTGTACCCATCAGGTGAGGCCCACGTCCGCACTCTGATTTTGCTGGTCGTGATCGCGCTGAAGGTCAGCTTCTTCCAAACCTTGTTATTTCCAGTGATGTTGCCACCGGTTACGGCTGTCCAGGCACTCCCGTTCCAGTACTCCACGTCATACTGCGTCAGCCCATAACTGCTGAACGTCATTGTCTCCGTCGGCTCTGAGGGACTGCTCCAGTTGTCCTGCAAGGTAACGACATCTATTTCATCGATGGTCTTGCTCGCATTGAACTGGATTTGCAACCAGTCAGGGAAAGTGTTCGCCGGAGCCGCGTCATTCCAGCTTCCGTGGCTGCTATCACCTTTGCGATCGCCATCATTGGTAGTGCTCGCACCGCAATTACAGGAACTGTAGCTTGAGGAAGCCGTCGCGGCGCCACCATTGACCGCCGCGGCAACGTTTATCCGCGTATGAAATTCCTGGGTAGCGAGCAACTGTCCACCGCGATAAATATTCTCACGCTCGAGTGAACCATCTCTGTAGTCCGCAATATTCTGGCCGAAAATGTCATAGACCATCGTGCGCGTACTGTTTCCAGCGGTGGTCTGAACGCGCTGGCCAGAACCGTCGTAAACGGAGGTCTGGAGCAGGGTGTTGTCACTTAGCTTGGCCGTCGTCTGCCGGCTGTTCGCATCGTAGTCGTATTTCATTCCCAGTGAACCGCTGAGACGAAACTTCATGTCCTGAGTAATGTTTCCAGAATTATCGTAAGTGGTAGCAGTTGAACCGGTAGCAATGAAGCGATTGGTACCGGCAACTATGTCGCTGCTGCTGACCGGGGTAAATGTGATGCCAAAGTTCTCCGAGGAGTTCGTTGATTGGAAACGATTGCCAAAATTGTCGTAAGTAAATGTGGTCTGCCACGTCGGCGTCCCGCCAGTTCCCTGCAGATATTCGGTGGCAATGTTCAACCGTCCCAGCTCATCGTAGACAAACCGTTGATCCCACTCCTTCGTGACAGCACCATTGATGGTTCCGTCAATGCGCCCGATCTGACCGTTGTTCTTGCTCGTGTCCACGCTGCCGCTGCTCTGTGTTACTGCGCCATAGGAATAATTGTAGCGCTGCAATTCAGCGCCTCCTGAGCTTTGTTTCAACTTCACCTCTGAAGGTTGCAAGCGCCGGTTAAACGCCACCGAATGCACCGCGCTATTCCCCCACGTCTCGGCGACCTGATGATTAGCCTGCGCAAATGTGACGCCGCTGATGAAATTGGTTGCTCCGTCCGAGACCTGCGACAAACGGGCCGCGTCATCATATGAATACGTAAGCGCACGAGTGCTCGGGTAAGTCTCGCTGGTCAGTAGCCCACCAACATTGTAGGCATAGGCCATTGAGTAGGTGCTCGAGCCAGTCACCTGGAACTGGTTCGTCACGCGCCCCATGTTGTTATAAACAAAATAATTCCCGGTGGCTCCGCTCCCATAGGTCACAGCCAGCAAACGACCTGCGGAGTAATTGGTGAAGCTCGACAAGTCGGGATGACCTGTGGGCAGAGTTTGTGAGTCGTAATAATAGTGCGCAGTGGGGGTCGTTCCGTCCGAATAACTGACGCTCGTTACGCGATTGAGGTCGTCATAAACCAACTGCGAGTGGACACCACGGGCATCCCAATCATCTGTCACCAGACCGCTCGAGTTGTAATCGAGTTTACGCGTCCACGTGCCGGCCGTGTTTAGTGCATCGCTGAGATTGTAGCTGGTATTAACCGTCTGCTCTACCTGCTTTTCACGAATCAAACGACTCAGAGAGTCATATTTGAAAAACCTGTATTGCGTTGTCGCGCCGCTTATCTGTGTAATCCTGAGCAGGTTATCAAGTACGTCGTAGTCGTAGCTGGTGAATTGGTTCGGCGAAGTAGTACTGCCCAATCCGGTGGACGTTGGCTCGTCCAATCTGATCACCCGGCCCATTGCATCGACCTTCTGGCGTCGTTGCTTGCCGGCCTGATCCGTCACAGTGGTGTATACGCCGTCGTAGGCAGTTGCGGTGTAGGTCGTCAGGGAATTGTCGTCATCACCACGCGGCATGGTCACCTGAGTAACGCGGTTCAGACGATCGTAGGTCCGCGTAGTCCAGAATCCTGGCGGGTTAATAGCTACCCAGGCATAACCACCGCAGTAATAAGGATTGCTGACGCGGTACGGCCGGCCGAGCTCGTCATATTCAGTATCCTGCGTGGTCCATTGAGAACCACTCAGATCACTCATGGCGCCGTAATTGTTGAACGTTTCTTTCACCGCGCCTCGTCCATCATAGAAAGTGTAGCTGTCGACAAATCGCGTCGAGTCCAATTGCGTGCCAATCATGACGAAGTAGTGATAGTGGCCCGCGTAGTCAGCGGTCAGCCCGTCGGAGTAGTTGTAATAAGTGTAGCTGCTGTCGGGTCGTTGGATGGAGGCAATGCGCAACGAGTCACTGTTGTAGGAGGCGGTTGTCGTACGGCCGTTTTCGTCAACGGTGGTTGCCACCAATCCGGTGTTCATGTCGTAGGTGGCGTAGGTTGTGAGCTGGAGTCCACTTGGATTACCGCTGGTCACCTGAGTGACATACGCAAAGTCGTGCAGGCTGCCATCGGAATAGGTAAAGGTCTTTTTGTGACAGCAATCGACATCCGCGCTCGTAACATTTCCAGCGATGTCGTAAGTGGTGTTGTGCGTAATCCCTCCTGAAGGAGTGACTGGGTCCGTGTACGTGGTGGTACTCGTCACATTTCCGCGATATTCATTTGCGTAATTGTAATTACCGCTGTATGGATTGAATGTGCTGTCGTAGTTAATGATATTGCTGCGGTTCGTCATGTTCACGTAGTTGGTGCCATAATTATCGTAAGTGTAATCAATGCGTGCGGCCGCGCTGGATGATCCACCAGGCACCACCTTGACCGTCGCAGGCAGATGATATAAATGCCGGTTGATATAAGATGGTGAGGTTAAATAAGTAGTCTCCGTCTTGCGCAGCTCACCTGATCCGTTGGTTGTGAAGTCGCGTTCGCTTACTACCGTCACGTTGTTGTAGGGATTGTTAAAGTCATCGTACGTGTAAACGGTCGCCTTGGTCAGACCGGCAGGAACATCTGTTATCGTCAGTTGACTAACGCGAAAACTCCCACCAGTTACTCCCGGATCCCAGTCAAAATCGGCTCTCGTCAGCACGGTCGGTCCAGTGCCATACTGCACCTCGATCGTGTCAATCAAACCATGATTCCATCCGGCAGTAGTAATGGTGGTTGTCTTGGTAACGGTGTGATCCGGCGCTTCTACCGTGGATATCCCGCTACTTTCATTTACTGTAAACGTATAGGTTGGAAGGGTGCTGAAGGTTCCATCCATACCCACGGTGCGTCCTGCCCAGTCGTCTGTACGGGTGCCATAAGTTGGCAAGTCAGAAAGATTACTTAAGTGATCAGGATAGTTGTATGTAGTTTGCGCCGCCAACGTGCCTCCTGTCGGATTGGAGCCCGTGCTGTCCAGTGGAGGATTAGAGCCGATGGTCATCCCGCGGAGCTGGGTTATCTGACGAATCATGCCATAGGGCGAGTAATCGAAGCGATAGCCGATATGCGCGCTGCCGCTTTCTACGCTGTTTGGCAGGTATACGTATCTGAGTACTTTCGCTGAGCTCGGGAAAACACCGGTGACTCCAGAGAAAAGTTCGGGCGTGTTCGGATCTGAATCAAGAGCCTTGAAGGTCAGGGTATCGTAGTAAAAACGCATCACCTGACGATCGGGCTGCCCTGAAAGTCCAGGTGCCTTAATCGCAACCAGATCAGCGTTTGAATCATAATAAAACGTGACTTGCCGATTAGCCGTATCAGTAATCGTGGAGATTCTGGGCCCTACTGCATGGCCCGCGTTATCGGTGTAACTGATTGAAATATAATTCCCGTTGGTGTCTGTTATTTTGGTGGGATAACTACGAAGCCCACCAGTGCCGGCTGCTGCGTATGTAACCTGGGTGCCGTCCGGGTAATAGAGAGTTCCCGACGAGCTCACGAAAAGCAGAAACGTGCCATCCGTTGATTTGTAGTTGTATTGAGTGCCTGTATAGACAAGCGAATGGCGGGTACCATCTCCATCGGTCAGCGTGAAACCGGCGCTGCCTTGATCTTCGATCTGTCCGTACCCGATCCGAAATCCTGGTGCGGGCCATCCCGAATCCACATCGTAAGTAAGATGCGTGGTGCCTCCTGAGGTCGACTTGTTATAGAGCAGGCTGTTGTAAACGAGAGACAAGGAAACGTCGATGCCGCGTCCTGGTAGACCGACAATCGGCAACCCGAATGTAAAGTTCTTATTTCCGCTCTCAGTACCTTCGGTCGCTGCGGCTCGCTTTGTAGCTCCGGGCTTGGTGGTGCCACGTGGTGAGCCTACGTTATTAACCGGGTCATAAAGCGAGCTTGTCTCTCCGTCCGGCAGAGGATCCTCATTGGGCGGCCGAATAGGCAACACCGGTGCCGACACAATGCTTGAGGTCCGATTTGAGTGATGGGTGCTCACGCCTTGTTTTGGCCGCGGACCTGAGTCAGGGTGATTGCTGCTTTGCAGGTTATTCTCTCTAATGGAATCGACTGTCTTCTTGGTCCCAAACGGATCGCCACCGATCACTCTTAATTGCACACTCTGACTGATGGAACCCACTCTGGCCGTTAACGTCGCAGTTCCCGGCATTCCGGCAACCACGCTGCCTGTGCTATCCACGGCCAGGACTTCTCTGTTGCTCGACGTCCACTGCACCCCCAGTCCATGAACAGGATTCCCCTCAACATCAACCAGTACTCCGGAAAGCGCCAACGGCTCACCAATCTGAAAGCTCGCATCATCCGTAACATTCATTCGAATGGAGGCCACTCGAGATTCGAGCTCATCTCTGGTTGGGGGCGCGACGGGACGAACACTCGGCGGATTTACCGGCAGCGGCGGCATGCCCTGATTTTCACGCTGCGGCGACGACTTTTTCCGCCATTTCAGTTCGTTTAACCAACTCTTAACTGCGCCCTCAATCTCACTACCGACGTTGCCAGAGTGGGCTCCAAGCTCTTTTAACGTTGACTGCGCGACTGCCGGTGGTACCGATACGGCCAGAAGGGATGCGATCAATAACAGGGTTGCATAGCGGCGAATTAACCGGCGACGTTGGTTATTTGAAAAAATATTATCGACGGAAGGGCAGCGACACCAGGGCGATAGCATCTTGATTTACTCCCGCAGCTACAGCCCGGGATTATTCAGATTAAACAATCTCGGGCAGTTGTCTTACTGTTCCAAACTGTAAGATTCGTTAACGCGAGGCTTACTGGGCGAGTCGCACGTGAACGAGGAGCCGTGAGAGAACTGAGATGGCCAGAATCTACTCCTTGCCCCACTGAACTGTCAACCAAAATGTTCTTAACAATCAGGCGTGGGACACCGCTTACCTTTGAAGCTATGCGAAGTGAAATTCTAGTATCGTCTTTATTGCTGACTCCGCTCGTGGAATCAGCAACACCGCAATTTTCAATGTTTACACGGCAACGGTTTTGCTGGCATCGTTGAGTTGAGTGAACCCGCTCGGCAAAGTCATGTCTCGAGGGTGGGATTTAGACACCGTCATTCGAGATCGATGCTCACATTTATGGCCTTCGTTTGTTGCTCGACTACTCGTCCAATAATTTGGGCCGCTGGATATTGTTCCCGTAGCCGAGCCAGCAAAGGTCTTGCCTGTTGCTCGCGGATGGAAATTAACATTCCACCGGCTGTTTGCGGATCGAACAGCAATTTCACCAAATCTTTATTGACCGACTCCTCAATCTCGATATCCTCGCCAACATAGTCCCGGTTTGTCTTGTCGGCACTCGTCAACATTCCTGCCGCGGCAAGCTCCAAAGCCCCTTCCAGCAGGGGAACCGCGTCCGCATTGATTTGGAGCGTTACCTTGCTCGCACAGGCCATTTCCCATGCGTGCCCCAGCAGCGAGAAACCTGTAACGTCCGTTGCCGCTTTGACATCAAATTCACGCATTGCCTCGGCTGCAAACTTGCCAGGCGTGAGCATTGTCTCCACGGATGCTCGAACTATGGATTCGACCGCTTTTCCAAACTTGATCCCGGTCGAGATGACGCCCGTACCAATCGATTTTGTCAGAATGAGTACATCACCTGCCCGCGCACCCGAGTTTGTCGCGACTTTTCGAGGATCGATGGTTCCAGTCACCGCGTAACCAAACATGATTTGCGCGTTGTCGACGCTGTGACCACCGATCAAGGTGATACCGTATTTGTTGAGCGTTTCCAGTCCGCCACGCATGATCTCCCCAAGGATGGCCGTGTCAACGCCCTTCTTGGGAAAACAAGTGATGGCCATCGCAGTTATGGGCGTGCCGGCCATGGCCCAGACATCGTTTATGGAATTCAGGGCGGCGATGCGCCCATAATCGTAAGGGTCGTCGACAATTGGGGTGAAAAAATCAAGTGTCTGTACCAGCGCCAGATCGTCGCGCAGACGGTATACTCCCGCGTCGTCGGCTGTATCAAAACCGACAATCAAGTTTTCATCAAAAGGCTGTTTTGGTAGCCCGCTCAAGACCTGAGCGAGTATGCTCGGGCTAAGCTTTGCAGCTCAACCAGAACACGAAACCATCTCAGTCAGACGCATCGAGATCCTCCTTTATTCGGATTTGAGTTCGACACCCTCAGTCGCCTTCTTATACCATCGTTCACGTTGATTGCGAATTAGCCGGGAGATCCACGAAATCACACGAACTGAATACACTTGATGTGATGGCGTCCAGGTCAAAGACTAAAATCCGAATCGGCCCAGCCGGCTGGTCTTATAAAGACTGGGAGGCAGTAGTCTATCCAGCCAAGCCGGGCGGGAAATTTGATCCCCTCGCCTATCTTGCAGAGTTTTTCGAGACCATTGAAATAAACAGTACTTTTTACGGGCCTCCCGCCGCGTCCACCACCCAGGCGTGGGTGAAACGGGTTGCTCATAACCCGCAATTTGTCTTTACTGCAAAGTTGTTTCAGGTGTTTACACACCAACGCGGGAAAGCAACGATTGCGGACGACAAGGCATTTCGCGAGGGAATCCAGCCGCTGGTCGATGCCAGCAAACTCGGGGCCCTGCTATTGCAATTCCCCTGGTCGTTCAAAAACACTGATGAAGACCGGATGTATTTCAACAGGTTGTTGGATCAGTTTAAGGACTATCCACTTGTCGTAGAGGTGCGGCATGCTTCCTGGAACACTCCTCAGGTTCTTGAATCGCTGGCGGAACGCGGGGTGGGCATTTGCAATATTGATCAGCCGCTGTTCTCCAAGTCCATTAAGCCGGCGGCGATATCA
>Ga0137404_10001945_pt1 | contig 13580 bp, 11 predicted proteins | sample CZOMad2_1_16fung_FD_108285 | JGI IMG/M metagenome (GOLD analysis project Ga0137404, IMG submission 108285) | Vadose zone soil fungal communities from Angelo Coast Range Reserve, California, USA - CZOMad2_1_16fungal (Illumina Assembly) | ecosystem: Environmental > Terrestrial > Soil > Vadose...
CATAGCGCTGAAAGGTGGGCGCGACCTCCTGGGTAACAGCGTCGACTGCGACAGTGCGAAATCCGGCTGCCTCGAAGACCTGGCAGACATCCTTGCATTTTGCGAGACAGCGTTCCAGGACCGGCCGGCTGGCCGGAAAGAAATCAACATAAGGGTAAGAAGAAATACGTTCGCGAGTGCCGGCCCGCAGGAATGCCGTTCCCCCTTCGCGCAGCACACGGCGGCACTCTCGCGCCGCGAGCGCCGGCTCAGCGAGGTGGTGGAAGATCATCGACATGAAAATCAGATCAACCGAGTCGTCAGGCAATGGTATTGCTTCGGCGCTACCAATATCGTACCGAACCCGTTGGCCGATCTGCTTACCTCGCGCCTGCTCCAACATTTTCTTCGATGGATCAATGCCAATAACTTCGGCATCAAAGTGAGCGGCGAGCGCATTGGTAAAGCGCCCCGTGCCACAACCCAGATCCAGGATGCGATTGACCTTCCGCTCTTCAAGGTGCCGCGCGACCGTGCTCATCCAAAGATCCAGGAACTCTGGTCCATGACTGCGACCGAGGTCGTAGCCAACCGGAATGTCAGTAGCGTCGTAATCCATCTTCTGATTAGCGCGGTTCTCAAATTGCGACCGCGCCATGCCAACGAGCGATGTTGCCAATGAAAGGCTGACAATGCGATCTAAGGCAACGCGATGACAAGACTTATCCGGTTGCTGCTCCCGCGCGCCTGCGTAATCGAGGTGTCCAACGACGCACTCGCTCGCAGTACCGTTCGTACGATTCGCCGAATCTGTGCCTCAGACTTGGCTCTTCATACACCAGAATCCAGCCATGCAAAACCGCGACCGCGATAGCCGCGAACAGAACCAGTACCGGGGCCCCGAAAAATATTGCCTCGCCAGTCAGGGCCAAAGCCACAAACACATACATGGGGTTTCGCACGTACTGATACGGCCCTTTGATCACAAGTTTCTTAGGCGGATCAAACGGTGCGGGCGTTCCTTTGCCGGTGAAGGTAAATTCACAGGCGCACCAAATATAGATCGCTACTCCCAACAGAATGGGAATCAGGCCGACAAGCCGAAAGCCTGAGGAATGCATGCGAAGAAGGTCGAAGCGTGAAGACAAGAGCAGGTACGGCGACAGGATCGTGACCGTGCCGGGGACTAATATGGACCACAGCAGTGTTTTGATCGCAGTCATGTCGCAACGGTCTCCGGCTCTGAATCTCAGAGTTAATCGGGTGCGATGATTATCGACGACTCTGATACCAAAGAACAGGTTTGACGCGCCTTAGACTTATCGTCAGCTTACTGCGGCTTGGGTTCGTCTCGTTTAGGAGAATTGATCTTGGGCACGTATTCATCCAACTTAATTATTCGTTGCGGCAAGTCGACACTGAAGCAGCCGCTGGCTCCTCCACCTGACATTGGCATCAGGATCCCTACTGGCAAACGAACATAGACGGCGCCATTAACGAACACAAATGCGCTCTCTGGATTTGTGCCCGGGTCTGCAGGGCCAGTTGTCGGATTGCGGAATGGAGATTGACCAGGCGAAAAGTGCGGCGGTGGTAGCGGGGAGGGCGCAATGCCGGGCAGCGAATCCGTCGCCAGGACAAGGACCGGAATCGGAGTCGTTGGGTTCGGGCCTGGCTTATCCTTCTGTTGCGCCAGGATGATGGTGCAGCTCAAGCCGACAAGGATTGCTCCGACAAATAGACGCTTCATTTGGGCACCTCCGAAAGATCTGTTAAAGATTACACGAAATCGAGAGATATCTGTTCCAAAAAGAACGGAGACTTCCGCTTTATTCTTGCTCGCGGCGGCAGCAGCGGTTTACGCTTCGTCCGATGGGAACATGTGAGGTAACATAGGCATCTAACAAACCCATGGCGGCAGAGCACAGCATTCCGGAAGAGCAATCTCGGCGCACGCTTATCATCGTCATCGCCGTGGTGGCGGCGATTCTGATTGGCGGATTTTTCTATCTCCTCCTGCGAAGTTCAACAGGCAGTAATCAGTCACCGCGGCTCGCAAATGCCATCCGCGCCGGTTCGCCTGATTTTGAAAAGAACCTGAAGTTGATCGTGCTCGACGATCCTGAGGCAGACGAGGCCAAGCGGGCGCTGGGCGACACGGTAATGATGCTGCACACGACCGTGCGCAACTTTACGGGACGCAACATCACGGGACTTGAAATCAATGGCGCCGTGGTGGATCACGACGGCAAACCGGTGAAAGAGAAAACGCTGGTAGTGATTCCGGGGCGCCAGTCCGAACTCGAGCCGAACAAGACGATGAAGGTCTCTTTGATGCTGGAAGGCTTTAGCGACAGCGACGACCGCGCCAACATTAAGATGGAAGTGACGGGCTTTACGCTCAAGTAAAGATCATTTTCCATTGCGCCATTTCACATTTCACATTTCTCATTTGCCATTCGCAATAAGTTTAGAGACCAACTTCAGTTGGGGTTTTCGTTCAACAGAACCCGACTGAAGTCGGTACTCTGAACGCTCGCCTGAAATGGCAAATGAGAAATGAAAAATGATATATGGAAAATGAATTCGGACTAATCAAGAAATAACTCTTCCAAACTTTGCCGCACTTGTTGAACGGAAACCAGCTTGCCCTGCGCTTCACGCAGCGCCACGATCACCGCATCGACTTCGTGTTCGTTAGCCACCTCAATTCGCAATCCACTCGCCGTAGTCGTTAGCGTTGCCCCGGCGCCAAGCTGCTGCTTCAGCACCGCGGCGTCCGCTCCAGTCGCGATGATTTCAATCGTATTCGACTCACCTGCGCGCAACTCTGAGAGAGAGCCGGCATGTGCCAGGCGCCCGCGCTTCAGGATGGCTACGTTATCGCAGAGCACTTCAATGTCCGAAAGGATGTGCGAACACATGAACACGGTCTTGCCTTGCGTGCGCAGGGAAGCGATGAGGTCGCGGACTTCGCGACGCCCGACGGGATCCAGTCCGCTCATCGGCTCGTCCAGAAAAACAATCTCAGGATCGTTGACCAGAGCTTGCGCCAGACCGACGCGTTGCAACATGCCCTTTGAAAACTTGCGCAGTTGGCGGTCCCATCCCTTGGTCTCCAGATTGACGCGGGTCAGGAGTTCTTCGGTGCGGCGTTCCCGCGTGACCCGATCCAGGCCGAACAACTCGCCACAGTAATTCACAAATTCTCGCGCAGTCAGGTAATCGTAGAAGTAAGGATTCTCAGGCAAGTAGCCAATGCGGGCGTGCATCGCGACGTCGCCGATCTCTCGATTGAGGATGCGCGCGGTGCCGGCGGTTGGATAGATCAGACGCATCAGCAATTTCAGCGTCGTGGTCTTCCCCGCGCCATTTGCGCCGAGGAAGCCAAAGATCTGTCCGCTCTCGACCGTCAACGACAAGCCGTCGAGCGCGCACGTTTTGCGCTTGCGCCAAAAGCCGGTTTCGTAGTTCTTCGTCAGGTTGTCGATCTCGATTGCTGCTGTCATCTGTTTTGGAGCTTCAGTTTCACGCGATAGATAGTAAAGATACCCACCTTTTCGCCGGCATCGCGCTCGTACCACTTTTCAAGATTGCCAAAGTTTGGCTGGGCCTCGCCATTGGGAACGACCACAAAGCTGAGCTGCGGATGCGTCGCCTGAGGGATCGAGAAATGATCCGCGTAATCAGTGTAGCGACGCAGCTCTTCACCCATTTCATCAAGGGAGATTGGTTTCGGATTCGGAGTCAATCCTTCAATGACTCGCTCAACCCCAAACAGCGGCGCCAGCACGATGAACCGCCGCTGGGCCATCGCGGTCGCCACCTCTTTCGGGCCGAGTCCTGAATAATACATGTATTGATAGAAGCGCTCTTTACTTTCGGTCAGGCTCACGCCCGACGCGGATGTGTGCAGGGCCCACAAGACTGCTACCGCGCTGTCCGACGGTATGCTCTTGGAAACATCCAAAGTCGAAACATAGGCAACCGGGTAGGGAGCCTGGCCCGCGAGGGCCGCGGCAAAGCTGCCATCTTCCTTGATCATTGCCGATAGACGACGCGACACGGGCATCACATCGTCGCGCAGCCGTGCCTGCGCGGCATCACGGCTGGTAATGTCCGAAACTTCGACAATGCCCCAGCCCAGCGCCGCTATCGTGACAAAAACCAGCGCGCGCGCCGGGATAGCTCGATCTGCATCGCGTGCGCGCCAGAGGACTGAGAATAAAAGCACGATTGAAAGCAACGCCACATAGTTGGCGATGAAAACTTTGTAATGGATCGGTTGCAGAGATCGGCCGGTGACGATCTGCTGGTTAAAAACGAGGAAAGGCATCAGCGCACACGCCGCGGTGAATAGGACGAGCGGCTCGCTCACGTCGATCAGCTTGCGACGCCAGGCAAAGGCCATGACCGCCAGCACCACGAAGCCGATGATCTCCGGTGGATAAAGGAAGTCAGGCGCATGCGTAAACAGCAACAACTGCGTCTGGTCCATGCTGGTATTGCGGTGGGACAGCATCACAAAGAACGGCAGCACGCTGGCAGCCGCGAATACTCCGATGATGCCGCCAGTGACGAGCAGGCGGTAAATTTCCTGGCGCCGAAACAGCAGCCAAAACAGGAACAAGCCGGCCAGCCAGGCCGCGACAGCGGTCCACATAAAGAAATACGAAAACACGAGCACTGAAAACAGAGAGCCTGCCAGGACCGAGAATATTAGTCGCGACCGGGCGCTGTTTGACGTCAAAGCTCGCCAGACCAGCAAACAAAAGACAAAGAACAAAGGAAACACCAGCGAAGGTTGGTAGCGCCTGAGAAACGAAAACATATCGTGTACGCGCTGGCCCGCCAGCATCAGACGCGCAGCGCCCTGGGCCGCCGCGAGCGCCCCGAAGCAGAGCGTGAACAGGACACCCGTGCCGGCAAGCTTGCTGTCGCCGGTCAACGTCGCCAGCAGCCAGAAGATTGCCAGGGAAGAAGTGATCGCTCCGATCACGATCAACCAGATGAAGACGGTGGACGTGGAAAGTCCCAGGGCCCTGGCCGGCAACGCGATCACGTACGCCGGCACAAACTGAATCGAAAAGAGCGATTCATAGGTGGGTTTTCCCGGCAGGTCATCACGTCCATTAAAGGGATCGTTTCGGCGCGGCCGGCCGTCAATCAAAGCGTTGATGTAAGCTGAATAGGCGACTTCATCTCCCTGAGTCAGCACATACGAGCCCTGCCACGCAGAGCCCCGCGCAATCCAAAGGTTGATCTGCGGATACAGCGCGATGATCGATATCGCCAGCGCCGCCAGCGCGCCCCATCTCCATTCGATTTTGGTTTGACTCTGGTCCATGAATAGCTATTTCGCTTGTTCCAGCTCGACTAGTTTCTCTTCCATCTCTTGCTTCGCCTTCGGGTCGCTCGGATAGCTAAGGGCACGTTTGACCTCGCGAATGGCGTCGTCCTTCCGTCCCGTGGCCGCGTAACTTAGAGCTAACTGGTAATGAGCCTGAGGGTCATCAGGTTGCTGCGCCAGAACTGCTTCGAGTTCGCGGATCGCCCGTTCATACTCCTTCGACGCCACTAGAGTTCGCCCCAGATTAAATCGAGCGGAGAGTGACGATGGATCCCGCTTTAATGCTTCCACGAACTCCAACTTGGCGTCGTCGTACTGGCTTCTCTCAAAAAGGAGGGCCCCCAGATTGTTGTGTGCTTCAACCAAAGTTGGATCCAACTTCAGAGCTTCCCGCAGAATCGTGATCCCGCCGGTGATGTCGCCGGCGCCGGCGTGCGCCAGCGCCAGGTTGTTAAGCACCATAGGCTCCCGGGGGTTTAGCCGCCTCGCCTCAACCAGTTCATTGACGGCGGCCTGGTTCTGTTTGAGGTTGAGAAGAGCGAGCCCGAGATTGTAATGCGTCGACCATGAATCGGGAGAGTAATAGACCGCCCGACGCCAGAGCGATATCGCATCACGCCAGACGCGATTCTGCGCAAACGTCCCGATCCCGAACGCGACAATAATCAAAACCGCCAGCGCAGTCGCAAGCTGCTTTCGGCTTTTTGAAAACGCCACCAGTAACATCGCCACCAGATAGCAGAAGCCGATGGACGGCAAGTACAGGTAACGGTCCTGGATGATGTACTCGTAGTGAAAAACCTTCAGGTTCAGCACCGGCAAGAGGGGCGCGACAATCAGCGCCAGGGCTATCCACACTTGACCCGGAAGCTTTTTGCGATAGACCCACAGCAAAAGAACGAGGGCGAGGATTAGCGCCACGGGCAAAAGGAATCTCGCATCCCCGGCACTGGTGATAAAGGAGGTGCCATAGATCAGGCTCAGATAGAACGGCGCTACGAGGTGTCGTAGATAACTTACCAAAACATAGGGCACCGTCATCCAGATTGCTGAGTCAGGCACCTGGGCCATGAACGGATGCTTCCAACTGAGGCGGCCAAGCACCGCGAATCGCAATGCGAGATAGGCGCCGCCGACGACCGCAAAGGGAATCATTTGCGAAACGATCTCGCGGCCACGCGAGCTCAAACTTGTGCGCGCTTTAGTGCGCGCGAATTCCCAGGCAATGAAGACGAGCGGCAGGGCGAGCGGGGTCTCTTTGCACAAAGCCGACAGCCCGTACGCGGCGAGCGATGCGATCAGAAAAATCTTTTCCCCTTCGGTGCGATAACGAATGTACCAAATCAGACTCGGCACATAGAACAAAGCTGCCAGCGGATCCGGAATGCCGCTGATCCACGAAACTGATTCCACGTGCGCCGGATGCAAACCGAAGAGCAGCGCCGCCAAAGTGGCAATCAAACGATCTCCCGAAAGTCGCTGGATCAAAAAAAAGACAGCGACCGTCGCACCGCAGTGAACCAACAGGTTCATGAGATGCCAGCCCGGCTCCCATAAGCCAAACAACTTGTAATTGACCGTCAGGTAGACCGTGAACAGCGGTCGATAGTAGGGCGGGGGAATGTCTTTCGTTAACGTGCCTCTTTGAAAACTCCAAACGTCACTGGTGAAGGCGCGCAGGATGTTGCTCCACGATCGCAGCGCCGGATTCCCGGCAATTTGCTTCGTGTCATCGAACACGAACGCGCCGCCCAGCGAATTGGCGTACGCCAGCATCGTGGCGGCTACAACCAGGAACAAAGCGCGGCTCTGATCGAGCGCAGCTTGAGCAGGTGCCTTGTTCGAACCTTCGGGCTCCGCGCGGCGGGCTTTTGATTTCGACTGCGCCTTTTTCATCTTCTTAAGTAGCTTAGATTTTAGTCTGAGATTTTCAGTGTGGTTATGTTCGCTTGAGAACAATCCCAGACTAAAGTCTATGCTGGTTATCACCGGTGCGGCACTTCTGAGTGTTCATCCAGATCCACATCACAACCATTGTTGATTAGGCGATAGGGAACGCTCTTCGGATCCAGCGGCAAACCAGCAGCGTCAACCCGCAAGCCGTCGGCACGTAACGCCGGACTGATTTCTCTCCAGGTCGTAGCGCAACGGCCGGTCCGGGTCGCGTATTCCGTGAGGATCTGACGAATCTTGTCGCGCTCTTCCATTGAATCCAGACGCATCAGTTGCTTGGCGACCATTTCGCCGACGGTCGGATCATCGGACGCCTCGATAAGATGCGTGTACATTTCGCGGGCGGCCTGGTTGGCGCCGCCTTCGGCCTTCATCCGCGAGCTCATCGCCAGCAACCACGGCGGCGCGTCCGGAATCGTGGATCCCGCCGCATACACCTCGCTCGCTTTTTGGTAATCGCCGCGCTGCCAGTAGACGTAACCGAGATGTTGATAGAGCCGCCACTTATCAGGATTGGCGGCGATACCGTGATTCAATAGCGAGATGGCTTCATCCGGATTCAGATCGGGCAGTACTAATGCGCCATAGTAGTAAGGCTCGAGGAACTGTGGATCGAGAGTCGTCGTCATGCGCAGCAGCGACGGCAGCAAACGCAGATCCAGAGACGAGAGGCTGGCCAAATCAAACTTGCCGGCGTGCGTGTCTTCATAGTTGACGATCTTGCGCCCCACGTATTGCAGCGACTTGATCCAATACCAGTCCGCGGCCACGCCGTTGAAAGCGAGGGTGAACCGCTTCATCGCGGGACCGTTCAGGTACAACTGATCTTCGGTGAACTGCGCGTTTAGATCTTGACGGTGCTCATCATTCCAACGCGTCAACAGGGCCGCGGCCGTGAGCCCGACAACTATCGCTAAGACTAAAAAAACGTCCTGCTTCATTTGAGATTTCGCCGGCTGAAAACAAGGGTAGTCGCCGCCAGCAGCACTCCAATGTAGATGAGGCCATAGACGGCGGCCATCACCACGGCTCGAACTTCCGGCACCTGACCGTGCGCGGCCGGTGTAATTGCGTTGTAGTTGGCCAGATTAGGAAGCAGATAATAAAGTCCGGCAAAAACCCAACGGGCGGGCGCGCTGCCCATCGAGTGGGCCAGCGTTTTCAGGTCGGCGCTAAAGTGACCAATGACGAAAAGGAAAAAAGTCAGCAGGGCAGATAGCGCCGGCGATGAGAAAGCCGAGAACAGCATCGCGACGCCCGTTAAGATTGCCAACTCAACATAAATCAAAAAAATCGCCGGCCAGATGCGCAGGGCCAGGGGGTCCCATCCCCGCTTCACGACAATCAGGGCGAGCGACAAGCCGACACCCATGACCGCGACATTGACCAGAAGCGTGAGGCAAAGGCCCAGATACTTGCCCAACATGAATTCGCCGCGGCCGATCGGCTTTGAAAGGATCGCGTAGAGAGTGCGGCGCTCGATCTCTTTATAGACCAGGCCGACACCGACGAAGATGGCGATGAAAACTCCAAACAGAAGGATCGCGCTCAATCCCAGATCGACAATGATCTTCGCTTCCTGGCCCGCGGATATCTCACCCAGGAAGATCGCGCCGGCAATCAGGAGCAGGACAAAAAGGACAAGGTTATAGAGGACTCGATCGCGCACGGCCTCGCGAAACGCGTTGCGCGCAATTGCGGCGACGCGTCGCCATGCGACTCCAGTTGTAGCGGGGTTCACGTTATCGGCCAAATCTGGCGCGGCTATTAAGTCGGCAGATGGTCTGCTCATGACGCGAGCTGTCAGGCAGAATACTCTAACCTAATCAGGGCTGAATGCGAAAGAGGTATTTGTGCGGGGGTCGTGATGCAGTTTGAAGCTAGCAGTTCAGAGTTCAGCCTTTAGGCTGCTATTTCACCGCGCAAGCTAAACCTTGAACTAGCTTTGCCCGAAAAGTCCGCCAGTAATTACAGAACCGCGAGTGGTAGCGAGCGGGATAAGGACTCAAGACGTCGTAATTGCCGTGCCCGATCGCGTGGCCCGCACGGCTCGGATACCAAAAACAGAATACTCTTATCTCTCACCTCGAGTCCTGATCCCGCTCGCTACCACTCGCGGTTCTGTACCAAACGCGTTGCTGCTCTCTAGCGACAGACTCAAAAAAATCGACTTTTCGGGCAAAGCCGCTTGAACTCTAAACTGCATCACTACTTTTGTGCGGGCAGGGCATTAGCCCGACCGTGATGGAAGGCTCACGAGTTATTGGCTGGTTAAGTTGAGCCCTCCCTGACGGTCGGCTAGTGCCCCGGTCGCGGTCGAGCGGTCATCTGAAGACTAAACTGGCTGGTGAACTGCTTTCGATTTCTGCTGCATCTGCATTTTGATTAGAGCCCACAAGAGCGATCCAAGGATCAGCACCCAGCTCACAACGGTGGTTAGTTCAAACAGCCGGACCCGCTTCGGTGGCTCAAAGACCAGCTGGATATCGGCCTCCTGCGCCGGCGCCGATATCAGCAACAGGCCATCTGCATTGGCCGTGACCGGCAGAGCCCGGCCGTCAGCCTTGGCCGTCCAACGGGGATAGAAATAAGTGCGCACTTGCAGAGTGCTCTCAGCTCCAGCACCGACGTGAAAAGTTCGCCGCTCAGGTTCCCAGGCAGTAATAGTTACCGGGCGAGACCCTGCCTCTGCCTTGGCGTTCATCTTCTCGACTTTATTAAATTCTCGGGCCCAGGTGGGCAACCAGTCTTTGAAGCTTACAGCTCCGCGTACGTCTTGCGTCAGCGGCTCGAACTTAGCACGGCTGATGTACTCACAGTCTTGAATTATTTGGGTGCCGATGAAAACCAGCGAGAGCGCGAATGCCAATCCCACCGCGAAATCGCGTGGCCGAAGCCGCCGGCGAAGCTGCTCGTGCCATTTCGGGATGCTGGATGCAAACAGGAGTGCGCCCATTAGAGAGGTGATTGCCAGCCAACGCCAGGGAAACTGCACCTCGGATAACTTGGGGACAATGGCCCAGACAGGTTTGCTCAGGCTAGTCGCCATTAGAAATGTGATTACCAACAGCGCTGAGGCAGCCAGTAGTGTGCGATTGGTCTTCTCTCGCTTGAACGAACGAACCATGAAAACGAGGCCGGGCAGGAGAAAGCCGATCATTGCCAGCGCCAGGATGTTGGCGTACCACGTGTTTCGGTTCGTCAGCGCCGAGGGAGAGAACAGGAAATTCAGGCGATAGTCGTAGTAAGGATTAGGTTCGGTACCGGTGCCTTTTATCCAGCTCAGCTCTGCCAGCGTCGAGGTCCAGAAGAACGAACTGGCCGCCAGACCCAGCGTCACTCCCAAGCCGAGTCGCGTAATCGTCGAGAACAGAGTCTTTCGTTCCATCCTGATGAGAGCGTAGATAGCCAGGACGATCGAGCCAATGAACGCAATCGGCACGTTCGTGAGAATCAACAAGGCGTAGGACGCACCCAGACCGGCGACGTCGTAGATGCTTTTCCTCTTGATAACGCGCTCGACGAAAGCGAAGACGAACGGAAGGATCGAACAAGCCGCGTACTCAGACAACAGCGACGCCTGATACAGCTCGTTGAGCCGATACGGCGCCAGCGCGTACAGAATTCCGGTCCACATCGCCACCCTCGGGTTGAAAATCGCGCGGGCCCAGAAATACGCTCCCAGTCCACCTGAGACCGAGAGAAAGAGGAAGACGAGGATCGTGGCTGAATACCATTCCCTGGTCAGCATCCGTGACGCGCTGAGCAGGTAATACAGACCGGGTGGGTAAAAGATGAAACGGGGATCGCCCAGGCCATAGTTCGATTCCGCCAGCCAACCAGGATGAAAGTGCCCCGACTGAATCGATTCGTAAAACGGAAGAGCAAAACGCAGGTGATTCGGCAGATCGGCGCCATTGGGAATGCCGAAGACTATGATCGGCAAAAGCGCGGCCATCGCCACGGCCGCGACAATGACAACGCTGCGCAACTCTCGTGGGCCGGTGCGCTCTGAAACCGCGGTGCGATCAGCCGCTACTGGAGTCGAGAAAATTGTAATCGATGGCGCTTCCATCTGGTGTGACGGACCTGTGAAGAAGACTACGGGGCTTAACATCGCTCGGCGCTTACCGAGGACTTGAAAGTAAACGGGCCCAGAGCATTGACGTTCCAAAAAACCAATGGAGAAGTCAAAACTCTGGGCCCTGTGAGTTTAGTACCTGCGCTTAGTTCCCCAGAGGACTTATTGCTTTGACTGCTGCCTCATCGGCAGGCGCAGTCAACGTTGTGTCGCCCCGAAGGACGGCGTCTTCTGAGATTGCGAACCGGCGCGTACCCGTCTGGCCGATGCCTGACGTATAGGTCGGGACGGCATACCCCCAGTATTGCGCTGGAGGTCCGGCAACCGGAGTGAATACAAAGTTGTATCCACTCTTCGATCCCGTGGAGAGGACACTGTCAGTGAGAGTCTTGGCGCCTAACGAACTCACGTCCGTATAGTTGCCGTTGCCGTAAGTGTACTGGTAGGTGGCTTCGCACGAAGAGATAGTGCGCATCGAGGATTGCGCGGACGCTTCATTGGCGGCTCGCCTTGAGGCTAACAAGTTAGGGATAGCGATCGAGGCGATGATTCCAATGATCGTTACAACTATCAGGAGTTCTATTAGAGAGAACCCCTCGTGGTGTTTATTAGGCATCTTCTTTTCCTCGAACGTCACAAACGCCGACTGGATTAATTGCCTAACGCAGTCATAGCTTGCACGGCTGCTTCGTCAGCGGGAGCCGTTAGGGATGTATCGCCTCTGAGCACGCCGTCTTCGCTAATAGCGAACCTGCGGGTGCCGGTTTGGCCGATACCGGACGTGGTAGCTGGCAGCGCGAAGCCCCAGAACTGAGCGGGGGTTCCGCCTACGGGATTAACTGTAAACAGGTAGCCGCTCTTGGCCGCGGTGTCTGCCTGTCCGAGCACGCTGTCGACCAGATTCTTGGTCATCAGGTCATTGAGCGTTCCGTAGGTACCCTGGCCGGCCGTGTTCACATACGTCGCTTCAGCACTGCTGATCGTGCGCATGGACTGTTGGGCCGAGCCTTCGTTGGCCGCGCGCCTGGAGGCGAGCAGGTTGGGGATAGCAATCGCGGCGATGATGCCGATGATCGCTACCACAATCAGTAATTCAATCAGCGAAAATCCTTTGTCGGTTTTGTGTCGCATTTTTCATTTCCCCTTTTTTCCTTAATAACTGGTTCACTTCATCGAGAGGGTTGCCGGGGCCTGAACTCACAAAAGGCCGTAACCTGGTCCGTTTCTGGGTCCCGGTTTCCCACCTTTTGAAAGTAGAGGGCAGGGAGTAAAGCAACCCCTGCCCTCTTGAGGGATAAAAACGGTAGTTGTTGTTAGTTCTAGTTGCCGAGAGCAGTCATGGCACCGACGGCGGCTCTGTCAGCCGGCGCGGTCGACAAGCTCGTGTCACCCCTGAGAACTCCGTCCTCAGCGATAGCAAAGCGGCGGGTACCCGTCTGACCAACACCCGTCTGGGTTATCGGCAGAGCGTATGCCCAGAACTGAGCTGGCGGACCAGCGATAACCTGGCTGGTGCCAAGCGTGAAGTTGTAACCACTCTTGCTCGCAGACGCCAGGACGCTGTCGACCAGGCTCTGGCTGCCGAGCATGCCGATGGTTCCATAAGAACCGTTGCCGGCCGTCGACTGATAGGTGGCCTCGGCACTGCTGATCGTACGCAGTGACTGCTGAGCCGAACCTTCGTTCGCGGCGCGCCGGGAAGCGAGAAGATTGGGGATAGCGATGGCGGCAATAATGCCGATGATCGCCACAACGATGAGCAGCTCGATAAGCGAGAAGCCCTTCTGGTTTTTGTTCATCATTTTTCGTTTGCTCCTTGAAGAGATAAGCTGGTTTTTTTGCCTTCGCGCCACCGGCTTTGATCTCGTCGAACTAACCGCAGCGCGCGATTTGTCACGGCCCTCCCAACAAGGCCCGTGCCACGACGAACATTTAAGGAAGAAGGTGGAAAACGCGACTAAACTCTAAGGGTTTCCGTAATGATGATGATTGCGGTTGCGAGCGCGAGATGAACGGGAGATGGTTTCTGACAATTTATGTCAGAGCCGTAGTGACGGTTTTCGTCAAAGTCGAATGTCAGAGGCCCGACCGTGAGGGCACCAACATACTTGACTCATCAATCAACTCGGACGCGTGTTCCGAAGCGCCAAAGGCGCGGGATGTAATAGCCCGGGCCAACGGCCCGGGTATGATTCGCGCATTAACCGGAAGCGCTGA
>Ga0137404_10001946_pt1 | contig 13574 bp, 10 predicted proteins | sample CZOMad2_1_16fung_FD_108285 | JGI IMG/M metagenome (GOLD analysis project Ga0137404, IMG submission 108285) | Vadose zone soil fungal communities from Angelo Coast Range Reserve, California, USA - CZOMad2_1_16fungal (Illumina Assembly) | ecosystem: Environmental > Terrestrial > Soil > Vadose...
CAGCAAACTCGCATCGCCCGACAAATGGGCCATGATGCGCAATTCGATTTGTGAATAATCGGCGGCGACCAGCGAGTGACGGGGGGGCGCCACGAAGGCCTGCCGAATGCGCCGTCCTTCCTGGGTCCGGATCGGGATATTTTGCAGATTCGGATCCGTCGACGAGAGTCTGCCGGTGGCGGCGACCGCCTGGTGATACGAGGTATGTATGCGCCCCGTCGCCCGATTGATCTGCTCGGGGAGCTTGTCGGTGTAAGTCGACTTGAGTTTGGCGACTCCGCGATACTCCAATATCAATTTGGGCAGGGGATACGTCGCGGCGAGCTCTTCGAGCACGTCTTCAGCCGTCGACGGCTGACCCGTGGGGGTCTTGCGGATCACCGGGATACCGAGCTTGCCGAACAAGATTTCTTGCAGCTGTTTCGGCGAGTCCACATTGAACGCACCACCGGCTTCAACGTGAGCCTGCGCCTGCAGGTCCAGCATTCGTGCCGCGAGCTCCGAGCTCTGGGTCTTGAGCAGCTCACGATCCACGAGCACGCCCTTGCGTTCCATGCGATACAACACGGACACGAGCGGCTGCTCGATGGTTTCGTAGACTGCCTTCAACCTCGGGAGCGCTTCGATCTGCGGCCACAGGGCGAGATGCAGCCGCAGCGTGACGTCTGCATCCTCGGCGGAGTATTCGGCAGCGCGGTCCACATCCACTTGATTGAAGGTAATTTGCTTCGCGCCCTTGCCCGTGACCTCCTCGTAAGCAATGGTCTTGACGCCGAGATACTTCGCCGCAGCCGAATCCATGTCATGGCGCGTCGCAACGCTGTTGAGCACGTACGATTCGAGCATGGAGTCAAACCGCTGCCCCTCGAGCGCGATACCGTAGTTCGCCAGGGAGTGGGCGTCGTACTTCAGGTGATGTCCCAGCTTTGGCCTGGCCGGGTCCTCGAGCAGCGGCTTGAGCGACGCAAGCACTTTTTCCCGATCGAGTTGGTGCGGAGCCCCCGCGTAGTCATGGCCGAGCGGCACGTAGGCCGCTTCCCCCGGCGCGACCGCGAACGACAGTCCCACGATGCGCGCCTGCATGTAATCGAGGCTGTCGGTTTCGGTATCGAACGACATGAGCGGTGCGGCGGCGAGCTTGGCGAGCCACGCGTCCAATGCATCCTGCGAGAGAATCTTGTGATAGTCGCGCGCGACGACAGGCGCTTCGACAACCGCAACGGTCGCCGCGGTCTGCGCCGCCGCCGTTTCCGCGGTTCCCGCCATGACGACGTCGACCGCCGCCGAGCTCCCCGTTGCCACGGCCGGCTCGAGTATCGAGCTCAATGCCTTGAGCAGCGCTCGCAATTCCAGCCGCGTGTACAGTTCGCGCAGTCGCGGAAGATCCGGTGCGCCGGCGGCAAGCCCTTCAGCGCTAATGTCCAGCTCGAGCGCCGTGTCGATGGTGGCGAGTTTGCGCGACAGCTCGAGCATCGCGAGCCCATTGCGCAAATTTTCGCCCACCTTGCCGCCCACCTCACCGGCGTGAGCGACCAACTCATCGAGAGTATGATATTGACTGAGCCATTTGGCCGCAGTCTTGGGACCCACCCCGGGGATTCCCGGAATGTTGTCCGAACTGTCGCCGACCAGCGCGAGATAGTCGACGATCTGCTCGGGAAACACATCGAATTTCGCTTTGACGCCGGCACGGTCGAGGCGCGTATTGCTCATGGTGTTGATCAATGCGATGTGCGGCCCCACCAGTTGAGCCATATCCTTGTCGCCGGTCGAGATCAGCACGTCGTAGCCCGACTCGGCGCCTTGCTTTGCCAGAGTGCCGATCACATCGTCAGCTTCGACGCCGGCGACCCGCAGCAGCGGCAATCCCATCGCGGTCACCGCATCCAAAAGCGGCTGCACCTGCGAGCGCAGGTCATCCGGCATGGGCGTGCGATGTGCTTTGTACTGATCGAACAGCTCGTCTCTGAACGTGCGGCCGGGCGCATCGAACACCACCGCAATCCGTTCGGGCGACTCTTCTTTGATCATCTTGTTCAGCATGTTGAGCACGCCCAAGACCGCCCCGGTCGGTTCCCCCTTCGAGCTGCTGAGCGGCGGCAGCGCATGGAAGGCCCGATACAGATAGGAAGAGCCGTCGACCAAGATGAGTTTGCGGGAGCTCATGAATTTAAGCGGAAGGCCCAATCAGGGCTTTGGCGTCGCGTCCGGAGGGTTGCTCTTCGTTTCGTCAGTTGTGGGCGTGCCGGCTGCCGCCGGCGATTCTGACGCGGGAGGCGCAGGCGCGGTTGGAGCAGGTGCAGTTGGAGCAGGCGCGGTTGGAGCAGGCGCGGTTGGAGCAGGCGCGGTTGGACCAGGCGCAGTTGGACCAGGCGCAGCTGGGGCAGGTGCAGTTGCCGCAGGCGCGGTTGGGGTGCGCGGGCTCGACATCGCCTTCTTGTGCTTCGGTGTATCCGGAAGCACCAAAGGTCCTTTCTGGCCACATCCGACGACCAGTCCGGCGAGGCAGAGAGGGATCCACAGACGCATAATCTTCATGATGGGAGTATACCGCGCACCGCGGCGCCGCAGTTTGACCGGAACTTCTAGCGCCGGCAGTCGGTCCGAAACTGCAGTACTGATATTGGAGACGTTGATGAAGCGGATATCTGGAACCCTGTTGGCAGTTCTCGCTGTTGGCGCATGCGCTGCTTCGACTGCGGCTCTGGCGGACAATCTGGCCGGATTCTATCTCGGCGCCGGCGTCGGTTATTCCACGGTCAGAAGCGACGATTCTGCGTATGGGCTTCCCGGCTATTTCAATGATCACCAAACGGCGTGGAAGGCGATCGCCGGAGTACGGCCGATCCCTTTCCTGGGTGCAGAGTTCGAATATATCGACTTTGGCCATCCGAATCATGATTACGGTAATTTCAACAGCTTCGCCAACTTCGGATTTGATTCTCATCCGCGCGCTTCGGCGCTGTTCGGCGTGGGTTATTTACCGCTGCCGATACCCTTCTTCGATGTCTTCGGCAAGGCCGGCGTCGCGCGGCTGCAGACGGACGTCACCACTTTCGTTGGGCAAAACTGTCCCGTGTATCAAACTTGTCCCGGGAATTACTCTCGTCACGACCAAACCTATGAGCGGTTCGCCTACGGCGTGGGTGTGCAGTCCAAATACTGGGGTGTGACGTTTCGTGCCGAGTACGAGCGCATCAACTCCCAGTTCGGTGACCCAGACGCTCTAACGGTCAGCGCGACCTGGACTTTTTAGCGATGAGGCGTTTTCGCATCGGCCTGAGCTAGCAGTCTGGAACAACGGTAAACAGTCATCGAGCAGCGCTGGATACTCCAGCGCTTTACCCAATTCGTGATGAGCGCCGGTCGCGCATGGCGACGTGGGTATCTATACTTCACGCCCATGAAATCCATACTTCGAGACCGTAAGCCTCGCCCCTTGGCTCTGGCGTTCGGGATCGCTGCGCTGGTCAGTTGCGCCAACAAAGTTCTCCTATCGAACTCCGGCAGCGGCGAGGCCGCCACTCGAGCGCTGCGGGCCAAGATCGACACCATCGTGATCATCTACGCCGAGAATCGCGCCTTCGACAATTTATACGGTAATTTCCCCGGTGAGCACGGTCTCAGTGAAGTCGTGGACCGCGATGGCCGGCCCTTGCCGGCTTATATTCCCCAAATCGATCGCGACGGCTCGGTCCTTCCGGCCCTTCCGCCGACATGGGGCGGCGTCACGGCCTCAGGTATCAGGCCGGTGGTGACGGAAGCCCAGAGCGCGGGCCTGCCCAATGCGCCGTTCTCGATCGAGCGCGCCTTTACGGCGCAATCCAATGTTACTTTGTCCACTTCCACAGTGACGCGCGACTTGGTCCATCGCTTCTTCGAACACCAGATGCAAATCGACGGCGGCAAGAACGACGGCTATGCCGCGTGGTCCGATGCCGGCGGTCTGGTCATGGGACACTACGACTCGAGTCGATCGGCATTGTATGGGCTCGCGAAGGAGTTCGTGCTCGCCGATAATTTTTTCCAAGGTGCCTTCGGCGGCTCGTTCCTCAATCACCAATACTTGATTTGCGCCTGTGCGCCGGAATACCCCAACGCGGACACGGCGCCGGCCAAACCGTCCATAGCGATACTCGACAAGGACGCGGCCGGACACTACTTGCCGCGGCTGAAGCAGTCCAAGGACGCCAAGCTCTCCGCCTTGGACGCAGCGCCGAAATTTGCGAAGAGCGGCAATATCACGCCGGTCGACTATTTCGGTGACGGCAAATTTTACGCAGTCAATACCATGCAACCTGCCTATCAGCCGAGCGGCAACAAGCCTGGCGCCGCCGATACCGACTATCTGTACGCCGATCCCAACAATGCTACGACTTTACCGCCCCAAACTCACGCCACGATCGGCGATGCACTGGACGCCAAGCGCGTCAATTGGATTTGGTATTCGGGTTCCTGGGACGCGGCGCTCGCCGACGGCCGACGGCCCCCGGCCAAACCCCGCGAAGCCATCTACGCGCCCGCGACTCCCGGCGGCAACCCTGACTTCCAGCCGCATCACCAGCCGTTCAATTACTACGAGCGCTTCGATCCGGTCGCGCACGCCGAACAGCGAAGCGCCCATTTGAAGGATTACGACGCGCTCCTCGCCGATGCCGCCGCGGGCCGGCTGCCGGCGGTCGCGTTCTACAAGCCGCAAGGAAATTTGAACCAGCACGCGGGCTATGCATCGGTGGCGGACGGAGATGCGCACATCGCCGGCCTGGTCGCAACGCTCCGCGCGAGCCCGCAGTGGCGGCACATGGTGATCGTCATCACCTACGACGAATTCGGCGGCGCGTGGGACCACGTGGCGCCGCCGCAAGGCGATCTTCTGGGCCCCGGGACGCGCATTCCCGCGCTGATCGTTTCACCGTTCGCAAAGCGCGGAACCGTCGATCACACGCAGTACGACACCGAATCGATTCTGCGTTTGATCACGCGCCGCTTCGATCTCGACGCACTGCCGGGGATCACGCTGCGCGACAAGGCACTTGCCGCGCATGGCGCGCCGCCCATGGGCGATCTGACCAACGCGCTCGATCTAGCCAAGTAGCGTCCAGCTGGCGGTAGCGGTCGCGCGGTGGGGTCAGGAGAGCCGGCGGGCAACGAAGAACACAGTTGCCCGCCGGCTCTCCTGACCCCGCCGTGCGAACACTCGAATCGGTTGACACTCGGTGCCGACGCTATGGGCGGCACTCGTCCTTCGCGCGACTCACTTCGACTTGGGTTTGACTTCCGATTGCGCGGGTGCCGCCGCCGGCGCGCCGCTCGATTTGACGCTGACCAACTCCACGTCGAATATCAACAGCGAACCGCCGGGAATCCCGGGCTTCGGATTCGCGCCGTAGGCGAGTTCCGGCGGCACGAACAACTGCCACTTGGCGCCGGGCTTCATCAGCACCAACGCCTCCTGCCACCCCGGGATCACGCCGTTCACCGTGAAGGACGCCGGCGCACCGCGCGCGTATGTGCTGTCGAATTCCGAGCCATCGAGCAGTTTGCCGCGATACTGTACCGTCACGGCATCGGTGGGCGCGACCGCGGGAGCCTTGCGGTCTCCCGGCAGAATGACTTTATATTCCAGGCCCGAGGCCGTGGTCGTGACGCCTTTCTCGTGTCCGTTGCGCGCCAGGAAATCCTTCGCCGCCGCCTGATTGCGCGCGACGGCGGCTTCCATCACCGAATGCACGAAATCCTGGACCTGCTGCCGATCGGCCGGAGTGCTTTTCTTGCCTTGCAAGCCGTCCTTCAATCCGCGCGCAATGGCGTCGATCGTCACCTGGTCGGTGATCCCCACGCCATGCATCTGCTCGCCGAAGGCCAGTCCGAACAAGTAGCTTGTCTGGTCGGTGTTCTGCGCAGCCGCCGGATCGGCGGCGGAAGAGTTCATGGGCGACGGCGCGGGCGGCTGAGGAGGAGGAGTTTGGGCGCCGACATGGGGCGCGGCTGCAACCATGACCCACGCGATGCCGATCTCACGCAGAATTCCGATGCTGGTTTGTCTCATGGCGCGCACGATACGCCACTCAGGGCTGCAAAGGCCAGCGCGGTATCAGGCCCCGAGGGAACCGCGCCGGATCACCGCCATCGTCAAGCGCGAAGTACATACCAATTTACCGGCCTCATTGACGATGTCGATGGTCCAGACATGGGTGCGCCCTCCCAGATGCATGGGGCGCGCAGTACCGGTGACGAGCCCCGTGTGCGCCGGCCGCACGTGATTGGCGTTGATCTCCTGACCCACGCACTGGTATTGCGTGGCGTCGACGCACATGGTCGCGCCCGTGCTTCCCAGAGTTTCGGCGAGCGCCACCGAAGCGCCGCCGTGAAGCAATCCGTAAGGCTGCCGGGTCCGCCCATCGACAGGCATAGTGCCGCGAATGAAGTCATCGCTGATTTCAGTGAACCGGATTCCGAGGTGTTCGACCATCGTTCCCACAGTGCCGGAATTCAAATCCTCCAGCGTTCGCAAGCTCCGCCATATGGTCATTCGGAATCCTTGAATTTGGCCGCCACGCGGCGATAGGCCTCACGAAACGGAATGCCTTCCTTGGCCACCAAGGCGTTCGCGGCGGCGGCGGCGTGAATACCGGGATCGAGCCGAATGTTTTCCGGCCGAAAGGTCACCCCGTCGAGAGCGCTCGGCATTATATCGAGCGTCTGCAGACAGGAATCGATGCCGCGGAACAAGGGCGGTTTGATCAGCTGCAAATCGCGGTGATAACCCGAGGTCAGCTTTTGCGTGATCCCGAGCACTTCGTTGAGCGCCGCATGCGCGACCGAACTGCGCCCGCGCACCAGTTCGAAGACATCGGGATTGCGCTTCTGCGGCATGATCGAGGAGCCGGTGGTAAAAGCGGCCGGAAGCGTCACGAAACCGAATTCTTGCGTGTAGAAGAGCATCAAATCGGCCGCGAGACGACCCATGTCTTGCGCGAGCAGAGTGATTTCGAACAACAATTGCGCCTCGGCCTTGCCGCGGGAAAGCTGCACCGCCGTCACCGGCTCTTGAGTGACCGGAAAGTCGAGACGCCGCCGCGTCTCCTCGCGGCTGAGCTCGAGGTTCGGGGTCCCGTAGCCGGCTGCGGACCCCAGAGGGTTCTTGCCGATGCGCCTCTGCGTGAGATCGAGGCCTTCGGCATCGTCGCGAATTTCGGCCGCAAATCCTCCGGCCCACAGCGCGACACTGCTCGGCATGGCCTGCTGCATGTGGGTGTAGCCGGGGAGCACCATCGCGCCGTGCCGCGCACCCAGCGCATCGAGGGCGTCCGCCACCGCCGCCGCACCGCGCCGCAATTCTTCTGCGGCATCGCGCAAGTACAGACGCAGAGCGGCGAGCACCTGGTCGTTGCGTGAACGGCCGGCATGCAAGCGTCCGCCGGCGGCACCGATGCGCGTCGTGAGCAGATTCTCGATCGCCGTCTGGCAATCTTCTTGTTCGAGCGAGATGCGCCAATCCCCGCGCGCATGTTCCTCGCCGATGGCCGTCAAGGCGTCTCGAATCAATCCCAGGTCTTCCGCCGACAACAGCCCCTGAGCCGCCAGCGTGTCCGCGTGCGCGATGGAGGCTTGGATGTCGTAGCGAACCAGGCGATTGTCCAGAATATGGTCGTCCCCCGCGGTGAAGCCGAGCACGCGTGCGTCGAGCGGAGTTCCCTTGTCCCAGAGCCGCGTCATTGCAGTGGCCGTGGCTCGAGCGGGGTCGCCATGAATCTCAAGCGCCCGGCGCGCTCAGTTGTTCCGCCGGGGTCAAGGCAGTGAGATCCGCCACCACCAGGGTGCCGGTACCCTCATTCGTGAAGATCTCCGCGAGCAAACTATCGGCGGACTTGTAGCTGATGACGTGCACTCGGCGCACGCCGCCGCGAATCGCGTTCTCGATCGCGGCCGCCTTGGGCAGCATACCGTCCTTGAGCGCCCCCTGGTCGCGAAGGCGCTTCAAGCCCTTGATGTCCGTGTAGGAAACCACCGAGCCCGGATCCTCGGCGCGCTCGAGAATTCCCTGGGCGCCGGTGCACAGCACGAGTTTTTCCGCCGACAAGGCGCCGCCGATGGCGGCGGCCACCGTGTCGGCGTTGATATTGAGCAATATGCCGTTCGAGTCCGCCGACAGAGGACTCACGACGGGCATCAGACCGTCCTCCAGCAGTTTGTTGACGACCGCGACGTTGACCGAGTCGACATTGCCTACGAATCCATAATCCACCGTCTCGCTCGAACCTTCCGCGCGCACCGGCGGGCGCTTGTGCGCGCGGATCAGGCCCGCATCGACGCCGCTCAAACCGATGGCCTCGATGTCGAGCTCCCGGCAGATCGCCAGAATGCGCGTGTTGATCAAGCCGTTCAGCACCATGGCGGTCACGTCGATCGACTTCTGATCCGTGACTCGCCGGCCGTTGACCATCCTGGTTTCCAACCCCAGCGTCGCTTGCACGCTGTCCAGTTGCGGACCGCCGCCGTGGACCAGCACGGTCTTGATGCCCACCTGGTGCAGGATCGCCACTTGCTCGATCAATGCGCGTGTCGACATCTCGTCGCTGAATACGGCACCGCCCGCCTTGATGACGAAGACCTTGTTCTTGTACATGCGGATGTACGGTGCCGCGCTCTTGAGCGCACGCACCGCGACGGAAGGGTCAGGTCGACTCATGATCATGAGAATACTCCGAAACGACAGTCAATCAGGCCAGCATGCGATGCAGAACGGCCATCTGCACCGCCAGACGATTGAAGGCCTCGCGTTTGACCACCGCGCGCGGGCCGTCCAGAACTTCATCGGCGACCGCGACGTTGCGGCGCACCGGCAGGCAATGCATGAGCTTGGCGTCGGGCAATGCGCCCGCGAACCATCGCTCGCGCACGCACCAATCGGAGAGATCGGCGCGCAGCCGCGAGTCCGCCTCCGTGTCGCCGTAATACGTGGTGGTACCCCACTCCTTCGCATACAGCACGCTCGCGCCGGCGAGGGCCGCCGCGCGATCGGAGGTCTCGGTGAGCGAGCCGCCGGCCGCGGCCGCCGCAAAAGACGCGTTGTCCATGATTTGCGGCGGCAGGGCGAAGCCGTCCGGACGCAGCACCACCACCTCCATGCCGCGCATGGCCGCCATGTGCACCGTGGCCGCGGGCACGGCCAACGGCAGCGCCTTCGGATGATAGACCCAGCTCAGGACGAACTTGGCTCGCTGCGGTACCTCGAGTTCATCCATGGTTCGCCAGTCGGCCAGTGCCTGGCATGGGTGATTCATCGCCGATTCCATGTTGATCAGCGGCTTATCGCAAAGCTCGTCTATCATTCTGAACAGGGATTCGCCGAGGTCCTGCTCGAGATTCTTGCCCTCGGCGAAAGCGCGTACGCCCAGCGCATCGCAATACGACGCCAGCACCGGTATGCCTTCGCGGATATGTTCGGCCGCCGGCCCCTTCATGATGGTGCCCCGGCGAGTCTCCAGCTGCCATGTGCCCTGCCCCGGGGTGATGACGAAGGAGCTGCCGCCGAGGCGCGCCATTCCGGCTTGGAATGACGCCAGCGTGCGCAGCGAGGGATTGAAGAACACCAAGCCCAAGATCTTGCCTGCGAGCGCCCGCGGATCCGGTTTGTCCTGCAGAGCCTGGGCGAGCGCGAGCAGATCGAGAATCTGTTCGCGGCTCAGATCGGCCAGACTGAGGAAGCGTTTCATGCGGATATTTTCGCCAGGGCGTCACTCAGCTGGTCCACATGTCCCTCGTTCAAGATGTACGCCGGCAGCAGACGCAGAATGTGCGGATCAGCGCTGGTGCCGGTGAGTATGTTCTTGGCGAGCAGCGCCGCCTGCACTTCCTTGGCAGGACGGGACGTCTTCAGGCCCAAGAGGAACCCCGCGCCCTGCACGCCGGTGACCGGGCCGATGACGCAGCTGGAGCGAATATAGGCCGAGACCTGGCGCACGTTCGCGAGCAGCGACTCGGACTCGATGGTATCGATCACCGCTTCGGCCACGGCACAGGCCATGGGGCCGCCGCCGAACGTCGTGCCCATGTCGTCGTACTTGAGCTGTCCCGCGACGCGACGCGACAACAGCAGGGCCGACACGGGAAAGCCGTTGCCCAAGGCCTTGGCGGCGGTGATCATGTCCGGAGTGACGCCGTAGAAATTCGCGGCAAAGGGCGCGCCGGTGCGACCGGTGCCGCATTGCACCTCGTCGAATATCAGGAGTGCTCCGACCTCATCGCAGCTTCGCCTGAGCGCCTGCAGCATCGGCTTGCCCACATCGTAGGCGCCGCCCACGCCCTGCACCGGCTCGACGATGACCGCGGCCGTATCCCGGTCGACGAATCGATCGACGGCGGCGGGATTGTCGCGCGGGGTGAAACTCACGTCGAAGGGCGTGCGCGGAAAACCGTACCATTTTTCGAGCGCACCCCAGGTGACGGCGCCGGCCGCGGCGGTCCGGCCGTGCCAGCCCTGAACCAGCGCCACGATCTTGCTGCGGCCGGTCAGCTTGAACGCGAGCTTCAGCGCATTTTCGTTGGCTTCGGCGCCGCTGTTGATCCAGAACACCGTATCGAGGCCAAGCCCCACGAACTTGGTCAGGCGGGCGGCGGCGCGCTCGCGGATTACCATGGGGAGCGCATTGGTCTGGAAGGCCATTTGGCGAGCTTGGCGCTCGAGCGCGGCCAACCAGCGCGGATGACCGTAACCCAAGCCTGCAACCGCATGACCGCCGTAGAAGTCCAAGATCTTGCGGCCGTCGCGCGCGTGCAGCCAGACTCCGTCGCCGTGAGCCACCTCGATGGGATATTGCGCAAACACTTGCGCCAAGTGGCTGTTCAGAGCCTGAGTCGTCGACCTTGTCAGAGGTGTCGCCATTGAATTTGTTTACCGTTTGTCGCTGTTCTGCGGCGTGAGTCTGGTCGTGTGCGCCTCAAGTCCATCCGGGCGCCGGGGCGGTGAGGCCGGTCGTCTCGGCGAGACCCAACAAGCGATTCATCCATTGAATGGCGCCGCCGGCGGCGCCTTTGTTGAGATTGTCCACTACCGACATGACAGCGATGGAGTTACCGTTGGTCACCGCACTCAAATTCGAATAATTGCTGGTCGCCACATCCTTGACGCGCGGCGCGGTGTCGCAGATGCGCACGAAGGGACAGTTCTTGTAATACGACCTGAGCGCTTCCAGCGCCTGCGCCGTGCCGAGCGGCTTCTTGAGACTGGCCTGCACCGTGACATGGATGCCGCGCGCGAAGGGACCGGAATGCGGTACGAAATTGAGTTCGGCTTCGACGCCCGTGGCGAGTTTCGCACAGGCGATGATTTCCGGCACATGCCGATGACTCAAGGCGCCGTAGGTATAAAGATCGCTGTGCCGGTGCGGATGATGGGTGCCTTCAACCGGTTTGCGGCCCGAACCGGTGCTGCCGGTGATGCCGGTGACGAACAGACGCATGTCCGTCAGCTCCAGCGCGAGCAACGGCACGCTGGCGAGGAGCGTCGCGGTTGCGAAGCAACCGGGGTGCGCGACATGCGGCGTCGGCGATTTTTGCAAATGCTCCGGGACGGCACAGGTAAATTCACGAATTCTCGCCGGCGCGCCGTGGGCGTGCTTGTATACCGCCTCATAGGCGGCGGAACTCGAATAGCGGAAGTCGGCCGAGATGTCCACGCAGTGCAAGCGTGTGCCCGCCGCCTCGGCGGCCGTCAGCAGACGATCGATGATGGCCGCGGCGACGCCGTGGGGTGCGGCGGAGAACAAGGCGCAGCGCGGCGTGCGCCGCACGACAGACTCGATCTCGCCGAGATCGGCGAATTTGAGATCCGGGTAGGCGCTGCGCAAGTGCGCAAATGCGCCGGCAACCGGAGCACCGGGCTGACTATCCGACAGAATGGCGGCGACGGAGAGCTGCGGATGCCCCGCGATCAGCCGCAGCAGCTCTCCGGCCACATAGCCGGTGCCGCCCAGCACGATCGCGGGGGTGGAACCGTTCATTCGACGGCTACTTTCGATTCGCGCACGTGGCTTAAGCCTAACCAAGTGACGATGTGATCGCCGAGATCCGCGGGACTGCTGATGGCATTGAACGCCTGGACGTTCATCTGCTCACGAATGATCTCGATCCCCACTTGATTGTCCGTCGCGGGACCGGTGACCACGCACGGCTCGATGCCGAAGCGCTCGCGCAGCAGCTTGACGCCGCCCCAGGCGGCGACCGGATCGTTGGCCGACAACGCCACCGCGGTCAACGCCGTCTTGATGTCCGGCTGACGCAGAATCGACTCCACGCCGTATGTCCCCAAGAGCCCGTCGCCCAATTCGAACACGATGACATCCGGCTGGCCGTTGGCCATTTCGGTGAGCATGGTACGGGTCAACGCCGGACCGCATTTCTCGGTCGTGGTCACTATCCCTAAGTCGGTAAAAATCATGGTCCGCCGGGCACCCGAGTCCTCGAATGCCAGGATGTCACGGCGCAGCGAGACTCCGGTCGCTTTGAAGGCATCCACTATCAGTCCGCGATGGCGCATGCGCGCGATGATGGCAGAGGCCGCCGCAGTCTTGCCCGCCTCCATGCAGGTACCGGCCAGCGCCACCACCGGTACGCCGCGTACGTCGAGCGCGGCATCGTAGTCCAATGCCTTGTATCCCACTTTGGCAGGCACGCCGATGCGCTCGCCGAGATACGGAAAGGTCAATACGGCACCCAGGACCTTGCAGTCGAACGGCTTACCCTTGTCAGGCGTTGCGGAGTCGCAGATGCCGAGGACGCCGCCGATATTCAGCATTTGAATCACATCGCCGGGCTTGAGCGTCTCCGGAATATGGCCCGAGTAGCCGAACAAGGCCTTGCGATGACCCAACGCGCCGACCACCACATCCCCGCGTGCCACCTTCGCCATCCGCCCGCTGGTGAGCTCCAGGGTGTTGTAGGTCGACTTGTTGTTGAGGATCTCAACGACGACCACCAGCCCCTCTTCGCAGGGAATATCTGCGGCGATGCGAATCTCGTGCGACAGGCCACAGGCCTGTGTCACCGAGGCGATCTTATCGACGACCACGGTACGCATGCCGCTCACGCCTTGCCCGCCCGCGTCAGTGCATTGGCTCCGGCACGCTTGTAGAACACCCCCGTCAGGGCCAGCATCTTCGAATAGCCCAGCGCATCAGTCGGCGTCCACTCACCGGCGGATTCGCCGTAGACGCCTTTCGATGCCGCCATCAGCGAATACGGCGAGGTGACGCCTTCCACGAACGCGGAACCCGGCCGGAACAGTACCCTGACCTCGCCGCTGACGCGCGCCTGAGAGGACAGCAGCAGCGCCTCGATATCGCGGCACACCGGATCCAAGTGTTGTCCTTCGTGCACCAGATCACCATAGGGCTGCGCCACCGAGTCCTTGATGCGCGCCTGCTTGCCCGTCAACACCAATTTTTCCAGCTCGCGATGGGCCGTCAGCAGCACGTCGGCCGCCGGGGCTTCGAATGCGACCCGCCCCTTGGTGCCGATCACGGTGTCGCCCAAGTGTATGCCGCGTCCGATGCCGAAAGGCCCGGCCAATG
>Ga0137404_10001949_pt1 | contig 13558 bp, 13 predicted proteins | sample CZOMad2_1_16fung_FD_108285 | JGI IMG/M metagenome (GOLD analysis project Ga0137404, IMG submission 108285) | Vadose zone soil fungal communities from Angelo Coast Range Reserve, California, USA - CZOMad2_1_16fungal (Illumina Assembly) | ecosystem: Environmental > Terrestrial > Soil > Vadose...
AGTACCGTGAGGGAAAGGTGAAAAGCACCCCGGAAGGGGGATGAAAGAGAACTGAAATTGTTGGCTAACAAGCAGACAGAGTCCTTCGGCGCAAGCCTCAGGATGATGTCGTGCCTATTGAAGAATGAGCCGGTGAGTTTATGACTGCTGCGTTAGTTTAACCAACTTCGTTGGGAAGACAAAGTGAAAGCGAGCCCTAACTGGGCATGATTCCTTTGGAATCAAGTAGCAATCATTAAACCCGAAACCGGGTGAGCTAACCTTGAGCAGGGTGAGTCCTTCAGAAATGGAGGAGGAGGCCCGAACTCGTGTCCGTAGCAATGGGCTGAGATGACTTGAGGTTAGGGGCAATATGCCAAACGAACCCGGAGATAGCTGGTTCTCCCCGAAATATATTAAGGTATAGCGCTGATAATTGTACCAGGGGGTAGAGCACTGAATGGTTCGTGGCGGAGCAATCTGTCGCAACCAATCAAACTCCGAATACCTGCGTATGTATTACAGTAGTCAGACTTGTCGGGCTAAGCTGATAAGTCGAAAGGGAAACAGCCCAGATTCCCAATTAAGGCCTCTAAATAGAAGCTAAGTTTTTAAGGAAGTCACGATCCAGAGACACCCAGGAAGTTGGCTTAGAAGCAGCCATCTTTTAAAGATAGCGTAACAGCTCACTGGCGGATGGTTTGTGGCGCCGAAAATTTATCGAGGATTAAGCTTCTTGCCGAAATTGGAAACTTTTTATAGCCGCAAGGTTATAGGGATTGGTAGGGGAGCGTCTTAAGTGCAGTGAAGCTGTGGTGTAAACCATGGTGGAGCGCTTAGGAGTGAGAATGCCGGCATGAGTAGCGTAATGCAGATGAGATATCTGCACACCGAAAGCCCAAGGTTTCCTCCGCAATGTAAATCAACGGAGGGTAAGTCGGCCCTAAGGGTCTTCCTCGTTAAAGGGGATTAGCCCGATGGACAAGTCGTTAAGATTCGACTACAGGATATGTGTATTGTAAGGTGGTGACGAAGTTGGAAAATTCAAGCCTCGTTCGCGGGGTCAAAGCAGTAAGATAGTGATGATAGGTAAATCCGTCGTCGTGTTTAATCGAGCTGTGATGGAAAGTTCCCTAGCAATAGGGGATGATTTGAAACGTTTCAGTTTCCAAGAAAAGCCTCATTATGACACCGCAAGGTTGTCAAAACGCATATTTTTCCGTACCGCAAACCGACACAGGTGGGCTGGTCGAGTAGACTAAGGTGACCGGGAGACAGATGATTAAGGAACTCGGCAATAAAGCTAGGCGTAACCTATGGGAGATGCCTTGCCCCAATTTATTGGGGCCGCAGCAAAAGATTACTTAGCGACTGTTTATCTAAAACACAGGTCCCTGCAAAGCCGAAAGGCAACGTATAGGGGCTGACACCTGCCCAGTGCCGGTAAGTCAATGATGGTGAGTGATTCTCGTAAGGGATGAGCTTGTTATCAAAGCTCCGGTGAACGGCAGCAGTAACTATAACTGTTCTATGGTAGCGAAGTTCCTTGTCGGGCAAGTTCCGACCCGCACGAAAGGTAGAACGACTGAGTAACTGTCTTAATCATTTACCCGGCGAAATTGAGATGGCTGTGAAGACGCGGCCTAGGTATACATGGACAAAAAGACCCCGGGAGCTTTACTGTAGCTTGGCATTTGCAAGCTTTTTTCAATTGTTTAGAATAGGAGGGAGATTCGTCGAAAGTGAAATACCTCTCTTTGAAATGAGTGAGCATAACTTTGACCCGCATAAAAATATGGGCGAAGGACAGTGTCTGGTGGGCAGTTTTACTGGGGAGGTAGGCTCCTACAACGCAACGGAGCCGCGCAATGGTTGGCTAATCATGGATGGAAATCATGATGATAGCGTAAATGCAAAAGCCAGCTTGACTGCGAGACCTACAAGTCGAGCAGGTACGAAAGTAGGCGTTAGTGATCCTGTGATGCTTGGTGGCAAGCACACAGCTTAACGGCTAAAAGCTACCCCGGGGATAACAGGCTGATCGCATCCGAGCGTCCACAGCGACGATGCGGTTTGGCACCTCGATGTCGGCTCATCACATCCTGGAGGCGGAGAAGTTTCCAAGGGTCCGGCTGTTCGCCGGTTAAAGTGGTACGCGAGCTGGGTTCAGAACGTCGTAAGACAGTAAGCAATGACCGTTGCTGTCTTTCCTTCAACGTTTTGAATCAATAAAGAGGAAATGAAGGACTTCGATCTTAAGTTGAGATCGAAGCTAAATCTAGCTATATGCTGGAAACTCCGTAGTATCTCACGCTAGTTGACATCTAATTAAATTAGATATTAAACTGATAATGCGATGAGTGCGGACAATCAGCAGGCAACTAGGAAAGAGGTCTCAGATGAATATTTTGCAGGTTTTACTGATGGAGAAGGCTGCTTTTATGTGGGATTTAGTAAACGAAACGATTTGCCTCTAAAATGGCAAGTTATCACTGAATTTCATGTAAGCCAAAATCCAGGAGGAAAAAATCTTCTTGAAGCATTTAGGCAAAGGCTTGGTTGTGGGTATTTAAAACCCAATCATGCCAAAAGTCTAAAGGATAAGTCATGGGTTCTTATAATTAAAGATAGAATCGACTTAAGAGAAAAACTTATTCCTTTTTTCAAGAAGAATCTACTCTATACAGGAAAACAGCAAGATTTTGTGATCTTTAAAAAAGTGCTTGAAATAATTGAACAAGGCAAGCATTTACAAAAGGAAGGTTTAGAAGAGATTTTAAACTTAGTCTTTAGTAGTAAAAGAATTACAAATAAACGATATTCAAAAGAAATGATCCTTTTTTAGCGCCTCAGAGACTATACGCTAGATCACGTTCAGTTTCATGGACGTGAAAGATATAGTCCGAACTGCATAGCGATATGCAGAGTACAATAGAAATATTGTGCCTTTTATCTATCATCTGACAGATAAAAAGTAACATAATTGTCGGTCTCTATCCTGTATACCCGTTTGAGATTTGAGGAGATTCGTCCCTAGTAAGCAATTGCTACGTATTGCAGTAATGCAGTATTGAAAATTTGGCTTATAACGGTGGAGCCCTAATGGTTGAATGTATCTCTAGTCCTATGATACATTTATATAAATGCCATGGGTAATACCGTGGGAAGACTTTTCTAAAGTGAATAATACTGATCTTGCTTATATTGCTGGATTTTTAGATGGGGATGGAAGCATAATGCTTCAATTTCATCGACGAGATCGCGGTAAAGAGATTTTTCGGATAAAAACAGTGATATGTTTTTATCAGGATAATCGATATTTAAGCGAAATAAAATGGATTCAGCAAATATTTAATTGTGGATATGTCTATACACGTAATGATCGTATTTGCGAGTTACGTATTGAAGGATATCAAAGAGTATTTGATGTCCTGATGCTTTTAAGACCATATTTACGATTAAAAAGAAAACAAGCAGAATTATTGATTGACTTGATTCCACAATTACAGCGAAAATTAGTGTCAAAACAAGATATTGTTGTATGGATTCAAAAGATGCGAGAATTAAATTATTTTTCCTCGCAAAGAAATACTTTAGAAAATGTCCCCGTAACGACTGATATGGATAAGCACTCAGTAAAAACTGAAATTTAAGCTTTCCATTATATGCCAACACCCTGAGTTTATCGAAGGGTGAAGATATAGTCTGATCCTCAGAGTAATCTGAGAAAACATAATGACGAGAGGACTGGGATGAGGGAATCCCTGGTGTGTCGGTTGTTTCCGAATAGGAGCACTGCCGAGTAGCTAGATTCCCAACGGATAACCGCTGAAAGCATCTAAGTGGGAAGCCGCCTCCAAGATAAGATCTCGATTGATCGTAAGATCTGAAAGACCCCTGAAAGACTATCAGGTTGATAGGCTGGCGGTGTAAGCACAGTAATGTGTTGAGCTTACCAGTACTAATGGTCGAAGGTAAATTTTTTTTAAGACGATCTCTTCACTTATTGAGGAGCTATTCCGGGTACCAGTCGGCACCCGGTTCTAGCACTTTAAAAGTAGAAATTTTCTGGTGATTTGTGCGACATGGCACCACCTCTTCCCATTCCGAACAGAGCCGTGAAACGTGTCAGCGCCTACGATACTGCATTTTTGTGGGACAATAGGTCATCACCAGGGATTTTCTGCTTTTAAGGAAGCAAGTTTCTTTTATATCCAACAAAACCGCCAGTAAGGGCGGTTTTTTGGTGGTGAAGTTGATTAATGAATTCAAATGTCCTATAATATAGTAACCTATGCCAAGTCCTGATACATTTATTGGTTATCGTGCACATCCTTTAGTCTCTAATCCAGGGGATATCAGGCAATATTCTGCTCCTCATCATTATCGTATTATCTCTTCAGAAGTTGACAAGTTGCTTGTAGATTCTGCATCAAAGATAATTCTTGATGTTGGTGGCTATAAACACCCTGCTCTGACACAAAACTTATTTCCTGGTTTAGAACGATTTAGTTTGAATATACCCTCGACAGAAAAGATTACTGGTAATCCTGATGTTATCTATGATGGGATAAATTTCCCATTTGCAGATGAAACTATTCCGGCAGTAATCGCAGTTGATGTATTGGAGCATGTGTCTCCAATAGATCGTCAAACTTTTATAGAAGAACTTGTGAGAATTTCTCAAAAAGGGATAGTGATAAGTTTTCCTGTTGATTCAGAAGCAAACAAGAAGCATGAAGAGGTATTAATAGAAGGAAGAGAGAGGGTAGGGCTACCGCATGCTTCCATAGATCAACATCAAATAATGGGTCTTCCAACACGAGAATTTATTGAGACGATTGGAAAAGATACAGGTTTACCATATCAACTATTTCCTGCAACGAACGCATCTGTTGCCTTTTCATGTTTGCAAGAACAGTTGGCTGCCTTTCTCAAACAGAGCGATGGAAATACATTGCGGCAAATGACCATTGAGAGAGAGGCATTATTAGCTGCTAGTCCACTACCAACGTGGGAAGAAGCATATCGAGCAATACTGGTTATTCATAAAAATAGGTAGATTCTCTAAAAAAAAGTACATACAAACCCTGATGCTCCTGCTATACTAGGCAAATGTCTGAGAAAAAACAAATTCTTTTTAATAAACTAACTCAATTTCTTTTACCCACACTCACTATCCTTGGATTTGCACTTACCTCATTTAAAAAACCCGAGCTAGGCCTTATTTTTAACCTGCTTGCTCAAATCTTCTGGCTTTATGCAAGCTGGCAAGCATGGAAAAAGGCAGGACAAGTAGGGATATTTATTACAACCCTTATTATTACCGTAATTGTTTCCTATGGGATTATCAATTACTGGTTTCTGCGCTAGAAAATAATCCTTGCGACTCTTAGCAGATAATGCTATACTTAGAGCATCTTTTTAGAGAAAGGCTTATGGTTAATGGCAAATACTTCTTCTTCAAATAAATCTACTTCGGCGATGGCCAAGCTTCTAGCATCGCACAAAAATAAAGTTGTTACCTTCAAAAAAGGAGATTCGGTTAAAGGAAAAATTACCAAATTAACCTCAGGTGAGATCACTGTTGATGTTGGATCAAAAACAGAAGCCATTGTTCTTGAAAAAGAAAAACGCATCCTGAATACCATTTTTTCTTTGTTTAAAATAGGGGACACAGTTGAGGTAAACGTCCTTAATCCGGAATCAGATCTTGGCCAACCAGTTGTTTCCTTAAGACGATATCTTGGTGATATTGCTTGGAAGAAGCTGGAAGAGCTCCAAAAGAGCAAAGAGGCAATTGAAGTCACCGTTTCAGATGGAACTAAATCTGGTTTTGTAGTCAACACGGCTTTTGGTATTGCTGGTTTTCTTCCGCAATCACACCTGCAGCAAGCAGATGTTACTCCAGGTCAGCAAATAAAAGTGACTGTTCTTGAACTCAATCGTAAAGACAACAAAATTATTTTTTCCCAAAAAACTGCTTTGTCAGAGGCAGACTTTGCTCAAGCAGTCAAAAAGTTAAAAGTAGGGCAGAAGGTAGAAGTTACTATCAATAATGTTTCATCATTTGGCATGTTCGTTTCTTTTGCTCTTCCTGGTACGGAAACAATACTTGAAGGGTTTATTCATATCTCAGAGACCTCATGGGAGAAGGTTGGAGATCTTTCTGAACATTTTAGTGTAGGGCAGAAAGTAGAGGCTGTTATTACACGATTTGATGAAGAAAGTAGACGAGTGAATCTTTCTATCAAGCGTCTGACAGTTGATCCATTTGAAGCACTTATGGCAAAATTCCCTGTTGATAAAAAAGTGAGCGGAATTGTTGCTAAGGTCGATGATGCTGGCGTAACAGTTACCCTTGATGACTCTTCGGCAGGTTCAGAACAAGAGATAGAAGGATTAATCCGTAAAGAAAAAATTCCTCCAACAACAACATATAGCGTTGGACAACAAGTTACTACGACAGTCTCGGAGCACGATAAAAGGAAACACAAAATCATTTTGGTCCCCGTTTTGTTAGAGAAGCCGATAGGGTATCGATAAAACTCTTCAAATTCCTTCTTGCAAAATGTTTTTAAAATATAGTAATCTAAGAAGGACATGAAACGTCTAGCAGCAAAAGCCTTATTATACATAAAGAACGCCAAATGGGTATGGGTATATGTTGTGGTGTTGGTTGTGCTTCTTCCCTCTGTCGTCCTTCTGGCAAACCAGCAACAACAGAAAAATAGCTACGCTGATACACAAGTGAGTATTATTGATTTTGGTGCAACTCCCAATGATACTACTGATGATACCGCAGCGATAAAAAATGCAATTGTAGTAGCCAAAGCACAAGGGAAAACAGTATATGTGCCTGCTGGGAAATTTATGTACACCAGTTTTGTTTTAGATGGAGTACAGTTATTGGGAGAAGGCGATACTTCTCTTTTTCAAGCGATTGATCCTTTGAACGCAACGATTTCTCTCCAAGGAGATAAACCTTCGGTAAAAAATATGATGATCAAAATTATTGCAACTGTACGTAATGGGACCAACAAACATGCATTTTGGGTAGATCATGCGACTAACTATGAAATTAACCACGTGACGGTTGATGGCGCTGCCGATAGTGGCATTTTCTCCGATGGAAGTAGTAACGGACGAATAACTGAAAATGTTATTAAAAGTACTATGGCTGATGGTATTCATACCACAAACGGTGCACACGATATCACTATTGCTCGTAATACGGTTACCAATGTGGGAGATGATATGATTTCAGTTGTTGGTTATAATGATAAGGGAGATTGTACAGTAAGTGCTCCGTATAATATTCTTATTTCATATAATAACGTCTCTGTTCAGACAGCTGGACGGGGTATAAGTGTTGTGGGTGGACGTGATATAACCATTACCAATAATACTGTTAATCGTTCAGCTGGCGCTGGATTCTATTTTGCTGCTGAATCTGGATGGAAGACCTGCGGAGATAATAATATTCTGGTTAACAATAATACTGTTGATATCACAAATGTAACAGGTCTTGTTGATCACCCAGCTGTACTCGTGTATGCAGATTCTCCGAATCAAACTATACAAAATGTACTTCTTGAAGATAATACTATTAGTAACACGCCAAATAAGCCAGCTTTTTTAATTCGTTCTGTGAGTACCAACATTGCACTGATAAATAATAAGATAAGTAATACTGCTAGTGGTATTGGAACAAGTACCACAGGTAATGTTTATTGCGAAGGGAATACCTTTAATAGTAATGCTGATCCGGTAACTTCGTGTGGTGGAACATATAACTTTAGTATAACTGGTTCGTCACTGCCCGGAGAGCCTGCTCCAAGTCCGACGCCGGTACTAACAACAATTCCAGTTTCTTCAGGGCCTCTTGTTAATAACGCTTCGTGTGTCTTCACCAACTTTCCAACAAGCTTTGTCGTTGGAGAATCAAAATCAATAATCTTTACAGTCAAAAATATTGGAACATCAACATGGCTTCCAGATATTTTGGATGGAGGCGTTATGAATACCAAACCTTACCGATTGGGGACAACAAATAAAATATGGAAATCATCTGGTGATCCCGCGAGAGCTAAGCTTGTAACAAATATTGCTCCCGGTGATAGTTCTAATTTCGTTTTCCCGATAAAGGCACCAACAACGCCTGGCACTTATGCTGCTCAATGGCAAATGGTTCAAGAGGGTGTTGCATGGTTTGGTGCGCAATGTGGTCCGGCTACCGTTATTGTAAATTCTGTACCAACCGCGACACCTACGCCTACGCTCACCCCGACACCTACGCCAACCGCGACTCCCACTCCTACACCGACAGCAACGCCGACACCAACAGCGACCCCTACACCTAAACCAACCGCGACACCTACGCCTACTCCTGCTCCGACAGCAACGCCAGGTGACTTTGCGTCTTGTGTCAATACAACAATTCCAACAAACTTCAAAGTTGGAGAATCAAGAAGTGTATCTATCACGATGCGAAATTCTGGAACGACAACGTGGTATCCCGATAGCATAAATCCAACAAACCCACATCGATTAGGAGCAGTAAATGATAATAAGATTTGGCTATCTAGTCCACGTGTCTATTTGACAAAGAGCGTTGTCCCTGGAGAAAATTATACGTTCACCTTCACGATGAAAGCTCCGACAATTGCAGGATCATATCTTGCTCAGTGGCAAATGGTTAAAGAAAAAATTCATTGGTTTGGTGCAAAATGTGGTCCCGCTGCTGTCCAGGTAAAGAGCTAACTCCGGTTATTTTCTCGAGTGTTTGCCTCAGGTGGTATAATTAGATTACTATGAAAAGCAAAACGAAAGTTAACTTTGTCTGTCAAGAATGTGGTTATGATTCTCCAAGTTGGCTTGGCAAATGTCCAGAGTGTGGCAGCTGGAACAGTATGAAAGAGATAAGGATTTCATCTCTTCCTGTTTCTCCTTCGGGTTCGCGAGCCAGTTTTCTTGCTAACACGTTGTCTACCCCAAAGACCCTTTCCGAGGTAATCTACACAGAGAAATCAAGAATCCAAACTGCATTTGAGGAATTTAATACGGTGTTGGGTGGAGGAATTGTAAAAGGAGCAGCGATGCTGATTGCTGGAGATCCTGGAGTGGGGAAGTCAACCTTGTTATTACAGCTAGCATTATCTCTGGCTCGAGGGCCTGTAAAAAGTCAACAGAAGACTTCGCATAAGGTACTCTATGTCAGTGGTGAGGAGTCTGTGGAGCAGATTAAAATGCGAGCGGAGAGAATTAAGAATCAAAAATCCTTCGGCTCATCTGATGGATTGTTACTGCTTGCAATTACTGATACAGATGCTATAGTACGCCAAATTGAAGAAACAAAACCTGATTTAGTTATTATTGATTCTATTCAAACTGTTGAGTCACAAAATGTCTCAGGATTATCTGGTTCGGTTGCCCAAGTAAGATATTCTGCTTTGCAGTTTGTGAGAATTGCGAAGCTTTTAAATATCCCAATCATCATTGTAGGACATGTCACAAAAGAGGGAATGGTTGCCGGACCAATGGTGCTATCTCATATGGTTGACACGGTCCTTTTTTTGGAAGGAGAGAAATTTGCAAAAACCCGAATTCTTCGAAGTCTGAAAAATCGTTTTGGTCCTGTTGATGAAGTTGGTATTTTTCTTATGGAAGAAGAAGGAATGACGGAAGCAAAAAATCCTGAACAGCTTTTTTTGGCTAATTCCGGTAGTGATAAGGTAAGTGTGCCAGGGAGCGTTCTTGTAGTGACCCTTGAAGGTTCAAGAGCGTTCTTGGTAGAGTTGCAAGCATTAACTGTGCGCTCATCGCTTCCTATGCCCCGCCGCGTGGTTTCTGGTATTGATCCTCGTCGTGTAGAATTGCTGCTGGCTGTTTTACAAAAGCACTGCCGACTGCCACTTGATACCATGGATGTCTTTGTTAACGTTGCTGGAGGACTCAAATTGTCTGATCCAGCAATTGACTTAGGGATTTGCTTAAGCGTATACTCCAGCTTGCAGAATGTTGCCTTAGGAACGACTGTTGGCATTGCAGAGGTTGGATTATTAGGAGAATTACGTATGGTCAATGGATTGGAAAAAAGAACAAAAGAAGCAGAGAAATTAGGTTTTAAGAAGATTATGACAGCAAAAACACATAAGACACTTAAAGATGTTTTGGTAAGTTTGGGAAAATGACTATGGATAAAAAAGAAGAAATAAAATCTTTAGAAAAAGAACCTCTGCAAGAGGAGAAAAAAGAAGAGCGAAGAATACCGAGTTTTTCACCAAATCTGATTGGCGCTATTGCTGATGAAGTTTCAAAGACGTTGATGACTCGTTTGCCAAGTATGCTTACCAGGCCTCGCAAGGAAAAAAAGAAAGTAAAAAAAACAAAGAAGATTGAGAATGCAATTTTTCTTGATACATCGGCAATTATTGATAATCGTATTTTTGATGTTATTTATCTTGGGCTTCTGAATGGAATAATTGTCCTTCTGCCGAGTATCCTTCTCGAACTCAAGCATCTGGCAGATTCACAAGATACCGTGAGGCGTGAGCGAGGAAGAAAAGGCTTAGAAGCTCTTGAAAAACTCCGCAAGACCAAAAAAATTAAAGTAGTGGTTTTATCAGAAGAAGAAGATAAGCGCTATGAAGGTCAGGTTGATGAAAAACTTATTAAAATTGCCAAGGCGCACAAAGGAAAAGTTATTACCTGCGATTACAATCTGGAGAAAAAAGCAACAATTGAAAATGTAGTTGCCATTAATATGAATGCGCTTGCAAATTGTTTGAAAGTGATTGCTGTACCAGGCGAGGCTCTGCATGTGAAGATTTCTCACCTTGGCAAAGATCCAACCCAGGGTGTTGGATATCTCGATGATGGCACAATGCTTGTTGTGGAGCAAGGTAGTGAGTTCCTTGGCAAATCGCTTGATGTTGTTGTCTCCCGTGTTATTCAAACCTCCTCTGGAAGAATACTTTTTGCAAAGAAGATATAAAAACTCCTGATTATATACCGCTTACAATCATTATGGAAATACAGTTCCCTGCCCAAGAACTGTATCTCCATACAAACTGCAAACGGTTGCATGAAATATATTGATCTGACAGGAAGAAAAATATATTTTTGCCTCGAGTATTTTTCTTGACAAAATTATGACATTTAGTGTATTTTTATTGTCGGCACTTAGTTTTATTCCTGCCTGAAGGACTAATTGCCATTTACCCTAAGAGCATTGCTTATCGTACCTGAACTTATATTTGCGTAACGAAAGCGATGCTCTTTTTTTCTGCAAAGCAGAACTTTATACAAGTTGAACTGGGATAGTAAGTCCCAAATCTTTCAACTTTTCAAATTGTGTTCTGCCTGTTTTGATTAAAAGTTCCCGTTGATATTCTGCAATTGTTTTGCCATTCTCTCCACTGAAAAGTGGTTCTGATTTCGTCCGAAGCTGTCCAAGCGAGGTAAGTAATTTCATAGCCTAGCGAAAATATAACATATCTTTCTACGTCTGTCAACCTATAATATTTTCTTCACAAAAAACACATAAGCTTATAGTTTTTATATCTGAGAAAAGGTTGTCAAATCAATGTAATTTATTTATTCAAAAAGATGTGGATAACTTGGGGATGTAAAAATTCAAAGGATAAAGCTCAGTATAAAAAGACAATTTGGAGGCTAGATACCTTTGACAAGTTGAGGAAAAAAGGTGCGAAATGATGGACGAGCATCATTATATGTTTTGCTGGTAAGCCATAATTTCATCATCGAGGTCATTTGTTTAACTTTTGAGGCTCTTCGTCCGTAGCGTTTGATTCCTTCACGGTGGTAATATAACGAATGAGTAATGTTTGCGACAATGCCATATTGAAAGAATTTTAAGAACACTTCAGTAAACACAAAAGGATATTTGTTGGTTTTAAAATAAAGCAGATCCTTTGGCAGGCGTTCCCGATTGATCATGACTGTCTCAGGGTGGAAAGATTCTCCTTGAATCAAGTTTTCATAAATCACTTCATGTTCCTCAGGCAGATTGCTGCGTTCAAGTCTTTTATTATTGTTATCAATACTAGTATATTGCGTGCCTACTGCGACAGCTTTGGGATTTTTCAGAAGAAAATTCACTTGGCGTTTGAAACGATTGAGCCCGTTGATATCATGCGGACTCATGAATGCAACAAACTGTCCTTGGGCCCGTTTCAGGGCTCGGTTATAACAGGTTGCTAAGCCATAACGTTTCTTATTTCTTTGTATTTCAACTTTTTTAAATTCTTTTTGGAATTTTTTCAAAAGACTAAAAGAATTGTCCTTTGAGTAGTCATCGATTGCAATAACGTGGATATCTTGATAGGTCTGGTTTTTGAGGCTTTCCAAGCATTCGGGGAGATATTTGCCTGCGTTATAAACAGGTAAAATAACAGATACTATTGATGGTTTTAATTTCATAGATATTTACTTGTTCGAAGTATGAACAACCGTAAAACGAACTGTTACTGTGAGGGCAGAAGCATGCTCTAGGATAACACAATAATTGCAGAGTTGTCAAGTTTTAGCCATGAATTGTTCGTTTTGAGGAGAAAAATTATTTTTTCCTTCTTAACCAAAATCCCAAACCGGCTGTTGGGATAAGGCTAATTAGGCTTAATGCTTCGGGTCCGGTTTTTGGTGTTGTTTTGGTCTGAGTTGGCGGGAAAACTTTCAAGCCGCCTTTCGTTGTTGGTGCGTTGGTAGGGCGGGGAGTCGGAGTGGGCTGTGAATTTGTTGGTGTGACATTTTTAAGAATTGGCCCTGGTGTTGGAGTCATACAAACTTCGCCTCCTCCATAGATAATTCTACAATCTGTGGAATCTGCATTCACGATGGAGACAACCGAAGGAACTACAATAAAAAAAGTAAGCAGCGCGAAGAGAAACAAAAGGGAAAAATTACGATTCATACAGTTGAGGTAAGATATCATTCTTATAGGATTTTGTCAACTAGGATATATTGACAAGGGAGTTTTTAAGCGATTATGATAGAGAAAACAATGCAAAAAAAAGCCTCCCAAATTTTCTCTTTTTTGTTATCACCACTCTTTCTTTTTTTTGTAGGCAAGACGTATGCTGCATCAGGAATTGGTGTAGCAAATAGTACGCTTTGTCCAAGTGGTCAATTTGCAAATCTTTGTAATCTGACCATTAATCAATCAGGTACTTTTGTTGGCGGTATTATTGCGATTCTTTTAATTGCGGCAATCGTTGCAGCGGTTATTTTCTTTATCTATGGAGGTATCAGATGGATTATGTCAGGAGGGGATAAGGGAAAAATTGATCAGGCTCGAGGCATGATTACTGCTTCCATTGTTGGCCTAATAATTGCCTTATTTGCTTATTTTGTCTTAAATACAATAACCTTTATCATCACCGGCCAAAGATTTTCGTCCTATACGATACCAACACTTGTGCCTTAACGAAATCACGGGTTTACTACCGAGTTGGCGCAAGGCGTAACGTGTTTTGCAAGTAATAACGGGGAGATTTAAACATTTCAGGATGTGAAAATCGATAGCAAAATTCACACATCAGCTCAGGAAATTTCTCCG
>Ga0137404_10001951_pt1 | contig 13545 bp, 10 predicted proteins | sample CZOMad2_1_16fung_FD_108285 | JGI IMG/M metagenome (GOLD analysis project Ga0137404, IMG submission 108285) | Vadose zone soil fungal communities from Angelo Coast Range Reserve, California, USA - CZOMad2_1_16fungal (Illumina Assembly) | ecosystem: Environmental > Terrestrial > Soil > Vadose...
CGTCCATGATTTCGATCCACGAAACCGACCAGCAACGCCGTATCTCCGACGCGTGAGTGAAGTTTCTCTAGAACGGCAAGATTTTCCGGAACAAAGCGCGACTTAAAAACCAAATCCTGGGGCGGGTACCCGGTGATTGCCAGCTCGGGCGTCAGCACCAATTCAGCGCCTGCGGCCGCGAGCCGCTCGTAAGCGCTGACGATCAATTCGCAATTGCCCCTCAAATCCCCGACTGTCGGGTTGATTTGAGCAAAACCAATCTTCATGCCGCGCTACGGCAGATTATGCGTAACACAGCGAGCGGCAATGTTCTTTTGGCGGGATTTCTGAATCATCTGGCGTAGCTCACACGCCAGATAGTGCCGTTCCCGTCTTCGCTGATGAAAAGGCTGCCGTCCTTGGCGATGGTAACTCCCACCGGGCGACCCCAAACCTTTCCTTCCGACGTAACAAAACCTGTCACGAAGTCTTCGTATTCGCCCCGCACTCCCCCGGTGGAATGATCGAAAGGCACACGTACGACCTTGTAACCGGTGCGTTTCATCCGGTTCCATGAACCGTGAAACGCGGCAAAGATGTCGCCTTTGTATTCAGATGGAAACTGGTCGCCGTTGTAAAAACACAAATTGAGCGATGCGGAGTGCGCCTGCACAAGCACATCTGGGACAACGACCTTATCGGCAAGCTCAGGATGCTTTCCTTTGTGGCGCGGATCAGGATGACTGCCAATGTAAAACCACGGCCAGCCGTAAAAGCCGCCGGGACGCACACTGCTGATGTAGTCGGGAGGCAGATCTTCGCCGATCTCGTCACGTTCGTTTGTGCTCATCCAGAGTTCGTTCGTACCAGGACGAAGCGCGATCCCGACAGCGTTGCGAATGCCCCACGCGTAAACCCTTTGCCCGGTGCCATCGGAATTAAACTCGAAGATCCGAGCGCGATTTTCTTCCGTCGCTTTATCGGAAACATTCGAGCGTGAACCGATTGACACATACATCTTTTTGCCATCTGGCGAGAACACGACGTCACGTGTCCAGTGTCCACCGCCCCGCAACAACCCGCCTGGGGAAAGATGAGCAGCCAGTTGCTGCGCTGGTCCGCGCGCTTTGAGATCGCCATTACGATAGGGAAACCGAATTAAACCGTCGGTATTAGCGACGTATAAATAGTGAGGATCATTCCCCGGCGGATAAAAAGCGATCCCAAACGGCTTGTTCAAACCGTGTTCGACGAATGTTTCGACGACGTCCGGTTTACCGCTGCCTTTGGAATCGCGCAGCGTCTTGATTCGGTTTGCCCGGCTTTCTACGACGAAGATGTCGCCATTGGGCGCCGTGAGCAGAAAACGCGGATCGCGGAAACCGCTGGCGTACAATTCGACCTTAAAACCGGGCGGAACCCGAGGCTGAGCATTTGCAGGACGATCAACGACGCGAGCCCGGTTAATTGCCAGAATATTCGAACTCGGCGGTGGCAAGTCCCGGACAGTGATTTTGCGTCGGACCCCGGGCTTATCGCTTGTCCAATCGCCCATGGCTGCCTCGCCCGTGAGAACCGTGCCGCTCCCCTCGGCTGCGGCAGCGCCAAGTGCGAGTACGATGCAGATCGACCAAGAGGGGCGAACCAATCGGCGATTCCGCATACTCTTGTGGAATCGGTTAGCGGTTGGTGATCGCGTGGATTGAGTCGCTGTCCCCGCCGGACTTGGTTTTGCGATCCCAGCGAAAAATTTTCCTAGGCGTCCGAGCTGCCCTTTTTAGCGTGCAAACATTTTTGGCGGTAATTTTTCCGCCAGCGCTTTCCCTTTTTTGCGATCGTTAATCACAAACGTGTTGTTTTCGCCGTGTGTTGACCACGGGCCACGCGGCACTTCCTTGAAATCTACAAACTTCCAGTCGGTCACATCCGTTTCCTTTAAACCAAGGTAATCTCGCACGGCAGGCGAAACATCGAGACCTGCTCCCTTGTTCAAGTTTGGTTTCGGTCGCTCGTTGCCGAATACGTATTGCCAGTGATCCGTGCGGAACGGGCCGGCGTCTTCCCATTGCGCATAAACCGTGCGGTTGCCCTTGCGAATGGCGATCCATCGATCTTTGCAAGTAGAAACAGCTGGACCTTGGTACGCTTCTTGAAACCAGGGAACAACGCGCGATGCTTCCGGTCGATGGCCCGTCCGAGCCTTATCGTTATATGGAAGAGCGCAGTAGAATGGATTCTGTCGGGGTGTGAATTTCACCGGCATGTAATTGCTGCGACGCGCGGGATTGGGGTCGTCAAAGCCGCCGTAGTTCCTCGTCCATTGTTTGTCCCATGAGCTCGTGCGATTCGGCACCAGATTATTTCCGCTCGCCTGTTCACCGATCCAAAAAACGGTGGTAACGATATTGCTTCTCCACGAGTACCGGTGTGCGGTCTCCGATTGCGCTTTGAATAATTGTCCCGGTATAAATGAGATTGAACTCGGGCCGCTTGAACGCTCGTCTTCCGACTTGTCGGATTTTTTGCTGAATTTTGTCTTGGCCGGTTCCGCTTTTTCGCCCGTGCCGTGCGCAAAAAGAGATGAAAATGACGAAAGGATGACCGCAATCGTGTGGGTAATTTTTCCTGGTTTCATTGGTGTGTTGTTAGGGCAACGCGAAAAAGGAAGAAGTGCATCTTTCTTTAATTTCGTTCGCGAGGACGCGGATGCGCGTCAGTCGGTGCGAATTTGGATGCGCCGTAAAATGCTCGCCCAATGTCGATACGGATCCAGATTAGTCAACAAATTTTCCTGGATTTAGAATTCCGTTTGGATCGAGGGCTTGTTTGAGCCGGCGATGCAACTCGCGCGCAACGCCGCTGGTCGCCTCCGGCCACCAGCGTTTTTTAGCCAAACCGATCCCGTGTTCGCCTGTAATGACGCCACCCCAGGCCAGGACTTGTGCGAAGAGATCGTCGAGCGCGTGCTCGACTTGCTCGCGCACGGTTGCGTCGCGATTGTACCGGTCGGCCATGATGTTGACGTGGATGTTGCCGTCTCCGGCGTGACCAAAGCAGGCGATCGGAAATCCATATTTAGTCTGCAACGTCTCCGCGAATTCCATCAGATCTACCAGACGACTGCGCGGGACTACCACATCCTCATTTAACTTCGTCAGCCCGGTTGCGCGAAGTGAATTGCTGAATTGCCGTCGCAGAGCCCAGAGTTTTTCGCAATCCGCCTCACCGATCGCCGTCTCCAGCACATTCGGTTTTCTTTTCTCCAGCAGTTTACGAATCGCTGAAGATTCGGCGCGGACACTTTCCTCTTGTCCATCGAGATCGATGAGCAGATGTGCGTTCCCCTCCGGTACAAGCATTTTTCCCAGATCGCGCCGCGCCGCTTCCAAAGTGAAATGATCGGCGATTTCCAGCGAACAAGGCAAGAATCCGGCCGCAAAAATTGCCTGCACCGCCTCGGCAGCTTTCGCCGCAGTTGCAAACGCAGCGGACAAGGTCGCACGCGCTGGTGGAAGCGGAAGCAAACGCATGGTGATTTCGGTCACTACGCCCAGGAGTCCTTCCGACCCAACGAAGAGACCGATCAGATCGAACCCCGTCTTGTTCTTGTGAACACGACCGCCTGTGCGCAGCACTTCGCCATCGGCCAGCACCACTTCGAGGCCGATTACATAATTTCGGGTAACACCGTACTTCAAACAACGCGGCCCGCCTGCATTCGTAGCGACATTTCCGCCAATGGTGCAATTTTTCATGCTCGCCGGGTCCGGCGGATAAAATAATTTTTGTGCACGCACCGCCGCTTTCAGGTCGGCGGTAAAGACTCCTGGTTCAACAATCGCGACCGCGTCGGCGAAGCTGATTTGCGTGATCCGGTTCATCTGTGACAACGACAGAGCAATTCCGCCGCGTGCCGGAACGCATCCGCCCACGTAACCAAAGCCGCCGCCTCGTGCTGTGACCGGAATTTTTTCCCGCGATGAGAACTCAAGAAGTTTGCTGACGTCCCCTGTCGATCTCGCGAAAACGACGGCGTCCGGTTCGTGAACTGCAAACCATTTATCGCCGCGGTGGGCTGCGACGGTTTCGGGATCGTCTGCGACAATTTCGTTGCCTAAAAGTTCCCGAAGCTTCGGAGCGAGTTCCATAGGGCTAACGTGGCGCGCTGGAGTTGTAGGGCAAGAGCTCCGCTTGCCAATCGAAGCGGCGGCGGGCGATGCACCTGTCTTACAATTCTCTCGCTATCGCGATTCGATAGTGCCGAGCCGGTTTCATCCGCGTAAGGAGTTTTTCGACTCCTGGAAAAATCACTGGCTTGGTCTCATCGGAGCCGGCGAATTCTTTCACTGCATCCATTGAATCAAATCGAAGCAGCGTGACGAATTCGGTTTCATTCTCGTCTTCCTGGATGAACAACTCTGCGCCGTGATAGCCTTTGATGTTTCGCGCAGCAATGCTCGGGAAGATTTCGTTGCGGAGCATGTTCTCGTAGGTCTTCGCGTCAGCTGGCTTTGTCCAGCCATGCCAGATTCGTGCAATCACCGGATCATTACGACGGTGGGGCGTGACGGCCGGGAGCGGAGTTTCATGATCTTATGAGGAAAAGCATGAGCAGGAGCAAGACGAGGAGCTCAGTTACATTCCCATTATTTGATAACCGCCATCGACATAGATGATCTGACCGGTTATTGCCGCGGCTCCATCGCTGGCGAGAAAGACTCCGGTGGCGCCCAACTCGGCCGGATCACAGCTGCGTTTCAAAGGCGCGCGGTCCTGATAATGCTTCAACATCGATGTGAAGCCGCTGATGCCACGCGCAGCCAGCGTTTGGACCGGTCCGGCAGAAATGCAGTTTACCCGAATTTTTTTCGGGCCGAGATCGTAGGCAAGATAACGCGTGCTCGCTTCAAGGCTGGCCTTGGCCACGCCCATCACATTGTAGTGCGGCACGACTTTTTCTGATCCGTAGTAAGTCATGGCCACAATGCTGCCGCCGTTTGTCATCAAGGGTGCTGCTTCGCGGGCGAGCGCCACGAGCGAGTATGCACTGATATCGTGCGCTGCGCGAAACGCCTCGCGCGTTGTGCTGACGAAATCGCCTTCCAACGCTTCCCGCGGCGCGAACGCAAGCGAGTGAAGCATCAAATCCAAACGGTCGGTTTGCCCGCGCACGTTCTCGAAGAATGCTTTGATCTCATCATCGCTGGAAACGTCGCAGGGAAACAACGGAACGTTCTCTCCAAACTCACTCACCAACTCCTCGACGTTTTCCTTCAGTCGTTCACCTTGATAATTGAAAATCAAGCGTGCCCCAGCGTTCGCCCACGCTTTTGCGATCGCCCACGCGATACTGCGCTTATTTGCCACCCCGAAAACGAGGCCGACTTTTCCTTCCAAAACTGGCTGGGTCATAAAAAAGAGATTTAAAAGAGTTGCGAGAGTTACAACTTTGCAGTGATTCCGCGCATCGCAAACCGCCGCCGCTTCCGGTAAGTTTGCGAGCCGGCCGCCTTTACAGTGTTGCTCATTTCCAACATCGCAAAGATGCCGGTGTTAGATAAAGTCTGCAGCCTATGACTACTCGAGCTGGCTTTTTCTGCGCGCTGTCCGCTTGGATTTTGTCGATTTCGATTTTGACGGCACAAGAACAAGCGCCGTCAGGCAGTACCCCGATCGCCAGCCCATCGCCTACCGCTTCGTCTTCTCCAAACGCGCTGTTGTCGTCTTCGGTGACACCGACTCCTTCACCGACTCCGCCCCACCTAACCGATGTACTCTTCAAGAATCTAAAAGCGCGCTCAATCGGACCGGCGGTGATGGGTGGACGTGTCTCGGACATCGCGATTGATCCGCGAAATCCGTTTATTTTTTATGTCGGCCTCGGACACGGCGGCGTTTTTAAAACAAACGATAACGGCGTTAGTTTTGAACCAATCTTCGACAAACAACCGGTGCTTTCGATTGGTGCGGTCGCGGTTGCGCCATCGGATTCAGATGTGATTTGGGTGGGAACCGGCGAAGCCAACGATCGGAATTCGTCTGGCTGGGGCGATGGTGTTTATCGGTCGACCGATGGCGGAGAGAAGTGGCAGAACGTCGGATTGAAAAACAGCCGTACCATTGCTCGGATTGTTGTCGATCCCAAAAAACCGGACGTCGCCTACGCCGCTGCAATGGGCAACCTCTGGGCGGATGGCGGCGAACGCGGATTGTTCAAGACCACGGATGCGGGCAAAACATGGAAACTGGTTTTGAAAGCAGCTGCTCCACACGACGCGCGCACTGGATGTGGCGATATGGTGTTCGATCCAACGAACGGGGAGACAGTTTATGCGGCGCTTTATGCGCGACAACGCACACCATGGAGTTTCACTTCCGGCCTCGGCATGACTGGCGGGGAAGATGTCGGGGGAATTTTCAAGAGCACCGACGGTGGCACGAGTTGGAAGAAACTTGGCGGCGGTTTGCCCGCTCAAACCGGCCGCATAGGTCTGGCCATCAGCGCAACAAACCCGAGGATCCTCATGGCAGTCGTGCAAAGTTACGAAGGAGGATTTGGCAGGCTGGATGATCTGCGCAGTAAGACCGGTGGCGTTTTTCGATCCGACGACGGAGGAGAAAAATGGACGCGCATGAGCGCCATGGATCCACGTCCATTTTATTTCAGCCAGATCCGCATTGATCCCGCAAATGATCAGCGCGTTTATGTTCTCGGCTTCGCCCTGCTGGTGTCTGATGATGGCGGCAAGAATTTCCGCGAAGACCTGAGCGAGAAAGTGCATCCCGATTGTCACGCGCTAGCGATTCAACCCGGAACCGTGCCGCCGCCGAAGCCGCCCAAACCGGAAGACAAAAACAAGCCCCCAAAACCCCAAGTTTGTCAGCGTTTGCTGCTTGGTACGGATGGCGGTGTGTATCAAAGTTTTGCCGGCGGCAAAAACTGGGATCATCTGAACAAGATTCCTTCGGGAGAATATTATCGGATTTCGCTTGATGACACGAAACCGTATTTCCGAATTGCGGGCGGCCTTCAGGACAATGAAAATTGGGTGGGACCGAGTGGAGTCCAGAGTAAGGAAGGAATTCGCAACTGCGATTGGACCGCACTTGCCGGTGGCGACGGCTTTTATGTCCTGTTCGATCCAGCCGATCGCGACACCTTTTATGCGGAAAGTCAGCAGGGCGAAGTCCATCGGATTAATTTAAGAAATGGCGAGCTACGCCGTTTGCGACCCGAACCAGCCGAAGGTCAACCGCGCTATCGCTTCCATTGGAATTCACCAATGATCATGAGCCGGCATAAACCGGGTGTGATCTATCTTGGCGGCAACTGCGTCTTCAAGCTCACCGACCGGATGGAAAAATATTCCGTGATCAGTCCCGACCTCACCTACAACGATCCGGCTAAAACAAGCGCCACTGGGAGCGGCGCGGAAAATTACGGGGTCATCTTTTCGCTTGCCGAGTCGCCGAAACGCGCTGGTCTTTTGTGGGCGGGGACGGACGATGGGCGGCTCTGGATTACAGAGAATGACGGTGGCAAATGGACCGAATTGACAAGCAACTTACCACAGCCGGTGCCCGGTCAATGGATCGTGCGAATTGAACCATCCAATATCGATGCGAATGTGGCCTACGTCGCGATCAACGCCTATCGCTCTGGGGATGATCGCCCCTTGATTTTGCGAACCGCTGATCTGGGAAAAACATGGGAATCTGTCACAGGCGATCTTCCGCAGGGCGATCCAGTTGAAGTGGTCCGCGAGGATCCGGTTAATTCAAAATTGCTTTACGCGGGTACGCACTTCGGACTATTCGCGTCTTTCGATCAAGGCGCGCATTGGGTGCGCATTGGCGATGTTCCTTCGGTACGCGTGGATGATATCCAGATTCATCCGCGCACGTCAGACCTTGTGATCGCAACACATGGCCGCAGCATTGCCATCCTTGACGACACGATCCCGTTTCGCGAATTCACGCCGGAGATTGCGTCCAAACCGGCTGAATTGTTTAGTGTGCGCTCGCTTACGGGCGCTTATCTTCAGCCTGGATTTGTCGATTCGAATGGCAAGGGAATTTATCGCGGCCAGAATCCACCCGAGGGAGCGCTGTTCACTGTCTGGGTGCGAGAATTTACGGGCGACGAAATTAAAATCGTCGTGACCAAATCGACCGGACAGCCGGTGGCGAATCTAAAAGCGCCGGGCACCCCGGGCTTTACCCGATTGAGCTGGGACCTGCGGCCGTCAAAAGACGTAATTGCTGAATACGGCGGTGATGATCCCAAGCGGCTTCTCCCAGCCGGAGATTACACAGCGGAGTTAACTTTCGGCGCAACGAAGATGAAACAAACGTTTCATGTTGATCTCGCCGAAGGCATCACCCCGCGGTGACGGTTGCGCCATGCCTGCGATTGGAATCACGGGCGGAATCTCGACAGGCAAAAGCACGTTTTGTGACTGCCTGCGCGAGATTGTGCCGGCGGCGAAATTCTTTGATGCCGATCAGGCAGCGCGTTCGCTGGTCGAACTTCCCGAAGTGAAACAGGAAATCCTCGGTCAGTTTGGCAGTGACGTCTTTTCGCCAGATGGGGACTTGAATCGAACGAAACTTCGGGCCATAGTGTTTGGAGACGCGACCAAGAGACACGCGCTCGAACAAATTCTTCACCCTCGGATTCGTCGCCAGTGGATGTTGGAGGCGAAAAAGCATCGTAATTCTCCCGACTTTTTCTTTGCTGACATTCCACTTCTTTATGAAACCGGTGGCGAGACGTTGTGCGAACGAGTGGTGGTGGTCGCCTGCTCGCGAAAGGTGCAGTTAGACCGGTTGGCGCAGCGAAAATCTCTGAAAGGTTCGGTCGCCGAACAAATGATTAACTCACAAATGCCCTTGGAGGAGAAAATCAAGCGTGCGGATCACGTCGTCTGGAATAACGGCGACCATGCGACACTCATGGAGCAAGCGAAGAAGCTTGTCGCGCTTTGGCAAGAGCAATCATGGAAGAAAAGCTAAAAGGTTCGACCTCGCGGACGGAGACAATGGAGGCAGACGTGTCGACTGCCCACAGTCAAAGTTCGGCTGAGGCGCCTCAATCAATGGGGACGCGCTCCAATGAGGAGCGAAAATTGAAAACGGATCTCGCACTTGACCTAAACGAGCTTCAAGACTCCTCAGGCGAAAAGCTCGAGGCACTGGCGCGGGATTTGGATGTCTATCTGCACCCCGCCCGCTCGCGTCATCAGCATATTCTCGATATTCTCCGGGCGGCATTGGCCGGCGGCGCCACTGTCACGGTGGAAGGTTTCCTCGAACAGGCGAGCGGCTCGTTCGCCATGTTGCGCTGGCCGAAATTGAACTTTCTACCTGTCCCTGAGGATGTCTGCGTCTCTCGCGCGCTCATCGAGCAACATCATTTGCGGCCCGGCCAAAAGATTGCGGGGGCTGTGCAATTGCCCGGCCAACGCGGGAAGTTCCTCTCTCTGGAGAAAGTCACAAGGATTGAGGGCCATGCGGCCGAGGAATGGACGGAGCCGACCGATTTTGACAAGCTAACGCCTCAGTTCCCGCAGGGCAGGATCATTCTGGAAAATCCAAAAACGAATTCAATTACCGCGCGCGCGGTGGATTTGCTGGCACCGCTGGGACGCGGCCAACGCGGACTTATCGTCGCGCCACCGCGAGTGGGCAAGACCATCCTGCTAAAGGAAATCGCCAAAGCGATTCGGGTCAATCATCCTGACGTGGTTCTGATATTACTTTTGGTGGACGAGCGGCCGGAAGAGGTGACGGACCTGGAGCGGGAAGTCGACTGCCAGATTTATCACTCCAACTTTGACGAAAGCGTGCAGCGACACGTGCAAGTAGCAGAGATGGTCATGGAGCGCGCCAAACGTCTCATGGAAATGAAACAGGACGTGGTGCTTCTACTTGACAGTATCACACGGCTTTCTCGCGGGTACAACAATCTGCAGCCGGGAAGGGGACGAATCATGTCGGGCGGAGTAGAGGCGAAGGCATTGACCAAGCCAAAGAAATTCTTCGGTTCGGCGCGCAACGTGGAAGAAGGTGGCAGCTTGACCGTGCTAGCGACCGCTTTGACCGAAACTGGCAGTCGAATGGATGAGTTGATTTTCGAAGAATTTAAGGGCACCGGCAATATGGAGTTGCATCTTGATCGCGCTCTGCAGGAAAAACGCCTCTATCCCGCTATCCACCCGATGCTTTCAGCGACCCGGCGTGAGGAATTGTTGTATCATCCCGATGAATGGGAACGCGTGTTGATGCTGCGAAAAACCATGGCCGCGCTTCCGCCTCTCGAAGCGATGGAAAAGCTGATCGATAACCTCCATGCGACCAAAACCAACGCTGAATTGCTTTTGAGCGGATTGCGCTGACGCGAAACGTGATTACGGACGCTGCGCGACTCGCAAGTCTAATTGAGCAAATCGAACCTGCCGATCGTGTCGCAGTCGATACCGAAGCCGATAGTCTGCATTCGTATCGGGAAAAACTTTGTTTGCTTCAAATCAGCGTTCCCGCGCCCGATGCCGTAGCTGGCGTCTCTGACGCCGGGCAAAGCGTGTCCTCAGGTCATGAATCCACGCGGACTGTTTGCGATCATATTGTTGATCCACTGGCCAATATCGATCTGGAGCCATTGCGTCGAGCGCTGGAAACAAAGGAAATCGTCCTGCACGGCGCCGATTATGATCTGCGAATGCTGCGCCGTGGTCTGAATCTGGCAGCTAGCAAAATCTTCGACACACTGATTGCAGCTCGTCTCCTTGGCATTCGTGAATTTAGCCTGGCCGCGTTGGTGAAACGTTATTTCGACCTCACGCTGCTGAAGGGTTCGCAAAAGGCGAATTGGGCACAACGACCTTTGCCGGCGCGCATGGCGGAATACGCGATTAATGATGTGCACTATTTGTTGCCTCTTGCTGAAAAATTGAAAGCCGAGTTGGTTCGCTATGAGCGTTGGGATTGGCTCCGACAGTCATGCCAGCGTGCCATTGAGCAGGCGGCCGTCGCGCGGACGCGTGACCACGACGAACGTTGGCGTATCCGCGGATCTGGCTTACACCGTGGACGGTCCGCTGCGGTACTTCGGGCGCTTTGGTACTGGCGTGAAAAAGAAGCGGAAAAGGCAGATCGCCCGCCGTTTCACGTTTTGCGCAACGAGGAGCTCTTGAAGGCCGCAGTGAAATTCGCTTCAGGAAGCGTTCCTGACTATAGACATTTTTCCTTCCGTCGCCGTGAGGCATTCCTCGAGGCAGCGCAAACCGCTTTGCGCGCGCCTGAATCAGAGTGGCCGGTCTCACGTCGCCGCCTCGGAACCCGACCGAGCAATAAAACAGTCCAGCGCGCCGAAGAGCTGCAACGCCGACGCAACAGGTCGGCTGAGGAACTTGGGCTGGAACCTTCGTTCATTGCGCCGCGAAGCACACTCGAGGCGATCGCCGCAGATGACGCTCGAACGGCGGCGTTGCTCGTTCCGTGGCAGCGCGAGCTCCTGGGCGTTTCAATTTTCAGCAACGAGCCGCCCACCAATCCGTAGTCGAGTTTATACGTAAAAAGCTTGGTGTTCTGATAGTCGGGATCAGTCGTTGCTCGGGGATTTGTTCCGTTTTTTAGGGGATGAAGAAAGAATTCAAAGTTTTTAGGAAACTTTGCCCTGCGGTTTCCGGATAACTACCTGTAGGGGTGTAAAAAATCCTTGACCTAACGAGGTTTAGGCGTCAAAAAGGCCGCCGGAATTAGGTCTTTCGACCAAAATGCATGAACCGGCAGCTTTGCCTCGTATTCATAACGGTTATCGCGTCGTTTGCGATGTCGTTTCCCAGTCGGCTGGATGCCGCTTCGACTAACGAAGCGCGGGTTACCTGCGTAAAAAATCACGTCCAATTAGGGAACTCCAAGAACATCGCGCGGAGTGCTTCGGTAAACGACATCGTCCGCGAGCAGACTATTGTTCGAACCGGCAACGGATCACGCGGTGAAGTGACTTTTTCCGACCAGACCGTTGTGCGGCTCGCGGCCCACACAGCATTTGATTTCAATCAGGGGACGCGCGGTTTGAATCTGGGGGAGGGCGCAGTGCTTATTCAGGCTCCAAAGGAAGCAAATGGGGCAAAAATTCGCGCAGGTAGCGTCGCAGCAGCCGTTGCGGATACCACCGTCATGATTGAGTACCACCCTGGCTTTTACAAATTTTTGGTGCTGAAAGGCACCGCGCGAATTTATCGTCCCGGACATCTTGGAGATTCAGTTCTCGTCTCCCCCGGGCAAATGGTTTTCGGCAACCCAGAGTCTGCGCTCAGCGATCCTGTAGATGTCGATATTGAACGCTTCATGAAAACCAGCCGCTTCATTACAGATTTTCCTCCGCTGCGCAGCGTGAAGTCTATCGCGGCTGAAAGCCAGAAGCAGCAACACGAGAAATCGACCAAGAATTTGGTCGACACAAATCTGGTTATTTTTGGAGGCGGTACACAAGTGTCGGTTACCGATCAGGGGCAGCCCGGCACAGCCGACCACAAAACTGCGGCACTGGCAACGCCGCATCGACTGCAAAGCCTGAGTCCTAACGCAGCTCCCACCTTACCCTAGCGACCCTCCATATGAAAAAAACTTTTGTGCAAATCTCTTGGGGCGGATCAATGGTCCTGCTTTCTCTCCTTGGCGCGGCGCCGTTTGCTAGCGCAGACCAACCGCAACAAGCGCGCGTATCTCAGATAATCCAGGACGTACGATTAATGGAATCACATGGTGCACCGCGTCCAGCGGCGGTGAATGATACCGTCAGAGAGAACATGGGGGTCCGAACTGGCGTGGAATCGCGCGCGGAACTGACCTTCACTGACCTGACGCTTACGCGACTCGGCGCGAACACGATTTTCAGTTTTAAACAGGGGACGCGTGAGCTTGATCTGACCAGTGGTGCAGTTCTTTTGCAGGTTCCACCCAAAGCACCGGCAGTTAAGGTCAGCACATCAGCCGTTACGGCAGCAGTGACGGGAGGGACCGCTCTAATGTCAACGGGGCCGCCGACAAAATTCATGGTTCTGGAAGGAATCGGCACGTTTTATCCCAACGGACATCCTGAACGAGCTGTGACCGTCCACGGCGGCGAAATGATGACGATGACGTCAGACCGTCGGATGACGAAGCCACAGAAGTTTGATGTAAAACTTGTGCTCCAAACATCGGCTCTGATTCAGGATTTTCCGCCGCTGGAAAATATGCCGTTGATCATGGACGTGGTGAACCAGCAGCTCGCAGCGCAGCTATTGGGGACAACCACTGAACCCCTTGCCAAAAACCTCGTCGACGTAATCGGTACGACTGATCAAAACGTCAATGCGAACCCGGTTATCTTAGTGAGAAACTCGACGTCGGGTCCAACACCGCCGCCGCCCACGCCCCCACCGCCAACGCCGCCGCCGCCCCCCACGCCGACTCCGTCCCCACCCACGCCGACTCCATCGCCCTCAGGGACACCAACCAAGTTCGGTACGCCAAGCACGATTACTTCCCCGAATCCTTACGTGATAACGAGTGACA
>Ga0137404_10001969_pt1 | contig 13484 bp, 15 predicted proteins | sample CZOMad2_1_16fung_FD_108285 | JGI IMG/M metagenome (GOLD analysis project Ga0137404, IMG submission 108285) | Vadose zone soil fungal communities from Angelo Coast Range Reserve, California, USA - CZOMad2_1_16fungal (Illumina Assembly) | ecosystem: Environmental > Terrestrial > Soil > Vadose...
CGGCACATCAATATGAATGTCGATGCGATCAAGCAGCGGACCCGAGATCCGGCCCACGTAACGCTGGATCTGCAATGGCGTGCAGCGACACTCGCGCGTCGGATCGTTCCAGAACCCACAGGGCTACGGCTTACAACGAGGACGAAAGAATCTTTCTCCCGCTGCCGCTTAACTCGAGGGCCGCATAACTGCCCAAATAGGACACCCTGAACTCACTACGACGGCCAACATAAGTGGACAAAACAATGAAAGATGTAAGGACAAGCGAACACCACTTCAACCCTGACTTCCACCAACACTTTAATACTTTTGGTGGAGACTCTACTTTAGGCAGACGCAGGTAGGGAAGCCTGGTTTTATGAGATAGTTACTCGCGATTCCAGGTGGGCCTCTCCAATAGTCCCCAAGTGCCTTCGATCTTTATGTGGACTCAGCAACGTCATGATGAGAAAAGGGATATCCTTACAGACCTGCCGCGCCAGGAGTTCCGGCTCCAACCTGGCCGATTGGGTAGGCGGGTCACAGCGACGCACTTATTCAGAACCCAGAGTGCTATGCGCGGGTATTGTGGGTGAATGAGGTTCAACTGGCTCGGCGGCTAGACCTGACCGTCGCTAACCGGTCTTGTCGCGTTTGGAGTATCAAATGGGAGATTCAATTAGCAAACAACGGGAGTTTAGAACTAAGGACTTTGTTGTGGTAACTCTTCACTCGGAGTACATCATTATGGCCGAGTGTTGGCAGTTTTGGCTTTGTGATGAGAACGCCGACATTGAGTCAGGAGATTGGACGACAGAAGGGGGTCGTGACCTGCTGGCTGTGGGGCAGGGATCAATATTCGTAGGAACAATTGACAATTCTTTCGTGAATGTCCAGGTTGAGGTTCGCGACGTCGAACCTGTGGACGATTTGGAGGAGTGGGATCACGTTACTGAATGCAGCATCGAGGTTCGGTCCGGAAGATTAGCGATCGGCGGCATAACGGATTCTCTCGACAGAGCTGCTCGCATTAACCTAAACCCTGGCGTGTATCGAACTCGCATCCATTACAGTGGGCTGGAGCACGATTGGACAGTTCCTTACGTGCTTGAGCGGTTCAGAATCTTATTATGGAGGGGTCAAGAGATCGCTCCGCGAGTTCTCAAACGGTGGCATCGCCGTTCGTGATGGTTGTAGAGGTTGGATTGGGGGCCGAGGCAAGCAAAAACCCTAGAACCACATAAGGGCGATCTGACCTAAGGTAAGTAAATATCTCCTCAACTGAGGCGAAGTTTCCGCATCCTAAAATTTACGAAGAGTATATTTTCGCGTAGACTTCTTGCGTGCCAAAGAAGTCAAAGAGTTTGCAGCTCGGAACGGCGAATAAAACCACCGGCAAGACTGTCTACACCGACGAGGATAAATTCATAGCGCTTGCTGCCGTCCACCTCAATGCAGGCAATGTTTATCGCACGGCAATCGCGCTGGGCATTGCGGAGACTACTTTGCGTAGGTGGTGTGAGGAGCGCGACGAGCATCCGGAACGATTCGCCGCGGGGGTGGCAGAAAAACGTGGCGACTTAGCGACGAAGATGGAGTCCGTGGCGCATTCAATCGTGGAGTCCATGCCCCAGAAAATCGAAGGCGCAACTCTCTCCCAATCCGCGGTAGCCTTGGGCATTCTCACCGATAAGGCCCAAAACCTCAGACGCCAGATGCTCGAACCCGACCCAACGGCGGAACTCTGCCGCATCCTCGGAATCAACCGTAATGAAATCCCGGACACTCTCACCCTGGCCCCTGGCGAGGAACTCCCCGCTGATCTCTTGCAAGAACTTGGCATCATTGAAACTCAATTAGTCCGCTCCGCTCGTACTCTCGGCCCTCCCGGCTCATCTCTTTTGAATAACCACGCCGAAGACTGTAAAGCTCGTGAACTCTCAGATTTCATAGACGACCCTGCTACTGCCGAACTCCGCATCCACAACTCTTGCTCTTGTCCCTTGTCCTCAACCTCAAGGAAATACCATCACCCAGATTTTGGTATTCTAGGACCAGCAAAAAACCAGTCCGGCTTGCCTTCAGTTTATATTCGTGTAACTGACGGTTTCGGTAATCTCCTGACCCTTCGAGCATCAGAGCTCTCAGAAGTTCCAGCCGAATCTACCGACGATGACCTCTTGAACGCTATTTCTGACGATAGCACCACCGCAAATTGAGTGTTGCGACTTCTGTGGCGTCCCGTATCGCTCTCAAACGAAGCTACCTGCTAAGAGTGTGGCCGAACTCAGCCGAAGCCTCCTCCAAGAACCTCAAACCTTAAACCCTCAGCATCAGTAGCCAGCCTTGGTACATCGCATTTCGACTTCACGAAATGTCCGGTTTACTCAATCAAAACGACGGAAGAGTAATCAAAACCCGAAGATGCGCGCCCAACAGCCAAGAGCAACGAGAAGGCTCTGGCTTCGCATTTAGAAACCTTATCGTCGTCGAAAAGCGGACAAAACCGGGATTTCTCAGCTTGCAAGAATGGTGAGGCAAATCCGGAACGTTTCGTACGCGACCATTCGTCCCTTAAGAGCGTTAAAGGTCGCCACGCATACGCTGATGTTTCAGACAACTGGACCAGGAATATCAACGGCTCGCTGCGCGCACTCGCTCAAGATCCACAGGCGTGGGATGGTATTGACGAAAGATGAACCCGTTGGCTTCCGCAAAACGTTTGAGATGATGTGCGAGATTGTTGTAGACCCAACCTTTCACAACCGAATCGCCAGCAATTCGCACGCTTAGAGGAAATGTTGGGACCCTTCAAAAGGCGGGACAAAGCACACTCCTTCGGATATGATTTGCCCTCCTCGGCTGAAAGACGAACTCACTATGAAGTCCCCCGCTCGCCAGGCAATCGTTTGGGTCCTTCTTATCTTATGCACCCCTCTCTATACGCAATCGCAGACGGAGCCAGCTAAGAAAGGTGCCACCAGTAGCGTCGGAGGTAACGTCACAATTAAGAGTAAGGGAGCTCCAGGAATTATTGTGATCTTGCGCTCTGCTGATCCCGGGGGTCTACAGACACCAAGTTATAGGGGCACCACGGATCAGGACGGAAACTATCGAATCACGAATGTGCCTCCGGGGACTTATCAGGTGGTGCCCGTAGCGCCAGCGTTCGTGATCTCGGGACAATGGCCAGGAGGGCCAGAGGGCAAGTCTCTGATAATCACAGAAGGGGAAACTGTTGACGACGTCGACTTCGCCATGACCCGCGGTGGCGTCATTACTGGGAGGGTGACTGACTCAGAAGGCCGGCCTCTGATTGAGAAACAGATTAGCCTGGTTCCAGCGGAACAGAACAACCAACGCGGGTCAGTCTATAGATTTGCGCAGCGGCCAATTCAGACGGATGACCGTGGTATCTACAGGATTTTTGGTGTGCCTGCTGGAAGTTACAAAGTAGCCGTGGGACAGAGTGAAGACGGTTTCTTTGGCAGAGGAAGATCTCGGTACAAGCAGACGTTTCATCCTGACGTCACCGAGGCCTCCAAGGCAACGGTAATCGATGTGTCGGAAGGGAGCGAGGCCACGAACGTCGATATCACCGTCACTGCAGGTCGCAGACCCGACATGTTCGCGGTCAGCGGTCGAATGGTTGACGGCGACACTGGACAACCGCTCCCGAATGTAATGCTCGGTCTTCAAATGATTGCCGAGGAGCGAAATTCTACTATTACGAGCTCGGGCTGGGCGTCCAACAGACAGGGCGAGTTCAAACTTGAGCATCTGTCGCCGGGAAAGTATGCGATTTTTATCGAGCCCCAGGCGAACAGCGAGTTGCGAGCAGACGCTGTGCCGTTTGAGTTAAACGATCGCGATGTAACAGATCTACTCATCAAGCTGTCACGGGGAAGCAGCGTTTCAGGTGTGATTGTCTTGGAGGGCTCGGACGACAAGTCTGCCCTTAAGAAGCTCAGTCAAGCGCAGCTTCACACATACGTTCAGAAAGAAGGGCCCGGCAGTAGCTTTGGCCACTCAGTTACGATTAACCGGGATTGTAGCTTTCGGGTTGGCGGGTTGGAGGCCGGGATTGCGAACTTTTCGCTGTTCTCGGACCGCGGTCCACTCACAGGTTTCAAGATCGCACGTGTTGAGCGCGATGGAGTTTCCCAACTTCGCGGGCTTGAGCTGAAGGATAGAGAACAAGTTACAGGCGTGCGTCTCGTGGTCCACTATGGTAGCGGAGCGGTTCGCGGAATTGTAAAGGTTGAAAATGGCGAACTGCCCCCATCCCCTCGAGTTTCTGTTTGGCTCACTATTCCCGGCCAAGATGTGACTAATCCGCAAAGAACGTTTTTGCCGTCACAGGTAGACTCGCGCGGTCATTTTCTTGTGGAGGGGCTGGCAGCCGGCACTTATGAAGTAAACGTGAGGGTGTTGGTAGGAGGATCGCGCAGCAAGCCCTCAGCAAAGCAGCAAGTGAATGTTGCCGAAGGTGCAGTAACCGAAGTGACTCTTACGCTGGATCTCAAACCTAATCCCCTTCCACGTTAGTTGCGTGGGCGAGCCGCTGAAGCGCAACGTTGTGCCGCTTCCCCTAGCTAGGCAGGTCGACGATTGAATGCCCGATATCGTAGTGAAAATCTATTTATATTTCTTGATCTTCTCAAGTTTACTATTTCTCTTCATCCATCCTGTTTTATGGCTCTCTCAACGGCAAAGGCCCCGGCGGATTCTACTCAAAGCAAAACTTTTCTGGCGGAATATTTTCTTTCTGATCAGTGGGGTGATCGGTTGGTATTGTTTTCATCGGCGCCTGCTGGATAATTGGCTGATCTTCGGCGCCACCGGAATACTGCTCGCTGCTAGCATTTACGGCGCAGCATTTGTTGACCGCTTTCGTTCCAAGAACGCTGCAAATAGTCGTGCTGCATAACAACCTGTTGCAGTGGAGCGGCGATAGCTCGCGGTATTCTCCACGTCTTCAATGAAAAACCAAAGCTTGGGAAAAACCGAAAACCTAAAGTCGACAGTCACGGCTGCGTACGAAGGTAGTGATTGGTTTTTCGAGGACATCAATCCTGGCCCAAATTGTTTTGATTGTCCCCACGAAAAATGTAAAGGGTCGTAATCGCCTGCCGTCGTTGGACCGGAGCGCGGGGAGCGTGTTTCTCAACCTGATTGATTGAAAAGGGTTGGATGTAATTGCGCGCCTTCTCTTACAATGACTTTATCTTCCACCTCATGAAGTTGCCATCGACATTGAAGAATACGGAATAAGGTTTCGTCTTAGCCGCAATTGTTTTCGACAACGTGTCGGACTTGATTGGATTGCCTATGACTCGACACTCACGACCTTGGTCCGGGCCCTCCGGGTATGGTCCACGCGCCGCACGTAAAAATGAAAACCAACCAAAAATGATATCGCCCATTATTTGCTGGCGTTGCAACTATGCATTGTTGACCCGGAATCAGGCTTTTGGTCCTTGATCCGTGGCCCATAAATCAAAAAAAGCACCTCGCAGCCTACCGTGGTCCTTGCAGTTGGAGTTATTGCAGAAAACGGTCACCGTTCGTTCCCTCCTTCATGACCGATGAATTACATCTTGCCTGGAACGGATTAAGTCCGGGCCGATTTGCCGCTGGTCGCTACGCCATCTCAGTTTGATTTGAGGTAGCGAAGCACAGTACGACGACTAACGCCTAACGCTTGGGCGGTTTCGTTAGCAGAGAACCCGCGCGCCTTTAGCGAACGAGCCTTTGCCGCCTTGGTGTTTTTCAGAGCCGGCCGTCTACCCTTGTACACGCCGCGGGCCTTGGCGGCCTCAATGCCTGCCCGCTGTCGCTCTTTGATATTTGCGTACTCAATCTCGGCCAAACCGAGAAGCAGTGCGGCGATCGTCCGGCCGAGAGGGCCGTTAAGTTCTAACTGCTGAGTAACAACTACGATCTTCAATCCGCGATCTGCCCAATCTGCTAAGACATTAACGCCATCGCGCAAACTCCGACTCAGCCGGTCCAGTTTCCAAAGGACGACTGTCTTAACCCGGCCATTGAATATATCTGCCTTCAGATGCTCGAATGCTGGTCGCTCGAGCGTGGTACCGGTTTCCTGGTCCTCGTACCAAGTGACAGCCTCCGCTTTAATATCATTACCGGTTAACCATTTCTCTATCTCCGCTCGCTGGCTGTGTGTGGACTGGTCTCGGGTAGATACTCGTATGTATGCCGCAATCATGAATGTCTCCTTTTTCCGTGAAAAGGAGTATACGCCTAGTGTCAATAGGGTAGACCCTAAATGTCACCAGTGGCTATTTGAGATTCCGTTGAAAACCAAAGGTCTAGGACAAGCGCTGGATCTACCACCCTAAATGTCACTGCCGTGAAAGGCGAAACGATCAGTTTTAGCTGCGACGGAAAGACACTAAAGAATTTTAACTGCTCTAATAGAAATGTTGGCGGTCTTGCGTCGGTTAGCATCGCGTAAATATCCTCGCATGCATATAATTCCGCGCCATCATGGATCAGCTCATAGCCAAGCTCTTAGAGGAAGGCGCCGTGATTAAGCAGGCGCCGATCACCTTCGTCTTTGTATGGGGACTAGGGGCATTGATAACCTATGTGCTTATCAAGCGTTCAATTCGGGGGCAATTAGATGATCTTCGCAAGTGGCTAACTGATAGGGACAACGTTATAACGTTTTTGGAGAAAAAGTTGGAAATACAGCAAAGGCTCCTAGATTTACAGCCAACTGTTGGAACAGAGTTGCCGGCAGTGCCAGCCGATCTTAAAGAAGAGAAACTGCTCCCCCCCGTCTTGGAATTGATACACTTTGGCTTCGAGGACGTTGCCCAAGATAGGGCAGGATTTTACTTCAGGGCCGTCAACGCACTTATATGCAAGGCGGCCATTCTAGATTTTTCGCTTAAACCAATTAGCGGTGCCGTACCGTGGACAGAAGTGCAGCCGCAGATTTTTTTTAAAGACTGGCAAGGCCGGGTTACACATGTAAACAATGCTATATGGTTGGGACTCGACAAAGCCAAAGTCCCGTTCAGGTATGGCATTACACTATCTCTCGTACTCGCGGTTAGCTCGCCAAAAAGAGATTTTCGCACTTATGAGCGCGATTCGCACGAGAGTCGCCCGCTTGAACGTCAATTATCTGGCAAGGAAGTACGCGCTCAGGTTCGTCTAGTTGGCGAGTACATGGATGATCCGAGAGCGGATATTTCTTGGTACTTCAAACTGATCAAGGGTAGAGTGCCGGAGATTATTGAAATCACGCGAGAAGAATTCGATTCAGGAGGCAACCAATAAGTCCTTCAATGTCCAAACGCCAGTGATCCCTGATGGGCTCGCTCGGTTTGGCACATTCTCCAAGGTAAGTAGCCAAATGGCGGCAGGAATTCCTATTCTCAGCAGGGCGAAAGTGCCCTGCAAACCTAATACGTCCTCATCAAATTAGTAGAGTTTTCTTCTTCTGAGTTGTCAAGCGCATGACCGACCTAATCGAGCCGATAAGGGCCCTGGAGCACGAACTGCACAGACGGATCGTACCCACATCGATTGAACGTCTGAGCGAGCGCCTTGAATCGTTGTCGATTGGACTTAGTCAGCGAATCCCATTTGCAGTTTTTGATACAAGAATGTTTCGGATCCGAAGGATGGACCACAAGCCAGTTTTGATTGATGAAGTCGGGGCGCCTCCTTCGAAGGTATCGCCTATCGGACGGCTCAACGACGAGGGTCAGAGCGTGCTGTACGTGGCGGACTCGCCCGATACTGCGTTTGCTGAATGTCGTGCCACTGCTGGTGAGTTCTGCCTATCTGAGTGGAGAGTCAACGTCCAGAAGTTAGCAATGGCTAATGGAGGAATCCCACCAACTATGCTGATTGAACGCTTTCCTAACGATATCGATGAAGGCAAAAGTCGCCTCCCCCTTTCTAACGCAGATGAAGAGCAGATCCTAAAACTTTTTCGCGAGATTTATACATTGGATGTTGGAGAGGATCGCTCTTTGTACCGGTGGTCCATCGCCTGCGGATTGGTAAATGGTTTCTCACATCAGTGTGATCGGGAGGCCCTTGAGATCGCTGACGGAATGACGCACTGGAACGGCCGCTATCCTTTTGCCGCGATTGCTTATCCCAGCATTAGAACAGATCGGACTTCCTTAAACTACGCGTTCAACGATTTCGGACAATCGCATATTCGACTGGATCATGTGCAATGGGTCCGTCGAGCCGAAGACAGTTCATCTGCGAGTCTAGATTACGCAAACAGTTGGGATAGCGAAAACCGAATATCATGGCAGAACCGACCGGCTATGTTTCAGTTGGAGCCCGCTGAGCGATCCAAAGTAACTAAGATTGCGAAAACAACATGGCGATACGAGACAGCAGACGGGAGTACGCCTTGGTTTGGCTAAGAGATGGTCGGTGTCCCCTGCTACGGTCGCCCAACAAATCGCTAGATCGGAACCGCGTTCAGCGTCTTTCTCGACTTTATTGATTGAAACGATTGTTGCCAATGGCCGTGCACGGTGTGTCACAATCGTTATTTCGATGTCTTCTTGATGTGGGCCATGAGAGCGGCGAAAAGAGGCTCTAATTGTTGGTAGAGCTCCTCATCAAACTTAGCACCAGATGCGTCACTCCCGTCACTGGCTTCGGCGCCTGATGGGTCCGGGATCAAATCGTGGATACGCTCAACTATTTCGGCGACGTATAGTTCTTCTATAGATGCTGCGGACTCAACAGGAGCGTCCACGCAGTCAGGGACAAGTTTGCTACCCTTCGCTTCTTCCTCCTTCATTTCGTCCATCACGACATCAAATAGAGTTTCGAAGTCTAACTCCTTTAGGCGCACTTCGAGATTGTCTAAAGAGGAATACCATTCGTCTGGGTTTTCTGATTCGTCCCAGAGCTGCTTCAACTCGGAATCTGTCTTTATCCTTTGGACAGCCTTCAACGCTAAAGAAACCAGATTTGAATCAAATTTGATCGTGGACCTCGACACACACTGCTTAGCCGCACTCGGGATGTAAGGATTACCCTTACCCTCCAGAGCGGCGACAACTTCAGCCGCAGCGATTCCGATCCTACATTCTGGCGCATCTGGAAAAGCGAGAGGATCCATTTCTGCGACTCTTGAGAGAGCAATCGAGATTAGCTCTTTGCCTGGAGCATCGCAGAAATCAGCAATCCAATCCGAGGCGTCGTCATTCTCGAAACTATCCGACCCCCAAGTACCCATTTTTAGTTCTCCTCAGAGGAAGCGATCGCGGTTCACGTGCGCGAGAAACTACGTGGGTAAATTATCGATTAGAGACATCCTGATTTTCCGTGAGTCTGCACTTGCAAGATTGCCGCCGACAAGAGGAACAAACTTCGTGTAACAGATGATGCCTTACTCACCGCTTCAGGGTTTTGAGTGCATGAAGAATCACGAGTAGCTGCGACGGAGTTCAAAGCGCACACCGTAAAACCAACGAAGCGCATCATTTGATCATGGGTGCGGGAGAGTAAGCTCCTTTTGCCTCGACAAAGGGTGCGCCCCCATCGTCAATAACTTGATGCCGGGTGCAACGGCCATAGTCAAGAAAGCGAAGCTCAACAATGTCCGCATAATCCATCCAGGAAAAGATTCAGCACCCATTCCTTTTACACGACTTATGGTTGGATTTTCCGGTAAATACTCAATCTCAACTGACAACGGAATTGTTAAATCGCGTCTCAGACGACCAGAACCTTCAAAGCTTCCGATGACTTGTCGCCCGTCCGGTAGTTTGAAAGCATATTCAGCTCTGTGGGTCCAAATCGCTTGGCCGAGATCACCATCACCAACGTCTTCCTCCGCACTAGTTATTTCGCCCTGAGCAGTCTTGGCCCGCCTGAGTAATGCAAGGTCATTGAGCGGATTACCAAAAATCGAAAACCAAAATGCAATCGAGAAGGGCACCCATATGATTCCTGCGATCAAGTACCCTCGATGAAACTTCAATGGTATTCTGTCCTTTGGATGAAAACAGGAGCGCGTACATAGCGTGACTGTTGCCCGGAAGGAGAAAACATTCCGGGCGCATCAAAAAGCAACCGGCAGTCTATGTGAGAATACACATAAAGGCAATGTCGAGTCTCTGTCAGAGGGCAACCTCTGATGGGACGATCCCGCCGACAAAAGCCGAAGCGTTTAGGTCGCAAGCTACTGGCGATTCGTACCCGACTACAAATGAGTCAAACACAGATGGCGAGGGCGCTCAATCTGAAAGTCCATTATTCAGCCGTTTCTAATTTTGAATTGGGAACGCGAGAACCGGATCTGTTAGTCGTGTTGCGCTATGCAAGGCTGGCAGGAGTTACGATGGAGACTTTAGTCGACGATAAGTTGGACCTGCCGAAATAACAAGTAACACATGATCGAAACAGCAACGGCGCTACCGCAGGTGTCACCTATCGTGTCAACTATATAGTCCGCGCATTTGGCGAATGCTGAATATGGCAGGAGTTCGTGAACCTCCCAGTGCTGCTTCAATGTGCTCGGTTAGTGAGGATTTCCACAGACATCTTGATCGACGACAAACTCAAACTTCCCAATTAGGTTTTCACAGATTCCAGTCGCGGAGTCTCCGGTTCCTGCCCGCGCGGTTTCCAGTCCGTCATGATGTTAAGCATAGCCACAAGAGATAGAAACGCGTGAGAGGTTGCAAGTATAAAAAGCATGCTTTTGAAAGAAACCTGAGGCGTTCGTAGGAGCTTCCAGCCAGCGCTCAAAAAGTCGAGTCCGGAAAATTTGATCGGCAGGGGACCGGGTCGCGGACGGATGACTACCAGACGTAATTTTTTTCCAAGGATTCAAACTCTATTAGGTAAAAATGAGGGAGAGGGTATCAAAAATTTTCAGCAAAATTCCAACAGAGCGCAGCCAGGGACTTGAAATCGGTTCGCAGAGAACTTAACTCTGGCTCCTTTTACAGAAAATAGAGTTCGGAGACTTAATAAATTGTCACGACAGTAAGTTCCTGATGAACTGCGGTGTCTTCTAAGTTGTTGAGTAGATTGGAGGGGCGATACGGAATCGAACCGATGAATAAAGGTTTTGCAGAAATTATCAGTGACCATTCACAAAAGAACACTGAAGACCAAGTAGGTACAAAGGCAACAACTTAATTTTTTTCGTGTTCTTCCTTGGCCTTCGGTGAATGCAGGTATTTACTACATTTTTTACTACAGTTCGCGGTCAGCCTAATCGATGACTCCGACCAACTTTTCAAGAACGTGAGCCATAAACCGCGCTGCGAATTTTGGATCTGCCTTTTTTGAATGCATTGTAGTCAGCGACGTCGATCTCCCTCTTCCCAAATGAATCACCCGCAATACCGGGTTGGTTCTGGCCAGTGTTGATTTGGACCCAGGCTTTTGAATCGCCTACTATTTCGCTGGCCTTGTTTGCAAGCCACGTGGAAGTGCCCTTGATGTTGCGCTTAACTGAAGTATCTATAGTTACTCGACCAGTTTTGGCGTCCCGCTTCAACTTGTAACCAGTCTGTTTCTCCAACTCAGAAACGAAATAATCCGCGTAATCCCCCCTGAAAAACAGATCCTTGCCAGTCGGATCGATGAACTTCAAAGGATTGTTCTGCACATAGGAGTAGCGGTCCCAATTTTGCGGGTCGGCTGGCACGAAAGAACCCGGGTCAACGCTAGTAAAGCGCCCCTGTGTTGACGAGTAATATCGTGCAAGGAAGTAATCGAGACCTGTTTCAATGTCCCGTTCTTTGTCAGTGAACTGTTGACGCGCGAGATGATCGGGGATCAATGAGAAACTGCTATCATGGCCTCCCGTTGTAAGACTTCAACCATTTTTCTATTGAGAACATGAACGACCACCTTGATTGCCCAAACCCGCTCGATCGTGTCGCGATCGCTTAGCATTTTGTTGGTCTTGCTCAGGTCGAAGTCTGTAAATTCAATGCGTGCCGTTTTACCAACTTCCAGAAAAGGTATAAGAACCATTTTGACGTCATCTACAAGAACATCGCGCGACCAATTAGATTCCTTTATAAGTTTAGCGATATCGGTCTTACGAGGATCGCCCGGCGCCACAACGAACTCCATTGTCGTCATCAAGATCAAATCGCCCTTTTGGATGGATGACCGACCCATGTTTTCCACATGCAACACAATGTCGAATCTTTCAGGGCTGATCGTTTTGCTGGCATCATTCACCTCTAATCTATCGTAAACGCTTTTCGCACCTGCACCACGCCCTCCAAAAAACTCAATCGACTTAATATCGAGCGTGCTTTGATTCGGGCGCTGTCCAGGACTTTCACTTGCTGCCGGTTGGGGCGCTTCTGCGAGGCCGCTGTGAGGCTGACACCCGGAGATTCCCGCACAAAACACAATTAATGTGAGCAGGCCAATTGCCCAGTTCTTCTCGTTCATCTTCTTCTCCTTCATGAAGCTATCTCGTCTTACGTTACGATTTGGGCATCGCTTGGCAGCCTCATTCCGGAAAGATTACATACGGCCCAGGTTTAGGATCACCTGACTTTGGGAGACCGTCGGTAACGACAGCTCGAACCCTCGGCGTTTCCCTGGAGTTTATATTGAATACGGCATCGATCACTGTTTCGCTGCGGTCGCAAACACATCCTATTGTTGTGCTCTTTTCCTTTAGATGCCCATGAAGGTAATTGCCAACATACTGGGTATCTAGATGGTCGGACCAAGGCTCAAGAGCCGCTCTCCTGGTTCCCCAGGAACCCTGAGCCTCTGGAGGCACTGTCTGTAAGCCCGCATTCTTATCTAAATATCCGTCGTTGTCATTATCCTTGGCGTCACTCCTCAAATACAGATTCATATGATAGACACCCGTGGGTATAGGTTGGCTTCCCGGTTCACCCGCAGAGAATCCCTGACTATTTTGCGCAGCTACCTTGTTCTGGTCGTATAAAGTAATGCGCACAATTTCGGCGTTGTCGCTATTCTTCTGGCCAGTCTTTACGACAACCAGTAGGTATCTACCCACATTCTTTGCCTTCTGTTCCTTACCATCTGCATCCCTGTATTTATGTTTCTTGCCCTCGTACCACTCAAATCTGGCGCCATATCCATCGCCAATCTGGAACCAGTCACGCCCATTCTTGTCCACCCGATTCAGCGGATTGTTTGACGTGTAGGCATAAAGGTTCCAGGTCTGCGGGTTTGTCCCTTTGGAAAAGGCAATGTTGTCTGGGCTGGTGAATCGGCCGTGGGTACTCGCATAGTATCTTGCCCCGAAGTAGTCGAGTCCGGTTTCAATATCCCGTTCTTTGAGGGTGAACTGCTGGCGAATACCATCAGACACATTGTAACCCTGCCCCGTTGTGCGACCGCCAAACCGCCGAGATCTCCTCGCCAAACGGTAGATAGTCATGCCGCTTCATGTTGGCCAGACTGCCCGTCTTGTCGAAGACCATCCGCGGCGTCCCTAACTGGTCCGTCACCAGCCATTGAATATTTGC